>Ga0316207_10003432_pt1 | contig 14752 bp, 16 predicted proteins | sample 6weekpyrite_MG_FD_204943 | JGI IMG/M metagenome (GOLD analysis project Ga0316207, IMG submission 204943) | Microbial mat bacterial communities from mineral coupon in-situ incubated in ocean water Damariscotta River, Maine, United States -... | ecosystem: Environmental > Aquatic > Marine >... | reverse complement strand
TGACAAGCCGGGACCGATGCACGACAAGGGCGCAACCGGATATGGCGTGCGACTGATCGACCGTTTTGTCGCAGACAATGTGGAGTAGGTGAGGGCATTGCGTTAGGCTCGGCCGCATGAAAGTCGATTTCTGGCAGCTATCGCGCGATCCGGTTGAGAAGGTGGTCGCTCTGATCGCTCAGCGGGTGCTGGGCAGTGACGAGCGATTGCTGGTCGTTAGCCAGCATGCCGACCAGCGTGAGGTAATCTCACGCGAATTGTGGAAGGCCGGGCCAGAGAGCTTCCTTGCCAATGGCGAGGCGTCAGCAGACGGGGCGAAGGATCAACCGATCTTGTTGTCCGACACCTGCGATGCGGCAAACGCGGCCAGTCATGTCATCTTTGCCGATGGCGAATTTCGCCAACCGACAGGCTTTGCGCGCGCATTCTTGTTGTTCGATGACCAATCGCTCGAAGCAGCACGGGCCACATGGCGCGATCTGGATGCAAACGAAGGGTTAGAGCGGGCCTATTTCGCACAGGAAGAGGGCAAGTGGGTCAAGAAGGCATAGGCGCTTGCAGAATTGCCTCATCTTGGGCGAAAGAAGGCAGGCAACAGGGAAATGGGGAACTAACATGAACAAGACAATTATCGTTGCCGCTGTGCCTTTGCTGGCATTGGCCGCATGCGGTCCTGATGTTGAAGAAAACGAGGACGGCACAACGATCACGGGCGATGACTACGAATTGACCTTCGATGATGTCGAAGGTGAAACCAGCATGGTCATCACCGGCCCCGATGGCGAGGCGACCTTTGAAACCGGTTCAGGTGTCGATCCCAACCTGCCCGATGGCTGGTCGGTCTATCCCGGCGCCGACATCCAGACAGCTATCAATATCGACGGCGCGGGATCATCGGGCGAAGCTGGCACGATGGTGGTCATGCAGGTGGACGCTGATATCGACGATGTCATCGAGCATTATCGTTCCGAGGCTGAATCCTCCGGTCACGAGATCAAGATGGAGCTCACCACCGGTGAGGCAAAGATCATCGGCGGGGAAGGTCCCGACAACAGCAACTTTTCTGTCAGCGTGGTTCCCGGTGAAGAAGGCAGCCCTGTCACGGTTCAATTGACCGTGGGCAAGAGCGAATAGCCCCCGCCGGGCCATTTGACTGACCAAAAGCTTGAATTGCCGCCGCTCCAGCGTTAGGGGCGCGCCGTAATTCATCCAATACAACTACCCCGGCGCAATGACTTGCGCATACCTCTTGCATTCAAGGAACTTTATCATGGCGGTTACTCGCACCTTTTCGATCATCAAACCTGATGCCACCAAACGCAACCTGACCGGCGCTGTCACTGCTATGCTCGAAGGCGCTGGCCTTCGCGTTGTTGCATCCAAGCGCATCCACATGACCCGCGAACAGGCCGAAGGCTTTTACGCGGTCCACTCCGAACGCCCGTTCTTTGGTGAACTCGTCGACTTCATGATGAGCGAGCCTGTGGTTGTTCAGGTTCTCGAAGGTGAAAACGCTGTGAAGCGCAACCGCGACATCATGGGCGCGACCAACCCTGCCGAAGCTGCCGAAGGCACCATCCGCAAGGAGCACGCGCTCTCGATCGGCGAAAACACTGTCCACGGTTCGGACAGCGAAGAAAACGCCAAGATCGAAATCGACTTCTTCTTTTCGGCTGACGAAATCGTCGGCTGATTGGACTTTTGCTAACGGACCTATGGGGGGACCAGAATGCGTAAGAATTTGATTGCCGCCGCGCTTGCTTTCTCGATTGCCGCTTGCGGATCGAATGGCTCTGAAAGCGCACCTGTTGCAGGCGAACAGCCCGATCAACAAAGCGTCGATGCCGGTTCGCAAGACCAGCTCGACGGCAACGAATTTAACCCGCAGGACGGCGATGACGTGGGTCTGGCGATGGATATGCGCCTGTTTCCGGGTGCTGAGGTTGTCTCGCAGGATGGGAATGTCATTACATTCACCTCCGGCGAAGCGCGCCCGCAAGTCATCGACTGGTATTTCCGCAAGCTTGACGCGCGCGGATTTGACATTCCTGCCCCGGGCATGAGCGGTTTCACCGCAAGCTCTGATGAAGGCAGTGTGGAACTTGTGGCTGGCGATGGTGAGTATGTCCTCACCGTTTCGCCAGCTACCTAAACCCTTCAAAAACTGTCGGGATACAAACGTCGCCCTCCTTGCTTAGTGCTGGGAGGGCGATGCTTATTCGGGCTGTGTCCCTAACTGCTGGGCATGGGCGTGATGCGGACTATTGGCGCTTTGACGGATAGAATCGCGCATCGCTGCTTTGGCATTCGTTGTCAGGTTTAGGCCAAGCTCTTCGTAGCAGCGCGTAATCTCGCGCTCCCAATCCTGCCCCAACGCATCAAACTCCAGACGGGCAATCGGCCCTCTCCAACTGGCAAGAGCCTTGCCCATACGCTTGTCGCGCAGCGATAGTTTGTGGCGCCACAAGGCCTCGATCCTAGCAAGATCACAAGTGTCGGATTGAACCGCCATCTGGTTGGCGCAAAGCGACACTGCGCTGCGCAGCACGGCCTCGCCCTTGCGCTCGGTCACGACCAGCCGCGCATCGGGATACATCGTGAGCAGCGTATCCAAATCTTCGGCGAAGGCGGGTACTTTGAGCACGCGCGGCCTATCCGCATTTGTGCGGCGGGCGGCGTCACTGCGCCAAATCCGGTCAAATTCGCGATAGATGGGTGCAGGATCGCGGGCCTCGCTCCATTTTGAAAAGCTCGGGATGTGCCACTGTGTCTCGTAAATCGAATGGTGCAGGGCTGCGGAAAGCCAGGCCAGCTCCTCCTCGACATCACCCGGCGCCATGGGATGGATTGACTGCATCCACGGATTGAGCGCGCCCAGCATTTTGAGTTCGAGTGCGCTTTTCAATCTGCTCATCCCCGCAAATCCGGGCAGCGGATGATAGGCATCGCAATAGCGGGTGTGCGAATGTGCCGGGTCAGCAGCCAGCAGCTTGTGAACGCGCGTTGTGCCGCTGCGCATATGGCCGATAACGATGATTGGCGGTGCAAGTTTAGTGTGGAGCAGCTCGGGGTGGTCCTCCCACAATTGACCCAATCTCACCCTATTCGTCACAGCGCGGTTGAGCTGTCCCCACGCCATGGCCTGACCCAGCGAATTGAGATCGGCTTCTTCGCGAACCGCGCGGCACAATATGGCAAACCGTTCGTGGAAGTCGGCAACATCATGCGATGACCGACCGCCAGTTTCCGCCTCTGGCCCAAAGCCCTTGGCGGCCTGCGCCCACAAATCACTTTCATCGAGCGAAGGGGGAGGCAGCCAGCCATTGTCCCAAGCGCGCGTCAAAAAGGCGTTGGCCCGTTCCGCCAGTTTTCCCCGCGCAAGCGGATGCTCGCGCGGCGGCAATGCCATCAGAATTGGTCAGCTACATCAAGCAGCTTGGTTAGCCTCGCAGGCGCGGTCGTGCGCCAGCTGCGTTCGAGCCATTCGCCCACATGATCCCAGTCCAGCCCCGATCGGTTGAGAATCAGTCCGACCCAACCGCTCGCCCCGTAATAGGCGGGTTTGAAGTAGGTTTCAGGCTGGCTTTCAACCAGGTTCAGCAATTCGTCCATGCTGCTGGTTTTGACCAGCAATGCGATGTGCTCAACGCCGTGATGCTGATCGCTGAAATGGGCAAAGAACTTGCCTGATTTCTCCGTGCCAACGCGAAATCCTGGCGAGCCGTGGCTTTCCTTTTCAAGCGTTTCGGGCAGCGCCAGCGCCAATTCGCGCACCTTTGCGTAAAGAAAATCGGGATCGTTCCCGCGCGAAACATATTCGGCAACTGCGCGCGGATAGATCTGGTGTTCTGCGATCAAGACCCGCGCGGCGAGTGTTTCGGGCGTATCCCCGTCGGCAATCGCGACCTTGGTTTGCGCCAGAACCTCGCCTGCATCGAGTTCAGGCGTCACAACATGGACGCTGACGCCGCCGTGGCTGTCACCTGCCTCAATCGCGCGGGCATGGGTGTCGAGCCCTTTATATCTTGGCAGCAGCGAAGGGTGGATGTTGAGGATCCGACCTTCCCACCGCCTGACAAAGGCTTCGGACAGGATGCGCATGTATCCGGCAAGCACCAGATATTCGGCGCCTGCATTGATTGCCGCTTCCTCCATCGCGGCATCCTGCGCTTCGCGGGTATGCCCTTTATGCGAATGGGTGAACGTCTCGATCCCTTCGAGCCGGGCAAGCTCAAGCCCGCCGGCGGATGCATTGTTGCTTGCGACAAGCACGATTTCAAAGGGTGCGCCTGCCTGACGGCTGGCGTAAAGCAGGGCGGCCATATTGGTGCCGCCGCCCGAAATAAAGACCGCAATTTTGGCCCTCTTAGCCAAGGTGGACGGCCTCCCAATCTGCCATCGCGCTCCACGTTCCTTGCGAACCGCGAACGGTGCAACCGCGTTCTCCTTCGCGAATGTCGCCAACCCGCACGACCGTTTCACCCGCTTCCTCTAGCCGGGCGGTAATCGCATCAAGATCGTTTTCAGCGACCGCCAGAACCATGCCCACGCCGCAATTGAATGTGCGCGCCATTTCTGCCGGTTCAATCGCCCCTTGTGCCTGCAAGAACGCCATCAGGCGCGGTTGCTGCCACAGATCGGCATCGACATGGGCATGTGCGCCCTTGGGAAGAATGCGCGGAAGATTTTCAAGCAAGCCGCCGCCGGTAATATGCGCAAGACCGTGAATCAGACCTTCGCGGATCAGCGGAAGCAAGTTCTTCACATAAATGCGAGTCGGCTCGATCAGCGCATCGATCAACAAACGATCCGCATCAAAAAGGGCAGGGCGGTCCAGTTTCCAGCCCTTGTCCGCAGCCAAACGGCGCACCAGCGAATAGCCGTTAGAGTGAACGCCAGAACTGGCCAGACCGATCAGAACATCGCCAGCGGCAACCTGTTCGCCGGTAAGCTGTTCGCCGCGCTCGACCGCGCCGACGCAGAAGCCTGCAAGGTCATAATCACCATCGCCGTACATGCCGGGCATTTCAGCCGTCTCGCCGCCGATCAACGCGCAGCCTGCCTGTTTGCAGCCTTCAGCTATGCCCGCGACCACGCGTTCGGCAACGCCGTTTTCAAGTTTGCCGGTGGCGAAATAATCGAGGAAGAACAAAGGTTCAGCGCCCTGAACGATCAAATCGTTGACGCACATTGCAACCAGATCGATCCCGACCGTGTCGTGTCGGCCAGAATCAATCGCCAGTTTTAGCTTGGTTCCAACCCCGTCATTGGCTGCAACCAGAAGCGGGTCGGTATAACCCGCTGCCTTGGGATCGAAAAAGCCGCCAAATCCGCCAAGTTCGCTGGTTGCGCCGGGGCGCGCTGTGGCCTTTGCCAGTGGGGCGATGGCCTTAACCAACGCGTTGCCAGCATCGATGGAAACGCCTGCATCGGCGTAGGTGTATGATGAATTCTTGCCAGTCATTGCACCGCCTTTACCCTTTCAGGCTTGGAATTCCACGTCGCATTGGGCAAAGACCGGCCAGATTTCCCCGATGATGGCATTATCCACCCTTTCAGGCCCTGTTAGAGGCCCACTTTCAAGAGCCCTCCCGCCCATACGCTGGGTGGCGGCCGCTGCCTTGGCCTTGATATTGCTCGCAGGTGGCTATGCGCTGGTGAAGGCGCAAGTCTCAGGCGAGCGTGGAATCGCCCCTACAGCATCAAGCGCCGATATCGAAGTGCGCGGGATCGAGGTTGATGTGCGCGCGGCAACCGGCGCAGAAGCGCGTAACACCGCATGGCGCCGCGCCCAGCGCGAGGCGTGGAGCCGCGTCGGAGGCCCGGCAATCTCGGACGGTCAATTGTCGGGAATGGTCTCTGCCATTGTGATCCAGCGCGAGAGAATCGGGCCGCGCCGCTATATTGCGACCTTGGGCGTGACTTTTGACCGGCAGCGTGCAGGCCGTTTCCTTGGCGGGGCAACGCGTGCGCGATCATCTGCGCCGATGCTGCTTATTCCGGTGACGGTAAGCGCGGGCACCTACACCGCATTCGAAGTGCGCAATCCATGGCAGCGGGCGTGGGCAGAGTTTAATCCGGGCACGAGCCGGATTGATTATGTCCGGCCAAGCGGGGCAGGGGGCGATTCGCTGCTGCTCAATTACGGACAGGCCGGCCGTCGCAGCCGCGCATGGTGGCGCAGCACGCTTGATCAATACAGCGCTGCTGACGCGCTGGTTCCGATTGCCAAGCTTGAACATCAGTTCCCCGGCGGTCCGATCACCGGCACCTTCACAGCGCGGTACGGCCCAGACAGCAAAGTGCTTGATAGTTTTGTTCTGGAGGCAAGCGGTCCGGGGCAATTGACCGATATGCTCAATCAGGCGGTTGAGCGGCTGGATGGCATTTACGAACAGGCACTGGTTGCTGGCGCCTTGCAACCTGATCCTACCTTGCGGCTTGGCGGATCGAGTGCGGTTGACCCGGCGATCCAACGCCTGATTGAAATCGGGCGCGCGATAGAGGCCCGCGATCGTGCCGAAGCTGACGCTGCCGCAACGGCAAGCGCAGCACCTGTCGAAGCGGCTCCCGCAGCCCAGCCAACGCAAGCACCCGCAGTGGTGCGCGCCTATGTCGTCCAGTTTGCTACACCGGACCCTGCGACATTCGATGCAACCTTGTCGGCGGTGCGCCAGACCGCCGGTGTGCGCGGGCTCGCAGTGACAAGCACCGCGATGGGCGGCACTTCGGTGATGAGCGTGAGTTATGGCGGCGAACTGCCTGCACTGGCGGCGGCGCTGCGCGAACGCGGCTTCACCGTCCGCGAAGGTGCGAGCGCGCTCGCCATCAGCCGTTAAAGCGGGCGCGGCGTGGCTCGAAAGCCCTCCAACACCTCTCAATCCGCATTGCCGCTTGTGCAGGCGGCCGCGGGCGAAGCGAACCGGATCGTGGTTGGCGCTGCCAATGCGCATGTCATCGACGCGCTGCAATCACCCGACAGCTGGCCGTTTGGCACCGCCGTTCTCACCGGACCTGCAAGATCGGGCAAGTCGCTATTGGGCCGTTGGGCAAGCGCGCAAGGGATCGAAGTGATCGATGGCGCCGATAGTCTGGACGAGGCAGAGATCTTCCACCGCTGGAACGCAGTGCAGGATGGCGGCTCGCGAGCAGGCGGCAAACTTCTTCTGATTGCCGATACAACGCCTTGGGAAATCAAACTGCCCGATCTCAAATCGCGGCTGGGCGGATCGTTGCAACTGGCGATCGGCGATCTCGATGACGCCATGGCTTCATCGCTCATCGAAGCCCATGCAGAGGCGCGTGCGCTTACTTTGGCAGAGGGGGCAGCGGAATATCTTGTCCCGCGCACCCATCGCAGTTTTGCTGGTATCGAGGCATTAATTGCGACGGTTGATCGCATTAGCCTTGAACGCCAAGCGCCTGCCACCATGTCGGTTTGGCGAGCGGCGTTGGAAGCTTTGCATGGGCCGGACCAACAAAAACTGCTCTGAGCGACATTTGCAATCGCGCGCGTTTGGTGGGAGAATCCAGCTATGTTTGACAGGCTTAAAAGCTATCTAGATTCAATCATGGCACGCGATCCCGCGCCGCGTTCTCGGTGGGAGATCATGCTTTATCCAGGCGTTTGGGCGCTGGCATTTCACCGCGTTGCCCACTGGCTGTTCGACGCAAAGCTCTATTTCCTTGCGCGCTTTGTAAACCATTTCAGCCGCTTGCTGACCGCCATTGACATCCATCCCGGCGCCACGATTGGCAAAAACTTCTTTATCGATCACGGCTTTACCGTGATCGGCGAAACGGCCGAGATCGGTGACAATGTCACGATTTATCAGTGCGTCACGCTGGGCGGGACCAACCCGACCAATGGCGTTGGCGGCAAACGGCACCCGACATTGCAAGACAATGTAATCGTGGGTTCGGGCGCGCAAATCATTGGCCCGATCACCGTGGGCGAACGCGCACGTGTGGGTGCCAATGCAGTGGTGATGGAAGACGTGCCTGCTGGGGCGACGATGGTCGGATTTAAGGCGCGCTCCACGCTGGTCCCGGCAGAGGAATGGATCAAGGAATTCATCCCATACGGCACAACGCCAACCTGCGAAGATGCAGAGGGCAACCAGGTCGATTGCATCGAAAAGCTCGAAGGCGAGTTTGCAGCACTGCGCGCAGAAGTTGAACGTCTGAAACAGGCGCAAGCGCCTGAGGGCGAGCAGGTGCAACCCTCGCTCGACCTCACCAAGAAAAGCGGAACCGCTGACTGATGAGTGTAGGGCTCGGGTCGGGCAATTCGGGTCAGGTTGTTGCTTTTCCGGGCAAGTCAGCGGCTCAAATCGGCTTTGACCGCGACGAGTTGCAACGCATTCTGGACCTTTATGGCCGCATGGTTGCAGCTGGCCAATGGCGCGATTATGCGATGGATTTTGACCGCAATGCTGCGAGCTTTTCCGCCTTTCGGCGCACGGCTGAACGGCCCAATATGCGTGTCGAGAAACGACCTTCGCTGCGCGCCAAGCAGGGGATGTACACCCTGTTTGGCGAACACGGTCAGGTGCTCAAACGCGGCTCAGAACTTGCCAATGTGCTTGCCCCGATAGAACGCCGGCTGGTCAAGGCAGTCGACGACTAACGGGCAAGCAACCGTGTTGCGGTTAGGCGGCGCTCGCCTGGACCGGGGCAAGGGCCGCATCCTGTGTCGCTGGAAGCTTGCCTTGCAGGTCTGCGGGCAACATTCCCACAACAGACCGGCGGATGGGCTGCCAGAAAGCTGAAAGGCTGAGCAAGGCCGATCCGATCACCAGCGCAGTCAGCGCAAAGTTCAGCTCCACCGCACCGAATTCACGGAACAGGAAGGTGAGCGCAAACAGGACATAGGCCAGCGCCGATACCAGCAAGGCGCGCCGGTCAATCGCCAAAGCGACAAGGCCAAAGCCGACATAGACCGCCAGCACGCCGATCGCGGCGCCAATGCCCAGATCATCACCTTCGGTGACACCGAACATGGCAAAGATCGGATGGGCGATCATCGGTGCGGCCAGCAGGTGCAACCAGAATGCAACGTCCGAACGGCGGGTAATGCGTTCCCTGTCAGAAATGTCCCAACGCATCGCAACGCCAAAAACCGCCAGTCCTGCAACGAACATCAATCCGAACAGGGTCGTCTCATTGGAATTCTCAGGACCAATTGCTGCAACGATCAGGCCAATAATTGTGCCCGCAACCGCCGCTGCGCCCGCAGCAACGGTGATCGGCACCATAAAGCGGCGCCAGTGCACGAATGCAGCGCCCGCAGCGATAAGTGCGGCCGTCGCACCGACGATTGCGCCGAGGCGTTCACTGCCTTCGCCGATAATCGAAATCCCTGCGCCAAGAAACGCGGCAAACGTCCCGCCGACAAAGGCAAGCAACAGGATGATCGAGGGCAGCGCCATGCGGCGGCGCTTGGTAAAGAACTCAGACAGAGGCCATGCCGCTGCAGCAACGAACGCACCTCCCAGCATTGCCGAGGCAGGTTCATTCCAGCCAATGGCTGAACCGATGGCTGACATTGCAACCAGTAAGATGACCACGCCGATGCTGACGAAGATGTCATTGAAGCTGTTGATCAGCCGGAAATCTTCTTCTGACGCGCGCGGCAATTGACGCACTCTGGTCATATGATCGCGGAAACTCGATGCGGCCTCGGCACTAATCGCGCCTGCGGCCACTGCGGAGTTGATATCCTCTTCGCTGTACATGGTTCAGCTCTCCCTGTTGGGCACAAAAGTTATGCGAGGTGTATTACTGTGTCAATACGGCGTAGTCGTAGGCTGGCGGGAAACGCGTCAATCGAGCGCCTTTGGACGGGCGGGCAGCAAATGCTCCCCTCTGCCTCAAAATCAATGAAGCCAATAGCTTGGCGTGAAAGGCTGGCACAAAAAGAGCGGGCAGCGATCTCTCGCTGCCCGCTCGAAATTTCTGTGACCAAGTGGGTTTTACTTGGCCATAATGCGTTCAATCCCGCTTAGCCGCGCGCAGAGGACGGACCGGTGCCGGTCACTTTCTGCATTGCGGTAAGGATCGCAGCCGATTGTTCAGAGCCGCTTTGCGGTGCTTTGAGGTTCGAAAATTCGCTGATTTTGTCCCAGTTTTCGGCAAAGCCTTCGACGGTGCGCTGGCCATCGGGCAGCCATACCGCGTCGTTCATAACTGTCCATGCGCTGTGATAGCCGCCTGCACCAGCGCCGATGATAGCGTTGGTCGGCGCATCTTCGCTGACCAGGTAGAGCGCTGCGGGAACCACATTCACCGGATCGAACAGCTTGTAAGCTTCTTCGGGGAAGAGGTCTTCGGTCATACGCGTTCCGGCAACCGGCGAAAGCGAGTTGCAGCGGATATTGTACTTCCCGCCTTCGAGCTGGAGCGTCTTGGTCAGGCCAGCAAGGCCAAGCTTGGCCGCGCCATAGTTTGCCTGGCCGAAATTGCCGAACAGACCGGTTGACGATGCTGTCATCAGCACGCGGCCATAGGCCTGCTCGCGGAAGGTTTCCCAGCAAGCCTTGGTGACGAATGCCGAACCGGTGAGGTGGACTTTGAGAACAAACTCAAAATCGTCCGGGGTCATTTTGTGGAATGTCTTGTCGCGCAGGACGCCGGCATTGTTGATGAGGATATGGACGCCGCCCCATTTCTGTTTGGTGTCGGCAACCATCTTTTCCATTTGTTCGTATTCGGTAACCGAACCTCCATTGGAAACAGCCTCGCCGCCAGCGGCTTCGATTTCTTCAACCACTTTGAGCGCCATGTCGGAATGGCCGGTGCCATCGCGCGAACCGCCCAGATCGTTGACAACGACCTTTGCGCCGCGGCGGGCGAGTTCGAGCGCGTATTCACGGCCCAGACCGCCACCAGCGCCAGTTACGATTGCGACTTTATCCTTGAAGTCGATGCTCATGGGTTCTTCTCCTGTCAGAATGCGGCGCTTGATTGACGCTCGCGTAAACTTTCACCGGCGCTGCGTGGCACTTTCCGTGTTGCGTTGCAACACTCGCTTGTGTGGGGTCGCTGTGCCGTAGGGTCAGCCTGAGCCTTACAGCGCCTCTAAGGCAGGAATCAGGCGGTCCAGCGAATCGATCACCGCATCCGCCCCCAATTCGTGCGGTGGCCTGTCGCAATAGCCATAGGCAGCAGCGATAACCGGAACGCCAGCGCCGCGTGCGGCTTTCACATCATAGGTGCTGTCGCCGACAAAGGCGAACGGGCCGCCGCCGCATCGCTTTTGTGCCTCGATCACAGGGTCGGGGAATGGCTTTGAGCGGTATTTGCCATCTGCGCCTTTGCCCATCGAATCCCCGCCAATCACCGTTTCAAACGGGGCGATAAAGTCGAGTTGGGTGAGAATTGAACGGGCAAATTCTTCAAACTTGTTGGTCACAATCGCGACCTTCACTCCGCGCCGGGCGAGCTCGGTGATCACTTCGCGCGCGTGCGGGTAGGGGGCTGAATGCACCGCATTATGTTCAGCGTAGAATTTGAGCATTGCCTTGTAGAGCGCGCGAAAATCATCTTCTGGCATGCCGCCTTGTGCCTCGATCGCGCGCGCCAGCATGATCTTTGCTCCGCCTCCGATCAGATCTTTCGAAGTGCCCACCGGGACCGGATCAAACCCGCCCAACTCCAAAGCATAGTTCACAGCCGCGCCAAGGTCTTGAAATGTATCGAGCAGCGTTCCGTCGAGGTCAAAGCCCACTGCGCTGAAAGGAAAATCATTCATAGCCGCGGCAGTTGCGCGAAGGTTCTTCATTCTGCAAGCATTTGCTGGCATTGGCCATGCGATCTAAGAGGAAATGCATGACTGACTTTGCCGCCATCATCCTTGCTGCGGGTAAGGGCACCCGCATGAAGAGCGACCTGCACAAGGTCCTGCACCCGATTGCGGGCAAACCGATGCTGATGCATCTGCTCGACGAGTTCGAAACGCTTGGGCCGAGCAGCACTGTGGTCGTTGTCGGTGACAGACGCGAACAGATCGATGCAGCCCTGGAAGGGCGCAAGGTTGTAACCGCCTTGCAAGACCCGCAGCACGGCACTGCGCATGCGGCACTACAGGCGCGTGAGGCGCTTGCAGGCTTTAGCGGCAATGTCCTTGTTACCTTTGGCGATGTTCCGATGGTGCGTGCCGATACAGTTCAGCGGTTGATCAATGCCCTGTCAGACGGGGCCAAGGTCGCAGTCCTCGGCTTTAGGCCGCCTGACGCGCTCGCCTATGGCCGGATCATCGCCGATGATGATGGCACCGTGCGCAAAATGGTTGAATTCAAGGACGCGACCGAGCGCGAGAAGAAAACCCGCCTCTGCAATTCGGGTCTGATCGTGGCGCATTCAGACGATATGTGGCCGCTACTCGATGCGGTTGGCAACGATAACGGACAGGGCGAATATTACCTGCCTGACGTTGCCACAGGCGCGATTGCACGCGGTGACAAAGTGGTGGTGATTGAAACCGACGCGGACGAGGTTGCCGGGATCAATTCACGCTCCGAACTCGCCGCCGCCGAGGCGCGCTGGCAGGCTGCGCGTCGCGAACAGGCGATGGATGATGGTGCAACGCTAAAGGCGCCAGATACCGTATTCTTCAGCCATGACACGGTGTTGGGCCGCGATGTTACAATTGATCCTCACGTCGTATTCGGCCCCGGAGTGAGCGTGGCGGACGGCGTGCACATCAAAGCCTATACGCATCTGGAAGGCGCGCAATTGGCCAATGGCGCGCAGGTCGGCCCCTTTGCGCGATTGCGTCCCGGCGCAGTGATGGAAGAAAACAGCTTTGTCGGAAACTTCGTCGAGATGAAGAAGGCGACCTTGGGCAAAGGCGCCAAGGCAAGCCACCTTTCCTATATCGGCGATGCAAGTGTGGGCGAAGACGCCAATATCGGCGCAGGCACGATCACCTGCAATTACGATGGCTATTTCAAGTATCAAACGGTGATCGGCGACCGTGCCTTTATCGGGTCAAATTCAGCCCTGATCGCGCCGGTAACAATCGGAGCCGATGCGATTGTCGCAGCCGGTTCTGCCGTTAGCCGCGACGTAGGAGCAGGCGATCTGCGCATGGTGCGCGGGGAACAGTTGGTCAAACAAGGCTGGGCTGATCGCTTTCACGATACGATGAAAAAGAAGAAAGCAGCCGCAAAGAAACGCAAATGAGGCGATTGCGCGTTTTGTCGGCTGGGTAGCTAACAAGCCGCCCGACTTTTACGCTCCTACGCGCAGATAAAGCCGGTTGGGTTGTGGGCGGCCGGAGCTAGGGATCTCCGACCACCCGGAAAGCGCCGGGGCATCAGGCGCTTTCAAGTTCGATCGGGCGCGTACCCGATTGAGCCGCATATTCGCTTTCCCATTGTTCGAACTCGCTACGGCTCAAAAGATAGCGTTCGCGCGCTTCGTGAAAGCTGATGGCGCGGTCATGGACGGCGCGAACGACATCGGCCTTGCGCGACGGTGACCAATGCACCTTGTGGGTTTTGGGTAGCTGATAGCGTTTGATCGCATCGGCGATCGAAATGTTGCGGGGGTATGCCATTTTCGTCTCCTTTGGATCCCTGTTGATCAAAGGATTTGGCCAGCAGGCTTAATTCGGCCCTGCCGGGATTGGTTAATCTGGGTTTGACGACGTTCTACGTGGCACACCTGCGGTGAGCCGAGGGCAAACTGTCGGTTGGCTTTACAACGCGTTGGTGCAGCGCAGAAAAAGGGCGACCTCCGCAAGGAAGCCGCCCCCTTTTTCGGTTCTGATTCGCTCTGGCCTATTCGTCCATCAATTGCTGCATCAGATAGATATATTGCAGCGCCTGGATCTTGGCGCGCTGTTCGTTGTCGACGCCGCCTGAATGGCCTCCAACAGTGTCTTCGAAATAGTAGTAATCATGCCCTTGCTCTGCGAACCGTGCAGCGCCCTTGCGGGCATGGGCAGGATGGGTGCGATCATCGGCGGTTGATGCCCACAGGAACGGGGTGGGGTAATCAACCCCTTCTTGAATCATCTGATAGGGCGAATATCCGTCAATCCATTCACGCTGTTCAGGAATGCGCGGATCGCCATATTCACCAATCCAAGATGCACCTCGACCGATCAGGTGATATCGCAGCATGTCGAACAGCGGGATCTGCACAATTGCAGCGCCAAACAGATCGGGGCGCTGGGTGATCGCGGTCCCTACCAACAACCCGCCTTGCGAGCCGCCCTGAATGCCGAGATGTTCAGGCGAGGTGAAGCCGCGCTCGACCAGATCTTCGCCCACGGCGATGAAATCGTCCCATGTGCGCTGTTTGTTTTCGCGGATAGCGGTTTGGTGCCAGCCGGGACCAAATTCACCCCCGCCGCGCAGGTTTGCAAGCACATAGGCTCCGCCGCGCTCAAGCCACATCTTGCCGGTTGAACCCAGGTAACCGGGCAGCCGCGAAATCTGGAAACCGCCATAACCTGTCATCAAGACAGCGGTTTCCCCGTTCAACTCCATTCCAGCGGGCTTCACGATGAAATATGGGATTTGGGTTCCGTCTGCGCTGGTCGCTTCGTGCTGTTCGACCTCCATACCGGCAGAGGCGAAACGTTCTGGCGAGGTTTTGAGAACCTGTGGATCGCTCGCACCGTCGCTGTAATAGAGCGTTGTCGGTTCAAGAAAGCCTGTGACGGTGAACATGATCTGGTCTGTCTCATCCGAACTTGCCGCGATGCCCACAGTGGCATTGTCGGGCAGTTCAACCTGCCGGC
>Ga0316207_10003431_pt1 | contig 14753 bp, 14 predicted proteins | sample 6weekpyrite_MG_FD_204943 | JGI IMG/M metagenome (GOLD analysis project Ga0316207, IMG submission 204943) | Microbial mat bacterial communities from mineral coupon in-situ incubated in ocean water Damariscotta River, Maine, United States -... | ecosystem: Environmental > Aquatic > Marine >... | reverse complement strand
AAATTCACCGATATATTGATTACCATTGCTGTAAATCATGACACCTTCACCATGATAACGACCATCATGAAATTGGCCTGTGTATTGTTCTCCATTTAAATTGGCATATTTACCTTTGCCTTCAAAGCGACCCAGGTGGAACTCTCCTTGGTACTGGCCCTGGTTTTTAATTAGCATATTGCCACGGCCTTCAAACATGCCTTCGCGTAACTCACCCTTGTAACTGTCACCGTTACTAAATAAAAAAGTACCTACGCCATGCATCAAATCGTTCTTAAATAATCCATGATATTGATCGCCATTGCTGAACGTCATGATACCCATGCCTTCCGATAGGCCGTTGACAAAATTTCCTTCGTAAACATTGCCATTTTGCGTCTCTAGTTTGCCAATACCATTGAACAAGCCATCTGCAAATTCCCCTGAATACTTAGTGCCATTTCGCCAAACTAAGCGACCCTGACCATGGAATAGGCCATTACTTAGCTCGCCTTCATAAACCGAACTATCTGGAAGAATGATTTTAGATGTTGAATGCGGAGCATCGGGTTTGGGTGATAGTTGAGCGCATGCGGACAAATAACCAATGGTTAAGATTAATATAAATCGTTGTGGCGAGGAAAATATAAACAATTTGATGTCCGTGTCGTTTACTTCAATGATTGTTTGGGAAAAATGTGTCGCAAAAAATCAATAATACTCCGTTAAAACGCAGAGGTAAATTGGGAAAAATAGAAGAACGTTGTTTGGCCTATGGTTAAAATAGGATTGATATATAGTGCGGTGGTAATTATTGGGGGGGTGGTGTGTTGACCTGTAACCAATATTTACCGAGGTCATTGATAACATCAGAGAAAACCTGAAAACTTACCGGTTTTTTAATATAACTATTGCTACCGAGTTTGTAACCCGTAACAACATCTTGAAATTCATCGGAAGTGGTGAGTAAAACAACGGGGACAAATCGTGTTGTTTCATTGTTTCTAATTTCTTTTAGCACTTCAAGCCCGCTTAACTTGGGTAAATTGATATCAAGCAATACGAGATTTGGTACATCTTCAGCTTTTCTAGCGCTATATTCGCCTTTTGCAAATAAATAATCGAGTGCTTGTTTGCCATCTTTGGTGACGATTACTTTATTCTTCAGATTGCTATTTTGGAATGCCATTAAGGTGAGTTCAACGTCATCTTCGTTGTCTTCAACCAATAAAACGGTTTGTTCAGTACCTGCCATATTTGCATCTCCGCCGAAAATGCCCTCGAACTGCAGCGATATATTAGAAAAACCTAACTCCTTACACCAGGAAATTGCTGTATCCGAAGTTTTAAAAATACGAGGGGTGCCGCGCTTAGAAGAAAGTGTATGTGTTGGGTTATTAGAGCTTTTCGGCAATAACAATACTTTCCAACCGCTTTCATTAGCATCGTGGATAACTTTTGCTTCTAACCAATGATCAGAGGTAAAAAGTAATCGAATATCTCGTTCGTTCATACGAGGTTTAATTGTCCCAACATTTCTTTTCTATACTAAACCAAAAATTTAGTTATGGGTATTATTTTTTAATATTTAGAGAGAAAAAATATTTTATTTGGGTGTAAAATGAACAAATTAGTGCAAAGTGTAACGATATTTAAGGTATGTTGCGTGAAAAAAATACGAAAAGTGTGGGTGGATGCGTTGGTGTTTTACATCATTACTAAAAAGTAGGGTTTGAATATATTAAAAAACACGACCATGTGACATCATTTGATGCCACAGAGATCAATTACTAAATAACGTTAATATATGTATATGAACTAGCGTTTTCTTACAATGCAACAGATGCGGTATTGACACCGATTCGTGAGCAACAGCGCAAACAAGCGTCTGATGTCTTAAACACGCGAGGTTCTTTGCTGCGTTTAGAATTCAACATATGCTGGTCACCATTATTAGCTATAAGCTTTAGTGTCCAGCCTTTGTTATCACTAGAAGGCTGAATGATTACTTTTTCTAAGTCGTTAGATTCAGATAAGAGTCTTGCTTCCCGTTCTTGCATAATTGGTCGCCTAATTTCCTTAATATGGGTTCACATAGGCTAATATAGCGTAAAAAAATAAAAAGTTAAGTAAAATATTCAATAAATTAGCAATTTACATCAAAATACACGGGAATTGCTTAATAAGTGCTCGTTTTAATGCAAATATGTAGAAGCTAATGTTTTTCGCTTTTAACTTTTCTGCTTGCCTACTGTTCATAATAGACAATATTTAATGGAGTTTGTTTCAGAATTTAAATTTAGGGATACGAATAATGCAAAACTGTACAGGTTCATTTTTTCAATCGGTAAAATCAAAACCGATTTTTGTGTTCGAAGACCAAGGATATTGTTAAGTATTCGATCTGATGTTTAGCAAACGTTTTAAGCATTGAGAAAATCATCAATTTTTGTTAAATTTCACTCCCTTCATGAATACAATTTCCTCCCGAGTAAAAGTGTCCGATGACTAAGTATATATTTGTAACTGGTGGTGTAGTTTCATCTTTGGGTAAGGGCATCGCGTCGGCCTCATTGGGAGCAATCCTGGAAGCACGTGGATTAAAAGTCACCTTAATCAAAATGGACCCATACATCAATGTTGATCCTGGGACCATGAGTCCGTTTCAGCATGGTGAGGTATATGTCACTCAAGATGGTGCAGAAACTGATCTAGATCTGGGGCATTATGAGCGATTTGTTCGAAGTCCGATGACCCAGAAAAATAATTTTACTACGGGGCGTATTTATCAGACGGTCATTCGAAAGGAACGACGTGGTGATTATTTAGGAGCCACGGTTCAAGTTATTCCTCATATATCGGATGAAATTAAACGCAGCATGTTGGAAGGTGCCCTGGGTAGTGATATTGCATTAGTTGAAATAGGTGGTACGGTTGGTGATATCGAATCACTACCTTTTCTAGAGAGTATTCGTCAATTAGGTGTGGAATTAGGCCGTGACCGCGTTCTATTTATGCATTTAACCTTGTTGCCTTATATTGCAGCAGCGGGCGAATTAAAAACCAAACCTACTCAGCACTCGGTTAAAGAATTACGCAGTATTGGCATTCAACCCGATATTCTCGTCACTCGTTCTGAAAGTATTATTTCTGAAGCTGAAAAGAAAAAAATTGCCTTGTTTACCAATGTAGAACAGCGCGCAGTCTATTCAGCTTATGATGTTGATAATATTTATCAAGTACCTATGGTATTACATGAGCAAGGATTGGATGATTTCGTCGTTGAGCGATTTGGTTTAGATGTTAAAGCTGCTGATTTATCGGACTGGCAACACGTAGTAGATGTTATGGCTAATCCCAAGGATGAAGTGACCATTGCCATGGTCGGTAAATATATGGATTTAACTGAAGCCTATAAATCCTTATCAGAAGCATTGACTCACGCCGGCATACAAACAGAATCTTGCGTGAAAATTCAATATATTGATTCGGAAGAAATCGAACAAAACGGTACTGATTGCATTAAAGATGTAGATGCTATTTTGGTTCCTGGTGGTTTTGGTGAGCGGGGTATAGAAGGAAAGATTACTGCAATCGAATATGCCCGAGAAAATAATATCCCTTTCCTAGGTATATGCTTGGGAATGCAACTTGCTGTTGTTGAGTATGCTCGTCATGTAGCGAAATTGAAAAAAGCACACAGCACTGAATTTAATATCGATACTGAGTTCCCCGTGATTGGTTTAATTAAAGAATGGGTGACTTCACAAGGTGGCATTGAAAAGCGCAGTGAGGTTTCTGATCTGGGTGGCAGCATGCGTTTGGGCGCGCAAAAATGCCGTTTGGATGTGAATTCAAAAATGTATGACATGTATCAAGAAGAAGTGATTGAAGAGCGTCATCGTCATCGATATGAATTCAACAATCAATATCGTGAACAATTAGAGGAAAGTGGCTTATTGTTATCCGGTGTTTCCATTGATGAAAAATTGGTGGAAGTGGTCGAGATTCCTAAGCACCCTTGGTTTGTAGCTTGTCAATTCCATCCAGAATTTACATCAACACCTCGAGATGGGCATCCATTATTTACAGGTTTTGTCCAGGCAGCATTAGTGCATAAGCAAGGGTAGTCTACATAAAGGATGTAATTTTGTACTTAGTGCGATATTTCAAAGTATTGTGCCAATAAAGACCTTTTCCTAGCGTGCGAATTACTGGATAATATGCCACGAAAATATACGAAAAGATTAATATTTATACGGTTCTTGCAGGTTATGCTATTAATTTGCACATTTTTTTGAAAGAAGAACCGAGTTTTTAACAAAATGGAGCTGAAATGCCAAAGATTGCGAATATTAAAGCAAGAGAAGTCATAGATTCACGTGGAAATCCTACGGTTGAAGTTGATGTAATTTTAGATAGTGGAACAAAAGGTTCTGCAATAGTACCTTCAGGTGCATCCACCGGTTCACGTGAAGCAGTGGAATTACGTGATGGCGACGCCAAGCGTTATGGCGGAAAAGGGGTATTAAAAGCTGTTGAAAATGTGAATACAGCAATTAAGGATGCCTTGGTCGGCGTAGATGCTACGGCACAGGCATTGATCGATCAAACCATGATTGAATTAGATGGTACTGAGAATAAAGGCAAATTAGGAGCTAATGCCCTTTTAGCAGTTTCACTTGCTACGGCTCATGCTGCAAGTAACGATGCAGGCATGCCTTTATACCGTTACTTAGGTGGTGAACACGATACCTTGTTACCTGTGCCTATGATGAACATCATCAATGGTGGTGAACATGCTGATAACAGTGTTGATATTCAAGAATTTATGATTGTGCCTGTTGGCGCTCCTTCGGTGACTGAAGCTATTCGTTACGGTGCGGAAGTTTTTCATGCATTGAAAAAAGTGTTATCTGCAAAAGGTTTAAATACAGCGGTTGGTGATGAAGGTGGTTTCGCACCTGATTTGGGCTCAAACGAAGAAGCGATTCAGGTAATTCTGGAAAGTATAAAAAATGCGGGTTATGAAGCAGGTAAAGATATTTTTATCGCTATCGATGCTGCAAGTTCTGAGTTCTATAAAGATGGTAAATACGTACTTGCTGCAGAAAACAAATCACTATCGAGTGAAGAGTTTGTCGATTTTCTAGCTGACTGGGTAGACAAGTATCCTATTATATCTATCGAAGATGGTATGGACGAAAGTGATTGGGATGGCTGGGCAATTTTAAGTAAACGTTTGGGTGATAAAGTCCAATTGGTTGGTGATGATTTGTTTGTAACCAACTCAAAAATCCTCAAAGAAGGCATTGATAAGTCTATTGCCAATTCAATTCTGATCAAAGTAAACCAAATTGGTACCCTGACAGAAACTTTGGATGCCATTAACATGGCAAAAGAGGCGAATTACACGGCAGTTGTATCTCATCGTTCAGGTGAAACAGAAGATACCACTATTGCTGATTTATCCGTTGCGACATCTGCAGGTCAAATCAAAACCGGCTCATTGTCTCGTTCTGACCGTTTGGCAAAATATAATCAGTTAATTCGAATTGAAGAAGAATTAGGTGATTTAGCTAAATATGCAGGAATGGGTGCGTTTACTCATCTGAAATAATTTGATAACTCGTCGGTGTATTTACGCCGGCGAGTTATTTGCAGCCGTATTTGAGCCAGATTAATCCAATAAATATTGTGGACAATGAGGGTTGAGACATGCGCGGGCTGTTTATCTTTTTATCCTTTCTTTTATTGTTATTGCAATATCCTTTATGGTTTGGCAATAATAGTCTACCTGATGCCTGGAAATTAAAGGCAAAAATTGAATCTCAAACGACTGAAAACCTACAACTTGCGGAACGTAATCGCTTGTTGGATGCCGAAGTGCATAATCTTAAAAAAGGTTTGGATGTGGTAGAAGAAAAAGCACGATATGAGTTGGGTATGATAAAGAAAGGTGAGACTTTTTATCAAATCATCGAGCAACCTCAAAACAACAATGAATAATAGTGAAAATCTCTGGGTAGTTATTCCTGCAGCAGGTGTTGGTAAGCGCATGTTAGTGGATCACCCGAAACAATATATCGTACTTGAAGGCAAAACTGTTTTAGAGCATACCATTGCATGTTTTTCACAAAACTCCAAAGTTAAGGGTATTGTTGTTGTCATTTCTAAAGGCGATGAATATTGGCCGAATTTAAATGTGCAATGCGATGTTCCGTTATATGTCGCTGAAGGTGGAAAAGAACGCTGTCATTCTGTTTTAAATGGATTAAGTTTTTTAGCTGAACAAGCGCAAGCCTGTGACTGGGTTATGGTACATGATGCAGCACGACCATTTTTACACGAAGATGATATTAATCGACTGATTGAAAAACTGTGGGAACATTCGGTTGGAGGTTTATTGGGATTACCCGTAGCGGATACCTTAAAATTTTGCGGAAATGACTTGTCAGTAAAACATACCGTAAATCGTTTGGGTTTATGGCGCGCATTAACCCCACAAATGTTTCGTTACCAAAAACTACTAAATTCTTTACGTGTCGCTGTTGAATATCCAGATAAAATTACTGATGAAGCATCGGCAATGGAAATGGCGGGATATGAGCCGTTAATGGTTGAAGGGCGGTGGGATAATATCAAAATTACTCACCCCCAGGATTTGTCTCAAGCAAAACTAATTTTACAATCTAAGCACTTAGAATAGTGATAAAAATACATAAGGACGAAAATGCGAATCGGTCAAGGTTATGATGTTCATGCTTTTGCAAAAAATCGAAAACTTATTCTTGGTGGAGTAGAAATTCCTTATGAAAAAGGCTTGGCGGGTCATTCTGATGCAGATGTATTAATTCATGCCTGTTGTGATGCAATTTTGGGTGCGGCAGCTTTAGGCGATATTGGCAAACATTTTCCCGATACTAGTGCAGATTTTAAAAATATTGACAGTCGTATATTGCTTCGACATGTTGCTGAACTGATTACTGAAAAGGGATTTTCAATTAGCAACCTGGACGCCACAATCATCGCTCAACAACCCAAGTTGGCACCACACATAGAAGGCATGAGGAGAAATCTTGCCAGCGATCTGAATGCTGAATTAGATCAAATCAATGTAAAGGCGACGACTACTGAAAAACTCGGTTTTGAAGGTAGAAAAGAAGGTATTGCTGCTCAAGCTGTAGTGCTGTTGACTTGATGTTTGGGTAGTATTATTTCAAATTGGGTACCTTTTCCTTCTTTACTCTCCACTTCAATACTTCCGTTATGAACATCAATAATTTTCTTGGTAATCGCCATGCCTAATCCTGTCCCATTTTTTTTACCATAAGTAATGAAAGGCTCAAACAACTTATCTTTAATTTTTTCGGGCATACCTTTACCTGTGTCAGAGAGTAAAATAATAACATCGTTACCGTCATCTGATTCTTTTACATTGATAGATAATGTGCCGCCAGATTCCATTGCGTCTTGCGCATTACCTGAAATGTTATATATTGCCCTTTGAATTTTGTCTTGATTGATTTCGAAGTTTCCTTGGGCATGAATTGAAAATTTAAAGCGAATGTTACTTTGGCTAAGGGACTGCTCTATGGAACTGAATATTTCAGAAAAGAAATCCTGATAGTTTACATCATCAAATTGGATTGATTTTTCAATGCCTTTGGAAAAATCTAATAATTCTTCCGTCATAGTCATTATTCGATTGACCGATTTGAGTATTACTTTGGCATGTCCTTGATTTTCCGAGTTTCCCATAGCGATAATTTCAGCAAGTCCTTTTATGGATGTAATAGGGTTTTTAATGTCATGGATAATGCTGCTTGCCATATTGCCAACTACAGATAATCTCTCCTTTGTTAAGTTGTCTTCGGCTAAAATCGAGTTTTCTAATAATATTGCGGCAAGAGACGCAAACATTGCTAATACTTCTTCATCTTCCTTTGTAAAAATGTCTGATTTTTTGTTGAGAACTTGAATTACGCCTATTAATTTTCCTTGGAGGTTTTCCATGGGTGCACTTAATAAATTTTTCGTTTTAAATCCCGTTTTCTGGTCAATTTCGGGATTAAAGAATTCATGGTTATAGGCATTGTTAATATTCATAAACTCTTTTGTACGTGCGACGTAACCCGCTATTCCTTTGTCGATACCAAATCGAATTTCACTAATTTCCTGTTTTTCAGATACTCTTAACCATAGCTCTTGATGAGCCTCGTCATAAATAAAGAGTGATGTTCTATCTGCATCTAAAATATGGCTAGTTTCCGTAATAATGGTAACCAACAAACTATCTAGGTCCGTATGGGTGGACATGATTTTACCTACCTCAAGAATTCTTGAGAGTTTTTGATTTCTTTCTAATAATTGCTCGGATAGTTCAACCATTAAATTTTCCCTCTAAAAAGCCTTTTTTAGCGATAGAAAAATAGAGTTTATTGGATTATAAGATAGCTAACAATAATAAAAATGACAAAATTTCAGTCACATAACAGTTGTTAATGTGGAAATTGTACAAATATTTAATAGTAATTGCATTTGGCAAAATGTCAAAGCTAAGATTTAGGGCGTTTATGATTTAATAAATTGAAAGAACGATAAGTGGAATATGGTCAATGACACAGCGATAAGGACGTTGATGGGTGAAATTATGGCTGATTGCATTAAGGTTAAGACGTACTATTAATAAAGTTAGAAATTACCTCTTAATTTGGTAAGTAAAAAATGAAAATCCACGAGTGAAAGCATGGATTTTCACTTTACCAAATTTTTAGTTCAAGCATTACACATTAAGTCCAGTTTTGTCTGTGTGGTGAGGAAGCGTATGATGGCTGACTTCGCTTTTGTTTGACATGGCGCGTACAGGATCCCACCCGATAATGCCTGTCATGGCTAGAGCGATAGCTAAAAGACAAATCACTGCAAATAGTGTTGTGCCTGCGATACTACTAGACATTGAAACGACTATGGCTGCTGTACTGACAATTACTCGTGCAGCTCTTTCAGTGATGTTTAAATTTTCATATGTTTCATAATTATGGTTAAGGTTTTTCATGTCTATTTCCTCTTGGTATTGTTTAAATTTAAAATCTTATTGCGCCCCAGTTTATGGCTTATATTATTTGCTCTGCCATTGAGCTTTTCTTTGCTTGATTATGAATAAGCAAATGTATAATTTTCCATTAAGGCCTTTTTTAGTTTGTCCCGAATATTAACAAAGGTATTAGTAATCTTTAATTTGACTATGAGAAAAGAAGTCGTTAGTGCAATAAAAATGATAAGCGGAGATATTTGATCAAGTGTTTGGGCTGCCGCTAAAGTTGCAGCAAAAATTCCTGTTACAGCTAAATCGCTATTATCAAAATATTTCCTTGTTGTGTTATTTGGATTGCTTGTATGTGTTTTAATATTCATAATCTCATTCCTTTGTTTTAAGAAAGTGTTTCAATTAATTGTTTGATTTATTTCGTTACAATAATTTGTTTTCCATGTGTAAATTATCGGAGATGAGTATTACGGATATTTTTCCGTGGTATTACATTTCGGTAATATAGATGGGTATTGTTGGATTTCAGAGAATTGGCTTTATATTAATATAATCATGAGCTTAGGGCAGATTTTTAATGATTTATGCGATGACTGAATGGTGTTTTTGAGTAAAAAAGTGAATATAGTTAGGCGTTTGTGAAAATTAGACTTGTGGAAATAAAACGATTGTTTTCGATCTTGAAAAGATGAGTCAGTGAATTAGATTACATTTTATTGTTCAATTTAGGGATTACAATAGATATCAAATTAATATGTCAGACTTTTCCAACAACATGTCGTTGACTATAATTAATTTACTAGTAGCCTAGTATAATATTCTTTTGTTATCCTAAGGGTTATCTCCATTTCCAATACAAGGATGATTAGTAAATGGAAAACAACACTTCAGACCAAATCCCACTCCAGAAAACAAAAAAACTGACTGATGTACTTGCAGATTCTATTAATCTGGCAACTTATGCCGTAGAAATTGGTAGATTGCCTGAGTCAGTGAGTTTTTCTGATTTATATCGAATGTGGGAACAAAAGGTCGAAAAAAACGAACGATTAAGTGAACAAGATGTGGATTATCTGCAATTTTGTTATCAGCAATTGGAAGTAGAAATGTCTCCAGTGTCTGCAATAAGCTTAAGAGCCACTGATGTTCAGGGTGCATGTAATCGTAGAGACTATATGAATACTGAAGCTGGCAAACATGCCAAACATATGTGGTTTATGACATTCTCTATTTTGGCGCTGATGATTGGTATCAATTTGTATCAATATACTTTTGATATGTATGCTGGTGATTGGGCGGTTAATAATACAGATATGTTTGGTGGTTTGACCATTGTTTATTGGTTAGCTGCTAGTTTAACACCATTTATTTATGGTGCTTTTGGTGCCGCAGTTAGAATGCTACGGATTACTGAGACACGACTAAGGGATAGATCATTTGATCCTAGGCGATTAGCAGAACATCGCAATCGACTAGTGTTGGGTACCTTAAGTGGTGGTGTGATAGTGCTTGTTTATAGTTCAGGGGGTGTTGGAGACACTGACGTCAAACTGACCGAGGCAGCATTGGGTTTTCTTGCTGGTTATAGCATTGATTTACTCTTTTCTTTATTGGATCGCCTTGTTAGTGTTTTATCACCGGCTGATGAAAAAACGAAAGTCATCAAACATATCGAAAAAACAGTGTCTACGGTACCTAAATCGTCATTTGCTGAACGTGAAATAGAAAAAGCCGTGACGGTAGTTAGTGCTACTGATAAAAGCTCGAAATCTAAAACAACAGCACATCTTAGCCCAGTACAAGAGTCAGATACTTTAAAAACGACATCGAGTACTTAAAAAAATAACATACACGGAGGAAGAAAATGTTATTCATTACTAATCGAGAACCAAAAGGCTCTATAAGAACAAAAAGAGGACGTGCATTTAAATTTGATTTGGATAAAAACTCTCCAGCTAATTCTGTATATTTCTGTGAAAGAACAAAAAAAGAGGAATATGTAGAGCTTGGGTCGACAGACTTTATGTCAAAGTTGCGTGACAGTAAATCGAAGCAATTGCTACTGTTTATTCATGGGTTTTCAAATTTACCGGAACCCGATATATTTCCCCGAGTTCAAGGTTTACAAAAGTTTTTTGATCAGAAAGAAAAAAATCTCGTTGAAGTGGTGCCAATGATTTGGCCCTGTGATAATGATGCAGGTATTGTCAAAGATTATTGGGATGATCAGAAGTCAGCGGATCAAAGCGCCTTTTCATTTGCTCGAGTTTTACAGCACTTTATGAATTGGCGGGATGAACAGCCTGAAGATAATCCTTGTCTAAAACGAATTAATGTATTAGCACATTCTATGGGTAATCGCGTTTTTCGAGAGACATTAAGGAATTGGGATCAATATGACTTGGCAAATGGTGTACCTTTATTATTTCGCAATACAATATTAATGGCAGCAGATGTCGTTAATGAGACACTCGAACATGGGGAAAAAGGTGAATTAATTAGTCATGCGTCGAGAAACGTTTCGGTTTATTTTGCATCTGATGACTTTGCGTTAAGATCCAGTAAAATTTCTAACCTTAAAAATAAAATTGCTTCCCGTCGATTAGGTCATACTGGGCCAGAAGATATGGCAAAAGTACACGGTAATGTTTATGCAATTGATTGTGATAATTTTAACAATGCTTATGATAAACCTAAGGGGCATTCCTATTTTCTTGAAAATAAGAGTGGTAAGGCAGGTGCCGTGTTTGAGCATTTGTTTAATACGATAAAAACTGGTCGTGTAGAAGTGAGCGATAAAGTTAAACGAACACATATTCTATCTTAGTTAGTATTATTTTTTAAAGGATGCTTGCTTGTGGCTAATTTTGATAATGCGATAAATAAAACTTTGTTACACGAAGGAGGTGCTAAATTTACCTCTGACCCCAATGACCGAGGTGGAGATACAAAATTTGGTATTTCTCAGCGTGCTTACCCTGAGCTAGATATAAAAAACCTGACGGAAGAAAAGGCGAAACAAATATATAAACGAGATTATTGGAATAAAGTTAATGCCGATAAAATTGATTCACAATTAATTGCTGAAAACATTTTTGATACAGCTGTAAATATGGGTGTTCGTACAGCTAGTCGTATGGCCCAAGAAGTGTTGGAAATTGAACCTGCCGACGGCATTATTGGGCCACAAAGTCTTAAGCATATTAATGATTCGCCAGTTGATTTGTTTATATCTAAATATACCTTACATAAAGTTTCACATTATGTTGAGATTTGTAAGAAGAATAAGTCGCAGAAAAAGTATTTGCTGGGTTGGATGAATCGAGCGCTCGATGGCGTGGTTTAATAAAGGGAACTCTAAAGAATATTATTTATTTTATGCCTATGCTAATTAAGGTTAGATCATCATTTAAGGTGTTGTTTGAATATTTATTTAAGGAATGCATTATTGAGTCATTTAATTGGAAGGACGTTAAGTGATGATGATTATTTAGAATATCAATGAGTGGCTCAATACCCCAAAGTTCTTTATCCTGATTTTCACTTTCGATAATACCATCAGTACAAAGTATTAGTCTGTCACCACTGGCAATTTTTTTTGTATGAGTTTCGCATTTAACAGGCAAAGGATGAACTGCGCCTAGAAATATTGTTTCAGAAGTTAAAGATTCGACTTGTTGTGTAGCTGCATTGAAATAAAGTAACGGGGGTAGTGCCGCACCACCAAAAATGATTTCATTGAACTCATGTGAAATATGCAAACATCCGAAACTGGTAAAGGTGCCAGTGTTTGAAATTCGTTTACATAAATAATCATTCAAGCCTTTAATTAGTTCACAAGGTTCGATGTCTTTTTCTACATGAGTTGTGACATAAGTATTTATTCTGGCCGCTAGAAGCGCTGAAGTTACACTATGTCCCGTGACGTCACAAATACAGACGATTGTATTGTTTTCATCAAGTTGAATAATGCTGTAATAGTCACCACCAATCTGGCGGTAGGGCATATAAAGTGCTGAAATTTCTAAAAAATTATTGTTAAGATCTTTTGGCAAAAAGCTATAATGTAATTTTGCGGCAAATTGTATTTCTTGTTCTGGTGTCACTTCAATAATCTCTGGGTTTATGAGGATTAATTACAGATTTTCTTCAAGAAGTATTGAGTTATCGGATACATTGCGAGAAATCTTGATTATATGAATGCTGCCCTCAATTATATTTCGGCTATTCAATGTTCTCGTTTTCCAATGGTATCTCATTGTAATTATGATATTAAGAATATCTTCGCTGATTCAATCGTCTATTCTATTTGCTATTTCACTATATTGGCTCAGTATGTAGGCAAATTTCTATAACCCATATTTCTTGATGGGTATTGCGTAGATTAAAGAAGTATCAAACATATATATTATTACCAAAAATACACTTTTGACTTTCAGCTAATTTGTCCTTTAATATGTGTATACACGCCACATGTTGTTTACGAGGAGCTATATATTTAAGTGTCCATAAGAAACAAACTCATTTCAGTTTTCCTCGGTATTGCTATGTTGTTTTCCTTGATCAGTTATTACGGTATTGCTTCAACTGGGGATGTGGGGAAACAATTTGAAGAACTTGAATCAGATACGATTCCTGCTTTAATTTCTTTGATGGAGATTATTGCATCCACTCGTCAGGCATCTCTTAAAGCTTTGGAGTTTCGCCAGCGAGGTTTAAAAAAAGATCGTGTAAAGGCATTTGAAGCACTAGGAAAAATAGAAGATGGGCTAACTTCCTATAAAAATGCCATGTTGGACCAAGGTCCAGCACAACAACAGGACCTATATACTAAAGCAGATAATTTTATAAAGATTATTAAGGATTATCTTTCTATTGATTACATACCTAAGGAGGATAGGGAAAGCCAGATTCACAGAATAAGACGCGATTTGATTCATGCATTGTACCCGTTGATTGATACTGAAAAAATTGAACTTCGAGAGGCTTCAGAAGCGACCTATTCGATTATTTCCAATGCATTATTCGTTCTAACGAGCTCTATTATAGTTGTTTTATCAATTTCATTAATTGCCGGGTACTTAGTTGGGCGCTCCATCACAATACCTTTGGGCCAACTTAACAAAGCTGCTAATCTTGTTGCAAAAGGGAATTTGGAATCTGAATTAGATATCCAAGCAACCGATGAAATAGGTGAGCTCGCAACTTCTTTTGGGTATATGAAGAAAGAATTGCAGGTATATCGTGAAGAGATGGAGTGCTTAGTTAAAAGACGAACCAAAGAATTAGAAATTAGCAATCAAGAGTTGGAATCATACAGTTATTCAATTGCCCATGACCTACGTGCACCCTTACGTTCTATTGCTAGTTTTAGTCAGATTATTATGGAAGATTCTGGTGATAAATTAGGGCAGGATGATAAAGATCATTTGTATCGAATTATAAAGTCTGCTTCGCATATGTCCGAACTCATTCATGATATTTTAGAGCTTAGTCGTGTTTCACGTACTGAGATGCAATTAAATGCAGTAAATCTAAGTGACCTTTGTTTAGATATTAGTAATAATTTAAACGAATCAAATGCAGATCGCAAAATTTATTGGACTATTCACCCAAATTTGAAAGTAAATGGTGATCAGCGATTATTGTATTTGGTGTTGAGTAATCTATTGGGGAATGCTTGTAAATTTACTAAAAAAAATCCCAAGGCATCAATTGAATTTGG
>Ga0316207_10003429_pt1 | contig 14760 bp, 15 predicted proteins | sample 6weekpyrite_MG_FD_204943 | JGI IMG/M metagenome (GOLD analysis project Ga0316207, IMG submission 204943) | Microbial mat bacterial communities from mineral coupon in-situ incubated in ocean water Damariscotta River, Maine, United States -... | ecosystem: Environmental > Aquatic > Marine >... | reverse complement strand
AGTACGAAGTTCTCCAAACCAATAGCAGCAGATACTCTTCATCAGATGTACCTTGAACTTGGTCTTAACATAACTTTTGATGGTAATGACAAGGGACAATTCATGCTTATTTTAGATTTAGATACAAACGGAACGGATTCAAGTGCATATAGTTATGTTTCACTTGGATTAAATGAAAGTGCATATTTAAAAGTAGTGGCTGCTTTTAGTAATTAATGTTTTTGGAACGTTCTTAGAACGTTTGAAACGTACAATGTTGAAATTAATTATTTAAAGGGAATTATTTAGATGGAAGAAGTTCAATATATAGGGTTTGGTAAGAGGTTTGTTGCATACATGGTTGATGTGGCAATCATATTTGTTTTTACAATGGTTATGAGCATAATTATTTCAGTACTTGTAGGTGGTCTTAGTGATGAGTCACGTGGTAATATGATAATTGGACTCTATACGGTTTCTTTTTTGGTCTATGGGGTATTAATGGATAGCTCAAGCAAGCAGGGAACATGGGGAAAAATGTTGATTAAGGCTAAAATCATTAACAAAGATGGTGAGAGACTGTCTGTTTTAAATGCAGTAGGTAGATATTTCAGCAGAATTTTATCAGGAATGATTCTTTGTATAGGTTACTTTATGATTATTTTTTCGAAAGATAAGCAAGGATTACATGACAAACTTGCAATGACTTATGTAGTGAAAAGGGCGTAATATGAAAAATAAAATTATTTCTTCAGCTTTGATTTTACTTGTGTCTATTGTAATTTCGGGATGTGATAGCGATAAAATATCTGCTGTTCAAAGTACGGAGTATCAAAATATGTATTTTGAAGGAAATCTTGGTGGGATATTTAATAAAACGAAGTTTTGTACATCGGTAGATTGGGCAGTGATATCAAATAAAAAAGGTGATGAATTTATAGAAGCAAATTGTCATGTTGATTTAGAATTTGCTAAAGAGAGAAAAGCTAAAAAGGCGGATTTTATAGTCTATTTTGAGGCAGCTGAAGATGTGACATATTTCACTAAAGCTATGCTTGTTAGAACTTATAAAGACGGCAGTACTAAAAATAAAGAATTTACAGATGAAGATAAGATAGAACTTCTTATGTATCAGTATCTCATAAAAAATATCTCTTAATGGGCCAGTTTCGATTAATAGATATGGAAACTCTGTTGGTGATATCACTCTGCATGTAAAAACAGCAGATGGCAGATACAGGGAAAAGTCTGCTGCTTATGAGATAAAAAGAAAAAAAACAACAGTCTTCCCAGGTTCAATGCCATGCGAATAGTTTAGAAAAGATACATCATTAGATGGTTAAGGAATAAGAATGAGATATATAGTATTAATTTTATTAATGGCAGCAATTGCACTAAATGCACAAGTTGAATACAAAACAACATATTGGTCAGACTATGGGAAAGACACTGTTGTAAAAACACCGTATATAAACAAAAAGAAAAATGGATTACAAGTAGCAATGCACACCGCTACGAATCAAATAGTTAGTAAACTGAACTATAAAGATGATAAAAAACATGGTAAACAAACCTGGTATCATGATAATGGAAATTTAAAAGTAACGGCACCTTACCTAAATGGTAAAGTGAACGGTGTTCAAAAAAGCTACACTTATAAATCGGGTTCATTGCATACTGCAACAAATTTTAAAAATGGTATAAGAGTAGGTAGTGAAAAAGAATATTATGAAAATGGGAAGTTGAAATCTGAGTGTACTTATAAAAATGGCATACAAGTAGGTATTAAGAAAGGTTATTATGAAAGTGGAAAGTTATTACTTGAACAAACCTTTAAGGATAACAAAGTAGTGTCATTAAAGGTTTATTATGAAGATGGAAATATCAAAGAAGAGACAGGCTACATTAATAATAAAATAGACGGAATACAAAAATATTTTCATTCAAATGGTAAGATTCAAGCTAAATCTTACTATAAAATGGGGACTCTTAATAAGATGGAAACATTTGATAAAAATGGGCTACAAACGGCAAAAAAAATTATTAAAAATGGAAAAATAGAGAAAATAATAGAATATGTAAATGGGAAGCCACTCGTTAACAATAACGTTTTGTACAGTATACGAGAGGGTGGAACTATTACCCAAACAAGAGGTAAAGCTACCGAAAAAACATTTTATGATGAAAATGGTCAAGTAGTAGCTGTATACAATTACTATAGAGGAAAATTGAATACCTGCCGTGAATATGAAGATGGACAAGAAAAAGAAAAGTACAGTATTAATAATGGGATAATTGTTGGACATACATATAAAAAGAGATATGATGATTCAATGGTAAAAAACCATATTATAGATATCACATATCCAAATGGGGACTTAGTGTCTATCATCAAGGCATTAGATAGAAAATCAGGTAAAATGATAACCTCTCAAATAAGAATTTTTAATAATAAGAACCAGGAGCTTGCGAGCTATACATATGCGGATAATGGAAAATTATCGGATATATCAGTTCTTAATATTGAAAGTAATTCGCTACAAGACGGTTATAGAATAAAAAATAATATTCTAATTGAACACCGTTCTAATATGAAAGAAATAAAAAATGGTTATTTGAATTCAGTGAAAATTTTGGATGAAAAAACTGGGAAAATGTCAACTGTTTTTGAAGAAAAGATTAATAGAAAAGGGAAGACATTTAGTGTTATTAGACATTTTCAAGAAAATCCAAGCGTTCTTGAATATACATTTAGCGGAACGTTTCAAAATGATGGTGAAACTTATTTGCGCCGTATTAAAGATGCCTATTATATCTCTGGCCAAAAACGATTTCATGAAGAAAAGGATGTCTTAAATAATAAGACTACAAAACAAGAATGGGATGAGAAGGGGACTTTACTTTAGAGGAAACTCTAATAGAGCATTGAATATGATTTACTCTGTTTATATATCTATGTAAAGAATAATGGTTATAATCCTCAACTAAAAATATTTATCTTAATTTAGGAAGTAACTTTAATGCCAAATAAATCAACAATCCAAGAAAGAATTGTAACATCCATCTTATATTTTATAATTGTATTATCTATAGGTCGTTACCTTGATGGTGGTTGGGATTTTTTAACTAATAGTGCAAATCATTTTAACACTTTGTTTGTCGCATCTGCATTAATGTTGATTATGGGGTCCTATATAACGGAACCATATTTTACTAAACCTGTTGATGTTATAGCAAAAACTTTTTCTATTATGCTTGTGCTTTTTGGCATTAGTAAAGCAAGTGGGTTTTTATATTATGATGTCTTCTTGTATTTCAATATCATTCTCTTGGTTCTATCAATAGGATTGATTTTTATACAACAATTGAACAAACTGGTTAAAGTTCAAAAAGTTATTTATTACGTAATTACTAAAATAGCTAAACCAGAACTTTTATTTTCAATGTTATATCTTTTAACCCTCTTCAGTTTTTACATGAAAAGCTCAATTAATGAATTTATTCTTTTGTTCGGGTTATGGCTTATTTTAGTGATTAAGCATCCAATTGAAACACTATCTAAATGGGTTATAAAATTATTGTCATTATTTCAATCGAGTGACAATGGTTTAGTCCCAATTGGTAAAGCAATAGGATGTGAGAACCCTTATCTTTATACTGTGGAAATAGATTATGAGAAAAATAAAGACCAAATTCTTACCAAAGGTGATTTAGTTTCTATCGCTTCTCAAGAAAATGTCCAATTAGTTGGTATTGTCATTAATCAAAAGCATTTGCTCAATAGCAGTTGGTTTAGTGTCTATCTATTAAATGATGAAGATAACAATAGCATTTCGATTAAATCTAAAATTTACATTGATAAAAACTCAATTTTCTATATGCCAAATCAAGTGTTCAAGTTAGAGTTAGACAGCTTAGATACTATTTCCAAAGAAGAGATTGTAAAGAGCTATTTATATAAAAATAGTTCTAAAATAGTTGGTTATGTAGCTAAAGACTCAAATATCAATAAGATAAAATTTCACCTTATCCTTGATGAACAGAATGAAAAACATCAAAATATTGGTGAGGGTTCGATTTTGGTATCAAAGATTTTTCTTAATGAAACACTCTATCAAATAATTGATGGTGTCACTACAGAAGAGAATTTGGAAAGCTATGACAAATATGGATTTACCATAGTCATAGCAAAAAAAATCGGTTTTTATGATGAAGCAGATAAAGCACTGAACACCGTTAAGTGGTTACCGTCAATCTATGCTCCTATCTTTTTATTAGAAGATAGAATTGATGTGCAACATACCTACAATGACTTTATTGGAAAACTACCTAATTCAAGCTATGAAATACCTATAAAAGAATATGACTCATTAGTAACTCATAACACAGCCATACTGGGAATCCTTGGTATAGGAAAATCAAGGTTGACATTTGAACTTATAAAAAAGGTAGTGGATAATACGAATACAAAAGTAATATGCATTGATATAACAAACCAGTACGCACGAGAGTTAGGTTCCTACTTTAACATAGATAATCTGACTGTAGATTTAGCAGAAACAATAAAAACTGAGTTAAGAACAAGTAGTAATACCATTGGCCATAAAAACAGTCCTCAGCAATGGGGTAATGAAAGTGTCTATAAAACAAAATTAAAAGAAAGTATAAACGAATTTTCAGAATCAGATAAGAGAATACTTGTTTTAAACCCTGATTGGCATAAGGTAATGAAAGCAAGGTCTGGATTTAATATTGAGCAAGCTGATGACCTAACGGTAACTGAGAAAACAAGAATTATTTCTGAACAAGTATTTATGCATGCAATGGGTCAAGGTGAAACGGATGAAGCAAGGTTTGTATTAGTTTTTGAGGAAGCTCACTCACTAATACCTGAATGGAATTCAACTGCAAATCCTGGCGACCAAACTGCAAGTAATGGAACAGCTAAAGTTATCTTACAAGGTAGAAAATATGGGTTGGGTAGTTTTGTTGTAACTCAAAGAACAGCGAATATAAGTAAAAGTATTTTAAATCAATGTAACACTATTTTTGCACTAAGAATTTTTGATGATACGGGTAAACAGTTTTTAGAAAACTATATTGGTTCAGATTATGCCAATGTCCTTCCTACACTTGAAGAACGACACTGTATTGCTATAGGAAAAGCTATGAAGCTAAAGCAACCAATAATTCTACGATTAAATGATATGGAAAATATCGTGCGACCTTTGAATTAAACTGTAAGCACAGATGAATAATACTAACCTGTATATTATTGGAAATGGCTTTGACCTTCATCACGGAATTCAATCATCCTATTCCAGTTTTAGAGCTTATCTTAAGCAGGTTGACAACTCATTATTTGATTTAGTTGAAGAATATTTGTCTCCTGATGAAAACTGGTCAGACTTAGAAGAGTCGTTAGCTTCATTAGATAGTGATTATTTGGCTGAGAATGCAAGTGGTTTTTTAGTCTCATATGGAGCTGAAGACTGGAGTGACTCATATCATCATGATTATCAATATGAGATTGAGCAAATTGTTGAGTCACTGTCATCAAGGTTGAGAGAAAAATTTACTGCTTGGATTAGGCAATTGTATATTCCTTCAACAGATGAGATTAAAAAATTACTTGAAATCAATAATGATGCTATTTACCTGAGTTTCAACTATACAAATACATTGGAAAAAGTTTACGGTATACCAAAATCAAATACTTTGTTTATACATGGCTATGTAAATAGTGGAAAAACAGAGCTAATTCTTGGGCATGCATGGAATCCTGCTGATATTCTTACTTTAAATGAAGATGATTATGAAAGGCTGGATACGAGAGTGATTGAGGGTGATGAAATAATCAATCGATATTTTCATCAGACATTTAAGCAGACATCTAAAGTTATTGAAGTAAATGAAACTTTTTTTAATAACCTTGAAAATATTTCAGATATCTATGTTTTAGGCCATTCTCTGTCATATGTAGATAAGGAATATTTTGAAGTAATCGTAAAGACGATTAATAGAAAAAAAGTTCAATGGAAGGTGAGTTACCACAATAAGCATGAATTAGCAAGACATCAAGATACAATGAAGGAACTTGGAATATATAAATCTAATCTTCAGTTTTTTCAATTGGATGACTTAAGTGAAAATAAATTTTAAATAAAAAGGGATGAAGACTATAGGGACTCAGAATATCTGTATTATGGCCTTATAATCTAAAATATATAAAAGGACATTAATAATGAATGGGTTTACTTTTTAAGTGCTAATTATTTCAGAACTTATTGTGTAGCTTCATAAAAAGCAACTATTCCCTCAAAGCTTGGATATTTGTTTAAACTAAACATAGAATCCTGTTCACTTATTGACATGACTTTTTGAAGGGACTTGTGAGTTATCGATAATTTTTTCAAGTTGTATTTTTTCTCTTTATAATAAGACTCCAAGTGAGTGTCTAAACCATCTTCAAAAACGCTTCCATCTTCAATAAAATTGATAACTGTACCGTTTTTATGGGTGTAAGGCTTGATATACTCTGCCAAAAGATGAATATTAGTTTCATATTCATCTATGATGCCATGTGTAACAAGAAATTCATACCTATTTCTCCATTCTTTTGCAATAGAACAATCTTTAACAAACTCTTTTCCATCTTTACTTTCATCAAGATAGTATGCAAATGCCTTTGCCTTGCTATCAGAAAACATGTCTTTGTATTTTAAGTAAGAGTTGTAATAGGTCTTTATGATAGTAACTTGAGATGTAAAATAAGAAGGGGGCTTGTAATTAGAATGTTGACTGGAATAATAGGTTAAATAATCACCTTTCTCATCTACATATAAGGGCTTGAAAATAATTCTATTTTTTATACTGGTATAGAGTTTTGAGATAAATCTTTTTGTAAACTTCTTGCCGGCCTTACTTTCAAATTTATCATGAAAAACATCTATAATGTCTTTTTTGAGAGTGAAAAATTTATTTACATATACCGTGGTACCATCAAACAGCATTTTAGCCTCATACTCAAAAATAATCTCTTTGATTATTGTTAAGTATTTATTATATTCAAACATACTATCAATGGCTTCATTGATACAATTGATATCTTTTAGTCTTATGTTAGCATTGTGTTCTGTATATATGGTGTTTGATTTATTGATATCTATAATTGTTGGATTAATTGCTTCGTTATAACAATAAAAAGTCACACTGTCATCTCCATTAAAGGTAACATCTATACCTTTATAGTTCTCAGCAAACCGATTAAGACTTCGTTGAAAATTTCTTTTATGCTTAACAGTAGTAGTGGAACAGCGTTTTTCTCTTTTACCCATGTATGAATTCTATCATATTTTTATACCTTACTCAATTATCGTCATCAAATTTTATTTCAAAATATAATACGTCCAGATTTGCAATCAAGGAGTGAATATGGAAACCATTAACATTGAAGAGTCTATTTTACAAGACCTAAAAGATAGATACCAAAAATCAGCAATCAATAAGAAGGAATTAGCTCATGAGATTGGTATGTCAGTAGGGGCTATTAATAATTATATATGCAAGGGCTATGGAATCCCAAAGTATAAAAAATTAGGTCCAGCGAAAAATGCCCCCGTGATATTTCCCCTTGTCTATGTTGCTAACTATCTATCAGAAGTGATGGAAGTGGCTTAGCCTTAGTGTTAAGAACATCTTGTGTTTTTAGTGATGAGTCTAAGGGCAATTAAAAAATCAATATAAAGGAGTGCAAATGGAATAAAATCTAATTTTTTTAATGCCCATTATAATCTTCACAATGAAAATATTGAAGGTTGAGACATGAAAAATGAAAAACTAAAAATACCGTATAAAAAAATAAGGGTTATACAGTTTATCTTTAAACGATACTTGGACCCCACAACAGCAAAGAAATATTACACGATAGTAAATGTTTTTAAAGAGACAGGGGATGAACATCTTTTTAATTTTATAAGGTCAGAAATAAAACGAATAAAACAGTTCCCGAACTTTGAGCCAGATGAATTGAAATATTAATAAGCGACATAACCAACTATATTGGTTGAAGTTAATCTTTTGTTATTGAAATGTCTACGACATTTCAATGTAGCAATAAGTTAATCTTCCAAGATGTTGGTGGGGTTGAGCAGCCGATGAAGTCGGCGACTTGAATAACTTATCTCAACCCTGCCTCAAAAGTTATAAAACTTGTTAAAAATAAAATAAAAATCTTATTCAGATTAATATAATCAAATACACACGAAAGGAAATATATGAAAATTTATAGAGATGTACAATTATCCTTATCCAAAGCTATACATAGTGCAGAACGTTCGTTAAACCTTGCAGAAACTCAAAGCAATGAATCTTTCAGTCAAGAGACTCATCACAGAGTATCCAAAAAGTTATTAGAACTAAGAACGTTTACCTCAGTACCAAAGGCAGATGATTATGAGAGTATGATAAAAAAGATGCGAGACAGCTACAACGAAAAGTCTCTTATCCAAATGAAATACTTTTTATTCAATGTATCTCAAAAAAAATCTAAGAATAAACCATTAATTGACTTCAAAGAAGATACTCATAGCTTTATGAACTACAGAAAAAACTTTGAGTTTTACAATAGAAGCCATCTTGTGGAGCATGGCAAGCAGGTAACTGGAAAAGATACAAAAGACAACATAGGTATAAACCTAAAGTCAGAATTAATCAGAGGGGATTTCTTAAGACAGCAAGACACAAAATACGGATTCAAAAAAATGGCAAAAGTTTATTATCTTGAGGAACTTAATAAAGGTAATACCCCTTATTTCATTACCTTCACGCTTCCGTCAGCTTTTCAAAAATACAAGCTAAAAAAAGGGATAGCCAAAGAAGAACGCCACTATGAAGATTTTTCACAATTAGTTAAAAACAAGAACTATAGCGGTATGAACTTTGAAGAGAACATCGAAAAAGCATTAATACGTATTAATGAAGTCCATACCTACTTCTATCACCGAGTTAAAAAGAAGATTCAAACCTCAATTATAAGTGAAGCTCGTGCTAAAGCAAAATCAATTATCAATAGAATCAAGAAAACACAGAAGATAGATAAATCAACATTGAAAATGAAACGCTTATCTCTTATAGAGAAATATAAGACCAAGCTACAAGAGAACATGGACTTCATCAAAATAATTGAAAGCTCAAAGAATCTAACACCACATGCTCATATTTTATTGTGGAGTTCTTCTAAATACGAGACTCAAATAAAAGAAGCATATGAGGAAACAATTAAAGAGTTTTCTCTTAAGAAAAAGTCTCAAGACTTTGAAACAATCAAGGAGGAAGAAGCACATGTCTCTACCTACCTAACTAAGTACTTACAAAAGTCAAATGATAGCGAAGGGGATGATTTCAATTTCTATAATTACTACAAACGAATGTTCGGAGCTAAACATAAACTCTTTACTACATCAAACTTCAGAGACACCACTCAAAAGAAGATTGATATCATGTATAAGTACTTCAAAGAGCATAAACCATACATGATTGAACGACTAAAAGAAAGTGGAAAAAGCCTGTATCACTGGTTAGAACAAATGGAACTAAAAAGCATCTTTAAATTTGAGACAGAAGACAAGATAGTGCATTCGATAGATATTAAGAAAATAGAAAATTATTTTTTAGAACTTTTTGATATTAACAAGGTCAGAAAAGAAGCTGTTGAACATCTAAATAATGAAAAGGGTGAGTCATACGATTATAAAGATAAACCCTTTTGGATATACGGATTACAAGAGGATGTAAATCATTATGAGTGCTTTGATAACCGTTCTGAGTACATAAAGTACTTTATAGAGATAAAACGCTCTGAAGCCTATCAGAAGACATTGGAACATTTTCTTGAAAACACAAAAGATTATCTGATTCAAAGACAAGAAAAAGTTATCACTTATGCATCTGTGAAGGAGACTTATAACTTTGAGGTAGATGACTATATCAATATTTACCATGAACATCAATATGATGACACAAAGATTGGATTAGAACACTTTATGAGCATAGTATCAAGCTCACCAAATGTTTCATTTAACAACTATGCTAATCACCAAAATTATTATAAAAATGAAGAACTGAAATATGCATCATAAAAGGTAATTTTTACAATTCATCAAAAAAACAAAATAAAAAGAGATTTTATTTTTATACTCAAAGGAGTGTGAAAACATTATCTAAAAATAAACCTATAGGAAAACAATATGATAGACAATAAAACTAAAGACACTAAACCAGAAGTAAAAGTTGATGCTCAAGCATCTGTAACTGTAAAAAATGAAACAGTTATTGATAATCAAATTTATAAGTTAGATGAGGATGCCACTTTTTTATCAACAGATATTAAAATGACGGTGATGGGGTATTCATACTCTTCAAAGTGGGATGATACAAATGAAGAATATATTGAAGACAGAAATAGCTTCCAACTTCAAACTGCAATCTTCAACGCTGAGAATCAAAAGTTAGAAAAGCACACCATCAAAGTACATAAAAAAATTAATGATGAGAAGACACTTGAGGATATGGTTAGTAAAACATATCACTTCAAAGCAGTACAAGTTCATAACATCAAAAATGAAAATGGCTTCGGCTCAAAAACTGCCTACTCAAGTCAAGGGGATTATGAAGAAATTAAATCATCTGAGAACATTTTTGAAGTAAACGCAAGTACAACTGTAATGGTTTCAAACTTACTGACAGAAACACGTAATGAAAGAAAGCAGCGAAAAGGGGGTAAGCCTAAAACGATTCAAGTTGAAACAGGAAACACCTTGCTGCAAGCTATCGTTCAACAAGGTAGCAGAATAGATGTGAAGACAATCAAGTTGATTGACATTGTACTTAATGAGGTAGAAGGATTATTAAATAAGACTGTGATTGTTGAAATGGTTCAAGCCTTTAATGGCAGTAACGGAATGGTCTACAGTACCCCAAATATTCCAAAGGTAAAGTAATGGCTTCATTGCCGTTATTAAGGAATACCTATGGATATGACATTAAAGATTAGTATAGACATTGAAGACTTAAAAAAGGTCTTAATTAAGGCTCATAGACAAGATAAACAATATATCTATTATTACATCTCAGCAAAACAAAAACATTCGTTCTCTTTATCAAAAAGCAAGAAGAACTATTTTTACAAAATTGGTTTGTGCTTTAAACAGCAATGGCTTGATAACTTAGAAGATAATGCAGTAGATGATATGAAGCTTGAATATCTATGTAACTACTACATGAAGAACATTGTTCAAAAATTAAATGTGATGATATGAAAAAGCACGAAGAAAAGATTACTGCCGAGAAGATAACACGAAAGGTATTTGAACTCAGTTGGTATGACAGACAAGGCTATATAGATAAACACAAAATATTAAGATTTATTTTTTTAGGCTCCGTGTTTATCTACACAATATTAATGCATCTCATCATGCTAATACATAGTTATGCAGTGCTTGGGTTCCACGTATTTAAAAATCAAGAAAATATGGTGACATTTGAAGAGCAGTTGATGGCTTGGTTTCTTGAAAACATTAAGGATATTAAGATGGCTACACCAGAATTTATTTTTATTAATTTATCAATTTTTACATTGATAATAATTCTTTCAATAAAGTTCATCTTTTATATAAGAGCAAAAGCCTTACTTCAATCTAATCTATCAAGTATCGGGCTGAATCAGTTTTATCTGAGCAAGATAGATAGGGAGACGAATACGTACACATTTACGCTTATAAAAGGAGAGAAGCTTGAGTTTGATAGATTCAAAGACAAGTCGGGAAATCTAAAACAGATATTCGGATTTGAAAATAGCCTTACTAAAAGAGAAGGTAAAAATCAAATCATTGTTCAGTTCAGCGAGAAATTTCCAACTATCCAAGAGCTAAGTGATTTGAATGTTAAAGACTTTCAAGTAGTAGGAAAGATATTTATGGGAATAGGTTTGCCTGATATTGGTAGCAATGTTAATAAAAAGGACTTAATCAAGGGAAAATTCATCCCCAAATATATCGAGTTTGATGACCTTCCTCAAGGTATAGGAAACTTTGGAGGAGCAGGGTTTGGTAAGTCTAACACCTTGAATATGGTATTTCAATCTATTTTTATGAACTTTGATAGGGTTAAAAATTTTACCTTTATTGATTTCAAACAGGGTATTGAAGCAGAGCCTTACAGAAGGTTAGAGCAAGAAAAACAAACAGGACGCATCTTTACTTTAGATGATGATAGATTAAAACTTCTTAATTACCTTGAGAAGCTTGAAATAATTACGAAAGCAAGAGGTATCTATATCAAAGAAAAAGGTCTTAAAAAGATAAAAGGAAAAGCAGTAATTACTTTCTTTGATGAGATGGCAGAGGTACTTGATTATGAGCCAAAAGAAAAAGAGGAAAAGAAGGTCCAAAACAGAACCTATGAATTAATAGAATCACTCTTAAGAATTGGACGTGCTGCTGGGATAATCATCGGCTATAGCACTCAAAGCCCTTTGCAACATACAAGTGGCTTGAGTACAGGTATGAAAAACAATACCCCTTTGAGAATGACGCATGGATTAACAAGTTCATCTCAAGTATCTTCAGTGTATGAAGACCTAAAAGAATTAGGGATAAACCCCGTTGAATATGACATTGGAAGAGTAGCAGTGATTAACACTACAAACTCAACAATATTTGAGACAAGAAGTTTATTCGTACCTGATGACTTTACAAATGACATAGAGTTTTCTGAAGTAAAAGAGGATGCCTTTGACATCGAGATAAAAGAATATTACAAAAAATATGTTGAACAAGAAAAACAAAGAATGCAAAAAATGCAGATAGGCCAGGGGGATAAGCTCTTCTCATTAGATGAACTATTAGAAGATATTTTGAACAACAAACTTGTTAATGATGATTTATATCAAAGTAAAAAAGATACGGAAATACCAATAGATAAACCAGTAAGTAAAGCAATAAAACAAGATGAGAAGATTAACTTCAAATCAAAGGCTAAAGAGTATAGAGAAAAGAAGAATCACCTTGAGATAGATTTTATCTAAGAAGAGGTTTTTCAATAAAACCATTTTTCTATTTTAACTCATATAATCAAAGTAAGAAAAATAATTTATAAGGATTACAGATGAACCAACAATTTTATGACATCGTGGACACGGTGGTAGCAGAAGAAGAATACGAATTAACAACTGAAGAGATTAAACTCGAAATGACTGAGCAAATAGAAGAGCTATTTGAGACAGGAGAATATAGTTTAAAGGAATTGAAAAAACATGTGCTAAATAACTTAATGACAGATGATGAATATTTATTAGATAAGTATGATATTTCAGAAGAAGAGCTAAAAGACTTTAAAGAAGTGGCTCATGACCTGGGCTGGGATTTGATAAAAGATGTATTAGAACGCATAGATGATATTCAATTATATAAATACGATAGTGAAGATGACTTTGTAGAATTCTTATTAATGGAGTTTCAGGTTCTTGGTGAGATACCTGATAAAGTGTACCCCTATATCGATTTAAAACATGTGTGGAACTCTCTCATCAGATTTAGCTTTACAGAGACAAAGGCTGGGTTTGTATGCACCGATATATAGAAGAACTAAAGTTAGATTTTAAAGTAGCTCATGATTTAAGGGCCTTGCAATCTAACGGCTTCGAGTTTAAGGAGATGGCTATAGATGAAGTGACTATGCAGATAAGCTTTAAAGAACCGTTCTTAGCTAAGGGCTTCTTAGAAAGAAAAAATATAATTAATAATCCAAAGGTTCAAATAGAGAACTATCAACTAACATTTGAAAATGATGTTGAGATGTGTGATGCTCCTAAAAGAAAACAAGATAGTTTACAGCTTGAAATTAAGATAATGTTCAAGGCTCTCTTAGAATCACTAAAAGAAGATGTTAATGCGTTTGTCTCTAAATGCTCTTAATATAGAATTGAGTTGTGCAAGTCCGTAGGAACATAACTCAACCACAACCGAAGGACGATAGTAGCTCTTAATAATTGTATTACATCTAATAAGGTGATAATATTTAAAAATTAAATATAAGGAAAATAATAATGAATGAAGAACAAAAAGCATTTAATGCAATGATAGAGTCATATATAACTTACGAAATGGGTTGTATGAGTAAAGAACAGGAAGCAAGGTTTGAAGAGATAGATGTAATAGAGCATGCTCAAGGCTTGATTGCTAAGTCACTTATATCTTCAATAATTGGAGATACAATTAAAGAGAATCCAGAGATTGATATGGATGATGCACACAATTTAGTCTTTGAGCAGATTAAAGGCAATATGGAATTTGGTTTTTGTGAAGTTTTTAAAGATGGCAATTAATAAATTAAATATGTAGAACAAACAATTTCCTTACAGATAAATAAGGATGTTTAAAAATAAGAGTTCTTTTCCTAAATAAAGGAACTCTATAAAAGAAAGACAACATAACCCCCTTAATTAGGGTACTTCAATTCGTACTGCTTTAAATAAAACAAATTTACAAAAAATACAACAATAAAAACATTTAGATGGAAATAGGTTGGAAATTAAATTTTAGTTAAATTCTTAAAGTGGCTGAGAACGCCTGTATTAGTGGCTCCGGATACTGGATTCGAACCAGTGACCAAGTGATTAACAGTCACCTACTCTACCGCTGAGCTAATCCGGATCATAAATAAACTTCACTAAACAGTTTTATGTGTTAGTTTTGTTTAAGAGGACGAAATTATAGATAAAGC
>Ga0316207_10003428_pt1 | contig 14760 bp, 15 predicted proteins | sample 6weekpyrite_MG_FD_204943 | JGI IMG/M metagenome (GOLD analysis project Ga0316207, IMG submission 204943) | Microbial mat bacterial communities from mineral coupon in-situ incubated in ocean water Damariscotta River, Maine, United States -... | ecosystem: Environmental > Aquatic > Marine >... | reverse complement strand
CCAAGATCGCGGGCGTCAATCCCGCCATTTTCAATACCCACGAGGTGATTCTCGGAGAATGAAACAGCGTAGATGGACGTGCTTGTAGAACCACCACCCGAAGAAGCCTCGGTGAACGGAAGGATTTGATTACCTTCTTCGTCTTCGTCGAGGATCAGGACCGGGAGTTCTGCGTAGTACGACTGACGGCGACCGAATTCGTCTTGGTCGTAGGTGATATAACCACCAACGGACGTATTACGGGCAGCTTGGGTCAGACGCCGACGCATTGCCTTGTTCATGACCAAGTGAGTCGGATTGTCGACGGAGTCGATCAATTCGTCCAGATTGGCCAGAGACAGAGCACCACCAGTAGCGTGGTTGGTCATGAGCTGATTTCCACCGAGGCGTTGCTGGAGACCATCGAATTCACGAGGGTTGGAACCAGAATCACCTTTGATGAACGCCTTGCCCCAGCGGAGAGCCAGTGCACGAACTTTCATCGCTTCGTGGGTGGAACGTTGGTCAGCGCCCATGGTATCGACGATGAACTTGTCGACATCAAGATCGCCACCAGCGATGGTTAGAGTTTCAACGCGGGGGTTCAGGACACCCGTGGATTCTGTGAACGCTTCGTTCACACCACGGAAGCCGACTCCCGGCAACTTGTCTTCGCGATTGTAGCGAAGGGCATTACCTTCCATGTTCTCAAAGGGGAGAACACGAAGGATGTCGCTATTGCGGGCATAAAGCTCGATGATCGCGGAGCGAACCACGTCGCCCGAGTGGAGCTTAGCCGCTTCTACCAGAGTGAGCATTTTTTCCTCTTCCTTCTCACAGTGATTGACGGGGGTTCACTCCATGGGCCTAGCTATAGGAGCGCGATTCGAAGCCTAACTTCTAACCTACCATATCATATTGACTAGAATTCGTCAATATAGTTCGTACTATTAAGCGCGTTTCCGCTGACTAGCACGGTATTGGCGAAGACGTTCTTGCGGGGACAGCGTCTGGTCGATCTTCGGTCCGCGTTGCCGCACACCATCACCCTGTTGCTGTCCTGAGCCGCTGATGACATCAGCTTCCCAATCGTCTGCAATGTCGTCCTTGTCACGGTATTCGTCGATGAACTCCCGCAGGCTCATGGGCCCATCTTTACCATAACGCATGTTTCCGTCATCACCCTTGATGATGATAGATTCACGGCCATTTTCATCCACTTCCACAGTCACCAGACTTTTCAGATACATCTGGTGCATTGGAAGTTTGCCCGTTTTGATGCCGGATTCGAGCAGAGCATTCTTCAGCTCGTAGTCCATCATCATACCGATACGGGCAGAACGTTCGGTTTCGTAGTTCTTGTTGGATTTCTCCAACTGTCCTTCAAGGGACTTGACCTGATTGGCGGCGCGTTCGTTGGCTTCCTTGACGGCAGCTTCAACTTTGGTTCCGATATCCTTGCCTTCGCCATCCATAAATTCGATGGCCTGTGCGGCCCGCTGAGGATCGATATACGTTTCCGATCCGTCCTCTGCAGTTACCTTGTATCCGGTCAATTTGTCCAGAAGTTCGGCATTCTTGGTCTTCAGACCGGAGGCGATTTCTCGCTCTGCCCAGTCTTCGATTTTCTTTTTGGCCTCAGGATTCTGGAGAGCCGCATTCAAATCGAATGGATCGGGAGCCGGATCAGCCGTACCTTCATCGTAGAAAGCGTGGGCCGGAACTTTAAACATTTTATCAAAGCGCATTTTCATTGGACCTAGTCCTCTGGTTCTTCAGGCCCTTGGCCTGATTCGGGTTCTGGCTGAGGTTCGGGTTGCGGTTGCGGGTCGTTCTCGCCTGCTGCTGCCTCAGCCTTAGCCAGAGCTGCGAGATCGTCTTCGAGGTCCTTTTTGGCCCCCTTGACTTCTTCGTCCACATCGACAGTCTTGTCGATGCGTTCTCCACGCTGCAGTTCTTTCAAGAACGTGCTGCGTTGAATTTCACCCGCCTTGCGGGCATTGAGCAAGAATTCCGCCTCGTTGGCGTCCATAGGAGTGAGGTCGAAATCTTTGTTTAGTTTAATGACTTGTTCGTCTTCATGGACTTCATTGGACCACAGTGCCGCAATATCCATGGCGCGATTGAATGCGTTTTCGTGAGCCGACACAACAGAAAGGAGCCAAGACTGGAAGTCAGACCTAGAAAGACGGCGAGCGTCGGCGGAGGTATTTGCCCCCAGCGACGTTTGGGACCGCATTCCGGCTTCCCACATCTCGCGCAGAATCATTTCCGCTGTTTCTTTACCGATGCTCAGGGATCGGCCCGAATACTCCACATACTTGGCGTCGGCGTTGCGGGGGAGAATAAGGGCGGCATTCGATCCCACTTTGACATTCGAGTCCTGAACGCCGGACAGAGTGAGAATCGGGTTAAGGTGGAACATCAGCCCATGGTTAAAAGCTGACAACGACCTGTAGTGGTCGATATTCAGATGGGCCGACTCTAGGAGCGGAGGCTTGGACACCATTGGCCGGACCATCTGCGAATAAACTGGGATGTAAGGTACAAACCCTAGAGGATTGGGGCCTTCTTCCACCAATTCCGGTGCGACCGAATCCAAGTCGACTTCGTCGGAGTCGATGCGACAAACCCAAAGTTCCCAACGATCTTTGTACCAGATTTTGTAGTAAACAGAGGTGAAGTGGTCGTCCATCGGACCGTCAGATTCGCGATAAGCGTAACGGTGGACTAGCCACTTGAATTGATAAGTCCCGTCCAGTGCGCGTTCCAAAGCCCAATTTGTGATTTCTATCGGAGAAACGGGAACCAGATAAGGACGGGGATTGGTCATTTTCACAACTGACCGAGAATCCATACCGCTCGTGTTCGGGAAGTCGATCGCAACAAAATAGTGTCCCATCAGATAGGACTTCAGAGAGATGTTGCGCAAGAATGCGTCAAGTTCAGTTCCGAGGAGGTCCGCGTCTTCCTGCATTCGCTCGAACCAAGACGGGTTGTTCTCTTCTGGATAAACCGGGTTTTCCCGGTACATGTGCCCCGTGGTGTACTTCACCAGACGGTCGACACCGTTGAAGTAAATGGCGTTGTCCAGCCTGCGGTCGTAAGAAGTTTTCTTGGCCGCTCCGGCTTTGGAAGCCTCAGATTCTTCGGATTCGGTCATCGGTAGGTATTTGGTCGATGCCGTCTTCACCGCAGAAGAACCGATATACAAATCGTCCATTATCACCCAATTTGGGTATTGGTCGTCGTAATCCGGGTGGGTGCGATTTAAATGATTCTCTGACATTGAACTTATTTAACCACAACTAAATAGGGTAGATCAATATCGGTTGTTCACACCTTGACCTACAGCCTGTTTCTCTCCTCTCACGCGATAACGAAGCATGTCAATCACGTGATCTTCGTAGCCCCGGGCTACGTCGTCGAACCTTATAGTATCCCTCGGGCACGTTGGCAAGGTCCGAATGGTATGCCTGCAATTCTCAAAAATGAACAACCCGGGCTTCTCCATTCTAACCCGCGTAGCCTCTTTTAGCAAGGTCCTAAGTTTTTCAACCCCCAAAACCCGCGACCCGGGCCGCTTGTCGGAAACCGTCCATACCACGCCTTCATCCTGCATGTCGTCCGCGATGCAATTTCCGTTCTGGTCGTCGAAAATAGAAGCATCGGCGGGGCCTCCATACACTCGATATGGAATCTGTTGTTCCATGTCGTTGATCCCCTTGGCGATGTCAACGGCTTCCATCTTGATACCTTCATCAGACTTGCCGTTCCATCCGTACCACTCCCCTATCTGGAATACAGTTCCAGCAGGGAAATGTCGCGTGGACCCGTCCGCCATTACGGCAGCCGTTCCATCGGACTCAGCAAACCAGCCGATAGAAAAGGGTTTGGACGAACCCCAGTCGAATGCGCGGTCCACGTACCAACTAGAGGGAATCCGGAACGGCTTAATTACATGAATATCTTGGTCCCAAATGTCGTCGAATATTCCCCCAATGACGACATCAAAGTTACCGTCCAAATAAGCTTCAACTAGTTTTTCATCCCCCATGCCCCGGATACGGTTAGGGTAATCGGGGTCCTCGTCCAGCAGCGACGGGTTATCCGCGATTTTTGCTGGGATAAACTGCCGCAGCATGCCCCCCTCGTCATCGTCCGCGCGATGATAGGCCATCGGAGGGGCGGGGTCGATCCACGTTTGCTTCATGAACTGGTGGGCAGGACCACCGGGGTTGGAGCCGCACAGGATTTTAGGGAAATGGCCCTGTACGGACTTTGGTACTTTAACGCCGACCATCCGTACTCGGGTTCTTAGGAATTTGTACACCACCGAAGTGAACTGGGACAATTCGTCGATCAACAGAACGTGGATTTCTGCGCCCAGATACTTGAACCTGTCATCGTCGCGCTGACAGTGGCACAGTTTGATTACCGACCCATTCCAAAATTCAAAGGTATACTTGGTTTTATTCCATTTGACAAAGCCGTTGTCGATCAACGGGCCTAATAGAATCGGAAGAGCAGCCGGTCCATTTAGGTGGTTGGCCTCCAGATCGGGGAAATTTCGGCGGAATAGATATATCTGCAGACCCGGAATCTGAGAAGCCCAGATAACGGCAGCAGCCCGCATCAGGTACGACTTACCGCCACCGGCAGCGCCGCCATACAGAATTTCTGATGCTTCGGAAGTGAACACTTCACCCTGCATGGGGTGAAGATTGATGTCAATCTTCGGAAGAAGAGACACTTGGACCTACCGAGATCGTTTCCGCGTCGAAGATTTCGACTGGCTTGGCGCTGTCGCCCGGCTTGACTTCTGCCTTGACGTCACCCCCAACGGCGTTGATGAGAACATTGACCACTGGCCCGATCGTTTCTTCATTTTTAGCTCCTTTTTCAGCTTCCTTGACCATTCGATCCAGCATGTCCAGCGCTCGAAGCCGATCGCCGTGCTTAGCCGAAGGGTCATTTGCAATCTCCCACACTTTAGCATAAATGACGCTCGAATCCAATAGGAGAGCTTCTCCTATCTTTTTGTAGAAGAAGGAAAGCGCTTTTTGGATTCTTGGACGGCCAAGGTGGAGCGTCCCGAGCCGTCTTGCGGCCACTGGGTCGCAATTGTAGACGGTAGCATACGCAGCCCCCTGATCTCGGGTGGTCACGTACTGCGAAACGAACGTCATGTCGTCCACAGTTACTTCCAAATCTCTTAATTCTGCAATTTCGCCGGGGTTAACTGATGGAATTTTCAGTTCAGGCGGCTCTATTAAATTCCCCATTTCGGAACTTCTCAATCGCTTCTACAATTCTAGTGTTGTTCAGCAGCCGATACGCAGCGCTGGACTGACTGCCGGGCGTAGAGTGATTATAACCCGCGTTTCTGATCGAAGCCATTCCGTTTGTCGTTTTGGAATAGTAATAACAGAACAAAATCTGTTGATTGGACAATGGGTATTTCTGCGACAAACTGCGTCGAATAGCTTCGAAGTCATATGGAAACTCTAAATCCATCGATGCCTCCGTGTCATTCAACCGCATTTTAACCTATCTTGCCTTCTTGAGCAAGGGGTCTTGGATGACATTAGCCAAGCTTTCCTTCCTCTGAAGCGCCGCAATGATCTTTTCCTCGATTGGAAGATTAACCCCCGTCGAAAACAGATCGTGATAGGTTACGGGAGTGTCTTGCCCGTGGCGATGGTTCCGGTCTTCGGCCTGAAGCCGATTTTCCAGAGAAAAGTCGTTTTCATAGAAGATGGTGTTCGCGCACCGGTCATCCCCGGGCTGGCCCAACAGAGTGAGTCCAATTCCGCCCGATTGAATCTGGCAAATTATGACCCGAGAAGTCGCGTCGTTGTTGAACTTATCTCGCTGTTCCTTGCGCTCAAGGTCTTTCATGCCGCCGCGAATGAAAGAAGGGTTGTAGTCCTTCAAGACTTTCATCAGCATGTCGATCACGTACTTGTGGACGCAGAAAATGACGGCCTTGCCCTGCATCTCTTCTACAATATCCAACAAAGCCTGAATCTTGGGGATTTGGCCGTCCGACTTGAATAGAGGAACGACTTTGCCGTCCTCGCCATGAACAAAACCAGAGACGATCTGCTGCAACTTCTGCGCCGCCGAAATCGCCATATTCACGCTGATGACTTCCTTGTTGACAATGGTTAAGAATTCGCTCTCAATCTGTTTGTAGTGTTTGGCCTGCGCCGGGGCCAGTTCGACTTTCCGGTTGGTGTAGATTTTGTCCGGCAAGTCGGTCCAATCTCTCTTTTTGGCAATCATAGTCGAGGGCTCCATGAGAGCCTGCAAGACTTCCACGTTCTTCGCCCCGATGATCTGTTTGCCCAAATAGCCGCCCATGACGCAAAACTTGTGGCGGAAAGGATAGTAGCGGTACTGGGAGGGCAGCGCACGTATCGCCCGCAGCTGGGCCCACAGGTCGGCCACAGACTGCGTGACGGGTGTGCCCGTGGCCACCCGTACGTATCGGGAGCGGGCACAGTAGCTAAGGATCGACAACGTCCTCTTGGCCTTGTGGTTTTTGATCTTGGACGACTCGTCAATAAAACTGTAGACGCCATCGCCACTAAACTCTTCATAGAGTTCATCCAGAAAAGCCTGACCACGATCGGTTATCGTAGCTTCGTAGTTGATGGCAACAACAAAAGGCCGGTCCTTCGGGAGTTGGCTAACCGATGTAACGTCCCCCCACGAATAGACGTCCAGCTTGAACCCCATCTTTTCCGCTTCATCCTTCCAGTTGAGAAGGAGCGACTTTGGCATATAGCCCACTGCGCACTGAATCTCTTCCTTGATGACAAGATCGGTGATTTCGTTCAAGATGATCGCGGTCTTGCCGAGTCCCTGTTCAAGGAAATAGCCAAATCCAGTCTTTCCTTGGGCCATATTGGCCGCAACGGACTGAACTTCATAAGGTTTTTGTTTCAAGTGCCATACAGAAGTCATTTTGATTTTGTCACCGTGTCGCATTTGTGTTCTACGTTGTATAAATGGTCAAAGATCGCTTTATACGCCGAATGGTTCCTGCAGGTCATTTCCAGATATTTGTCCGACTTGCAAAAATCCTCCAGAATTTCCATCATGGTGTTCAGAATTTCCTGAACTTCCTTGTTGCCCATCCTAAGCTCTTCCGACAAAAAGGCGCAGGCTTCCATGATGTCGGCCAACATGACAATCCGCTTAATGGGTTCGCGGGGCTCTTTGTAAAAGTCTCCAAATCGATCGGTCGCGGTCTTGGATTCCCAAGCCTTGAAAAGAACGTTCTCGCGGAGGCCCGCATACTTCTTGATCGGATTGGGAATATCGGAAGTAAACGACTCCTCGATGTCGTGCGTTAGTGCCGCGTCCAGAACTTCGTCGACACCAACATCGTTGTCCGCCAACCATTTGATGCAGCAAACCGCTCGGATAATCCAGCGCGAATACAGGGCCACATAGTAGCTGTGTTCGGCCACCGATTGCGTTCGGCTGGTGCGAACTATGGCCCAGCGCGGAACGAACTGGAGAGTGCGAAGCTCTTTAGGAAACGTCATCTATGGCTCCTGCGCGGATCAATTCTTCGAGTTTGTCGTTGACCACGTCCTCCCGCTGGCGAACATCGCGGATGTCCGGCCCGTAGCCGAACAAAACTTCGCCTTTGAACCCGGCGCGGTCGATATCGCTGGCCATTTCCATAACTTGGGTCACGTCCAGATAGTTGCAGAAATTGAGGAAAATGACATCCGGCTCAATATACATCCGGGAGCGTTCAAACTGTTCCATCGACCAAGTGAAAATCCGGCGCGGGCGCTTGGTTACAGTGGTCAGTTCGGGCGACACCCCGACTTCGTCCCAGTCGAGTTCGATCTGGTCATCGTGGCAGGGCCCACTCCACCCAATAAGTTTGTCGTCGTTGTCGTAAATATTGCCCACCCGGATGGGGAAAGTGCGAATGCACATGAGGGTTTTGTGCAAATATTTGGGGTGAAGCCCCGCGTCCGACATGGCTTGCATCGGAGTGACATCCCGCGAAGTGCAATAGGGATAGAATCCTCCGGAATTGACTCCAAGACTGAACCCTTGGGGAACTTCGAGAATCGAACCCCTTGCCGCCGCAATTTCCAGAGGGGTGATTTCCCTGACTAGCGGTCTCAGTCGCGGATGCAAACCGGCCACGTTGCCCCTGCGGGCGATTTTGTCGGCCAGAGCCGCACCAACGCCTTTTTGGGTGGACCCGATCTTGCCCTGAGAGGAGCCCCCGGCCCGTTCAGACGCTGTATGCTCTGGAAGAATGACAGCGGCGTTAGGGTGGATGACCACCCGCCCCCACATGTCGTGTTCATCCAGTTCCTGAAACAGGATTTCGGGGTCGATTATCGCCCCCGCGTCAATGACGGCCAAAGAATTCTTGTTAATGACCGATGCGGTGGGTAGATGGAAAGTGGTAAACTTCCAGTCGTTGATCACCGTTGTATGGCCCGCGTTGGCCGACGCATTGGTGATTGCGTAGTCGAAACTGGGGCATTGTTTGGCGACATAGGCAGCAATCAGACCTTTGCCGGTCGAACCATACTGCCCGTCAATGATAATCGAAACTTTACCGGGGGCGAGAAAGCCCTCAAGCGGTGCGGGATTCTTCAATACGTCTTGCATAATTGGATATCTCTTCCTCAGTTCGGTTCACCCTCATTTGGGAGAACGACGGCACGTAAATGTTGTCCAGATCGTCGTAAAGCTCTTCCATAGACCCGGAGTTTTCAACTCTCAGCATAGGCACAAAGTCAACCACAGCCGACCGCGAGTCGCGATACTCATGTTCTGGTCTCATAACATCGAATATCATGCAGTGGTCATTGTTGAGCTGGGCAAATTTCAGTATGGCCAACCACTGGAAGGGCTTACCCACCGACTCGATAACATGGTTGTTCCCGGGGCCTTGATAGCCACCCGCAAACATCCGTTTCACCCACAGGTCGTTTTGGAATTCGTCCATTTGTCCTACGTAAATATACAAATCCCTCGGGGTCGCCATGTTAAGAACCAATTGCTGCTTATCCTTCTCCTCGTCAGAAAAGGAAAAACCGATCAGTTCGTGCGCCACGTTCTTGATTTCCTGAGCAATAGACAATTTGACGAAATCGTGCTTTTTCTCAAGATGGTCGTAGACCGTGGTTTTTCCCGCGCGTTGCGGGCCTGTCAAACCAATAATCATTTACCTTGCCTTTCGTCGTAGATGTCCATGATGATTTTGAAATTCCCCTCTTGCTTGACCAGAACATACATGGCCTGCGCGTAGTCCCTGATTTCCTTTTGCGCGTCCGGATGGTTGCGCAAGTCTAGGAATTTGAAGAAATTCCACAGGCTCACTGAAGCCACCATCTCGGAGTAAATACCAACGGGCACCACGCACCGAGCCACTTCTCTTGGAACCCCCATGCTCAAAAGCTTCCGATAATCTCTGTCGGAGTTGCGGTAAGACTTTTCGATGACCTTCACCGCTTTTACGCATTTGCTTGGATCGAACATATCAGGGTCGATAACCCGGGATTGGTGGTTTTTAGTCGACTGAATGCCAATCTCCTCCGGCTTTGGAATCCAGTAGTGAGCGGGGAGAGATTTGTAGCGGGCCGACTCCTCATTATACGACCAAACCCGATGGCGGTGCCACTCCCGATAAACGAAAATCGGGGCCTTCACCCAAAATTTGAGATAAGTCTTTTCGAACGGGGTGGAATGGCAGGGGTTCGACAGAAGCAAGTGTCGAAGCAGTTTGGGGTCGTTGAATTTCTCATTGCCTTCCTCGGGCCTCCAATCGGCCTCCGGCTGCACTCTTGCGTCCCGGGCCACTGAGGCGTCACTGCCTTCAGAGACTAAAAGGCAGACAAACCCGTACGATCCGACAGGCACGTACGCGCGATTTTTGGGGTAATTAAACTCTCCGGCCATCTTCCGAGTGGCCGGGTCAAGATTGTCGTGCTGAAAAGTCAATGGGCTACTCCTAGTCTGACCATCTCCTGCGCGATCTGGTCTTCAAGCTCGCCATCCATTTTCCATTTGTTGGAAAAGGGCTCGTTTTCCAAGGCGCAAAAGTCAATTTTCTTGTTAAAAGTAAACTTGTTGATCCCTTGCCTACCATCCGAGAACAAATTCCAACCAAGACCGCGATCCTTGTTATACAACCGCCATAGGCAATGTTCGCCCCATTCATAGTGATGAACCACATAGGCCCACTGGGCTATTTTGCCAACAGAATCCAGCACGTAACAATTGTTTCGAATGTCTATATCTTTGAGCGACCGTCTTATCCACGCCGAAGCATCCACTCGTTCGATCAAATTAGCCGCCTCGATGAACAGGTCCCGCACTTTGGTGTTATCGGGTTCCAACATGTTCCGAATAGTCGGGCTGGCAATGGTCGAAATATGGGAATTGTCAGGCTGGAAAGCGTGGTCTTTAATTTCTTCCAGAGTTTGCAAACTAACATCTAGAGATTCAGCTATGAACGACTTGAACCCCTGCGCCAGATTGAGTTTCCTGAACCCGTAGTTCTCGACAAGATAGTCGGCAGTGAAGGTCTTCCCGATTCTTGGGGGTCCATTAAGGCCAATAAGCATAAGTTTTCCTCCGCATCTAATGTCATCTTACCATACCCACCCTAGCCACGCAATGAGGTATTACCATGGCGAATTCCGAAAAAGACGTCTATAAAGAAATCAAAAAAATTGTTCGATCCCGCCTCAAGGGTAGGTGTCTCAAGGTGAGCGACCGCCATATCGCCGGTATTGTCGATCTCTACGTCTGCGACCACTCTTTCGGCCCTACTTGGATTGAAGTTAAATACGAAACGATGCCCAAGATGGCGAAGACCAAGATCAAACTCAAGATGACTCCCAACCAGCGGCAGTTCATCAAAGAGGAACAGGCTTGTGGAGGAAAGGCCGGTTGGCTCCTGTGCGTGAAAGTCTCGCCGCGAGTCTGGCGCTACTACGCCGGTTCTGACCCCGAAGTGACTGAAGTAGAGCAGAACAGCCATGTTCAGGAGCGCAAAGCCGGGGAAGCGGTGAACATTCTTCGAATAATGGAATACATCCACCGCTAGGTTTCTTCAGAATCAACTATCCCCCAAGCTTCGGCTTGAGACTTGGGTATCAAATCGTCTGCAATCGCGGCTTGAATGAACAAGTTCGTAACGGCTATGCACTGGGCCGAATAATTCCGTATGGCCTCCTGCACGATTTCGAAATCCTCGTGAACAAACCAGTTGTGATCGGTCTGTTTGGAGGCCATATTCTCCTGAGCCATTTTCAACTCCGCTCGGAGTTCACCCAGTGTTATCAGTTCCCCCTGAAAATCTATGTTTAGCATTTTGAACTATCTCCATGAATTCCAAGAATTCTTTGTCGGTCATCGTGCCCTTTGCGTAGTTGCAAGAAACACTCACGAATTGCAAATTTCCTCGAATATAACCCTTCGAGTTGTCTATTCGATCCAGAGAAGCCAATTCGAACTGCCTGACCGACAAACCACTGCTATTCTGTAATATCAGCGGTATTCCGGTGTACTTGCAGAGGCCTTTTTGGCTTTTCCAAAGGTCCCTAATATAATCTCTGTCGACGTCGTAGTCTATCCCCTTTTTCTTACAGCGCGTTCTGATCTTCGCCAGATAGTATCCGTGCGCGTCGCAGGTCCCTTTTCTATTGTTTGAATATTTGGAGAGTCGCTCTCCTTCGTTTCTGGACTTAGAAGCGCAGCTTCGACTACAGAAAAATTCGATCCGACCCTTTCGCAGTGCCTTTTTGGCGTCATCCCAAGGTTTTAGGAAACGCTCACCACAATTTGCACACATCATCGGAATACGGCGCATACCTAGGATTGTTGCACACGACGCAGAATACGTCAACGGAATATATTGAACCATATCTTGATGGGTATCGCGTGATGTGGTATAGTCATCCCGCTTTTGATGAGGCTCCTAGCCATCACGTCTGGACACGGGTGCAAATCCCGTCGCCTCCACCAAAGGCAGTAAGGGGTTTCCTCTTTAACTCATTATCGAGTAGACGGGTGAAACACAGCCTCTTACTGTCTCTGATGGGGGCGTTTTAGGTATCGACAGGGTGAGAACGAAGAGAAGAGAGAGTCGGGTAAGGCCCGTTATAGGCTTAAAATTGATAAATGCAAACGACAATGACTCCGAACACGGTAACATGCTGCTAGCGGCATAGGACCGAGTTCAAAGAGAAGTCTCGTTGGGAGCTTCGGTCTCGGTCCACCGTGGTGGAGACCAAAATGTCCAATGGAATCGCCCGTAAAAAGGGCAAAAAGAACCGTTGTCACGGACGCAATAAAGCTTGGTGTCAAGCCTACCGCGCCCGAGGTCAACGCGAGAAGAACAAGAAGGCTCGCCTGAAAGTTCGTCTCGAAAAACATCCGAACGATCGTACTGCCCGCAGTGCTTTTGACCGGATTTAAAAATCGACTGGCCTTTCTCCAAACGCCGTCGACCAGAGCCCTCGGTCTTTCTCCTTCGTTGTGGCCGGGGGCTCACCTTTATTTGGATACAGTTGGGCCCCGGACGCAATGCCGGGGCCCTTCAGTTTTTAGTCGCGGATGAAGGACTCCACGACGTTGTAGGTGGCGGCATCAAAGCCGACCGCCTGCAGGTTCAGTGGACTATCCGGCAATTGCTGGGTTCCACTGGCCGAAGCTGCGACCTGAATCTCCACTGCTTTGCAGTTCGGATTGACCTTGTTCCGGTATTCGTCGCACTCTTGGAAGGTGTGTCGCCACCCCGCCCAAGACTCCGAATCCGTGACCATCACGACAGAATCGTAATTGGTCTTGCTCCGAAGCGCATGCTGGAACGGCAGAGCGCAGTTAGTACCGCCGCCCGAACGGGCATTGGCCACAACCTGCTCAATCGTGGTCCGCTTGGTGATCGGCACGTAGTTGTTCACTGCGGTGTCAAAGCCGATGATATCGACATTCGACTCCATTCGAACGAATACGTACGCCATCAGGGCCGCGATTTCCTTGGGGCTAAAGCCCGTAGAAGTTCTTGGCCCCCAACCGCCATTCATAGAGGCAGAAGTATCGATCGCCAACAGTGTCGGCTTCTCGATGCGGAACTCGGAGTTGGCCGCTACTGCATCAAAGGCATCGGAGAGAGCCTCGACAACACGGTTAGAGGGTTTCCACTCTCCCGAGCCGCGCAGCCCCCGGCCACTCGCGTAAGTACGAGCCGCCAACAGCAGGTGGAACGGGTGGATTCGACTCTTGACAAGCCGCTCCTTGTCGTGCAATCGATCGATGACAGTCCTCTCGCCGTGCGAATTGAAGTCGATAATCCCGTTCTTGGTCATGTTGCCCAAGTTCCGAACCATCGCCATCATCGGCATGTGCGGCAGAAGCGCGTCCCAGACAATCGGGTCCCTCAGCATCTCAGTCGGCACGGCTTCGCGCGGAAGCTTGTGCTTAGTGATCAAATCCACTGCGGTCCCGATTTCAGTTCCCCCGATATGCAACCTGTTCATCGCGGCCAGACGGTCTGGAAGACGCGCTATAGCATACCCCAGCCCCCCTTTTGCGGAGATGTCGGCGTACAGCATGTTCTTGTCACCACCGGCAACGGCCCATGCGACCAGTGCCCGGGCCTGTATTGTGTCAGCCGCATCCTCGTATTCGAACGAGGGACGACCTTTTTTGGCCACTCCCGGGCGAGCGATGCGCAGCACATCGCGGAACGACATACCTTCTCGCTGGAAGAACTTGATGAACTGGTTTTCCAGATCGCCAACCGAACGGCTGGTGAACCAACGCGATACCTGCCGCTGGAGACCCGATCCGCCAATTCCGCGCAGTGTCTTCAAGAACTGCAGGAATTTGAACAGCTGGGTGCCGGTGCGAAGCAGTGTCGGGATTTTCGACATGGCGTATGAACGCTCGTCGTCCGTGCCGACCGCGCAGGTCAGCGCAAACGTGAACAGCGCCGCGTCCAGCTTGTGGACTCGACCGGCGTTCAGCGCCTCCACGAGAAAATCGACAGTGTCGCGGTGCCGGGCTTCAACAGCCTTGCGCGTTGACTGGGCCGATTCGACCGTAACGGTCCGTTCGTCCGCGTAGTAACTTCCGCCTTCTGTGCCGATAAACACAAAACGCTTCATGCGGTCGAAATCCGACTGCTTGAACGCAAACGCCCCAGCGTCGTTCTTCACCATATCCTTGCCCGGTGCCGCTTGGCTCTGCGGCGTCGAACGTTCGTTGTAGTGGTCTGTGATTCTCATGACCAACTCCCTGTTTGTTTCCCGACATAAAAAAGGCCCGAACAGCGTATTAGCCGTTCGGGCCTCCAAAATAAAGCGTTCACAAGCCGGGAAGGGATGACGAACGCTCTATGTCCGGGGAAAGAAAGGGCAAACAACCCCGGAATCATGGAGACCGAACGTGTGCCACTTGAAGGTATCTTATGACAATAACCTTTAAGTATCAGTCCAGTCTAAAAACTGTGCCGGGATTGATTGAAAAGCCACCCGGCTGGCTTTCTCGTGAAGAAGAACGTGTTGGTGCGTGAGGAGTTTATTTTAAAGGAATAACCCTCTAGCTTCAGTCCTTCCAAATAGGGTGTCCGAACGTGTGGTGGAAAGGATGTTTTTACCTTGCTCTACCAGCTGAGCTACTTCTCTCATAAATGGGAGAGAAGACGGGACTCGAACCCGCGACCTAGGGCTCCTAAAGCAATAACCCTTATCCTTCAGTCCGGACAAAATTTGGAGGCGG
>Ga0316207_10003427_pt1 | contig 14763 bp, 12 predicted proteins | sample 6weekpyrite_MG_FD_204943 | JGI IMG/M metagenome (GOLD analysis project Ga0316207, IMG submission 204943) | Microbial mat bacterial communities from mineral coupon in-situ incubated in ocean water Damariscotta River, Maine, United States -... | ecosystem: Environmental > Aquatic > Marine >... | reverse complement strand
GCGCACGCATCGCGACCTGCGTCGGCGGGATGGACCCGTCGCGCGAAAGGCGCGCGCTGCGCGGCGGCGCGCATGTCGTCGTCGGCACGCCGGGCCGCCTGCGCGACCACCTCGAACGCGGCGCGCTCGACCTGTCGCAGCTTGCCGTTGCCGTCCTCGACGAAGCGGACGAAATGCTCGACATGGGCTTTCGCGAAGACCTTGAGGAAATCCTCGACGCGACGCCCGATGGGCGCCGCACGCTGCTGTTTTCGGCCACGATGCCCAAGCCGATCGTCGCGCTTGCCCGCCGCTATCAGAACGATGCACTGCGCATTTCGACGCAGGGCGACACGCGCGGCCACGGCGACATCGCGTTTCAGGCCGTGACCGTATCGCCTGCGGAAATCGAGGCGGCGGTCGTGAACCTTCTGCGTTATCACGAAGCGGAAACCGCGATCCTGTTCTGCGCTACGCGCGACAATGTGCGCCGGCTTCACGCCACGTTGCAGGAACGCGGCTTTGCCGTTGTTGCCCTGTCGGGTGAACATTCGCAGTCGGAACGCAACCATGCGCTGCAAGCGCTGCGCGACAAGCGGGCACGCGTGTGCGTCGCCACCGACGTCGCGGCACGCGGCATCGACCTGCCCACGCTCAGCCTTGTCGTTCATGTCGAAATTCCGCGCGATGCGGAAACGCTGCAGCACCGTTCGGGCCGCACCGGCCGCGCGGGCAAAAAGGGCACGGCGGTCATCATCGTTCCCTATCCGCGCCGCCGCCGGGTGGAATCGATGCTGCGCGGCGCAAAGATCGAGGCCGAATGGCTGGACGCGCCCACGCCCGAGATGATCCACAAGCAGGACCGTGAGCGTCTTCTGGCCGATCTTCTCGCCCCGATGGAATTCGAAGACGAAGACCGCATGCTGGCCGATCGCCTGCTGGCCGAACGCTCGCCTCAGGACATCGCCGCCGCGCTGGTCCGCGCGCACCGCGCGAAAATGCCCAGCCCCGACGAATTGCTCCCCAATACGCCAGAGGCGCGCAAGGCTGAGCAGAAGGAACGCCACCGTCCCGGTTTCGAGGACACGGTCTGGTTCTCGATGGACGTGGGCCGCCGCCAGAATGCCGATCCGCGCTGGATCCTGCCGCTGCTGTGCCGCCGCGGCCACATTACCCGCAACGAGGTGGGCGCAATCCGCATCGGCGGGCACGAGACGCATTTCCAGATCCCGCGCACCATCGCGGACAAGTTCGCCAGCGCCGTCGAACGCACCGCGCAGGCCGAAGGCGACGAACAGGATGTTCGCATCGCCCAGTCCGAAGGCCCGCGCGAAGCAGCGCGCGACGAACGCCGGGGCGGTCCGGGCGGCGGTTTCCCGCGCAAGGGCCCCGGCGGACCCGGTCCGCGCAAGCAAAATGCCGGCCGCCGCGTGGCGGACAAAGGCAAGGGACAGGGCAAACCGGCCCACCGCAAGGGTCGCAAGCCCTAAGGCCAAGCCGAATGGCAAGCGGGCACGGCGGATGATCGGTGGCGGGAAACTGCCGCTATTCACGCGCCTGCCTGCCTGCCTGCGACGCAGCAGGCCTCACAGGCGGCGGCACCCGCAGGCGCACCTGTTTAATCTGATAGTGATCGCAAACCGGTTCGGGGCCTAGCCTCTCTCCATAAGAAAAAGGGCTGCTGCGGCGGATTCGCCGTCAGCCCGCATGGATAGGAGAGCCCGCGTGATCCGGCACGTCGTGATGATCAAGTTCAAGAAAGATGCCCCGCAGGACAAGATCGACCTGTTCCTGCACGAGGTGAAGAAGCTTCCCCACCTCAACAAGGAAATCCGCGATTACAGCCACGGCCTGTGCGTAAGGGAACCGCGCTACCACTCTGGCGACTTCGATTTCGCGAATTGCTGCGACATCGACACGTACGAGGCGATGGACCGCTACATGTCGCACTGGGCGCATCTGCGCATGACCCCGTTCCTGCCCGACATTCTTGAAAACATGATCTCGTTTGACTGGGTCATCGATTACACCGGCCCCGAATTCGACGAGGAAGCCGCGAGAGAAGAAGCGGCCAAGGAAAAGGCCCGCGTCGTGAAATTCCACGACGATCCGGCCAAGGCCTATGTCCCCGAAATCCGCGGGCAGACCCGCGAACGGGCCAGCGAAATGCTGTCGGCGGTCGGGCTTTCCCTTTCGGGTGACGAGGAAGAGATCATGGGATCGGTCTGGGCGCCGGATCGCATCATGTTCCAGACCCCCGATCCCGATACGGTGGTGGACAAGGGGGCCGAGGTGAAAATCGGCATCACCGGCAACTGGCTAACCGGCCCTGCGACCCCCGGCGGCGACGGTCCGGCCTGGTAGCAGCGCCGGGGCCTGCCGCGCGGATATTGCCGGGCGGACCGGAAAAATCGGGATCTGCGCCGATGGAGCGTCCCTACCTGTAAGAAGAGACAGTTCCCGAACCGGCCTTGCGCACCGAATGATGGACCTTGAACGAAAACATATAGAGAGGACACGCCGATGCTCATCCTTGCCGGCCACCTGAAAACCAGCCCCGCCCTTGTCGAGGACCTGGCCGCCGCGCTTCGCTCGCTTGTGGAACCCACGCTGAAGGAAGACGGCTGTCTCGATTACTCCTTTGCCATCGATGATGCGGCGGCGGGGACCGTACTGGTCTATGAACGCTGGCGCGATGCCGATGCGCTGGCCGTCCACCTGGCGCAGCCTTCGATTCTCGGCGTACTGGGTGCCTGGGCCGACAAGATCGACACATCGGGCGTGCGCAAGTTCGATGCCGCCAACGAACGCGGCTTCATGGACTGATCGCGAAAGCACCGGAGAACTATCATGATGAACCGCCGTATTGTCCTTAACACGCGCCCGTCCGGCGTGCCGACCTCCGACAACTTCCGTCTCGAAGAACTCGCCGTTCCCGATTTGAAGGAGGGCGAGGTCCTTCTTCAGAACCGCGTATTTGCGATCGATCCCGCGATCCGCGGCATGATGGACGACGTGAAAAGCTATATGCCCCCGATCCCCATCGGCGGGCTTATCCCGGCGATGGTGCTGGGCCGCGTGGTCCAGTCCCGCAATCCCGAATTCAAGGAAGGCGACTGGGGCCGTGCGTTCATGGGATGGGAGGAATATTCCGTCCTCTCGCCCGCCTCGGTCGGTTTTGAAAACGTCCGCATCGCCGAAGACCTGCCGCTGACCAGTTACATGGGCGCGATCGGGTGGTCGGGCATTACCGCTTATGTCGGGCTGAAGAAATACGGCGAAATGCGCGACGGGGACGAAATCCTTGTCAGCGCCGCGGCAGGGGCCGTCGGTTCGGTCGCGGGGCAGATTGCCAAGCTTACGGGCCACCGCGTTATCGGCACCGTGGGATCGGATGACAAGGCAAGGACGATCGTCGACGAACTCGGCTTTGACGGCGCGATCAACTATCGCACGTGCGACGATCTGGGCACTGAAATCGACAAGCATTTCCCCGACGGCATCGATCTCTATTTCGAAAACGTGGGTGGCGCGACGCTGGACGCGGTGCTGCCGCGGATGAAGGCTTTTGGCCGCATCCCCGTTTGCGGCATGATCGCGAACTACAACAACCAGACCGAACAGTACCCGATCCGCAATTTGTGGCAGGTGCTGGTCAATCGCATCACGATGCGCGGCTTCCTCGCCTATGAGGCAACCGACATGATGCACGAGGCCGAAGACGCGCTGGCCGACTGGGTCCGCAAGGGCGATATGGTCGCAACCGAGAACGTGGCGACCGGGCTGGAAGCAACGCCCGACGCTTTCATCCGGTTGATGAGCGGAAAGACGCAGGGCAAGACGCTTATCCGGCTCGACGACACGGTGACGACGATGGACGACTGGAAACCGCCCGCCGATGCCTGATGCGCGGGGCGCGCTTTTGCGCCTTGTTGCCATGGCTTGACCCCGCGGGCGGCCCCATCCGCGCCTGCGGGGCCATCACGCATCTGGAGAAGTAACTTGTCAGGACGTATCGCGGGCAAAGTGGCGCTTGTCACTGGCGGGTCATCGGGGCTTGGCGCGGCCATCGTGCGGCGCTTTGCCGATGAAGGCGCGGCAGTGATCGCCGCCGACATCGATGCCGATGCCGGTCAGGCGCTGGCCGCCGAACTGGGAGAGCGTGTCAGCTTCACCCCGCTCGACGTGACGCAGGAAGATCAGTGGGCAGCCACGTTTGCTAAGATCGAGGAAGATCACGGACGCTGCGACATTCTCGTCAATTGTGCCGGGATCACCACCATCGGCAATATCGAGGATTGCCCCCTTGATGCGCTCAAGCACGAACTCGACGTCGATCTTGTCGGGGTTTTCCTGGGTTGCAAACATGTCATCGGCCTGATGAAGCGTACGGGCGGTTCGGTGATGAACATCGCCTCGATGGCGAGCATGAGGGCAAGCGACTATCTCGTCGCCTACAACGCGGCCAAGGCGGGCGTGACGCACATGACGAAATCGGTCGCGCTCCACTATGCAAAATCGGGCTATGGCATGCGCTGCAACTCCGTGCATCCCGGGGTGATCCATACCCCCATTCTCGAAAAGGTCATGGCCCAGTCCAACGATCCCGACGCGCTTTACGCCGGGTGGGTTGCCGGCCATCCGATCGGCCGCATCGGCCAGCCGGAGGAAGTGGCCGCCTTGTGCCTTTACCTCGCCAGCGACGAGAGCAGTTTTGCGACCGGCGCGGAATTCGTGATCGACGGCGGCTCTTCGCTCTGACACGCATCGGGCGGCAATCCGCGCGTGCCTGGCAATCATGCCTGACCGCAATGGCGCACCGGATCCGCAATTACGTCCAGACCGGATCATTTTTCCCGGCCCGCTGACCGCCCCCTTACAGGGGGCGCGGGGCGCTGGCGCGGCCTTTCTTCCCGCGGCCTAAGGGAAGAACCGGAACAGCGGTTAACCCAAATCTTGACGGCTCATCCTGCCTAAAGTCCTTGAAGCGGCCCGGTATTCTTCCGGGGCCCGTGAACGGAGGTTTTCGAAAATGGGGCAATCATTGCGGATCCTGGCCGTTGGCGCCCACCCCGACGATATCGAGCTGGGCTGCGGGGCAACGCTGGCGAAGATGGTCGACGAAGGGGCGCAGGTTCGCGCACTGGTCCTGTCGAACGGGATGCGAGGGCTCAATCACTACGCCTCCACCGACCGGCACATGGAAACAAGCGCCGCGCTGGGCGACCTTGGCGTCGACGACATCCACGTCCACTTCTTCGAAGACGCGGCCATGCCCGGCGCACTGCCCGACATTGCCGCCGTCATCGAGGATCACATCGCGCAGTTCGAACCCGACCGGGTCTACACGATGTACGCACAGGACCGCCACCAGGACCACCGTGCCGTTTATGATGCGACACTGATCGCCGGGCGTTCCGTGCGCCAGATCCTGTCGTATGAAACCCCCAGCAGCTGGCCCGGGTTCGAGCCGATCTTCTTCGAGGAAATCGGCGGCTGGATCGACCGCAAGGTGAAAGCGCTGGGCCGTCACGTCAGCCAGTCGCACCGATCCTACATGCAGGAAGACGAGGTGCGCGCCCGCGCCATTTTCCGCGGCAGCCAGGTCGGCACCGGCCCTGCCGAGGGTTTCGAAGTCTACAAGCTGGTCGCCTGAACGATGAAAAGCCTGTTGTTCGCGGCCATGTGCGTCATGGCCCTCTCCTACCTCGTGCTGCGCCGCCGCACGCCCAGTGCCCGGCTTCATTCGGTCGACGTCATCCTGCCTGCCTATAACGAGGAAGTCTGCCTCGAGGCGTCGATCGCCAACCTGCTCGCCAACCCCTATGTCGACCGTGTCATCTGCGTGAACGACGGTTCGACCGACCGTACGCAGGAAATCCTGGCGTGGTGCAAATCAAAGTGGGGCGACCGGCTGATCGCGGTCAACCAGGCCAATACCGGCAAGGGCGGCGCGCTGATGCACGGGCTGGAACATGCCCGCACGGCGCAAGTCTTCCTGACCGATGCGGACACGTTCGTCCCCCCCGATGAAAAGGGACTGGGCTATCTTCTTGCCGAAATAGAGACCGGGGCCGATGCGGTTGGGGGCATCCCATCCTCCAACCTGATGAACGCCGGCATGCTGCCTTATATCCGCGCGACGGTGAAGCTGCCGATGATCGCGATCAAGCGCACGTTCCAGCAATTGACCGGCGGCGCGCCGTTCATCATTTCCGGCGCCTGCGGGATGTTCCGCACCGATGTCCTGCGCGAAAACCCGTTTTCGGACCGGACGAAGGTCGAGGATCTCGATCTCACATGGACGCTGGTGGCGCGCGGATACCGGGTGCGCCATTGCAACCAGTGCATCGTGTTTCCGCAGGAATGCAATTCCATCGTCGACGAATGGAAACGCTGGCGCCGCTGGATCGTGGGCTTCGCAGTGTGCATGCGGCTTCACGCGCCGCTGCTGTTTTCGCGCTTCGGCCTGTTTTCGATCCTGCCGATGTTCGCCGTGATCCTGATCGGGCTGGCCGCCTATTCGACGACCATGGCGCGGGCATCGTCCCACGGGGCGCTGGCGCCGCTGTTCGTGTTTTTCCCGCTGATATGGGTCGCCATCGTTTCTGGCATCGCATCGATCAGCGCGCTGCACCACCGCAAGCTTGCGCTGGTGCCGCTGGCCCCCTTTGCCATCATCTACGTCCTGCTCTCCTACGCGATCTGGACGGTGCACGGGGCCAAGGGGCTGTTCACCGGGCGCGAACCTGCCCGCGATAAACCGACGAGGTACAACTATGTGGTGGAATGATCTTTCCGCCGCGCGGGACGAGGTTGCAAAGAGCTGCACCGCCACCCGGATCGCACCCGGCGCGATTGTCGAGGACGGCGCGATCATCGAAGGCCCGGTCGTGATCGATAGCGGCGCAAGGATCTGCCGCGGCGCGATCGTGCGCGGGCCGGTCCTGATCGGTGCGGGCTCCATGATCGGCAACGGCGCGGTCGTGCGCGGGCCATCGCGCATCGGGCGCGGCGTGCGCATCGGCCTTGGCGCAGAGATCAAGTGTTCCGTCCTTGCCGACAATGTCGCCATCGGGCCGCAATGCTACCTTGGCGACACGCTGGTCGAAGCGGGCGCCTATCTCGGCGCGATGGTGCGGACCAGCAACCACCGGCTCGACGGGCACACGGTCACCGCACTGTGCAAAGGAGAGCTGATCGACACCGGCCTTGAAAAGCTGGGCTGCCACATCGGCGAATCCGCCGCCCTGGGCATTCAGGTCGTCATTCTGCCCGGGCGCACGGTCGCCGCCCACGCCGTCTTCGGCCCCGGCATCATCATCGAGAAAAACCTTCCCGCGGGCCGCTACCGGCTCGTCCAGCAACTGAACGAGATTGCATCATGATCAGACAGATCCTCCTCCTAGCCCCGCTTTGCATCGCACTGCCCGCGCAGGCGCAAAGCTTCGAACTGCTCACCGAGATCACTTATGCCGATTATTCCGAAGGACGCGGAGACCGGCAGGAAGCCAGCGTCATCGCCGACATCGATTTTGGCGACACCTCGCTGGTCATCGGCGGAGCAACCGGCAAGCGCGATTACGGAACCGCCGATTTTTCGGGCAGCGAGGGCAGCGTCGACCTCTACCACGACTGGAACGACACCTTGACCACGCGCACGTCGTTTTCCCTGTCGAGCGACGATCCGGTTTTCGCCAACCGCACCATCGCGCAGGAAATCATGGTGAAGCCGGCCGACAACCTCGTCCTGACCGGCGGCATCGGATGGCGCGAATATTTCGGCGATGTGGAAACGACCGTCTGGTCGCTGGGTCCGACCTATTATTTCCGGGGCGGGTTCGTGCGCTATACTTATTCCGATTTCGACATCGAGGATCGCGGCAATACGCACAGCCATCTTGCCACCGTGCGGGTCAACGATGGGTCGGGCCGCGGATACACACAGGCGTGGCTGGGCACGGGCACATCGATTCAGGAGTACGAATTCGTCGTCCCCGATTACGAAGGCGACGTTACCGGTGCGGCGCTGCGCCGGGTTCAGCCGGTATCGGACACTCTCGATCTCACCATCGGGGTGGATTACCAGGATTTCGATACGCCGCTGGCGGATTACGAACGCTGGGGCATGACCGGCGGGGTAAAGGTGCGCTGGTAACGGCGCACCCTATCTTCGATCACACCGTATCCAGCTTTTCGCCCAGCGCCAGCCACTGCGCCTCTGCCGCTTCGAGCGTTTCGGCCGCCTTGGCCCGCTGGGACAACAGCTCGCTCATCGCCTTGTCGGCAAAACGGCGGCTGGCGTTGGCCGGTTCGTACATCGCCTGATCGATCTCGGAGACGAGCGACTGCGCCTTCGCCATGGTTTTCTCCACCTTGGCCAGTTCGGACTTTATAAAGCGTTCCTGCGCGCGGGTCTGCGCCGGTTTCGCGGGCTTGCCCTGCCCCGATGCGCCTTGCTTCGCGTTGTCCTTCGGCTGGTTCCGGCCAAGGACGAAATCGATGTAATCGTCCATCGAACCGGCATATTCCTTCGCCGTCCCTTCATCGACCAGCACCAGCTTGTCCGCGGTCAGTTCGACCATGTGGCGGTCGTGGCTGATCAGAATGACCGCGCCGGTATATTCGTTCAGCGCCTGGACCAGCGCCTCGCGCGCATCGACGTCAAGGTGGTTGGTCGGCTCGTCCAGGATCAGCAAATGGGGCGCATCGCGGGTGATGATGGCCAGCGCCAGCCGCGCCCGCTCTCCGCCTGAAAGCTTTGCGACCAGCGTTTCCGCCTTGGGCCCGGAAAAGCCGAAGCGGCCAAGCTGTCCGCGCACCGCGGCCGGGCTTTTGCCCGCCATGGCGCGGGTCATCAACTGGATCGGGGTTTCGTCGCTGGCCAGTTCCTCGACCTGGTACTGGGTGAAATAACCGACCTGCAACTTGCCCGGCGCGTTCAGCCCCCCTTCCATCGCGGGAAGCTGCGCCGCCAGCAATCGGGCCAGCGTCGTCTTGCCGTTGCCGTTGCGGCCGAGAAGCGCGATGCGGTCGTCCGCATCGATGCGCAGGTTCAGCCGCTTGAGCACAGGCGTATCCCCGTAGCCGACCGCCGCCTTTTCCAGCGTGATCATCGGTGATCGCAGTTCGCCCGGCGAAGGGAAATCGAAGCTGAGCGAGGGGTCTTCCATCAAGGCGGCGATCGGCTGCATCTTCGCCAGCATCTTGGCGCGCGACTGCGCCTGTTTCGCGGTGGAAGCACGGGCCGAATTGCGCGCGACGTAGTCTTCCAGCTTCTTCCTCTGCACGTCCTGGTTCGCCTTGGCCGCGGCGATCTGCGCGGCACGTTCGGCGCGCTGCTTTTCGAAGGCGTCGTATCCGCCAGCGTAAAGCGTGAGCTTGCCGCCCTGCAAGTGCAGGATGTGGTCGACGACCTTGTTCAGCAAGTCGCGTTCGTGGCTGATGACCAGAAGTGTGGCAGGATAGGATCGCAGGAAGTTTTCGAGCCAGAGCGTCGCTTCGAGATCGAGGTGGTTGGACGGTTCGTCGAGCAGGAGCACATCGGGCTGCGAGAACAACAGCGCGCCCAGCGCCACGCGCATTTTCCAGCCGCCCGAAAAACTGTCGAGCGGGCGCTTCTGCATGTCTTCGTCAAAGCCAAGCCCGACAAGGATCTTCGCCGCCCGCGCCGGGGCGGTATAGGCATCGATGGCCAGAAGCCGTTCGTGCACTTCGGCCAGCCGCTGGGCATCGGTGCACGTTTCCGCCTCTATCATGAGCGCGGCGCGTTCGGTGTCGGCGCCCAGCACGGCTTCTTCGGGGGTGATGGAGCCTGCGGGCGCTTCCTGCGCGATATAGCCGAGGCGCGCGCGCGACGGCTTGGCGATTTCGCCGTCGTCAGGTTCGATCTCGCCGATCAGCGTCTTCATCAACGTGGACTTGCCAGCGCCGTTGCGCCCGATCAGGCCGACGCGCGCGCCGTGCGGGATCTGCGCGCTGGCACCCTCGATGATGGGACGGCCGCCAAGCCGAACGGTAAGGGCATCAATGGTAAGCATCGCGGCCCCATAGCAGCGCCTTGCCCGAACCCCAACGGTGTTCCTTCGCTATGCCGAAATTGGTCGGGATGGCGTGCGGGAAATGGGCTGGCGGCCCAAGTCGTGCCTAGCTGACAGGCGCATCGAATAACCGGATGACCGGATCGCCTTCCTGCCACGGCTGATGGCGAACCATGATGGCCTTGAACAGGTTTGAAGACAGGTGCCCGTCAAGCCACCGCCTGATATTGGGCAGGTCGGTTTGCGCAAACCATTCCCGGTCCACCGCGGCGAACTGGCGCACGAACGGCATGATCGCGGCATCGGCGATGCCGCGCTGCTTACCGCAAAGCTGGTCGCTTTCGGATAGGCGGCGATCAAGCTCGCGCAGGAATTCCAGGCCGCTTTGCCGGTGCGCCAGCGCGTCGGAACCATGGCGTTCGGGATACTTGTAACGATCGAGATCGTGTTTGAAGGCACCGTCATTCCGCGCAATCAGCGTCGGATCGTTACGCTCCAGCCACCCTTCGCTATCGCCGCGCGCCAGTGTTCGGCGCATGATGTCGATGCTTTCGTCCACCACTTCGCCGCCGGGCAGGACAAGTACGGGCACTGTCCCCTTGGGCGACGCGGCCAGCAAGGCATCGGGCTTTGCCGAAAGCTTCACTTCGCGCAGCACGACCCGCGTTCCCGTCACCGCCAGCGCCAGCCGCGCCCGCATGGCATAGGGGCATCGGCGAAAGCTGTAGAGTACCGGGTCGTTCGTGGTGTCCATAATCCTGCTGATCGCCTGATGGCGGCATGCGCGGGCACAAGGCCGCGTGTTGGCTGGGGCGGCAGGATTCGAACCTGCGCATGCCGGTACCAAAAACCGGTGCCTTACCGCTTGGCTACGCCCCAACATCGCCGGCCCTTGCATAACAGGTCGCCGGCAGCCGGTCGCATATAGCGTGCCATGCGAGGAAGAAAAGGGGGGAGCGCACAGGAACCGGCATGGCCTGTCCCGAGTTTGTCTCCAACAATGTCAGGTCGCAGCAAACAAACGGAAAAAGTCGGCACGCGCAAGCTGGGCCTGATCTTCGTCGACGATTCGCTTCCGGGCATCACGCGGCGGCGGCATGGGCGCGGCTGGTGTTACAGGGACGTAAAGGGCCAGCGCATTGCATCGCGCGCCGAAATCGGCCGGCTGAACGCCATTGCCTTGCCGCCCGCCTATACCGACGCATGGTTCTGCCCCGCGCCAAACGGCCACGTACTGGCCACGGGCATCGATGCCCGCGGTCGCAAGCAATACCGTTATCACCCCGATTTCCGGGCCGAGCGCGAGAACGCGAAATTCGATCGGACCGCCGCGTTCGGCAAGGCGCTGCCACTTATCCGCATGCGCGTCGAAGACGACCTGGCGCAAAGCGGCATCGGGCGCGAACGCGCCATCGCCAGCGTCGTGCGCCTGCTCGACCTTGGCCGCGTCAGGATCGGCAATGAAACCTATGCTCGCCGCAATGCGAGTTTCGGGGCAACCACCCTGCGGTGCCGCCATGTCGAAATCGACGGCCAGCACCTTTCGCTTCGCTACAAGGGGAAGTCGGGCAAACTTCGCGAAGTCACGCTTTCGGACAAGAGCCTTTCGCGCTTTGTGCGGCAGGTCCAGGAACTGCCCGGCCAGAACCTGTTTCAATATCTCGACGATGCGGGAGAGGCCCACCGCGTTTCGTCGGGCGACGTGAACGAATACTTGCGCGATACGATGGGCGAGGATTTCTCCGCCAAGGATTTCCGCACCTTTCACGCGAGCGCGCTCGCCTTCGCCCGCCTTGCCGGGGCAAAGGAGGACGTCACGATAAAGGCGCTTATGGAAGCGGTCTCCGACAAGCTGGGCAATACCCCTGCCGTAGCGCGGCGCAGCTATGTCCACCCGGCCATCGTCGATCTTGTCGGCGATCAGGCACGATGGCGCGAAACCCTGTCCTTGCCGCGCCGCACCCGCTGGCTTTCGCGCGAAGAACGCGGAATGATCGCGATGTTGGAAGAAACGGGCCTGAAAGAATCGGGCGGCAAGGAAACGGCCGCAGCCAAGTGCGGCATTGCCGCCTGACCCTACGGCAATTCGGGCAGGTTATAACTATTCTCACTTGCTCGTACTCGGCATCCAGAATATGCAATTTCTGGACGCGGGGGCTGAAAAATATACAAAATATTTACCATGATGTTGGTTTGCATGGGGCTGGCCGCGTGTGGCGCGACCGAAACCCCTGCCGATCGCGCGATCGAAAACGGCGTGCTTATCGTCGGCAATGGCGCTGATCCCGACACTCTCGACCCTCACCTTCTGATCGGCATGCCCGAAGCGAACATTGTCGCTGCGTTGAGCGAAGGTCTCGTCGTGCTCGACCCCGACGATAGCCGCGCGGTGCGCCCCGGCGTTGCCGAACGCTGGGTACACAGCTCCGATTACCTGCGCTGGACCTTCCACTTGCGCAGGGACGCGCGGTGGAGCGACGGTGCCCCGCTTACCGCGCGGGATTTCGTCTACAGCTTCCGCCGCATGCTCTCTCCCGCGCTGGGCTCCGAAGGGGCGGATCTGCTTTACGTCATCCGCAATGCCCGGGCCTACAACCGCCGCGAGCTGACCGAATTTGCGCAGGTCGGCATCAAGGCACCGGACGATCACACCCTTGAACTGACGCTCGAATACCCGGCTCAGTACCTGCTCCCGATGCTGGCGGGGACGAATTTCGTGCCGGTAAATCGCGTCGCGGTCGAAGCGGGCGGGGGAATCGACAACCCCGATAACCGCTGGGCGCGGGCGGGGACTTATGTCGGCAATGGGCCGTTCCTGCTTAGCGAATGGCATGTAAACCGCGAAGTGCTGGTCGAACGCAACCCGCAGTACTGGGATGCGGCGAACGTCGCGCTCAACGCCGTGCGCTTCCTGCCGATCGACGATCCCAAGGCTGAGACACAGGCTTTTCTGGCGGGTGAATTGCACGTCACGCAAACGGTGGCCGCCGGTGCGCTCGAACGGCTGCGCGAGGAACGGCCCGGCGCGGTTAATTCCGAAGCGATGCTGGGCGCTTATCTCTATGAATTCAACACGCGCCGCCCGCCGCTGGACGATGAACGCGTCCGGCGCGCCCTTGCCCTTGCGGTCGACAGGCAGACCATCGCCAGTTCGCTGGCCACCGGGCAGGCCGCGATCGGCGGTATCGTCCCGCCCGGCATCCCCGATTACAAGACCGTGCCCGCCGCGCCGCCGCGGGTGGGCGAAGCGCGCGAGTTGCTGGCGCAGGCGGGCTATCCGGGCGGCGCGGGCTTTCCCGAAGTGACCCTGCTCATCAACCGTTTTACCTTGCACCGCCGGGTTGCCGACATGGTAACGCGCGGATGGGCCAAAAATCTGGGCATCAAGGTAAAAGTCCGCGAAGCAAGCTGGAAAACGTATCTCGCCAGGATGGCGGACGACAATTTCGACATCGCCCGATCCGGCTGGGTGGCCGGTTATTTCGATCCGGGCGGTTTCCTTGAAATCATGACCAGCGACGGGATCAGCAATCGCACCGGCTGGTCCGATCCGGCCTATGACGCGCTGATCGCAGAGGCGCGGACCACGACGGATCGTTCGCGCCACATGATGTTGATGCGCAAGGCCGAAGACCTGATGCTGGCCCAGCAGCCGCTTATCCCGATCATGAACTATTCGCAGACCTACCTGCTCGACCCGCGGGTAAAAGGCTGGGGAAATAGCATTGGCGGCGAACGCGTGTACAAGTTCATGTCGTTCGCATCGAACTAGCACCCTCTTGGGGAACCCCCGCACATGACCAAGACGATCAGCCGCCTCTTTCTCGCCGTGGCCATGGCGCTTGCCCTGGCCGGGTGCGGGGACCGGGAAACCCCCGCCGACATCGGCGTTCGCAGCGGCATGCTGCTGACCGGCAACGGGGTGGAGCCGCGCACGCTCGACCCGCAGCTCAACACCGGGTCGCCCGACGGGCGGGTCATTTCGACATTGAGCGAGGGGCTGGTCACTCAGGATCCGGACGATCCGTTCGGCGTGCGCCCCGGCGTTGCCGAAAGCTGGGAACATGACAGCGAATACAAAATCTGGACTTTCCACTTGCGGCAAGACGCGAAGTGGAGCGACGGCTCACCCCTTACAGCGCAGGATTTCCTCTATTCCTACCGCCGTATCCTGACCCCGGCGCTGGGCGCGGAACTGGCCGAACTGTTTTACGGCATCAGGGGCGCGGAAGCATTCAACAAGGGGCAGACAGACGATTTCGCATCCGTGGGTTTCGATGCGCCCGATGGCCGCACCCTCGTCATCACGGCCGATGCGCCGATGCCGCATCTTATCCAGATGCTGGCGACATATACCTTCTACCCGGTGCAGCAGGCCGCGGTGGAGGCAAATGGCGGCATGACCGCGCGTGACAATGGCTGGTTCGAACTGGGCAAATATGTCGGAAATGGCCCCTTCGTGCTCAGCGACTGGAAAACGAACCAGTATATCGAGGTGACCAAGAACCCGAATTACTGGGACGCGGCCAACGTCAAGCTGAACGCGATCCGTTTCTTCGCAATCGAAAACCAGAAGAGCGAGCTTAACGCCTATCTTTCGGGTCAGCTTCACATGACCAATATCGGGTCCGTCCCGGTGGAACGCATCGCCAGCCTGAAACAAAGCCATCCCGACGAACTGGTGACCGACCGCCAGCCCAATGCCAATTTCTATGTCCTGAATGTCGATAGCGAAGCGCTGGGC
>Ga0316207_10003426_pt1 | contig 14765 bp, 13 predicted proteins | sample 6weekpyrite_MG_FD_204943 | JGI IMG/M metagenome (GOLD analysis project Ga0316207, IMG submission 204943) | Microbial mat bacterial communities from mineral coupon in-situ incubated in ocean water Damariscotta River, Maine, United States -... | ecosystem: Environmental > Aquatic > Marine >... | reverse complement strand
GGGTTTTTCTAAACGTAACGCCAATGCAGATACATCGGCATGCGGATAACGTCGTAGTTTTGCACCGGATAACTTCGCCGCATCAAGCAATGATGCGTGTACTAGCTTATCGGCAACTATGTCGTCGTTACGCTCTAATAACGCACTGACAACGCCGAGGTTTGCCATGTAGCCTGTCGAAAATAATAACGCACGGTCACGTCCTGTAAATTCGGCAAGCTCCTCTTCAAGAGCATGATGTGCTGAAGTATGACCATTTATTAAATGCGCAGCACCGCTACCAACACCATATTTTTCTGTTGCATCACGCAGGCTTTTTATAATACGGGAATCGGCTGCAAGACCAAGATAGTCATTACTGCAAAAAGATAACAGCGGCTTGCCATCACAAATTTGCACTGGACCTTGCATCCCGTTACACGTCATTCGTGCACGATATAAACCCTGCTCACGTTGCCGGTGAAGGAAACTATCGAGTTCAAACATAGTTAAACTTCAGAACAACTCGTCGCCTGAGTTTGCAAACCCAATCTTGCAAACAACTGCATATCTTTATCTGCTTCAGGATTAGGCGTCGTAAGTAATTTCTCACCATAGAAAATAGAATTAGCGCCAGCAAAGAAACACAATGCCTGCGTTTCATCATTCATGTTTTCTCGACCCGCTGATAAACGAACGTAAGAGGCTGGCATTAAAATTCTTGCAACTGCTATGGTTCGGATAAATTCAAAGCTATCTAGTGCTTCAACACCTTGTAATGGGGTGCCCTCAACCTGTACAAGCAAGTTAATCGGCACGCTTTCTGGATGCTTTGGCATTGTCGCCAATTCATAAAGAAGCCCGGCGCGGTCATGGCGATCCTCTCCCATGCCAACAATACCACCACAACAGACATTCATACCGGCCTTACGTACGTGATCCAGCGTCTCTAAACGGTCGTCATAAGTACGGGTTGTGATAATGTCACCGTAATATTCACGCGAGGTATCTAGATTATGGTTGTAATAATCCAGGCCTGCGTCTTTTAGTGTTTTGGCCTGATCTTCCTTGAGCATACCCAGCGTCATGCACGTTTCCATGCCCATTTCCTTCACACCACTGACTAATTCAACAATGTAATCGACATCACGATCATTCAGGCTGCGCCATGCCGCACCCATACAAAAGCGTGATGCGCCTTTCTCTTTCGCTGCGCGTGCCTCTTTCATTATCTTTTCGATGGCGATCAATTTTTCCTTCTCGACTCCCGTGTCATAATGCGCACTTTGTGGACAATAGGCGCAATCCTCCGGACATGAGCCTGTTTTAATACTCATCAACGTACTCACCTGCACGGTATTCGCATCAAAGAATTCGCGATGTAAGGTTTGCGCACGATACAACAGATCATTAAGTGGTAACGTAAACAGTGCTTCAATCTCCTCGATCCGCCAGTCATGGCGTACCGGGCTGTTCGCCGCCCTGTTGGTTGCCATATCGGCCATTGAGGTCGTGCCAGGTGTACTCATGAGAGATTTCTCCGAAAAATGCCAGAAAACAGGTTAGAATGCTTGCATCTTAGCCAGCGGAGTCTGGTTGTCAATGGAAAAGGAATTCCATGGTTTACTACTGGTCAAAAAACATACTATCCGGTTTATTACCCCAACCGTGTCTGCTCTGTGGTGACACCAGCCATGATCGACGTGATTTGGCCCTCTGTAAGGCGTGTTTACATGATTTACCGCTTCTCGGTGAAACATGTCTGTGTTGCGCTAACCCGCTCGAGCGTCGCTTTGAAAGGCTTGAAGGCTTTATTGACAGCTCGCCCTTATTACAAATACGCCACTGCGGCCAATGCTTGAAAAACAAGCCCTATTTTGACCATAGCCTGGTCTTTTTCCCTTATATAGCACCGTTTAATTACTTCATTCATGCCATTAAATTTCGTGGCAAATTAGCCATCACCCGGTTACTTGGCGAACTAATGGCACAGCAAATTAGTCATACCTTGAGTGGCTTTGATGATTTACCTGATGGTCTATTACCCGTTCCGCTGCATTCAACACGACAACGTGAGCGTGGTTATAATCAAGCTTTGGAGTTAGCTCGACCAATTTCCGAACAGTTACAAATTCCCATTTTCAATAACCTCGCCCAGCGCATTAAAGCGACGCCACCTCAATCAAGTTTGTCATTACGACAGCGCAAACAAAACCTGCAAAGTGCCTTTGTCATTCAGCATTCAGTGGATTCACAACATATTGCAATTATCGATGACGTTATGACCAGCGGTTCTACCGTCAATGCCCTGGCTAAAAAACTTAAAAGATCCGGCGCACGCCGCGTTTCAGTGTGGTGTCTTTGTCGTGCCGAACCGCCTTCATAATGAAGTGATAAATAAAAAACTGGCAATAAATTGTGGAATTCGCATAATGTGACATAGATCGCATGCATTGCGTAGTACTTTCACTACGCTTAACTCATGAACAAGATGGCCGCTTACCTTATGCACGAACCAGGCAGTGACAATCGCACCCTGCAACGTAATATGCGTGTGCTGCTCGCGGAAGCGCGGCGTAACGAGGACAAGTATCAACGCTTGCAATCACTCGAAATTTTATTACTGGGTGCGGCCAGTATGTCCGAATTAATAAACATGATACTTAATCAATATCCGCAAGATTTTGACCTCGATGCCATTAGTATAATTCTCGATGATCCCCTTTCCGAGATACGTACCATATTGGAGGATGAGGGCGCTGACCTGTTAGCACTGCCACAGCTCATGTTTAGCGAAGACAATGTTGCCATAAAACAGGAACTGTTGTTCACGCCAAAACCAATACTCGGTGCCTATAAGGAAAAATTACACAGTCAATTATTTAGTAATAATCACGCTAATCTTAATAGCGTTGCGCAATTACCACTGGTCAGACACGGGAAGTTTATTGGCTGCTTAAATCTCGGTAGCCATGATGACAAACGTTATATCAATGGCACTGGTACTGATCTATTACAACGACTTGCCGCTATCATTACTATATGCCTTGAAAACACCCTGAATCTTGAACGGCTCAAACGTACGGGTTTGACCGATGCGCTTACCTCGTTAAATAACCGCCGCTTCTTTGATCAGCGTCTTATTGAAGAAGTCGAACGTTCCAGGCGTAACACGCACCCACTTTCCTGTTTATTTATTGATATCGACCATTTCAAACGCATCAATGATGAACACGGCCATCCTGTTGGCGATAAAGTGCTCCAGCAAGTCTCTAAACACCTTGATGCACACATGCGTCGTAGCGATGTTCTGGCACGTTTTGGTGGTGAAGAATTTGCAATTTTACTCAGCAACACGACAACCGAATCCGCTGAGGAAACCGCTGAGCGATTGCGTCATGCCATTGAATCAAGCAGCATGGCTCACTTAAATGACGTACCGCTCCGCGTAACCATTTCAGTAGGTGTTGCAACAACCCACCCTGCCCACAGCATCTTGAGTATCGAACAACAGTCCGAGCAATTAGTCAGCAACGCCGATGAAGCACTATTCCATGCCAAGCGAGATGGACGAAATCAAGTACAAATCCACTCGTCCCAGTCGCCCAGTTAATTCCCTCGCACTTAACTTAAACCATTTATAAAAAATGGTTTCATAACCGATATTCACTATTTTCCCACTCTCGTCGATAGGGCATATGATACCCACTTATTGATCTTGAGCTAACATGAATCAAATACCTACCTATACCATTATAATTTTTGTTCAATTATTCATTATTTCCATAATTGCCCTTGGTTATTTTTTTATGAAATGGCGTCAAGCGGTACAAAATAATATTCATAAAATCACTCCTGAAACAGTTCCTGGCACACATTCTGACAACATTGTTAAACCTGATGCCAGAACCTATTTATTTATGGAGGCAAAATTGACCGAGGGGCGTTATGAAACACTTGGCTTTCAAGATGTAGATGAGCTAAGTGAATCCGACCTCATTGAAAAAACAATTCTTAAACTACGTACCGACTTCCTGTTAATTGAACACGAATTATCAAAAAACCTCGATGAACGAGATGAAGAATTCTGGTTATTCACCATCAAGAAATTAACTGCTCTTTTACGCGAACATAATCTTTATGGTGCCATCAAGGCACAGTTTCTTGATGATGACACTGGTATCAGAGATATGTTTGTTGATCAGACTGCCAATATCGACCAGTTACGTGAATATATAAACAACGTTGTTAAAGAAAAAGAAACTGCCATGCATATCGGCCTGGTACTAGATATTATTGAAGGCAGACAACGTGAAATGAATGATTGCCTAACTATTGCTGAAGAACAAAATGATTTCTTACGAAACCAAATTCAACAACTATGTCGTCCAGATGAGCCGAATACATCTGAACAAACAGAATCATCCAACATCAATACAGAAACAACTACCCCTGCTCCAAAATCCGCACCCGAGCCTCTATAAAACGTTTTAGCTCTACCGTCAGACCCTGCGCCTGTAATGCTTTTTGATAAGCTGATAATGCATCTTGTTTACGCTCGGTTGTCTGCAAAGAAAGCCCCAGGCCCATCCACCACACGCCTCGACCGGGGTAAACACGTAATAGTTTTTCATAAACCGATGCAGCATTAGTGTATTGCGCGCTACGTTGATACAAGGCAGCCAACAGGGCGTAATAATCACTGTTTGAAGAAACTTCTGGTTCTAGCCCTTCTAATAGCTCAACTGCAATAGCATCTTGACCACGCTCTGTATAAATCCGTGCTAGCAATAATGTAAATGCAACATGCCTGGGATGCTGGATACGCCCCAACTCCAATACTTCAATGGCCTCATTATACTGCTGTTTCTGAAACAATAATGCTGCCAGGGTTTGGCGAGCCTGAATATGCGTAAAGTCCAATGACAACAGTTTACGCAATACCTGTTTAGCCGTAGTTGTTTTACCTTGTTGCAATAAATGCGTCGCTTCAGCATATGTAAGCCGGACTTGTTCAGCCTTGGTTAATGGCGTTACTGTTTTATTAAAGACGCCTACTACTTTGGCTGGTTCCTCTTCAATAACATTCTCGTTCACGACGACAACCGGTTTTTTATTTCCGGCAATCACATTAAATTCATATTCAGCAAAATTATCAGTTTCAAGTTGTTGAATAATTAATCGCCAGTCATCTTTCGACGTACCCAAATTTACGTGTAATTGCATTTCCGTTTGATTGATTACTTTAATTTGCCAGGGTTCCAAATCCTTAAACGCTCGACCACCTCCCCATTTCACCATGACTTTCAATGGTGCAATAAAACCACGCCCGTGAACGGTAATAATTTCCCGTTCTCCATTTGCGATAAGCGGCAATGGCAAAATAGTTTCAATGGCCATCTGTTCACCAGGCACTGGAACAATAACCTTATTGGCCGGCACTGGATGCGTTAGTTGTTCAACAACTAATTCGTGAGTCTCTGGTACGTCTGCTTGTTGTATCGATTCCACCGGCTCAAGGGTCGATTTGTTGTTCGCCGGCTGTTCCATTGGCTCTGTCACCACTATTTCTTTTACCACCGGGCTTTGGTTGGTGACTACAGCCTCTGGTACGTTAGCTTGTTGTATCGATTCTACCGGTTCAGTGGTCGTTTTATTCTCAGCAGGCTGTTCCACTGGCTCTGTCACCACTATTTCTTTTACCACCGAGCTTTGTTTAGTGACTACCTCTGGTGTTGATGTAATTTCTGGCTCCGCTGCATTAATTGATGATTCCTTCATTACCACAATAGGCAGCGTCTTTTGTTGCCATTGCTGAACAAAAAACACACCCACACCTATGGCAACCACCAATAACACACCCGTCAGTATCCAGTAAGATTTTTTACTAGACGTTTCTTCACTATCATCGCCGCCGGCACCCGACAGATCGTCAAGCATGCCCGTCTCATTATCGAAACCTTGTGCGCGTCTCTGCTCAAGATCCTTGAGCATTTGATTAATAACGCTCATGGGGTTGTTCCCATATAGACATACAAGCTAATAACAATCACCAATGTTGCCAGCACACTGGCAAGTCCTACCGTCCATCGCTGCGAGGTATTATTATCCATCTGCGCATCTTCCGTGTCCGCTATCGCCGCTTGCACATGTTGTGATGAAATCTTACGAGCCCCTTGCCCGTAAGCAACCATCAACGACTTATGTGCAAGTATGTTAACGAGTCTAGGAATGCCTCTACTTGCCAGGAACAATTTTTCAATTACACTGTTGTTAAACAACGGTATTCCCGCATAACCCGCTGTTAATAATCGATGTGCCAGGTAAGCCTGTATACCCTCTTTATTCATTGGCTCTAAAGCGTAAGAAAATATAATTCTTTGTTTTAGCTGCCTTATAGATGGACGCTCTAGCACTGTGTCTAACTCAGGTTGGCCAAACAGAACGATTTGCAGCAATTTACTCTTTTCTGTTTCAAGGTTTGTCAACAGACGTAATGCCTCTAATGATGGTTCGGGCATTGCCTGTGCCTCATCTATTAATAAAACAACCTGCTTACCCTCAGCAGCCAATTCGATAAGTCGTTTGTTAAATAGCTTATGGATATTATGTTGACTATCATCCTTCTCGCACTGCAAACCCATTTCAGCAGCGAGTGCTAAATTCAAGTCTGCCGTTCCTAAATTAGGGTTTGGTAGATATGCCGTCACATAATGCTCGTCATTTGATAATTGATTGAGTAACTGACGACACAAGAGGGTTTTTCCGGTGCCCACCTCTCCTGTAATTTTAATAAAACCTTCGCCACTACGCAGAGCAACCTGCAATACATTCATTGCCTGCTGGTGACTTGGGTTTTTAAAATAAAAACCGGTGTCCGGTGTTATCGAAAAAGGAAGTTCACTTAAGGTAAAGTGTTCCAGATACATGCCCTACCTCACAGAACGCAATTGCGCCCTTTATTTTGCATTATTTTGGTTAAGCGCTCTAAAATGCCTGGCTGATTTTTCAATCGTATTTTTCCATGCCGATGGTGTATTCACGACAATTGGTCGCATTAAAATAACTAACTCACTTTTAGTACTTGATTCTCGTGTGTGTCTAAACAAAGGCCCTACTAAAGGTAATGATCCTAATACGGGTGTCGCACCGACCTCATCACTCGTTGTATTTTGCATCAAACCACCAATCACAATTATCTGGTTAGACTTTGCGCGAACAATGCTATCTGATTCGCGCACACTACTACGCGCCAATGGCAGGCTTTGTATTTCTCCAGCGATGGTAAAGCTTTTTACTTGCTCAGATACAGTGCTCACCGTAGGGTGAATATGTAAAATTACATTATCATCTTCATCAATCTGAGGAATGACATCCAGTGCTATTCCCGAAAAGAACGGTGTTAACGTAACTGATGGTGTACTTGTTGTTGTCGTCCCTGTTACGGTTGTTGTCTCTACCCCTGTGACAAAGAACTCATCATTACCCACTTTAATAACCGCTTTTTGATTATTAATTGTTGACACACGTGGACTTGATAACACCTGTACATTACCTTGCGTTTCTAATAATTCTATAAAGGCTGTAAAATCATTCAAATTTAGAGCCAGTGAGAAAACTCCACCAAATGCGGTATCCGCAATATTGGTGATAGGTGCAATACCCGGCTGTAAGTCAACCGGACTTCCCGCTGTGCCGGTTACTCCTGTGCCACTAAAGATACTGCCACCACCCGATTGTGCACCAAGAACCGTTTCACCTTGTCCCGGTTGCCCCAATGCTGTCCAATTAATGCCGGACTGAAAACCATCACTAAGTTCGACCTCAACGATTTTTGCCTCAAGTATTACCTGACGTTCCACCACTTCTTGTGTTGTTCCCAGGAATCGTGAAACATCACGAATCTCTGCTGGTAATGCGCGCACGACGACCACACCTGATTGCGGATTAATTATCACGCTACGTCCATCCGCACTACCAACAATCGTGGTTAATGCGATACGTAGCTCTGCCCAAAAATCTGCCTCTGACTCTGTTTCTACCTGACTGCCAGATAATTCAGAAGTCGTGCTATTATTTTGGTTGGTTGTACTATTGCTGCTGTTATTGTTATTACTATCACTTCCCGTTGATGTCGAATTAGCTGATGGCTGTGTGATTTGCCCAGAACTCACCCGAGTCTGCGATTTACCAATGCGCTTAACATTTAGATAGTTAACCTCAAAAATGCGTGATTGCAGGCGGCGTGGTAACACCTGGTATAGACTGCCTTTCAAACTAAATTCATAACCATAAATATCTCTCAACACCTCCATCACTTCAGGAATAGTGACGTCTTTTAAACTCAATGATACTTGCCCAGTCACGTCAGGATGTACAACCATGTTATAGGTGGTTCCTTCAACCAGGCCCATAAAAAAGACTGCTGCCGGAGCATTATCAACACCAATATCAAATCGCATTTGCGGTGCTTTTTCCGCATCGGGCACATTAATATTAATAGGTGGTAATAACGCATCACTCACAGCTTGAGGTGTTTGTGTTGGTATTTGATTAGAATTGGCTGCTTGTTGAAAAACATCCTCAATTTCAGCCGTCGTATCCGTTTGCACTGTTCTTGATGCAGAACAACCTGATAACGCCAATAGTAACGCTGCACTGCTTAGCAGCTTGCACAGACTAATAATCAATTTATATTTTACATTCATTACATTTCTGCCTGATATGTTTTCTATTTTTGCGTATCGCGTGATGTTTTAATGTTACCGGGAAATAACTTTAATAATATTATTTCACCACGGTATTTTAATTTGACACCTGTTGCATCAATGTTCAGCACTTCTGCACCAGCCAACATATCACCTGATTTCACTGCCTGACCATTTATAATCGCAACTCTGCGCTCAGGAGATACCAGAATTGAGCTCAAGTCCCATGATGTATCAACTTCACCCGCTTCCGATATAACTTCTTCAGCAATATTAGGTGGTCGCGTTGGATCATTTAATTGTGCTTGTACGAATTGGCTTGTTGCCAATATCAGTAGTAATCCCGCCCGTACCAACGACTTAACATTATGCACCGATCCATGCCTCATTTAAGCTCAGCGTATTAACGGTTATCGTAACACGCGCATCGGGATAATCTGCGACACTAAAATCAACACTTCCCCAATAAAACTGCTGTGATAATTGTTCCAGTTCACGCATATAGTTCAGGGTACTCAAATACGAACCTTGAAACTCGATTTGCATCGCATGCTGATAAACCCCGGGTAATTTTTGTTTGTTACTCGTGGAATTCGCCTCAGCCTCTTTTTCTGAGCCATCAAGCGGTTTTGGTTTTAATGCTTCAACACGAATAAGTTTAAGGTCGGTTTCACGCGTTAGTACATCTTCTAGCATTTCGGCCATTTTAGCAGGTGCAATTAAACCAACTGTCATCTGTTGTAAACGCTCATCCAGATTCGTCATTGCCACGCGCAGGGCATCGATATCTTCTCTCACCGGCGCATCCGGATCATCACTGGCGCGCTTTAAGACCAGCGCCTGCTGTTCACGTATACGTTCTAGTTCTTTATTTTTCTTTTTCACCTCAGCCTGTAGTTGCTTGACTTGAACGCCAAGTGGGTCAAGTAGCAGTTTTTCCCATACCAAAAAAATCGCAAAAATAATCGCCAACAATAGTAATGCACGCTCACGCAGGCTTTGGCCATCAATCCAGTTCGCCAACTGTTCATATTTTTGTTTCATTGCGGCGCATCTCCAGAAGTCGTTCTGAGCGAGAAATTAACCGCTGCATTGTTCTTGGTATCTCTTTTCATACTAAATATTTGAAATTTACTGCCCGCAAAACTCTCTTCACTCGATAGTGATTGTATAAATTGCGGAACCAACTCTGGTTTCAAGGTGCTGCCGTATATACCAATCACACCGCCACCGTTCGCTAGCTCTAAACGTTTTATCCACATTCCGGCAAGATTTTGTCTCGCCACTCCTGCGAAATACGAAGAAAAACCATCGCTATTACCGAGGCTTCTATCGGTTAACGTCTTGGCTAAAAATTGTTTTGCCTTGCGCTCATTTTTTAATTCTTTTAACTGCTGCGCTAATAAATTGCTTTTACGTTTAACCGGGTAGCGTTTTGCCAATGATTCAAGCCTTGCTACTTCGCGTAATTGCTGATCCTGTAATCGTTCACTTTCTGTTGCCAGGGCAATCACATTCCATTTTGCATAACCATAGACACCGCCAAAGAAGACCAATGCAACGACCAGTACCACCAACATACTTGACGCAGCAAACACCTTTTCCTGCTTTCGGAAACGTGGCTGATAGAGGTTAATTTGCTGTTGAATCGCCATGTCTATAGAACCTTCTGCTCATTACGTAAAGCAGCACCAATCGATAACAGGCATTTTGACTGTAATTCATTACTTATCGGCTCATCAGCATCCAGCACACTATTAATATCCAGCATACTTGCTGCAATTCCCAGATTTGCTGACAGGTGTGGCAAAATTCCGGCAACCTCCTGCTCCATCGGCGCAATCACTAAAGACGTAATCGGCGGTTGTGAGAAGTGACTTTCGTAGTAATCCAATGAGCGCTGAACCTCGAGCACAATCTTGTCGAATGCCTGTTGGGTTTCAGGATGAAGCTCTTTGTCATTTGATTGCAGGAACATTTGCTTGCAGCCCACATCAAGATTACGTGAGAGATACAGCGAACCTTGTCGTGTCAGGGTGATAACACCTGAATCCATCGACAGATACAAAAAAGCGACGCCACGAATATCATCATCCAGCAATGCCGTAATATTGCGTATCGCCAACTCGGGAATATCCACCGTCTCCAACTTGAGTGCCGTTTTCTCGAGACTTTCTACATTTTCATGGATTTTCGATTCCCGGGCGGCGACGGCATACATTAAACGTGCCCGTCCCGGTGCTGAATTTTGTTCGGGTATTTCAAATACATCAATGATGGCATCATCAATATGAAAATTGATCAGATCCTTAATCCGCCAGCGCACGGCCGCTTTCAATTCCGCAGGCTCCACATCAGGCGCATCAATCAAAAGAAGATTATGTGATTCAGGCGGTAGCACACAGCTACATCGAAATTGTTCCAGGCCCTGTTTTTTTACCAGTGCAGTTAACTCGTTTTGGATATCTTTGCTCTCATCCAGCGCGACATAATCACAACTATTGAGCACTGGATAATTTGCTTCATCTCGAGAAATTCGACAGACGGAGATCCCATTAGGGTTAAAATGTACCCCAACCAACCCGTTATTCTTAGGTTTACTCTTTAATAACGAAAACAGAGTGCTGTCCTCGGTTTAACCAGTCCATAAACTGATTTTTTATCATGCTTAAACCCACAACATTAACAATATATAAGGTACTGTAACTAATGTATTTTCTAAGATTTACATAGTAAGCTATTGTTGTCAATATATAAAATAATGTCTTGTCTGTGATTTTCAGGGCTTACTTAAAGACAAAGTCACCTAAAAGTCCCAAAAATACCGCCACGCCAAACCAGTTATTATTCAAAAATGCCTTTAGGCAATCTTCAGGTCGCCGGTACCAGATCAATTTTTGTTGGTAAACCAGCGTTAGAGCAGCAAAACCCAAACCAAGATAATAGATTGCTCCCAGCTCAGCCTGCCGCCCCACCAACAACAAAACCAACATTAGCAAGAATTGAATAACACCAATAATCAGCCGGTCTGCCTCACCAAACAGTATCGCGGTCGATTTCACGCCAACTTTAAGATCATCTTCCCTATCAACCATCGCGTACATCGTGTCATAGGCAGTGGCCCACAGTACCGTACCGGTTAATAACAACCATGCCAGTAACGGCAATTCACCTGTTTGTGCGGCAAAGGTCATGGGGACAGCCCAACCAAAGGCCAGACCAAGAAAAACTTGTGGCAAGTAGGTATAGCGCTTCATAAAGGGATAAATCCCCGCCAACGCTACACCCACAATGGATAGGCGGATAGTCAGCAGATTCATAAACAGCACTAAAACAAACGCCGTTAAACACAATCCTGCGAATAACATTAATGCCTCACGCTCAGAAACCCGGCCAGTGGTTATCGGCCTGTCCTTAGTACGGGCAATATGCTTATCAATCTTGCGATCAGCAAAATCATTAATGACACATCCAGCTGAACGCATGAGGATAACGCCAAGCACAAAGACAATCGTGACACCCGCTGACGGATCACCCCTGGAGGCAATTAATAATGCCCATAAGGTTGGCCACAGCAACAGATAAATGCCGATTGGCCGGTTCAGCCTCATTAACAGGGCATATTGCATCAAACGATCTTGAGTACGATCCGATACATTCTCTCGATAATACTGACGAATAATCTCTAAAGGATTTTGCATGGCAACTATTATCGCCAAGCTATCGAGTTCACGCCAGTTTTATCCATTGGCTAAGGATGATTAGGAATATCAGGAAGAAAGATTTCACTCACGAGCAATGGCTTATCATGCAAGTTGAATACCGAACGACGCCCCCAAATACTTTTCGGCTGCGCGGCTAATCGCTGAGTCGCGCGTTTAAAGAGTTTTTGCCCCGAACCAATACAGGCAAGTTCTACATCGCTGCGCCGCATCCCCGGATCGGCAAATAATACCGCGCCAAGCGGCTTATTGCCCAGGTGCATCAAACGCCTTTCACGCCCGGTTAGGGTCGTTGCCGGAATAATAGTGCGTGCAAATACCCACGGCGACGCATCGCAGTACAGGTAAACCTCCCGTATTAGTGCACGTCGACCTTCTGGCAGGCCCATACAGCGTGATTCATTGTGGTGCGGTATTCCCCATTGCTGACTGACCACCTCAACATGAAATCGCCCACGGCAAGCATGTTGCAGCCGCCGGGTCAGCGACGCAGGGTCGATCAACCAGCGCCACCAATCTAATGGAACACGTGTCCGTAAAACATGTCGATGATGACGCCAAACCGGCTCACGATGATGCATTCATGATTACCTTGCCTGAAAGGCCGATACCATACCATGCCAAAAAGTTTAAACGCTACTTGCATTAACGTTCGCATCATAATTCGCAATCGGAGATAACCTGTCTCTGATTACAATCTACACGTCATTAAGCTGGTATCAGTAATTGGCTGATGCCGAATTTTGCCCTGACGACACTAGCAGTGGAGTAGGGTACTCAAGATAAAGCCTGCAAGGCTTTTTGAGCTATGAACCAATTTCAATGAAGATTTGAAAAACAGCCGTTCCAATTTAAGCATCCTAGGTACTACACATCAGCATAGCGTTGAGCATCCCCTATCCATCGCCTAACTAATGGCTCAACATGTTCAGGCCAATGTTCAAAAAGTTGCGTTGCCGTTTGTTCCACCAGGGGCAACAAGTCCTGATCACGTAGTAAATCAGCCACACGCATTTCAGCCAGGCCTGTTTGCCGTGTACCCAGGACCTCACCGGGGCCACGCTGCTCTAAATCATGACGCGCGATCTCAAAACCATCGGTTGTTTTGCGCATCACCGCTAAACGATCGCGCGCTCGCCGTGAGAGTGGATTTTTATATAACAACACACAGCTACTTTCATGGCTGCCACGACCAACACGACCGCGTAATTGATGCAATTGTGCCAAACCAAAACGCTCGGCATTTTCGATGACCATAAGACTTGCATTTGGCACATCAACACCGACTTCAATCACGGTGGTTGCCACTAGTAAATTAGTTTCCCCTTGCTTAAACTCAAGCATCGCTGCTTCTTTCTCCGCAGCCTTCATTCGCCCGTGTACTAATACAACCTTTAAATCAGGTAATGCCTCAATCAAACTCTTCGCCGTTTCTTCTGCTGCCTCACATTGCAGTGCTTCCGATTCCTCTATCAACGTGCACACCCAGTAAACCTGTCGGCCTGATTTACAGGCTTGCGCAACACGTTGAACAACCTCATTGCGCCGATTATCTGGAATCACCACCGTACTAACCGGCGTACGTCCTGGTGGCATTTCATCGATCACGGAACTATCTAAATCAGCATAAAAAGTCATCGCCAATGTTCTTGGGATCGGCGTTGCTGTCATAATCAATTGATGTGGATGCACGCCCTCACTACTGCCTTTTTCGCGCAAGGCAAGACGTTGATGAACGCCAAAACGATGCTGCTCATCAATAATAACCAAACCCAATTTTGCAAAACATACCTCGTTCTGAAACAGGGCATGGGTACCCACGACAAGCTGTGCTGCCCCCTCTTCAATACTGCTAAGTGATTCTTTGCGAGCTTTTGTTTTTAGACTCCCTGATAGCCATGCAATCTCAAGTCCCATTGGTTCAAACCACTGTTGGAAGTTTTTATAGTGTTGCTCAGCAAGCAATTCTGTCGGGGCCATCATCGCGACCTGGTATCCTGCCTCAATCGCATTTAATGCGGCACAAGCAGCAACGGCCGTTTTTCCTGATCCTACATCACCTTGTACGAGACGTTGCATCGGCACATCACGAATCAAATCTGCATGTATTTCATTCACAACACGTTTTTGTGCACTGGTTAAATCGAAAGCTAAACCATCTAAAAATTGCTGTTGCAGTTTTCCATCTATTTGTAAGGAAGGTGCCTGATGTGCCTGCATCCGCTCACGAAGTTGACGCATACTTAAATGCTGAGCAAGCAATTCCTCAAAGGCCAATCGTTGTTGAATTGGGTGGCGTGAATCGGTTAGTTCTTGAACAGATATATCAACGGTAGGTCTATGCAACAATCTAATC
>Ga0316207_10003425_pt1 | contig 14767 bp, 22 predicted proteins | sample 6weekpyrite_MG_FD_204943 | JGI IMG/M metagenome (GOLD analysis project Ga0316207, IMG submission 204943) | Microbial mat bacterial communities from mineral coupon in-situ incubated in ocean water Damariscotta River, Maine, United States -... | ecosystem: Environmental > Aquatic > Marine >... | reverse complement strand
TATACCGGCGTGCTAACTGTTTTTTTATAGCACTAAACCCTTAAACCACCTAAACGTTTCATTGCTTGAGTCCTATACCAAATAGCACCGGCACTAAAACAAGCAAGAACCAATAAAAGAATACCCACCACCCAAAACCAGGTAAAATCATTATATTGTTTAGCCATCAGAGTCGCACGATCATTTTCAAGTTCACGGCGCTCAGCTTTTAACTCCGTCACTTTCTCATTCAAAGCCAAATTAGCTTTTTCTAATGCCGCAAAAGCGCTCAAATCTTTTACACGTTCTTTTTTCAATTTTTCATACGTAGTACGTAAGTGCTTAAGCTGAATTGTGGCGGGCGCCTCTTTAGTGGCATAAATATCTTTTATCCAACCTGTAACCCCTTTAGGAGTTGTTACTTTAATATAGCCTTCTATTTTCTCTTCAACCTTAAGCCGCATTCCGGTAAAAACAACACTAATCGGGAGCATTCCACTCACAGGCTGAGTTCTAATACCCACGCGTAAATTATCGCTAATATAAATATATTCAGCGGCATGAATAATATTACTCAGAATAAAACTAAGTATAATCAAAAGGAAGTAACGGTAATTTTTTTTATGTAATTTCATATAGAGCTTAACAATATCAATATTTTTTATTCGTTAATACCTTAACTATCGGAAAACCCTCAATATTCTTTAACTTAATTGAATTTTTTCATAATGCAGCACTCCAATCACCAAAATAATGTGCAGCTATGGCCTATAAAAATGCATTATTCAGCCAAATAAATGGCATCATCCATAACGACAAGTTCAAGCGCTTGTAATTGCCTTCCCAGACAAGGGCCGCGTATGCAGCGCCCATCAGCCGGCTCAAACAATGCTCCGTGCAAGCTACATTGAATATAGAGCTCATCAGCGCTTAAAAACAGGTCTTTTTGCCAATTAAGAGTAACTCCTGTGTGTGGACAACTATTTATATATGCATAGTATTGTTTTTTAAAATGAATAAGAAAAGCATCTTTCGAAATAGAGCTGTTTTGCACAACAAACTCTTTACACGATGAATTTGCTAGATCTTTAATATTACAAATTTTTTGACTCATAAAATACTCTAAAAAAATAGTCTTAAGCTGTCAAAAGAAAGAAAAAAACCTTAAATAAAAAATTGTTTTTTGTCGATAAATACGAGTATAGTAGGCTAAAAGCATCCTTTAGTTCTTAAAAGCATGTGATTTAATTATAAAATAAAACTATTTAACCCAACTAAATTTTACTAGGAGCAGACATGGCCGCTAAAAAGAAAGCCAAGAAAAAAGCCGCAAAGAAAAAAACTGCAAAGAAATCAGCAGCACCCGCTAAAAAAATCAAAGCGATAAAAGAACCGATGACTAAATCGGCGTTGTACACTGAGCTTGCAGACCGCACAGAATTAAAGAAAAAAGATATCGCTTCAGTTTTTGAAGAATTATCTGACATCATCAACGGTCATGTTCGTAAAAATGGCGCAGGCGTATTTACGATGCCGGGTTTAATGAAAGTGAAAGTAGTACGCAAACCGGCAACAAAAGCACGTCCAGGTATTAATCCTTTCACCGGTGAAGAAACCATCTTCAAAGCGAAGCCTGCTCGTAATGTTGTAAAAGTGCAGCCGTTAAAAGCACTAAAAGATATGGCTATCTAAAGATAGCTTTTAGCTAGAGGGGGAGTTCATCCCCCTCTTCTAAACTTTAAAAGCTCAAATTAAGTCCGAAATAACTACCTTTATCTAGCTGAATGTCCCCAACGTTGTTTATCTCAACGTCAATTACTCTATAGCCCAACGCGACTCGTGCCTGCTGAGTAATCTGATAACTCAAATAAACACCATATTCTTCTAAATCTTTGGCATCACGAAAGGCAACCACGCCTGGCGCCACATAATAATTCGCTCCAATACCTACTCCCCCCCAAATTTCAGGGTTAAATAACAAATCACCACCGATGGCGATTGCTCCAACAGAATAATCCTGCACTTTAGCAACATAGGCACGCGCTCCAAGGGAAACAACTATAGGAGCTGAAACACTTTCACCTCGCACCAATAAACCAACATTAACTAAATTATCACTGTCTTCGGTGTAAAGAAACCCGGCTTCCATTTCTAAACGGCCAAAGTCTTGGCCAAACGCTTCAGTGATATACATGAACCTTGCGCTTTTGCTACCTAAAGTAACCTCAGCATCTTCCGCAGAGGCCGTTGCACTCATAAATAACATCATTGTCAGAAATATAATACGTGGATACATAAACACCAGCCTCTATGGTCAACATTCAAAGATATAAGTTAGATTACGCTCATATTAAGCGAAAGAAATGTAAAGGTATAGGGGGGAATAGTTAATCCTAAGCGTTCTATATAAAGCACTTCACTTATTAAAAAAAAGCATATAAGCAAATAATAATTAATATGGTAAAACAATTTTTACACTCAATGTCACTTATTCATTTAAGCCTTTAGCCACCACATCTTCAAGATTTTGAAGCCATTGACTAAGCTCTTCAGCTGAATCTGCTGAAGTAGAGCCGGGTATACGATCATGTCGGTTGTGAGCGACAAGGTCTATTCGCTCAGCAACTTCTGGCTGTGCTTGAATAAAATCAAGCATAACGCTACGTTCAATACGCAGTAAATAAACGCGATCTATAGCCACTACGGTAGCTGCACGTGGCGCCCCGGTTAAGACAGACCACTCACCAAAATAATCACCAGGATGAATTAAAGCAAGATTAATATTACTACTGCCTACAAGGTGCGAAACACGGGCAGTACCGCGGATCATGATATAAAAATAATCACCGCTTTCCCCTTCGTTAATAATAACTTGATCGGGTGAAACACCAATAATCGAAGCTGCGTCAATAAGTGGCTTAAGAGTGTCTTTATCTAGTTGACGAAATAAATCAACTCCACGTAAAGCATTTTCACTTACTCGATTTTTATATCGTTCAAGTATCTCACCATATAACTCACTACGACCAGTAATCACTTTTTCAAATACTTCGCCGGGAATAACTAAAAACACACTGGGTTTGGTGACGATAACATTTGAAATTCGTACGGGTTCAAATAAGGCGGCGATTTCACCAAAAACTTCACCACGTTTTAAATGCGACAAAACAACCTTGTCATCACCACTACCTTCACTAATTTCTACTTCACCAATAATAATGATAAAAACACGACGATCATTATCACCTTGCCTACAGAGAACTTCTTGCTCTACCGCTGAGTGGACAACACCATAATCAATAAAAACTTGTTTTTCTTCTGTCGTTAAAAAATCACCAAAAGCAGATTGATTTTCAATTGCGCTTTCTATGACATCATGAATATCTTCATTTTTATCCATTCTAGTACTTCCTATTTAACTAGGGGAAAAACGTAGTGTAAATACTGTGTTAAATAATAAATTAGATATAAGTCACAAATCCATTAAATCAATCCCCTTGTAAAAAATATACTGTATATTTTCCAGGTAAAAAAATTCATCTATTTCTCTACTTTAGGCTATTATAATCCACTCATTCATAATTTAAACGACCATACTCATGCCTAAAAAAATCCTCTTTTTATTACTTATCATTAGCTCGCCTTTTGCCTTTGCAACGACACCTTTTTTGGTTGATATAAATTGGTTAGAAAAAAATCTAAATAACCCTTCTATTCGTCTTATTGATATGTCAGATGATACCCAGTTTCAACGCTTTCATATTCCAACATCAACACATCTGCCCTATGCTGTGATTAACAAACGAAACAAACAGGGTGTAAGTTTTAGTGTTGGCAAACAACAAATGATTAATATTCTTGGTTTACTTGGTATACAGTCGCATCACCATATTGTTATTTATGATGACATGGGTGGACTTCACGCAAGCCGACTTTTTTGGGAGCTCGAAAAAATAGGACACAAAAATATATCCATACTAAATGGTGGTTTGGTTAAATGGATCCTTGCTGGAAAAAAAGTCACTGCAAAAACAAAAGAAGTAAAACGTGTCCAATATAAAAGCACTACAAGTGGACGAAACAATACTATTACAGCTGAAAAAATTCTGAGCAGTAAATTTAATAACAAAAATATTTTATTGGATGTACGCAGCAAAGAAGAATATATAGGGCATCCTCGTTACCCAAGAAGCGGTCATATCCCAAAAGCAAAATGGTGGGAATGGCAACAAGCCGTTAACTTTGAAAATGCTTTTCAAATACAAAAGCAAGCTGAACTAAAAAACCAATTAAATGATCTTGGAATCTCAAAATCTGATACCCCCATCACGCTTTACTGCCAATCGGCACACCGTGCTTCACACAGTTATTTTACATTAAGAAGTTTAGGCTTTAACAATGTAAAAATATTCGATGGCTCAATGGCAGAATACAGCAAGATAAAGTCTGCGCCATTAACGAAGGGCATAAAACCTTAAAAATTCAACACAAAAAAAACCTTCCTCAGCGCTCAACGGGGGAAGGCTCAAACCACTTTTGGGGGCTGAAAAGACAATTCATTTAAGCTCAATCTCACTCTTTAAATCTAGTTAGCAGAGAGACTTCTTTCAAGTTTTTTGACCTTTTTCGTGATTAATATTTTTAATACTCTAACTCTAAATGATTGCCCTATTCTTCACATTTTTTGCAATTCAATTCTGATCCTAAATACTCAGCCCGCCCCTCGCTTGTCTCAACCCAGGGACGATTAAACCAAGGTGGATTGTGCCGTACGTGACGCGTATGACCACAGCTCAATAAGGCAAACCAGTCACCTTCTTCATCCTTGTCAAAACTCACTATTATTTGCTTCAAACACTGTCAGCCTAATCACGAAAATTATCGTACTGTAGCGGTAACTCAAGCTCCTCTGCTTTCAGCATTGCGATCGTCTGTTGTAAATCATCTCTCTTTTTGCCTGTCACTCTGACTTTTTCACCTTGAATCGCGGCCTGAACCTTTAGTTTTTTAGCTTTAATCAATTTGACAATTTTTCGCGAAAGTTCGCTATCAAGCCCTTGTTTAATGGTCACTTTCTGTTTTACTTGCTTACCCAGTTTAATCGCATCTGCGACCTCTAAACACGAGATATCAATACCACGACGATGAAGTTTGTTTTGCAAAATATCCAACATTTGCTGTAATTGAATATCCGCGTCGGCTGTCATGGTAATAGTATCATCTGCACGCTCAAATCCAGCCTCTACGCCACGAAAATCAAAGCGCGTACTCAGCTCTCTCTTTGCCTGATCAAGAGCATTCGTAACTTCGTGTAAATCAACCTCTGAAACCACATCAAAAGATGGCATGGACACCCTCCTATTAAATTATCTCCCTACCACTCATCATATTACTGTAGCAGGCATGAAATATGCTTAGAACCTATTATCCGATGAATATCACACTTTGTGAATTAAAGCTGGAAGCCGGACAAAAATGAGTCCTAATTCAAAGTTTATTCAATATCGAACAACTAAGATAATGACAAAGCAGGTATCAATATGAAAACACGAATGACAATTTTATACATGCTAGCAGTGACTGTCAGCCTCTCTGGCTGTAATACAACTGCTCCGACTAATCACGTTGCGACAGCGTGTGAACAAGGCATAGAAAGCCTCAACTTGCATTTAAGTGCCCGTCATCACAAGGTACATCAAGCGAACTTGAGTCGTGCAAACTCCTTGTTGGAAGCTGCTCAAGTACAACAACAGTTTGCCGAATATCCAGGCTGCGTTGAAAAAGTGAAACGAGCAAAAGATTATTTAAGTGGGCAGCAAGCGGCAATTATTAGCCGTTTATAAAAAGGTCATCTCAAACCTTCCCCTCTTTTCAGCGAGGCTTTGGCGCGATACTCTCCTAACCGGAATGGCAAAATAGTGATTTCACACTGGAGACAACGAGATGTCGGCGCAAAAACTCTTTAAAACTGTTCGCGTATTTATTCTATTGATGATCCTACTCGGTGTTGCACTTGGCAGTTGGCTCACCAGCAAAAGAAGTACCAAATGGGATACCCCGTTATGGATTGCTATTTATCCCATAAACGCCGATAACAGCCCTGATTCTCAGCACTATATTGACAATTTAAGTCTCGATGATTTCAGCTCAATTGAAGAGTTCATTGCAGAAGAAGCTCGTGAATTTGACCTGACATTAAAAAAGCCCTTTTCGATAAAGCTCGCACCTCAAGTAAAAAGTCTCCCCCCCGAACCTCCTGTGTCGGATGCAACATGGGAAATTATGCTATGGAGTCTAAAGCTCCGATATTGGGCCTACCAGGAAAATACCTTCCAGGGTCCAGCACCGCATATTCGAATATTTGTGAAGTATTTTGATGCCCATGATCAACAACCACTGGCGCATTCTCTCGGTTTACAACAAGGCATGCTAGGTATTGTCAATGCCTTTGCTGCTCGCAAAATGACGCTCTCAAACTCGGTAGTCATTACCCATGAAATATTGCACACCCTAGGCGCCAGCGATAAATATGATCTCAGTACTAACCAGCCAATATACCCCGCTGGTTACGCAGAAGTAGAACGCAACCCTCTCTACCCACAAGAGTTAGCCGAAATAATGGGAGGGAGAATTCCTATGAATGAAGATCAATCAGCAATCCCTCGTGGCTTACATCAAGTAATTATTGGTCAAAAAACAGCTCGTGAAATTCGCTGGTTAAAATAAACTGAGTGAATACGATTAATTCACTTAAAAATAAGATTGCTTTCGACCAGGGCAACACTTAGTCCTCTAAACATTCAAGTTTACTGAAGTCGCGCCGATACTTTAAACATCTTGAATACTATTTAAAAAATAAATCATGGCATTAAGCAATAATGAAAATATTTTAATTACCGCAGCAACTGTTACAGCGGAGTTAAGCAAAGTTAAAAAAATTGCCAAAGAAATGTCAATTGCGGTTATGAATGCAAAAGCCATTTCTCATCGTGCCGGCGATGCGGCCTTGGGTTTTCGTCCTATCACCGATTTCATTGACGAAATGGCGCAAGATGTTATGCAACTCGTTATTAAAATCTCAAAAGAAGCCTTTCACCTTTCTCAAATGTCAGTCGAACGAACCCATATTATTAACACCGAAATAAAATATAAACAGATTCTCAAAAATGCAAAAGATGCTGCTCATGTTGACTCATTAAAACCTGCCATGAAAAAAATTCAACAACGGCGCTTTAGCTATCAGGAAACATTACAGAAAAACATTATTAACTTAACCCTTTTGCTCGATGAGATTCAAAATAGTACTAAAGGCAGCCAGGTTTTATCAACCACCTCACGCGTTGAAGCCTCAAGCGCCGATGCCTTTAGGGCAAGCCTGGAAGTGGTCGCAGATAATTTGGAACAAGCAACAGACAGAATCAGGACGCTGGTAAAGAACAGTAGTAACAAATTGGACAATGTACTGGAAATGTTAAAACGTGAGAGCTACAAATGAAAGCAACTAAAATTTTTGACGATAAATACCAATGGTATGTTTTTGCTCGAGATCCTGAAAAGAAAGAAGGGATTATTGATACCAACCAATACATGATCAAAAGTGGTGACCGAACTATATTGCTTGATCCAGGTGGTATTGAAGTATTTGCCTCTATGTTAACTGCCGTCTTGCATTATGTTGGTGTCGATGAAATCACCGATCTTTTTGCATCACACCAGGACCCCGATATTATTTCATCACTCGGGCTGTGGGAAGAAGCGTTACCTGCAGCCAGGTTACATACACCCTGGTTGTGGGAAAGTTTTATTCGTCATTTTGGTTCAAAAAATATCAAGTTTGCCCCCATTGCCGATGATGGTGGACACATAGAATTAGGCGATGCACACCTGCAGTTTATCCCTGCACATTACCTACATGCATCAGGCAATTTTCATGTTTATGACGCCAATGCAAAAATATTGATGAGTGGTGATGTTGGTGCCGCACTCGAGCCCGAAGGTGCCCCAATGTACGTTGAAGATTTTGATGAGCAAATCGATAAAATGAAAATGTTCCACCAGCGTTGGATGCCCTCTAACCGTGCCAAACAAGACTGGATTGCTCGCGTACGTCAACTTGATATTGAGGTCATGGCACCGCAGCATGGCCGCTTATTTAAGGGTGACGATGTAACACGTTTTCTTGATTGGTTTGAAGCTCTCGAAGTCGGTATCGCGATCCCCTAACACAATATTATCGGTACCAAGGCCTCAATATTAGCAACCCCTTATATTTATACACTATTTATAAGGTTACTTGATCCAGATCAAATACTGTATTCCTTTTTTAATTCATATTGACTATGAATCAAGCGAGGCATATAGAAAATGATAAGTAGCAACCCACAAATTATTAATATTCTGAATAACAACTGGTACGTTGAAACCCAAACAGGACTAGATGGCCCCTTCAAAACCGAAAAAGAAGCAAGCTATTTTCTAGAGCACGCAAAAGTTTGCAGCTCGGCTCGGCTCGCTTTTGCAGGCTTGCAATTTACGCCGGAAGAAAAGAAATATTCATAAGGTTACGAATTGTAAACTCTACAATATCCAGCAATAATATTTGATTTTTTAAACTATATTTGTACTTCCTTTTCACCTGCGTTTATAAGGGAAAGAAGTACATGATTAGTAAAAATCCTCAAATCATCTATATTATGAACAAAAATTGGTATATCGAAACACAAATGGGACTTGATGGTCCGTTTGAGTCAGAGCAAGCTGCAGCTGCACAACTCGACAAAATAAAACAAAATCTCAGCCCACCGCTTGAGTTTGCAGGTTTACAATTTACACCTCAAGATTAGTTTTCACTCTTTGGGTCGCGTATTTACCATTGATGGGCGAGTTGAAAACTGTTCAAACCAGTCAGTTAAAGCAGGACGCTGCTCTCGCCAATTTTCATCTGGAATCCTAAAATCTAACCAACCTAACGTACAACCAACACAAAGCACACCAATATTGAATTCTTTTTCTGACCACTCAGAAATTGAGTTTTCCAGATAGTCTAGCGACCGCTCAATTGATTTTTTTTGTAACGCATCCCAGTCCTTAGATTGTAATGCCACATCACGTTTGCGTTCGAGAAAACGAGCAATACCTGATTCCAAAATACCATCTGCAAGCGCTTGTAAACTTAGTGCTTGCCAACGAGCATCACCGTCAGCCGGTATTAATTTTTTACCCTCGTGTAGCGAATCTAAATACTCACAAATAACCGATGAGTCATAAAGAATCATGCCATCATCCGTCTTTAGTGTAGGGATTTTGGATAAGGGATTTTCAGCAGTTAAAATATCTTCTGCTTGCCATGGATTTGTTTTTACCCATTCAATTTGCGTATCCAGCCCTACTTCAGCAGCAAACACATTTACTTTGCGCACAAAAGGTGACGTCGAAGAATAATAAAGTTTCATATTATTCTGAACCCTCGCTTTTCATATCCGGCTCACCTTTAGGCCAGTCTGAAAAAGGATAAGGGTGTTGTTCGCTGTTAAAAGTCAAAAACATTAAAACCTGATACAAGTAAGTGCTTAGGCTTTGCCCTAAATTCACAAGTTTTTCGTTTGTTTTACCCGTCAATAATGAAAGCACAAACTGAAAGGCAATAACTGCAAAAATAATCACTTTAGCGACACTGTAAAAAATAAGAAATAGAATCATATATAAACCACGAAGCCATGTTTTTCGTTCTTTAATATTTTTTTTGATATCATTGCTCATAATTATCGTCCTTAATTAATACTGTTTACGTGTAAAAACCCAACTATTTCCTTTTGATAACGTTTTATTAAACTTATAGCCTTCTTCATTAAATAACTTTAAATCTTCCGGATCACTTAATTTATTTTTAATAATATAACGACTTAATAAACCCCGAGCCTTCTTTGCATAAATACCAATCATTTTATATTCGCCATTTTTAAACTCTTTAAATGCAGGCGTGATAATCTCAGCATTCAACTCTTTTGGCTTAACCGATTTAAAGTATTCATTCGATGCTAAATTAATTAATGTGTCCGATTTGATTTTTTTCAACTGCTTATTCAAACCTTCTGTAATATCTGAACCCCAAAATTCATAGAGATTTTTACCTGCGTCCGTTTTCAACTTAGTCCCCATCTCAAGACGATATGGTTGCATCAAATCCAGTGGTCGCAATAAACCATATAAACCCGACAAAACACGTAGATGTTTTTGTGCAAATTTAAAATCATCTGCTTTAAACGATTCAGCGTCTAAACCGGTGTAAACATCGCCTTTAAAAGCCAACACGGCTTGTTTGGCATTTTTTGTGGTGAATTTTTTATTCCATGACTCATAACGTTCAAAATTCAAGTCCGCAATTTTTGCGCTTACTTTCATCAAGTCAGAAATATCCAGTGAAGAAAAGTTTCTTAAGCGGTTAATCAAACGTTGCGAATAGTCTAAATAATCCGGAGTCGTAAACACCTTGGTTTTTGGTGTAGTTTCATAATCGAGGGTTTTAGCGGGAGAAATTACAATTAACATTATTAATCACATTTTATAAGTTATGAAAAAAGAAATTATACTAAATTTAAGTCGCCAAGCTAACTATCAGCACTTTATTTTTTGATGATACCCCGACCAGAAATGAGACTTTGCATATTTTGACTAAATGACAAGTTATTATATTCTGCGCGCAACTCTTTTAAACAATCACGACACAAACAATCATCATACTCCTTACTACTATATTCCAACTGTTCCGCTGTCATTTCTACAGTCGAGCACTGGCATAATAAAATAGATCCCGTTTTACATTCGAATAAATGAGAGCAACGTGGGCATTTTTTATTTTCATGTTGCGGCATAATAGCTTCTCTTTAATTAGCCAAACGCTCAGCCAGTTTATTCGCACAGGCTTTTATTTCTTGTTTATCTGGTTCTTTAATTTCTTCCACCGTACCAGGCAAAAGATAATTGACCTTATTCACCAGGCTTTGAATTTGTTCATCTGAAAAAGTACCCGTCTTGGCATTTTGATATTTCACACACATTTCTTTATAAGCATTAAAATCTACATTTTTCAATGAAAACTCATCGCCATACATAAAGTAAAGCGCAACAGCGATAACAACTAAAAATGCGGTAGGGTAATGTTTTTTTTCCAAAGCTTGAATCCTTAAAGAACAATATCTTGCCAACGATTAAGTCAGTTTAAACCTTATCGATAACATTGAATATTTATTTTCCATAAAAAATAAAAAAGACAGCCGAAGCTGCCTTTGAATAGTTACTTTTGACTCAGATCCTTTAAAGAATCTTTTATTATTATATTCTCTCCCCCAATTACCTTGCGAATTATACTACTAAATATTATTCCAATAGTGAAGAAAAATTTATGATTATAAAGTTTATTATCGTCACTCATCGCCTTGACAGCATTTTTATGAAAATATAACAAGCAGCATTAGTATTTCCTAATAAACATAGGACTTATCAAGCTCATTGAAATTCAATCAGACAAATACTTCGTTTCTTTTTATATTCTCATTAAAACCTTATCTATAGGAAGTCGAGATTTAGGCAATTTTGCATTAGCATCTTCAGCATGGTGATAACCTATTGCCAGCGCAACATCACACCAATAACCGTCCAGTTCTTTTTTAAATTCTTCATTCACCAGCTCGGTATCAATGCCTTCTATTGGTGTTGAATCAATTTTGAGTCTAGCTAAAGTATGCAAGGTGTTTCCCAACGCTAGATAAGTTTGCGCTCTTGTCCAACATGCCGTATCTCCCGTTTCATCGGTATTCGCTTCTGCAAAGGCAAAAGCACCAAATGCAGCTTCACGATTATCAGGCTTAACTCGTTCATCTATAATGTATTGATCAACAACCTCAGCATAATCTTCCCGCGTATAATGCGGATTATGTGCAAACAAAATAATTTGCGAACTTTCAAAAACATGCGGCTGATTGTAGGCATGTTTATTGGCAAATGTTTTATACATGCGTTCCCTTGCCTCTTTGCTATCAATTACCAAAAATTTCCATGGTTGCGAATTAATCGACGAGGCCGAAAGACACATCGCCTCGAACAACACAGCTAAGTCTTCCTCAGATACTTTTTTACTTGCATCATATTTTTTTGTGGTTTTTCGCCACAGAAGATCATCAATAATTGGATGACTCATTATTACCTCATTGAGTTTTTCAAAATATTTTTTAGAATACTTTATTTAATAATTGTTCTGTTTGTACAGGTTCATCAATCAGCCATTCTTCTTGCTTTTGATGGAACGGGTAAACAAACAATACTGCAGTTTGTTCTGTTTCAATTTGTAACCCAATACCTCGTTCGTCACCTGATTCAAGTTCCGTCACCAATGCAGTAGCGAATATGTTTTCCTTTCCAATAAAGCCCTTTAATTCAGCAACAATTTTTTCAACCACTTCCGAATTGCTGCCTTTTGACATATTATCTGCCGGACAATTCATTTTCATATCCTCTGAATCATTAAAGCATCGAATACCAAAGGGTATAACGACTTTATATTCTTTTAACATCTCTTTTGCTGTATCAATACAGGTTAAAACTAACTGTTCTATTTGTTTGTTTTGTTCCACCTACTCAAACCTTTTTTTATTCATCATCTAAAATAAGAAACTTAACCCAAAATTGTGTACCCTCTCCCAATTTGCTTAACACGCGAATTTTTCCTCCCATGAGATTAGTTAACTGTTTACAAATTACCAACCCTAATCCTGTGCCTTCAACTTCTCCCGCATCTTTACTGATTCGCTCAAAAGGTAAAAATAAATTCGCCTGCTGTTCTTCACTTAAACCATTGCCTGTATCAATAACACCAATTTCTAGCTCGTTCGTATTGGATATTTTTCCTTCTATTATGATATGACCATTTTCATTATTGTATTTAACTGCATTTGAAAGCAGGTTAAGAAAGATCTGTTTGAGCTTTTGTTGATCAGCATTTATTTTTAGTGAAGTTAAATCGTCTAGTTTAATATCAATCGAAATGCCTCTTTTCTTGGCAAGGTTTTCAATCATAGGAATGCAACTATACATTATATACAAGGGATCTGTCGGCTCAAAATTGACTTCCATTTTCCCTGATTCTATCTTTGCATGATCTAAAATTTCATTAATTAATGATAACAGATGCTCTCCAGAAGAAAGAATCGTTTCAATGTGTTCAGATTGTTCCTCGTTAAGGTTCTTATCAGAATTTAATAAAAGCAATTCACTGTAACCATTAATAGCAGTCAATGGCGTTCTTAATTCATGGCTCATTCTACTCAAAAAACTGGACTTTGCCTTATATGCTGCAGTTAATTCCTCATTTTTAACTTCAGCTTCACGCTGCAAACAAAAATTTTGCTCAAAAAATTGGTAAAGCCTTTTTGTGCTACTAAAAATAAGCACCGTAAACAACATAAAAACTGCAAATATTATGTACGAGAAAAAATCGCCATCGATAATCTGAATGATAAAAAATGGCGAAACAGTGATAATATAAAAAAGATACATATATTGTTTAATATAAGCCAGAGTTGTTACTGCAAATGAATTCACCCCCATTAACATTAAAAATATTAATATCAAATATTTTTCACTTTGATCAGTTAAAGAAAAAAAACCGATACAACTCCACGCTAAACTTGATGCAATTACCCCAGCAAAGAACAATTTGTCCCAGAATTTATAATTTTTAACGGGAGAAGACTTAAAGTATATAAACCAAATGGTAGAGCGTAAGATAGTCACAAAGAATATCGCACCAAACCAGATGTAAACATAATCTGTTATAGCTGAATATTGCAGAGTAATATTAAGGAAAATAATCGCCGCCACTACCGTGCCTATGGCAGAAATTCTAAAGGAATCGTATAAAAGCTTAACTTGCTCGGGGTAAAAAGCATCCTTATGGTTTTGAATTTTTTGAGTTAAGCTCATATTAACTTTTACTTGTGAGATGTATACCACAGTATACTAGAACAGCTACAAGTTTTTGAGCATAAAACAAAATTTAACAAAGAGTACACAAACAACACCCAATGCCGTAAGGCAGCGATAATTTTTTTATTCTTAGCACAACAGGGATCCTTGCCTTTACTTAGTTAATTGTACTTTTATACTGTGAAATGCTACTCAATAAAAAAAGGGGGGGGGGTATTTCTTTAATTATTCTTTTTGATAAGCGAGAATAATTCATCAAATTTTTCGACATAATAGTGTGGTGTCGTCTGCCCCGGGCTACTTAGGTTCTCTTTATTAATTCCGAAATCCAGGCCATTCTCAGTTAAAGCTTTATATTTTTTAATTTTACCTTCATATTTTGAACTTGGTCGCTCTTTTTCTTCAAGCAGTCCAATCTCCACTAAAATTTTATTCGCTTTTACAACCGATATTTCGGCATTATTTTGTTTTAGAAGGTTTGTCATTGAATCGGTTTTCATTTGAAGATACCCGGTATAATTATAAATAGCACTACGTTTTTTATTCCGAGAAGATTTTCATCTCGATAATGCGATCTAGCCTTATTAAAAAAACATCATTCTGCTCTTGTTTCTTTGCAACTAAATATTCAGCTTTATTCTTTGTTGTAACATCTACAGGAATAATATTAGTTTCAGTAAAAAGCTCATCTTCGCTTCGCCATGTCAAACAAAGCTTGTTTTTATGCATGATGGCCAGCTCATACTGACTATGAAGATCACATGAAACAGGTTGGTAAGGTACATCTGATTTATTTTCTTTCATGTTA
>Ga0316207_10003424_pt1 | contig 14772 bp, 11 predicted proteins | sample 6weekpyrite_MG_FD_204943 | JGI IMG/M metagenome (GOLD analysis project Ga0316207, IMG submission 204943) | Microbial mat bacterial communities from mineral coupon in-situ incubated in ocean water Damariscotta River, Maine, United States -... | ecosystem: Environmental > Aquatic > Marine >... | reverse complement strand
ATGATGTTAGAGAACAGTTATTCTCAGATACGGTCAAACAAGATGCTGATAACATATTGGGCAATGATTATATGAAATCACGCTTGCTTGCATCGGGTGGTAATAATTTTCTTGATAATGTCACGTCTCTAGATATTGAGGGTTATCTTTCCGAGTATCAGCTGACTTATATGGATAGAATGAGTATGGCGACCAGCCTGGAGGTAAGGGCGCCATTATGTGATTACAAGCTGCTGGAATATGCTACATCCCTACCACACCAATATCGTTTGAAAGGCAGCAGGACCAAACACATTTTAAAAGATGTTGCCAAGAACTGGTTACCCGAAGATATTGTTGACAGAAAAAAGGTGGGTTTTGATTCACCTATCGGGCAATGGTTCAAAGACGAGCTAAATCCTTTTTTGCGTGAGTTTTTATCGCCAGAAAATATTGAAAAATCAGGTCTGCTTAACCCGGAAGCGGTACAGGGCCTTATTCATGAGCACCTGAGTGGCAAAAAGGATTATTCACTACAGTTATGGAGCATCATTTCTCTTGAGGTATGGTATCGAATGTACATTGAGGATGATATCAATGATGGAAGATCATATAAGCTGGCTAATATGCGTGGTGGTGTTGTGCATTAACGTTGTACATGGATGTTGATATCTTATCGATATAAAATAAAACGGCAGCTTGATGGCTGCCGTTTTATTTTTATCTTCCAGTAAATCTAATTGATCTGATACTGAATATTACTAGGTGGATTTGGTTTCTTTACGGCTACAGTATTACTGGACTCATAAGCACCAATACTGCGTCCAGTAGCTGGGCGGGCAATGTTATTGGTATCCTTGCGAATATCCAGACCATACCTTTGTTGGAAAATTGCGTAGACGTCTGGCGTATTATTGCTTTTCGTCAAATCATTATTGACGCCAATTAATGGTGACGTGCTTGACAGAGAAAAGTCATGCGGGTCATTCGGATTTTCACCGATGGTCGCATTCACAAATGATGGGTTGACCTCAAGACAATTGTTACATTGACCTGATGCAGCCTTCAAAGCAGACATGCTGCTGTAGGGGTTAAAGTTCCAACGTGACAGGAAATCACCGCCAGTATCAAAGAAGTTTGAATGGTCAATACTGGCAACACCATTTCTTGCTGCGTGAGAAATATCGATAAATGTACCTTGAGCATCAATCTCGGAAATCGTGTTTCCTGAAATATGTACTGGTCCATTATAGATTGAGGTGATGCCATTATGCGCATCATAGATAGTATTATCTACAATGTACCGAGTCATATTACCGTGCCATAGAGATATGGCAGTACCAGGACGCCAGCTATCATTCGGATTATAATTCGGCAGGCTTTCTGGATGGATGTCATGAATAACATTACCAATAATATAAGATGAACTACTAGATGAGCTTGCACTGGTATCTGATTGTCTAATCCCGTAGTTACAATTATAGATATGGTTATAGATATACCAGAGATTATCCGGGCCATACTGATAACCCATGCCGTCACCAGGCTGTGCACCTTTTTGTCGGTTGTTATAAATTGTATTTTGAGAATAGACTACATCACGCGCCTGTTTTGTCCAGAAACCCGCCTGGCGGCCATCGTGTGACACATTTCGGCCAGCATAGATGTGGTGTAAATACTGACCGGAATTGGTCCAGTTACCCCCATTGGGTTGTATACAGTTACCACTGATACGATAGCAATAACTGTCTAGCAGCCAAACGTTGTAGAGCGATGTATTGGAGTCACGGTTCCATAATGATGGTCCAACGCCGTGGAAATCCTGGTCGACAGTTGAAGTATAGTCACCCAGGCTCTTGAACGATACGTTGTAAATAACAATATCATTTACTGTGCCGCCCAGAGCGGGAACGATGCTCACTCCGGCGCTGTTGCCCTGGAAGGCTTTGTTCTGAATGGAAGAGTTCCTCACAGATATATGGTTCGAGTTCTGACCACGAATGCCGATAGCACCTCCAGCGCCACCATTGAAATCCATGTTTTCCATAATGACGTAGGTCGAGTCAACCAGTGCAAATGTGCCGGTAATTGTTGGCATGTTGCTGCTGCTCGGACCACGAAACCAGCATGGTTGACTGGCAGTGCAATTAAAGTTGAGCTGCTTGTTAACAGTCGTGTACGGGCCACCATGAAGTTCAATGTAAGAGCCAGCAGAAAATCCATTTGGTACGGTTACACGAGGCTTGTCAGGATAACCGTATGTGTTATTGCTATCAGTAGCATTTGGATGCGAGTTGTCAATGTAGTAGAAGCCAGAGGCCTGTGACGATGGCCAGGCAGCCGGGGCTGCAGGAGCTACTTCATCAATACCAAACGAGGGTGCGGGAATACCAATAGGTGGATTGTAGGCATTGGCTGTAGAAAACAATAGCATTCCGGAGAGTAGGCATACTATTTTGACAAATCGGTTGATAGACATTTCGAGCTCCTGTGTATAATACTACTTAACTCACTATAGATATAATTCAACATATTGATATTATTGAATTAATATTAGTTGGCATGCTCCCTGTAATCAGTGAATCAAGTCTCAAAACAGACAAATATGCATCATTTGATTCGATGCATATATTATCGACACAGGGTAAATGCCGGTCTCTTAAACTATCGGCCATTTAGTATTGAAAATTAGTTCAATATCCTTTTTTTGTGACGAAAGTCTTTAATTACTTTCTACGACAACACCTGTTTTTATAGAGTTATTTTGCAGTAATACCGCCCGCATCAAAGATAGTTGCCTTATACCAGTCAAATGTTTTACCAATGCCTTCTTCCAGCCCGGTACCCGCAGTGTAGTTTATCAAGCCTGTCACCTTACTCATGTCAGGGCATCGACGGGTAGGTGAACCTGCCGTTGCCTCTTGCGGGATGATTTCAAGAGGGTTGCCAACCGTGTCGATAATGATTCTGGCAACATCACCTATGGCAATTTCCGGCTCCTGGTTACCCAGATTCAGTGTTTCATTTTCACAGTTGTCTGATTCAGCCATCAGCAGCAGCATTTCTACTGAATCCTGTATGTAACAGAAGGTACGTTTATGATCGACCGAAAAGACTTCCAGGGTTTTGCTGTCACCCGCTTCGTAACATTTCTTGAGTAATTCCGGAACGACATGGGCCATGCCCATACGTGGACCATAGATATTATGTGGCCTGAAATTAGTGGTAGGTACCGGAGACTGGTTACACAGCGCTTCACCGTAGATCTTTGACAGCATATAGGATGTGCGAGGGTGATTCAGGTCTGTTATTGCTAACGGGGTTGATTCCGGCGTAGGTATTTCCATGGAGAAATATTTCAGGGTGCCGGCATAGACTTCACTGGTTGAAGCAAACATGAAGCGCTTAAGGTCTTTTTGTCGCTCGGCCAGTTTCAGCATGTTTGTTGTGAGCCTGACATTATCATCCAGTACTGAATAGGGCCGGTTCAGGACGTTGGCAACCCCGATAATAGCAGCCAGATGGAAGATATAGGTATAGTCATCCGCTAGCTTGTCCATCGCTCCGGGATCAAGCAGGTCCATCGTGATAGCTTCAACGCGAGAATCGCTCGTGAGTGTTTCCAGTTCCGGGTCTTTTACACCGCGTGAAAAATTATCCACGATAGTCAGTTCATGACCATTTGCCAGTAAGTGATTTGCCAGATGATAGCCAATGAATCCAGCACCGCCGGTTATTAATACTTTGCTCACAGACCTTCTCCTCGTCCTATGCTATGTATGGAAATGCCATGTGACCTGATTGAATCGCGCATTGCGTGACTCAGTACGTTGTTGGCATCTAGTATGATTGGTTTTGCATCACCCAGCCATTCAGGAATATCCAGCTCGGTGTATTCCTTGTGGGGTAATGCGAATACGATGGCGTCATAATCCTTTGGGTCCGGTATATTTTCAGGCATATCTGATTTCATTTCATGCCAGTAAGGAACCAGTGGATCGTGATAGCCCAGTTTGGCACCTTCTTCCTGTGCCTTGACAACAAAGGTTTCTGAAGGTGAATAACGCGTGTCGCCCACATCCTGTCGATAGCTAACACCCAGCAACAGGATTTTTTTATTTTCAAGTGAGCCATTAAATAACGATCTGAGTTTATCAAGGCTGACCAGCGGCATTTCTCTATTGGTCATGACGGCCTGTTTACAAAACGGGAATTCAATTCCCTTCAGGCCAAATAACTTCTCGGCAGCCAGTTCTGCGAACAGTGGGTCCTTGGTCAGGCAGTAGCCGCCCACCCCGAAACCGGGTTGCATGATGTTTTTATGGGTTGGGCGTATCCTGATGGCATTAATGACTTCGAACAGGTCAATGCCGGCGGCTTCAGCAAAGCGGCTCCATTCTTCAATGAACGCGATGTTCATGGCGCGGAAACTGTTTTCGAGTACCTTTGAGGTTTCCGAAGCGTTGGTTGAGTGCAGACGGGTTAGCGGGTATTCATCAACATTGATAACTTTTGACATGAACGCCTCGCAGCGATCTGCGGCAGCTTCTGTATAACCTGAGAACACGCGCCAGAAATTGATAATGGAATTAAGGTAATTGTTACCAGGCATGACACGTTCATACGAATGTGCGACCAGAATATTGTCTGTAGGCAAACCACGTGACTCAAAGGCTTTTTTAAGCTCAGGGACAACAACGTATTCACAAGCACCTGGAGGCACGGTTGTTTCGATGACTACCAGGCAATCTGCTTGCATGTAGCTGCCTACAGTGGCGATGGCTTTTCTGAAGTCGGTCAGGCCGATATCAAATTCACCTGCATTGTCGATAACATCGAGATGTACATCGACCAGTATGGTTGAGGCGAGGGAAAACACAGACGCGTCAGTCGTGGCGATCAGGTTGCCATTGTTGTGGGCAATTTCGTAATATTCCTGTAACTTGGGATCCGTACTCTCGATCGGCAGTATGCCCGTATTCAGGGCATTGACCTTTTCTTCGCCCATCGGGTTGGGCAGATCGACTCCAATAACATTGAAACAGGGATTGCCGTTATCATCCATGGCCGTTGCGACCGCAATGGCCATGGCCGTGCCAACAAAACCAAGCCCCTGTATACAGACAACGGGTAAATCAGGGTCAGGTTGTTTACGGGTTAAATTCAGCGCCTTGGTTACATCCAAAATAGAGCTATATGTATTCGTCACTCCGCACTCCAGGTGGGTATTGGTTATTCGTATATGTAGAGAATTACTGCGCGAATATTATATATACAAGCCTTGGGTTACACAAAAAATACAAATATTATTCGAGTCAGAACAACCGTGTCATTTTTCTTGTGCCATAAGGCAGGCTTATGTTCGACAGCGATCTAGTACAAGCCGCTATGATAACAACCTGACTGGCTATGTACAAACACAATCGGCCATTTCTCACCCCATGTTTTTGCTTGCAATCGAGCAATAAGTTAAAGAAAATGAAGGATATTGTCGACATATGCAAAAGTAAATACAACAAGGGGGAAATATGTCTGGTTCAGACAGTCGGGCTATCAAAGCAGTCATTCTGGCAGGGGGTAAAGGTACTCGCCTCAGGCCGTTAACAGCAGTTTTCCCTAAACCTCTGGTGCCGTTGGGCAATAAGCCCATCATAGAGATACTCATGCGCCAGCTGCAATCCTTTGGCTTGACCGAAATCTCAATCTGTACCGGTTATCTGGCAGAGTTGATTATGGCTGTGTGTGGAGATGGCTCCAAGTTTGGCTTGAATATCACCTATTCCAGTGAAGAGGCCCCGCTGGGCACAGCCGCGCCACTGGCCGGAATCGAGGGTTTGAGCGACCCGTTTATTGTCATGAATGGTGACCTGCTGACGACCCTGGATTTTGGCAAGATGATTGATTTTCATGTGGCAGAAAAGGCCGATATTACGGTTGGCATTTACAAGCGGGATGTAAAAATAGATTTTGGTGTTGTCGAGAGCAATGAGGCAGGTGAATTTCAAGGCTTCAAGGAAAAACCGACGTTTCACTATGAAGTCAGTATGGGTGTGAATGTCATCAGTCCGTCTGCACTTAAACATGTTGTGCCAAATGAATACCTGGATATGCCTGATCTGGTACTTAAGGTGCATGAATCGGGAGGCAAAGTCGCCCTGTACCGGGAGGACTGTTTCTGGCTGGATATCGGACGTATGGATGATTATGCCCTGGCCCAGGAGCAGTTTTCACAGGAAGAGGGTATGTTTCTGGGGGCCAAGGATTGAATACCGTCTGGATAACCGGTGTCGCCGGGTTTACGGGGCGACATTTACTGGATTTGTTGAATGAGCTTGAGGACCGACCGCAGATCATCGGCCTGGGGCGTTCTGCCGGTATGGATGGGCTGGATGACTATTTTCAGGTCGACCTGACTCAGCAGCAATCAACGACCGTGCAGGAAGTGGCACGGCAGTACCCACCTTCCATCATTATACATCTGGCAGCTGCAACCCCACCTTGTAGTGATGAATATATGTGGAGCGTGAATGTCTCCGCTGTGGTGAATCTCATTCGTGGGGTAGTTTCGACGGGTCACAGCGATTTTCGTTTCCTGAATGTAGGGTCTGCAGCTGAATACAATGCCTCGGAAGACGGCTATCTCTTCGAGAGCCACGCTGACGGTGGTGAGATGGTCTATGGCAGAAGCAAATGGGCGCAGGGTGTGCTCGCCAGGCAGCTTGGCAAGCAGTATGGGTTTGAGGTAATACTGGCAAGGACGTTTAACCTGATTGGTCCCGGCCTGCCCGATAAATGGGTCACCGCTTCATTGTGCCGACAATTCAGTCAGAAAGAACCCGGAGTCATTAAGGTGGGCAACACCAAATCGGAACGTGATTTTCTGGATATTCGAGATGTTGTTCGTGCCTATTGGTTGCTAGCCAATCAGGGAGAAGATGGCGAGGTGTATAATGTTTGCTCTGGAAAGGCTACCAGTATCGGCGCCCTGATTGATCACCTGGATAACAAAACCGGCGGCATTCATTCTGTTGAAATCGATCAGGAACGTTTCCGAAATGTCGATCTTGATCGTGTTTATGGTAATAGTGACAAGTTGCAGAAGGCCACTGGTTGGCAGCAGCAAATCAGCGTAGAGCAATCGATTGAAGATATGCTTGAGGAAACCAGGGCTTGAAATACGATTTCGATGTCTGTTTTGTAGGCCTGAAATGTTATGACCTGCTGTCAGGTGCAGCAGTACCCCGGTTTCTGGGAGGAGTGGAAAAGCAGCTGGTTGCCTTGGCCGAAGGCATGGTGGAAGGAGGCTTGCGAGTTGCTTTTATCACCTACGATCATGGCCAGCAAGACATTGAACAACATAAGGGTATCAGTGTATTTAAAAGTTTTTCCCAGGACGCCGGTCTTCCAGTCGTTCGTTTTTTTCATCCACGAATGACGCGCATATGGTCAACCATGAAAAAGGTCAATGCACGTGTTTTCGTGCAAATGGGCTCGGGTAGTGAGACGGGGCAGGTAGCTTCAGGCTGTCGTTATTTTACACACCAGCCAGCAAGCTTCCTGTTTTGTGTTGCCAGCGATGCCGATTGCAGTCCAGACCTTCCCTTTTTGCCGGTTTTGCGAGAAAAAATCCTGTATCGATACGGTTTACGTGCTTCGGATGCCATCGTTGCGCAGTCACATAAACAGCAACAGATGTTGCAGGACACGTTTTCACTGGATTCGAAAGTTATACCCATGCCATTTAATGGTCCTGATGAATCAACTTATGTTGCACCTGCACCTCCGGGCCCAGGTGTGATTTCGGTTTTATGGGTCGGTCGTATTATAGATGTCAAACGCCTTGAGTGGTTACTGGATATGGCAGAAGCATGCCCTGACTATCAGTTTGATGTTGTTGGTACACCCAACCAGGAATCTGATTATTCGCAGGGCCTGTATGACAGGGCTGCAGGGATAAAAAATGTCACCCTGCATGGTCGTGTTGGCGAAAAGGAATTGCCGGGGTTTTTCAAACGTGCTTCGGTGCTGTGTTGTACTTCGATTATTGAAGGGTTTCCAACAACCTTTATGGAGGCCTGGAGTTACGGGCTTCCTATCGTGACCAGTTTTGATCCTGACAATATGATTGCCAGGAATGAACTGGGTTTTGTTGATGGTACTGTTGACGGGCTTGTAAAGGCACTGAATTCACTGTTTTCAGATTCAGAACTCTGGCAGCAATTTTCAACCAGGGCACGTCAATATTACTTGCAAAACCATACCCTGGGTGCAGTGACACCGCGTTTTATTAAAGTGATGGAAAATATAGGCCGTTAACATCAGGACTAGATAATAGACGAATAAACCATGCGAATATACCTCCTCAGTCTTGCCATCGTTTTTTTGTGTCTCTATTCCTGGAAAGACTGGTACAAGGCACTGTGTGGCCTGGTTGCAATGATGGCGTTGATCGAAAGACCGGATATTCCCAAGTCCATGTTAGGCATACCTGGACTTAACTTCTGGAACATCCTGTTTGCAACGGTTTTTCTTGCCTATCTTGCGCAAAAAACCCGGGAAGGACTTAAATGGGATATGCAGGATAATCTCACCAGGTTTCTTCTATTTTATCTGTTTGTTGTCTTGTTAGCATTCTTGCGTGAGGTATTCGACCTGGGTGGGGCGATCGAGTTCGAGACCTTGCTCCGTAGGGATCCACCTACAATCAAGGGAGTCTTCATTGATGATGTTATCAACACGATCAAATATGCAATTCCCGGAATCTTGATGTTTATGGGCTGTCGTAGTGAACATCGGTTGAAATTTGCAATTGGTGCTGTGCTGCTCATGAATTTTTTGTTGGCATTGCAGATTATTCGCTGGATGCCTATCTCTGAAGTTGCAAATGCAGAGATACTCAAAGACAGGGCGGTAAGGGTGCTGGACAGGGAAATCGGTTATTACCGAACCGATCTGGCTATTATACTTGCAGGTGCCTCCTGGGCATTTTTTGCTTATAGAGCGGCCCTGACAAGCAAGTTATTGTCATATGCAGCCTTGGGGGCGATGGCAGTAACAGCCTTGGGAATGGCGTTAACGGGTGGTCGTATTGGTATGGGTGGCTGGGTTGTGGTCGCGCTTGTGCTGGCAATTTTTCGCTGGCGTCGCTTCCTGTTGTTGGCGCCGTTATTAGTTGTAATGGTAGGTGTCTTTGTTCCGTCTGTTATAGACAGAATGACTGAGGGCTTCTCTGGCGAAACGGAGGAACATCGACCGGAAGGGCTCGCGGGGGATACGACATCTGCTGGAGGAGTCGATCTGTATGCAGTAACAGCTGGACGCGCTCAAATCTGGCCATATGTTATCGATAAAATAGCTGAAGGCCCATTTATTGGTTATGGCAGACGGGCCATGCAAAGAACCGGTCTCAGTCTCTGGCTGGGTTATACCTTCGAAGAGCCCTTTCCACATCCGCATAATGCCTATTTGCAGTTTTTACTGGATAACGGAATTTTACTTTCCTTGCCAGTATTTATATTTTATTTTCTGCTACTTAAATTCAGTCTCAGTTTGTTCAGGGATTCGAGTAATAATCTTTATATTGCTGTGGGTGGTGGGACGTTGTCGATTATTCTGGCGCAACTGGTTGGTTCAGTTGGTTCGCAATCATTTTATCCCACAGAAAGTTCTGTCAGTATGTGGTGCATGATAGGGTTGATGCTGCGTGTTTATCTTCAAAGGGAAAAACTAAACAAGGCGGTGGCGGTATTGAAAAAGCCGGTAAAAGATAAAAACAAATTTCTATGGAAAGTATAGCGCCGGTAGTTTGTTCTTTAAATTATCTATTTTAAAATAGGTAAAAACCTGTTGTAAGGTAACTTCCAGATAACCAGGCATGATGTCTTGTTTTCAGAGAGTGGCCGGTATGTAATCGGCTCGCTTATAAAGAATTCATCTTCTTTATATAGAGTCACCACATAGCCTGTCGGTGAATACCTAAGCTTTCCCTTGTATGCCAGGATGGGTATATTTTTACTACTGTAATCACAGTTAGTGTAAGTATGGGCAATGTATTTCACATTTTGTGAAAGAAGCAGGTCTTTGATGCTGCCATTCACAATGCTTTCCTGGAATTCATAGCTGTTAATTAAACCATCCAGATTCACAGTGGGGCGCTCGCTGAAATACCCGAATATGCCGGCATCTGCAATGGCAATTGCCTCGTTCGGCCTTGAGTGTTCCTTGAACCATAAGGCCGAATTTTGTACGTATTCAAGATGCTGGCCTTTATCAAAGTAAATAACCAATGTGTAACTGGTAACAAGGAAGCCTGTCAGGATAGACAGAGCCATCAAGGCCTTGTTCCTGTTTTGTAGGATATTTCTGATGATGAACAGTGCAAATAAGACAATGACTGGTATATAAGTTGTAAAATGCCATTGAAAAACAGCCCAGCGCATAAATAGCATAGACCACAAAAAGTGTATTATTGTGCCAGTAAAAAAGCAGAATAGTATGGGCTGTTGTTGCGCGATGTCCTTTATTTGCTTGCGGTTACGTAATAACTGGAACACTACCCATAAAACGATGACCAGGAATGCAGCAATATAAGGAACAGCACCAGCATTGAAATTAACATCTATATAAGGTGTAGGAAATGAGCTCTTGATCGTTCCGGATATGGGTGATAAATGGCCGAAGTGAGTATAGTTCCAGGCAAAGTAGGCCAGTGCAAAAAAGGAAAAAACAATAATACTTGGTATGTAAATGAATATTTGTCTGATGATATTTTTCGCTAGAGAAATGTCATCAGGTTTTTGGAATATTTTGAACAAGGCTACGGCAATAACAATATAGGCTGTATCCAGCCTGATCAGAAACAATATGCCAAATAGCAGCCCAACCAGCAATTTGTTATTGATAGTTTGATCGGTCAGCAGGTTGTATTTGCTGTCCAGGTGAAGCATGAGTAGCATCCAGAATAGCAGTAAGGCACTCTCCAGGCCATTTAAAGCGATGAGGATAGGCGATGCGAAAGCTAGCAACAAGAAGCTGGCAATCACGGCATATTGACGGTTGAAGTGGGTCGAGCTATAGCGCCAGAGCAGCCAGAATGAAAATACGGTTAATAAAGCCTGGAGCGATAGTATTAATCTGATGGGTGTTTCTATGTCGCTACTGAAGAATTTGAAGATCGGCAATATAACCAGCATCCAGAGTGGATGGAAGCCATTTGATGGGTTATACGTGTCAAACGAAATGCCTTTATCGTTGACGATATTGTAAGCTACCTTGAAGTAATAATAAGCATCATCAGAAAAAAAATAGATTGAGTGGCTAATGGGTGCCTGAAAGATATAAAGAATGAATAATGCAGCAATTATCAAGCCTGTTAGTAATAGTCGTCTTTCCAGGAATTCAGGTTTCATATTGCAGTTACATTGTTAGTAAGTGATTAAAATGGGTATTTTCAAACGATACAGACTGATGCCTGTTGTCAGGAGGAAGTATACTAGATGTATTACAGAAGTAAAAATACAGTTTGTAATTTAAACTGTATTTGTTACTGAAGTCAGGTATTTCTGTTATTTAGCGCAGACTTAGTCTGTTATTTAGCGCAGACTTAGATAGTGATAGTGACGGTAGACTGATTGCCTTCTATGTTATTTGAATCATAAGTCGCTATCGCTATGACATAATTACCTGGAGCAAGGTTACTGAAAGTATATTGCGTATTTGAGGCACCAGGAAGGTCAGCTACCTGTGAAAGGCTGCCAGCTGAAGGCCCGATATAGATGCGATATCCACCTATATTACTCAAAGAGAGGTTAGTGCCATCACTGTAGGTGGTGGGCGCAGTCCAGGACAGATCCACTGTTCCATTCGGATTTATGATGACTGTAACATTAATTGAAAAGCTGCTTAGCGAACTAGTTGCGGTTCCGTCAGAGACTGTCACGACGATATTGTTATAGGTTCCCTGATCGTTGTCTGTTGGTGTGCCGCTGATAGTACCGGTATCAGAATTAAACGATGCCCAGGCAGGTAAATTTGAGGCAGAAAAAGTCAGACTGTCACCATCAGCGTCGCTAGCAGAAGGCGTGAATGAATAGTTGCTGCCTGAAGCGATGGATTTGGCAGGATTACCTGAAATGACTGGGGCTGAATTGGTGCCGCCACCGGGTGGGGGGGTACTATTGCTTGAACTGCCACCGCCACCACAGGCACCTAGCAAAAGACTTGCGACGATAATGAAGAGCGTCTTAGAGTGCTTGTAATATTGCATTGTTTTGGATTCCAGTCCTTGCGGCCTATAACTATAGGTAGCATTTTCCTGTTTATAGATTATTAAATTGTGAAGTAAGTCACTAAAATGAGCTCGTTACATCGTTATTAGTAATTTTATATAAAAAATTGTGATATAGGTCACAAAAAAGCATTTAATTATGTTAAGCATTGAAAAACAATGTGATTTTAAAGTCAAGAAAATAAACAGGTGTAGGGCAATGATTCAGATAAATAGTACTTATAAGGGCATTATGATATTACATGACATTAATAAGTAGCGGTCTGTCCTCACCTATTAGTCAATTTGTTCTAGCGCAGCTATATGAACAAGCCCAGGGCAGATCAACCTGACCAGGGCATGTAACAGCGAAAAGAGAGGTTGGTTTAGTTATCTCGCTAGATTACTACATTCACTACTGAGGAATTATTTCCTTCAACATTATTATTGTCATAAACAGCAATGGCGATATAGTAATTGCCAGATGCCAGATTATTTATAGTATATTGTGTAGAGGACGAGCCGCTTAAATCAGCAATCAATGCCATGTTGCCCGTCGTGGTTCCCATATACACACGGTATCCGCCAATATCACTTAATGAGAGGTTGCTGCCATCACTGTAGTTAGTAGGAGCACTCCAGGATAAACTAATTGAACCATTGGGGTTGGTAGTCACCGTAACAGCTATTGAGAACCCTGATAATGAGTCTGTCTCCTGACCATCTGAAACAGTAATGACGATATTATTATAAGTTCCCTGGTCATTATCGGTAGGCGTACCGCTGATGGTGCCGGTATTGGTGTTGAATGATGCCCAGGCTGGGAGGTTAGAGGCAGAAAAGGTCAGGTTGTCTCCATCACTATCGGTTGCTGTTGGCGTAAATGAATAATTGTTGCCTGAGACAACACTCTGACTGGGGCTGCCTGATATAACCGGTGCTACATTGACAGGATTATTGTCTGGTGGTGTAACCTGCGGGTTGCTGCTACTTGAGCTTCCACCACCACAAGCTATCAGGCTAAGGCTTGAAAGTATGAGTATCAGAATATTAAAGCGTTTGCTCATTGTGTTCATTATTTGTCCCCGCGGGTCATCGATATTGAAACAGTTAAGTGATATTTCGGCGACGCGGAAACTTAATTCGTGACAGGGGTCACTAAATATGGACGATGCCTGTGGAAATACTGATAAAGAGAAAAGAAATGAGAAGGTCTTCACACTCTACCATCAAGCATCGTTAAATTTAAAATAACAGGATAAGATTATCTGGCATGAGAACATAATGCCTAATTGGGTTAATTTGCCTAGATTAACGTTTAGTCATCGACAGTCTTGTGGGCCTGGAGTCTGTTCCTGCGACGGGTTATTTGACAGTTGGCTAGCTAGTAGGAATATAACTAACTCATTGATATAACAGAAAAATTAATTTACAGCATCAAGAATATCCAGAGAATATTTTGTCGAATATATTTACAATGTTAAACTATCCCTACCAACAGAAATCAAAAAAACAAAGTAAAAACAAATAGTTATATTCTTTGGCATATTGTGTGCATTATTTTATAGTTAGAAAATTGTTTATCCGAATGAAATGAATGAGATGATGATCATGAGAATATTTAAAATACTGACATGCTCCATTGTGCTGCTGTTTTCTATGGCCGTTAATGCATCGACAATTAACCTGAGTGGGTCCTGGATACATGATGGTGGAAGTGATGCCTCAGATTACAATGTTACTATTGATGATAATACTGCCGGACGATTCACATTTAACGTATCAGTAACCGCATTGGCACTGACTACTGACCCAAATACTGACCTTTTGGGTTTTTTCTTTGATGCAGGTGGTAATTATTTCAGTGACTCTGATCTGGGTATCAGTGGTAGTGATGTTACCTCAACCGGATTTAATACACTAAGTTGTGGCAAGGGTTGTAATCTGAATGGCTTGACCAGTGATGCTTTTGAAGTGGGTGTGCGTATAGGTAATAACGGCTCACCGTATATTCCCACTACGACGTTTTCTATCAATGCGCTATCAGGCATGTCATTAAATGATTTTACCAGGGTCGGCGTACGTGCCCAGTCTACTGGATTCACAGGTAATGGTAGCGACAAGGCCATTATCTTTTCCAGGGTTCCAGAACCTGCATCACTATTGTTAATGAGTGTAGGGTTGATCGGCCTAGGAGTGATGCGAAAGAAAAGAAAATAAGGTTTTTTTGGGGTAAGTAGAAGTACGATAATAATAATATTCTAATAATAATATAACTTGGAAACACTCTCATTGAGAGTGTTTTTTTATGTCTGTCATACTGTCAGTAGTTAGAACAGATTAGCCAAGGTAAAGATTACAGCAGCGACTAATGCTATCAAGCGACTTTGCCAATCCCTGAATGCGAATACAACAGGGTCTTCATTCATTTCGCCTCGACCGGTCTTTAGCCACACACGACTTATCCAGTAGAGCAGTAGAGGGCAGAGTAGCCATAATATGATAGGTTGCGAATAAAATGTGAGAAC
>Ga0316207_10003422_pt1 | contig 14775 bp, 11 predicted proteins | sample 6weekpyrite_MG_FD_204943 | JGI IMG/M metagenome (GOLD analysis project Ga0316207, IMG submission 204943) | Microbial mat bacterial communities from mineral coupon in-situ incubated in ocean water Damariscotta River, Maine, United States -... | ecosystem: Environmental > Aquatic > Marine >... | reverse complement strand
GCCTCGGTCGATCTGCCGTCGATCGTGGTCAGTTCCGGGCCGATGCTGAATGGCAAATGGCAGGGCAAGGATATCGGATCGGGCACCGATGTCTGGAAATTCTCCGAAGCGGTGCGCGCGGGCGATATGAGCCTCAAGGATTTCATGGCCGCCGAATCCGGCATGAGCCGGTCGAAAGGCGTCTGCATGACGATGGGCACCGCCAGCACGATGGCAAGCCTCGTCGAGGCGATGGGCATGTGCCTGCCCACCAATGCGGCACTTCCCGCCGTCGACAGCAGGCGCATGGCGCTGGCGCATCTGACTGGCAAGCGGATCGTCGAGATGGTCGATGAGGATCTGAAACCTTCCGATATTCTGACGCGGCAGGCGTTTGAGAACGCGATCCTGGCCAATGCCGCCGTGGGCGGGTCGACCAATGCCGTGGTCCATCTGCTGGCGCTTGCGGGCCGGGTTGGTATCGACCTGAGCCTGAAGGATTTCGAACTGGGTGGCGACGTGCCGCTTTTGGTCAATTGCATGCCGTCGGGCACGTATCTTATGGAAGATTTCTGCTACGCGGGCGGAATGCCCGTCGTGCTCAAGGAACTGGCCCATCTGATGCGGCCGGCGCGCACCATCCTGGGGGGCGATATCGCGGATTATGCCGATGGGGCCGAATGCTGGAACCGGGATGTAATCCGCCCCTTCGACGACCCGCTGAAACCCGCCGCCGGGCTGCGCGTCCTGCGCGGCAATCTGGCCCCCGACGGGGCCATCGTGAAACCATCGGCGGCCACCGATGCGCTTTTGGAACATGAGGCCGAGGCCTATGTGTTTGAAAATATCGAGGACCTGAAGGCCAATATCGACCGTGAGGATCTGCCGGTAACGCCCGAGACCATTCTTGTTCTCAAAGGCTGCGGGCCCAAGGGCTATCCGGGCATGCCCGAGGTGGGCAATATGCCGATCCCCAAGAAACTGGTGCAGCAGGGCGTGCGCGACATGATCCGCGTTTCGGATGCCCGCATGTCCGGCACCGCCTATGGCACCGTGATCCTGCATGTCGCGCCCGAGGCCAATGCCGGTGGCCCGCTGGCGCTGGTGAAAACCGGTGACCGCATCCGCGTTTCGGCCCGCGACGGCGTGCTGGAATTGCTGGTTGATGAGGCTGAGCTGGCCACACGCCGCGCTGCGTGGGCCCCCGATCCACCGCATTACACCCGGGGCTATGCCAAGCTTTATATCGACACGGTTTTGCAGGCCGATAAGGGGGCCGATCTGGATTTTCTGGTCGGCAAGGATACCCGGCCCGTGACACGGGAAAGCCATTGATGCCAAACGCGACCCGAAAATTCTTGCTGAAGAATTTTTTGACCGAAGGTTTTTCCTTGAAAAATCTTCCTGGCAAGGAACCGAGACCATGACCGAACACGCCACCTATCCCGATCTTTCCGGGGCCTCCGTTTTCATCACCGGCGGCGGCTCGGGCATCGGGGCCGACCTGACCGAGGGCTTTCTGCGCCAGGGTGCCAAGGTCGCCTTTGTCCAGCGGTCCGATGCCTCCGCCTTTGTCGATGACATGGAGGTCGCGACCGGCAACCGCCCGCTTTTTCTGCCCTGCGACATCACTGATATCGCGGCGCTTCAGGCCTCCATCAATGAGGCCGCAAAGGCGCATGGGCCCGTCACGGTTCTGGTCAACAACGCCGCCAATGACAAACGTCACAGCACCGAAGAGGTCACCGAAGAGTTCTGGGACTGGAGCCAAGCCATCAACCTCAAGGCGTATTTCTTTGCCTGTCAGGCGGTGATGCCCGGTATGAAATCCGCAGGTGGCGGCTCGGTCATCAATTTCTCCTCGATCTCTTACATGATGGGCAATGCGGGCTATCCGTCCTACACTTCTGCCAATGGGGCCATCACCGCGATGACGCGATCTCTGGCGCGTGAATTCGGCCCCGACCGTATCCGCGTCAACGCGCTGGCACCGGGGTGGGTTCTGACCCAGAAACAAAAGGATCTTTGGGTCACGCCCGAGGCGCTGGCGGGTCATCTTGACCGGCAATGCCTGAAAGACACGCTCGCGCCCGAGGATATTGTGGGCGGTGTCCTGTTCCTGGCGTCCGATGCGTCGAAAATGATGACAGGGCAGGTGCTGGTCATTGATGGCGGCGTGGTGACGACGGGGTGAACGAGATGGAACATCTGGCCTGGATCGCGGTTGACTGGGGCACCTCGCATCTGCGCGCCTTCGCGATGGATGCAGGCGGTCATGTGCTGGACAAGGCACAGTCGCGCGATGGCATGGGAACCCTGTCGCAGGACGCGTTTGAACCCGCGCTTTTGCGTCTTGTCGGCCATTGGCTCGGCTCTGATCCGGTCACGGTTCTGGCTTGCGGCATGGTCGGTGCGCGGCAGGGCTGGATCGAGGCTGCTTATCAATCCGTTCCCTGCAAACCGGCCGAGACCGGGGTGACCCGCGCGCCGACCCGAGACCCGCGTCTCAACATGTTGATCCTGCCCGGCCTGTCGCAGGCCAGCCCCCCCGATGTGATGCGCGGCGAGGAAACCCAGATCCTGGGCGCGCTGGCCCGAAACCCCGATTTCGACGGTGTCATCGCGCTGCCCGGCACACATACGAAATGGGCCCATATCAGCGCCGGTGAAGTGGTAAGCTTTCAAACGGTGATGACAGGCGAGCTTTTTGCGCTGCTGGCCGAACACTCGGTGCTGCGCCATTCGGTCAGCAGCACCGATCTGGACTCCGATGCCTTCGATGCCGCGATTGCCGAGACCCTCTCGCGCCCCGAACGTCTGGCCCAGAGCCTTTTTGGCATCCGCGCCGCCAGCCTGCTGAGCGACCAATCCGACAGCCTGGCGCGCGGGCGGCTCTCGGGCCTGCTGATCGGCGCCGAACTGGCCGCGACCCGGCCCTATTGGCTGGGCCGTGAGATCGCCATTGTCGGCGCGCCCGCGATGGCGGATCTCTACGCGCGTGCCCTGAAACCCCAAGGCGTCGCGGCCACAATCCACCCCGGCGATGACCTGACCCTGATGGGCCTTTGCCTGGCCTATGAAACCTTGCGAAAGGCCGCGACATGAGCCGACCGATCATTGCCATATTGCGCGGCATTCAGCCGGGCGAGGCCGCAGATATCTGTGCTGCACTCATTGCCGCCGGGATCACCCGGATCGAGGTGCCGCTCAATTCACCCGATCCCTTTGACAGCATCGCCGCGATGGCGCGCGCGCATGGGGCGGCGGCGCTGATCGGGGCGGGCACTGTGCTGACCACCGCCGATGTCGGGCGGGTCGCGGATGCGGGCGGGCGGCTGATCGTTTCGCCCAATATGGATGTGGGTGTGATTGCCGAGACCAAAGGCCGGGGCCTGCAAAGCTGGCCCGGTGTCATGACCCCAACCGAATGTTTCGCCGCGTTGCAGGCCGGGGCCGACGGGCTCAAGATCTTTCCCGCCAGCCTGATGGGCCCCGGCGGCATCAAGGCCATCCGCGCGGTTCTGCCGCCTAAAACACAGGTCTTTGCCGTCGGCGGCGCAGACCCCGACACCTTCGCCGCCTGGTGGCAGGCCGGCATCAGCGGCTTTGGCATCGGCACGGCGATTTATACGCCCGGGCTGTCGGTGGCCGAGGTCGCGGCGCGCGCCGAAACCATCGTCACCGCCTTTGACGAGGCTGCCGGATGGGAGTGAGTGTTTTTGACCCACGGCCCTGCGATCTGGGCGAGGGGCCGCTTTGGCACCCGACACGGGCACAGCTTTTCTGGTTCGACATCAACGGCCATCGCATGATGACCAGCGGCGGCGAATGGCAGTTTGACCGCCCCATTTCGGCGGCCGGATGGATCGGTGATGACAGCCTGCTGATCGCCACCGACCGCGACCTGATCCAGTTTGATATCGAGACGGGCGCGGTGGCTCAGATCGCCGCGCTTGAGGCGGATAACCCTGTGACCCGGTCCAACGATGGCCGCGCGGATCCCTGGGGCGGGTTCTGGATCGGCACCATGGGTAAGGCCGCCGAACCGGGCGCGGGCGCGATCTACCGCTATTTCCGGGGTGAATTGCGCAGGCTCTTCGACAAGATCACCATCCCGAACGCGATCTGCTTTGCGCCCGGCGGATCGCACGCCTATTTCGCCGATACCGCGCGCAGCACGGTCTGGCGCCAGCCGCTGGAGGGCAAAACCGGCTGGCCCGCGGGTGCCCCCGAGATCTATCTCGATCACGGGGGCGGCGGCCCCAATCCCGATGGTGCGGTTGTCGATACGGCGGGCAATTTCTGGTGCGCCGAATGGGGCGCAAGCCGGGTGCGCGGCTATTCCCCTTCCGGCGCGGTTCTGCGCGATGTCACCTTGCCGGTCTCGCAACCTTCCTGTCCGGCCTTCGGCGAATCCGACCTATACATCACCACCGCGCGCGAGGGATTAAGCGCAGAGGCCCTGGCCAAGGAGCCGCTGGCAGGCCAGGTTTTCGTGGCGCGCGATATCGCCCCCGGCCAATCCGAATATAAGGTCATCTTGTGAAACGCACGCTTGGCACCTGCTACTACCCCGAACACTGGCCCGAGGATCAATGGGCCAGCGATGCCGCCCGGATGGCCGATATCGGCCTGACCTGGGTGCGCATCGGCGAATTTGCCTGGTCGCGGCTGGAACCCAGCCCCGGCGATCTGCGTCTTGATTGGCTCGACCGCGCGATCGAGGTGTTGGGGCAAGCCGGGCTCAAGGTGGTTCTGGGTACGCCCACAGCCACCCCGCCGCGCTGGATGCTGGACAAACACCCCGACATGCTGGCGGTCGATGCCCGGGGCCGCCCCCGCAAGTTTGGATCGCGCAGGCAGTATTGCTTCAGCCATGACGGATACCGCAAAGAGGCGGTGCGCATCACCCGCATCCTGGCCGAGCGCTATGGCAAGAACCCGCATATCGGGGCCTGGCAGACCGACAATGAATATGGCTGCCACGACACCACGCTGTGTTATTCCGATGCTGCCGCCAGCGCGTTTCGCGACTGGTGCGCCGGGCGCTACCAATCGCCCGATGCGCTCAACCGGGCCTGGGGCAATGTGTTCTGGTCGATGGAATATGATGATTTCAACCAGATCGACCTGCCCAACCTGACGGTGACCGAAGCCAACCCGGCCCATGTCATGGCCTTTCGCCGCTTTAGCTCAGATCAGGTGGCGCGATTCAATCAGGCACAGGTGGAGGCCATCCGCGCCCATTCCGATGCCCCGATCAGTCATAATTTCATGGGCCGGATCACCGAGTTCGACCATTTCGCCCTTGGCCGCCAGATGCAGATCGCGACCTGGGACAGCTACCCGCTTGGCTTTCTGGAAGACCGGCTTGAGGATGATGCCGCCCACAAACGCCACTATGCGCGGCAGGGCGATCCCGATTTTCAGGCCTTTCACCATGATCTCTATCGCGCCGTCGGCAAGGGCCGCTGGTGGGTGATGGAACAACAGCCCGGCCCGGTGAACTGGGCCCCCTACAACCCGGCACCTTTGCCCGGCATGGCACGGTTCTGGGCGTGGGAGGCGTTTGCCCACGGGGCCGAATGCGTCGCCTATTTCCGCTGGCGGCAGGCCCCGTTCGCGCAGGAACAGATGCATGCCGGCATGCTGCGCCCCGATAGCGAACCGGCCCCGGCCTATCATGAGGCGGCAGAGGTCGCGCGCGAATTGGCCGGATTGCCCGAGGTTGAGGCGGCGCAAGCTCCCGTGGCGCTGATCTTTGACTATGGCTCGGCCTGGGCCTGGGATGTGCAGCCGCAGGGCCACGGGCTCGATTATTTCCGGCTGGTGTTCGAGATCTATCGCGGCTTGCGCAAATTGGGTCAATCCATCGACATCCTGCCCGCCGATACCGATGATCTGAGCGGTTATGCTCTGGTCCTTCTGCCCGGGTTGGTGACCATCCCCGATGCGTTGATGCAGGCCATTGGTCGATCGGACGCGCAGGTGATGTTTGGCCCGCGCACAGGCTCCAAGACGGTCGAGATGTCGATCCCCGTGCCGCTGCCGCCCGCGATCCCCGATCTGGATGTCACGGTGGCAAGGGTCGAGAGCCTGCGCCCCGATATGGCCGTGCCCGTGGCTGACAAGGGCTGCATAATCGGCTGGCGCGAGGTGCTGGAGGGCACGGCAAAGGTGCAGATCGCGGCCAGCGACGGCGTGCCCGTGATGATGGGGCAAGAGGGGCGCTATTACCTGGGCGGCTGGCCCGATGCGGATCTGCTGGCCGGGATTCTGACCGGGCTTTTGTCGGATGCGGGCCTGCCTGCGATCGAGATGCCGCGCGATATCCGCAGGCGGCAGGCGAGCGAGACCGAATTTCTGTTCAACCACGGGCCCGCGCCGGTCACCTATCAGGGGCGCACCATCCCCGCCGCGGGCGTGGTCTGGACCAAGGCTGGCTGACCCGCCCGCCCGGGGGGTTGCACCCGCCCGCGCGCCCGTGCATCACTCGGGCTTCTGTCAAAAGGGGCGCGGTCATGGCCGGGGTCAGGGTTGTCATCAACGGGTTCGGGCGCATTGGCCGGTCGGTGCTGCGCGCCTGGCTGTTGTCAGATGCCTGGCCCGGCATCGAGATCGTCGGCGTCAACGATATCGCGCCGCTGGAAACCTGCGCCTACCTCTTTGAATATGACAGCGTCTTTGGCCCTTTTCCGGGCGGCGTCACGACCGAGCCCGGCGCGTTGATCGCGGGCACCCGCCGCATCGCGTTCACGCAACAGCCCGATCTGGCGCAGCTTGATCTGGGCGGTGTCGATATCCTGATGGAATGCACCGGCCGCGCCAGCGATCGCGCGATTGCCGAGCAGGGGCTGGCGGCTGGTGCCGCGCGGGTTCTGGTCTCGGGGCCTGCACCCGATGCCGATCTGACCGTGGTGCTGGGGGCTAATGACGAAAAGCTGACGCCGGTGCACCGGATCGTATCGAACGCCTCCTGCACCACCAATGCGTTGGCCCCGCTGGCGCGCGTGCTGGATGATGCCTATGGCCTGGAAACCGCGCTGATGACCACGGTGCATTGCTATACCGGCAGCCAGCCGACGGTGGACATGCCGATGGCAAATCCCGCCCGCAGCCGCGCCGCTGCGCTGTCGATGGTGCCGACAACGACCAGCGCCGAGAGCCTGGTTGACATCGTGCTGCCGGCGCTGGCCGGGCGCATCACCGGATCGGCGGTGCGGGTGCCCTCGGCCTCGGTCTCCTGCGTCGATCTGGCGGTGATCCTGCGTGACAAGCCGCAAGCCGAGGAGGTGCGCGCGCATCTGGCCTCATCTGGTGGCGTCATTGGCTATACCGACAAGCCGCTGGTGTCGTCAGACCTGCGGCAAAGGCCGGAATCGCTGATCGTGGCGGGGCCCGAAATTAAACGTTCCAAGGGCGGCATGCTGCGCGTCTTTGGCTGGTATGACAATGAATGGGGCTTTTCCTGCCGGATGCTGGATGTGGCCCGAAAGATGGGAGAACTGGAATGAGCGGATTCAAGACATGGCTGCGGGCAGGCAATTTCATTGATGGCGCATGGGTCGGGGCCGATAGCGGTGAAACCATCGAGGTGACAAACCCGGCCACGGGCGATGTGATCGGCACCATTCCCAACGCGGGCGGTGCCGAAACCGACCGCGCGATTGCCGCAGCCCAGGCCGCCTTTCCCGATTTCGCCGCGATGGACCTGATGTCGCGCGTCGGCCTTTTGTGGAACCTGCATGACGCGGTGATGGACAATGCCGACGACCTGGCCGAGCTTTTGACCGTCGAGATGGGCAAACCGCTGGCCGAGGCCAAGGGCGAGGTGACCATCGGCGCGCAATATATCCGCTGGTTCGCGGAAGAGGCCCGCCGCGCCAAGGGCGAGATCGTGCCCGCAGGGGTGAATGGCCGCCGCATTCTTGTGACCCACCACCCGGTCGGCGTTGTCGGCATGATCACACCGTGGAATTTCCCCTCCTCGATGCTGGCGCGCAAACTGGGCCCGGCGCTGGCCGTGGGCTGCACCGTGGTGGCGAAACCGGCCACCGCGACGCCCTATTCGGGGCTGGCCTGGGCGGCGCTGGCGCAGGAGGCGGGCTTTGCCAAGGGCGTTGTCAATGTCGTCACCGGCTCGGCGCGCAAGATCGCGGGCGCGATGATGCAAAGCCCGGCTGTGCGCAAGGTGACCTTTACCGGCTCGACCGAGGTCGGCAAGACGCTGATCCGGCAATCGGCCGATACCGTCAAAAAGGTCTCGATGGAACTGGGCGGCAATGCGCCCTTCATCGTGTTCGACGATGCCGATCTGGAAAAGGCGGTCGATGGCGCGATGGCGTCGAAGTTTCGCAATGCGGGGCAGACCTGTGTTTGTGCCAACCGGCTCTATGTGCAGGCCGGAATCCACGATGCTTTTGTCGCGCGGCTGATCGAGAAAACCCGGGCGCTCAAGGTCGGCAATGGCATGGCGCCCGGCGTCGATCAGGGGCCGATGATTGACGTGGAGGCGGTCGAGAAGGTCGAGGAATTCATCACCGACGCCACCGCCAAAGGGGCCAGTATTGCAACCGGCGGCGCGCGCCATGGCAATGGCGGGTCATTCTTTGAGCCCACGGTTGTTACCGGGGCCACGCAGGCGATGATGTTTGCCAAGGAAGAGATTTTCGGCCCCCTCGCGCCGGTATTCCGCTTCGACACCGAAGAAGAGGTCATCGCCATGGCCAATGACACTGAATTTGGCCTGGCCTGTTATGCCTATACCGCCGATCTGGGCCGCGCCTTCCGCCTGAACGAAGGTCTGGAATACGGCATGATCGGGATCAATTCGGGCCTGATCACAACCGTCGAGGCCCCGTTTGGCGGCGTCAAGGAAAGTGGCATGGGCAAGGAGGGCGGCAGCCAGGGGTTGGAGGATTACCTGGACACCAAATATGTCTGCATCGACGGGATCTGAGCGGTCAGGACCCATTGATCCTGCGCCACTGGTTGGACAGGTTTGTCTCTGACAAGGTGCCAGGGCCAGCAAGATCGTGGTGCAGCGCAGCTTTGGCCCCCCGGGGACCCGGGGGTCGATACTGGGGAATTGACCTGAATTGTGATAGGTTCGGGTTACGGAAAACGCCGCCTGCACGATGAGCGACCGGTTTTCGCTGTAACAGACACCCCGCGGCGCAACCGCGCGTTTTGCTTTTGGGGGACGGCCATGACGTCATATTCTGCATCGACGCCGGTTCACTGGCACCTGTTGCGGCGGGTCCTGCGCCGGATCGTGGCCCGCGCCGCCGGGCGTGTTCTGCTCAATCGTGGTTTCAAGGATGAACATGACAGGCCATTTCGGTGGATGGCCGGTGATCTGACGACCTTCATGGCACGTCTGGACAAAGATGCAGACGCGATCCGCCCCTATGCCGAATTTGAGAAACTGCCAAGCTTCGGCAACCGGCTGATGGTCGAGCTGGCAGCCTATACCGCTGCGGCCCATATCGCGTTGCGGGCAGAGGGGCTGCCCGAATATGAGGCGCGCGTGGCTGTTGCCGATACCGGTTGGGAGATCTACCGCAAAATGCTGGGATGGGCCGCATTGCCCGCCCGCGTGATGACCCGCGATCCCGGGCGTCGGTTGCGGTGGACGATCCGGCTGTTACTCAAATTCCCGTTCGGGGCCACGGGCGCGCCGGGATATGCGGTGAGGGCGTGGCGCGATGGCGACGATATCCAGACCCATTTCACCCATTGCCCGCCGCAATCCTTTGTCCGCCGATTGAGCGAGGCCAAAGATGACCCCGCGATCCTGGAGGCGTTTTTTGACAGCTGGTGCCGCTATGATTGGCCGGGCGCAGACCTGATCGCCGGCGATGGTGAACGAGGCCATTACGCGCGGGCGCATACCTTGTCGCGAGGCGACAGCGTTTGTGACATGTGCTGGAAAAAGGTCGGAGACCGCGCGCGCCTGTCGGGCGGTCAGGGCATCGGCGACGTCAGACAAGCCCGGGGGTAGCCGCAACTGCCGTGACAGCGCTTGCCGTGGGGTGATGCCGGGCTGATCCGTGCCGCGGCCGATGTCAGCGCCCGAGCGTGACGCCGTAAGCCGCCGGGCCCGCCATGCGCATCACCTGCCGGATCAGCGCCGTGCCCTCGGCGTCATAGGCGACGCGCGTGAGGCACAAGAGCGCCGTGTGGCGGTCGACCGACAGGGCCACCGCGTCGCTCATGCTGGTTTCCTCCGCGTGCAGCCGGTCCTCGACACGCGTGGCGCTCAGCCCGATCTGTCCCAGGATGGCCTCCAGATCGGCGGGCAGATCCTCATCGGGATCGGCGCAGATCGCGGCTGGCAGATGCACTTCTTCCAGCGCGAACCGGTCGCCGCCCGATTTCAATGTGCGCGTATAGTCATGGATCCGACCGTGTCCAAAGAGAGCCTCTTCGCCGGGATCGGGCGCGCGCAGGGCGTGGCGGCTGCGGAACACCTCCAGGTCCAGCGGCGCGCGCTCCGGGGCGTTCAGCCGGTCAAACCCGACAGGTGCCGCCCGACTTCGCGGTTTTGCCACGATTGTGCCGCGCCCCGGTTTGCGGTGCAGATACCCCATGCCCTCCAGCGTGATCAACGCCCGGCGCATGGTGCCCTGGCTGACGCCAAATTCGGCGGCCAGTTCAAATTCATTGCCCAGACGCTGACCCTCGGCCCAGATCCCGGCCTTGATCCGGCGCAGCATCTCGGTTTCGGCTTGTTTATAAAGCGGCTCACGCGGCATGGGTCTTTCCTCAATTCAGGTGGCGGATCAGGCGGGCATGTTTGTCAAACGCCGCGATGGTATCCCCAAGCGTCGGCAGCCCGGCCGCCTGCATCATCGGGATCATCTTGGCGAAGGCGTCGGCGGTGCCGATGGCGTCACCAATGGCGGTGTGGCGGTCGGCCTCGGGGATGGTGATGGCCAGACGGTCGCATAGCGCATCCAGCGTGTGTTCGGCTGATTGGCCAAAGAGGATGGCCGATAACAGCACCGTGTCCAGAATGGGTTGATCGAACCGCCGACCGATCTCGACCTCGCGGCGTTGCAGAAACGCCATGTCGAAGGGCGCGTTATGGGCCACCAGCACGGCATTGTCGGCAAAGCGGTGGAACCGGGTCAGCGCCTCGGCCACATCGGGCGCATCCGCTACCATTTCATTCGTCACATGATGCACGTCGATCGAGGCTTGCGGGATCTTGCGGCCCGGATTGACCAACATGTCAAAGCGCTCACCGCTGCGCATGCGCCCGTTGACCACGCGCACGGCGGCGATCTGGCAGATCTCATCGACAGCCGGATTAAGGCCCGTGGTCTCGGTATCGAAGATCACGAAATTGAGCTGGTTCAGCGCCGCATCCGACAGGGCCTTTGGCAGATCGGCGTGCAGGAGGTCGAAATCATATTCCATCGCGCGGGCGGTCCGGGCGGGCGCGGTGGGGCGTGCCAGCGGGATCGAGATCTGCAATGCCGGACGCGCCTCAGCGCCGGTGCCGATGGTCACGCGGGTGCCATGGGTCAGCTCGACATCGCGGCCGGAAAAGCTGGCAAAACCGGGGCTGAGGGGCTGGCCCAGCCAATCGTCCAGTTGGCCGCGTTCGGGGGCCGGCCCGGATGCCTCAAGGCTGATCGTCGCGGCGGTCTCGCCAATGGTGGCCAGCCGCAGCACCAGCCCGTCGGCCCCCAGACCCGACCAGCCAAGCGCCAGCCGCTCCAACAGCCGCGTCAGGGCAAAGCCATCGCATCTGAGGCGGCGCGCGGGCATCTCCGTGTTCAGGACAATATCCTTGCGTTCCAGCCGGGCCGTAAGGGCGGTGGCAAGATCCGAGGCCGGCAGAGCCTCCATCGGCCACCAGGCAGTATCGGTTGCGGATTTGCGCGTGCCAACCTCGGCGCTCAACGCTGTCAGCGCGGATTTCTGCGGCTCGGGCAGATCGGGCAGGACAGACTCGACCCCGTCCAGCAGGCGGGTCAGCAGATGGGCGCGTTCGGAATGGACCTTCAGATCGCCCGAGACATCGCGCAGGCTAAGCACATAGCCGGGGTTCTTGGTTTCCTGCCCCTCCAGAAAAAGCAGTTTGATCCGCGCCTCCAATAGCCGTGCGCCGCGGGTGGTGGCGCAAAGGATATCGGCCCCCTCAGCCTCGCCCGCATCCAGCAGGCGGTGATAGGCCTGCATCACCGGGGCGGGCATCAGCAAATGACCGATCGGGCGGTTGAGGCCAAGCGCCTCGGTATGGCCCAGAATATCGGCGGCGCGCCCGTTATAGAGCGCGACAGTGTGGTCGGGCGTGCAGAAGAGGACGCCATCGGGCACCTCGGCCAAGAGCGCCTCAAGCCGGGTTTTTTCGCGCAAGAGCCGGGCGGTTTCGCGCCCCGCGGCCAGCGCCATAGCGTTGCGCGTTTCGGTCAGGTTTTCGGCAACTGCGGCGGCAGCGGGGGCCAGATCACCCAGATATTTCGCCGGCGCATGGTCGATCCCTGCCTCGACATCGGCATGGGCGCGGGCGCGCATATCGGCGGCCAGACGTTCAACGGGGCGCGCCACGTTTTCATCGAACAACACCCAGACCCAGAGCGACAGCCCGATGATCGCGAGCACCGCCACCAACCCGGCAATGACGAAAGAAGAGAGCGCGGCAGCCTCGCCCAACCGGACATATCCAAGCGCCAGCCCGCCAATGGTCAATGCCGATCCGCCAAGCGCCAGAAGCGCGAAGAAGAGGAAGATCCGCAATCGCAGGCTGAGATGGGTGAACATGTGGCTGGGCCTCCTTTCAAGCGCCCCGGCGGGTCACGAACAAAGCGCCGCGCGCAGCGGGTCATCGGGGCCAAGCCCGACCCATCCGGCATCGGGGCCCAGGGTATCTGCATCCAGATCGGCCCGGTCGATAAGGGTCATCTGCCGTCCGGCGGTGCAATCAACGGCCATCGGCACCTCGGTGATCGCGGCCCACCGGCCATAGACATAGAGATTGACCACCTGCACGTCGGGCAGCGCGTCATTCATCCGCAGCGACGCCCGGTCCAGCGCGATAAAGCCGTCATTATAGGGGCGGATATAGGTCCAGGGCTGCCACCAGGAGGTGCGTTCGCGGGTGACGATGACCTCCATGCCTTCGGGCAGGTTGCCGGTCTGGTTGCTGAACCAGGTATATTCCGTCGAGATTGTCGCCGCGATCATCGCGCCGCCGGCGAAAAGCGGGGTGATCCAGCCCGGCAGGCGGCCTCGAAACGTATAGCGCAGCGCCATGGCAAGGCCCGCGCCGCCAAATCCGGCGGCAAAAACGGCAATGAGGGTCAGGAACATGGGGGTGCCTCCGGGGCTAGCTCAGGATACCGCGGCCTTGGCCGACGGCGGATTGCATTGTTTTCACCACGACAAAGGCGTCGCGCAGGTGGCTGCGTTCAAAATCGCTCAGGTCGGTCGGGGCCATGAAATTATCAGGCTTTTCACCGCGCTTGATCTGGGCGGCCTGATGGGCCAGGCGGATATCGGCGATCATGTCATAGGCATCCAGCAAATCGTGCCCGCCCGCGGGCGAGACTTGCCCACCCTCGATCGCGGCCTCAAGGCGGGCGCGCGTATTGGCGGCCCGGTGGCGGCCCTGCAGCGCGTAGATGCGGCCCAGATCGACGATCGGCACAACGCCGTTATGCTTGAGATCGACGCGGTTCTTGTTCACCCCCGACCGGATGGTGGCAAAGCCGCGGAAAAGGCCAAGCGGCGGCGCGTGTTTCAATGAATTTGACACCATATGCGCCACGAAAATAGAATTTTCGGCGGCTTTTTCCAGCGTATCGGCCTGAAGATCGGCAAAGAGGCGGTCGTCGCCACCGATCGGACGCAGATCGAACATGACCGAGGCCAGCATCTGCGCTTCGGGGTCGGGCTTGGCGATCCATGTCTCGAAATAGTGCCGCCAGACGGCCAGGGGCTGGCGCCAGCGATCGGCCGTCGCCATCATGTCGCCGGGACAATAGAAATAGCCGCAGGCATCCAGACCGTCCGAAACGAACACGGCAAGCGCCTTGAAATAGGCATCGTCATCCGGGGCCATGGCATCGTCGATGATCAGGCAATTATCCTGATCGGACACGCCGGTCTGCTCCTGTCTGCCCTGGCTGCCGCAGGCGAGCCACAGATAGGGCACCGGGGCCGCGCCAAGCTGATCCTCGGCCATCGCCAAAAGCCGCCTTGTGGTGGCATCGCCGATATCGGTGATCAGGCGGGTCACCACCTGATGCGCATTGTGGCCGCCCACCAGCTGCACCAGAAGCTGCGGAATGCCGCGCACGATCTTGGCCAGCGCGGCGACGTTGCCTGCATCGGCGATATCCTTGATCAGCGCGGCAGAAGACAGCGCCTGAAACCGGGTCAGGTCGGTCTGGGTCAGGATGCCCACCAGCTTGCCGGCCTCGACCACGGGCATATGTGTGATGCGCTGTTCGATCATTGCGTGCAACACATCCGAGACCAGAGCCGAGGGCGGCAGGCTGACCGGGTTTGCGGTCATGACCTCGGCCACCGGCGTATCAGAGGGGCGCGCCTCGGCCACGGCGCGGTTGGTCAGATCGCGCGTGGTCAGGATGCCTGCGACAGCCGCATCGCGCGTGACCATCAGCGATGACACGCCGCTGTCGCGCATCTTCGCCGCGGCGGCCCGGATCGTGGTATCGGGCGCACAGGTCAGCGGCGCGCGGGTCATGATCTCGGCCAATGACAGCGTTGTCAGGTCGTCGCGCTTGGCGCGGGCGGGGCGGGTGCGGTCGAAAAACTGCG
>Ga0316207_10003421_pt1 | contig 14776 bp, 14 predicted proteins | sample 6weekpyrite_MG_FD_204943 | JGI IMG/M metagenome (GOLD analysis project Ga0316207, IMG submission 204943) | Microbial mat bacterial communities from mineral coupon in-situ incubated in ocean water Damariscotta River, Maine, United States -... | ecosystem: Environmental > Aquatic > Marine >... | reverse complement strand
GGCTTGTCGGCCATACTTTTCACCATGTCCTTGCTGATCAGGTTCGGACCGGAGACACCAATGCAGACATCTGCCCCCTGCATGGCATCGGCCAGAGTACGTTCAGTGTGCGCGGTGGCAAAGAAACGTTTGTGCTCATTCAGGTCATCACGCTCTGAATGTACGACGCCATTGCGATCACAGAGCAGGATATTGTCTTTCGGAGTACCCATGGCAATGAGCATGTGCATGGCCGCAATACCGGCGGCACCGGCGCCGAGGCAGACTACACGAATATCTTCAAAGCGTTTGCCTTGCAGTTCAAGCGCGTTTTTTAGCCCGGCAGTAATAATAATGGCGGTGCCGTGTTGGTCGTCATGAAACACCGGGATATCGAGTGTCTCGATGAGGCGCTTCTCAATATCAAAGCAGCGTGGGGCTGCGATGTCTTCCAGGTTAATCCCGCCAAAGCCCGAGGCAATACGGGAGACGGTATCGACAAAGTCATCCGGGTTGTCGGCATCGACCTCGATATCAAAGCAGTCGATATCCGCGAAGCGTTTAAACAGCACAGCCTTGCCTTCCATTACCGGTTTGCCAGCCAGTGCGCCGATGTTACCCAGTCCCAGCACGGCAGTCCCATCGGTAATGACGGCGACGAGGTTGCCCTTGGTGGTGTATTTGTAGGCAGCTTCGGCATCGGCCTGGATCTCACGGCAGGGCTCGGCCACGCCCGGTGTGTAGGCAAGAGACAGTTCCTGTTGGGTCGCACAGGGTTTGCTGACCTCGATGGCGAGTTTTCCGGGTACGGGGTCAGCGTGGTAGTTCAGGGCGGCAGTTTTAAGATCGTCGGTCATGTGTTTGGGCCTTGTAAAACGAACCGCCATTCTACACGGCTTTTAGGCGTTTGTTGCGCTACTGGACGATTTTCAGCGGGGTGCCGGGTTGGGCTTCACCGTTCGGGTAGTGCTTGTTAAGCAGGCGCAGTTGTTGTTCAGCATTGCTGCCAAGCGGGGATTGGCGGGCGAGATCGGCAAACCGGGTGGTGTCTTTGGCGGTAATGATATGCAGGCGGCGGGCACGTGCGAGTTCTTGCTCGTCTTTGTTCAGTGAGCGGAAGCTGCGTGCGGAATCGATAAATAACCGGTCGTAACTGTAGGGCCGGTCAGGGTCTTTGGCGACGCCCTGGAAGATCCATGCCTTGTCACCCCTGAACAGGACAATAAAGCGCACCAGCCGCTTACCATAGGTCGTGCGAACGTTTGAAACAGCTGTATAGCCTTCTAGGTCTCGGTGTTTGAAGGACTCACCGGCCTGTAGGTCGTCCAGTTTCAGGCGCTTTTTAAGAAATTGTTTCGGGCTCAGGCGCAGGTTGATATCCAGGGCGCGAATTTGAAACAGCCCCGCATTGCCGGGGGCAATGGCAGTGAGGTGATCGGGGCGGTTCTCAATGCGCCAGCCTTTGGGAAGCTTAAGGCTAACATCCAGTTCGCGGTGGTAGAAACGGTTGCCGCGCAGGACACCTTCTTTCTCACCTTCGCCAAACACGAGTCCTTCTATATGGCGCAGGAAGTCAACGCGGTTAGTGCGCTGCTTACCTTTCCTTGCAAGCTTACGGGCCTTGCCCACGACTTCCTGCAGGCGTTTGTCGTTGTCAGGGTGGGTGGCAAACACACCGTGATAAACCTGGGGTTCACGGCCTTCACGCTCGGCCAGTTTGCGCTCGTAGACCTCCTGGTTTTTCAGGACACGGATGACGTCCAGCATGGCAAGCGGGTCATAGCCGCTCTTGGCGAGGTATTCAGCGCCAAGACGGTCGGATTCAAGTTCGTGATCGCGGCCATAGCCACGCACAAAGGCCGTGCCGGCGGTGTTAAACAGGTCGCCAGCCCCCTGGAAGTCGGCCTGTGAGGCAAGGATCGCGGCAACAATGCCGGTTGCAGTCGCGGCGCTATGCTGACGCACGGCATGGCGAGCCGTGACGTGGCCAATTTCATGACCGAGTACGGCGGCCAATTCGGCCTCGTTGTTTAAATAGGCGAGAAGTCCGCGGGTGATGTAGATATAACCACCGGGCAGGGCAAAGGCATTGATTTCATTTGAATCGAGAACGGTAAACCGGAATACCAGGTTGGTGCGGTGGCTCTTGGTAGCCAGTTCAGCGCCGATTTTTTGAATATATGTCTGCAGGGGCTGGTCATCGTAGCGTCCATAGCGTTGAATGACCCTGGCATGGTTTTCACGCCCGAGGGCAATTTCCTGGTCCTCGGACATGAGAACGAAGTCAGACTCGCCGCTGACCGGGTTCACGGCACAGCCCGCCAGTGGCAGTATCAAGGCAAGCAGCAGGGCGATCGAGTATTGGAATCCTTTCATGTAACCAGTGTTGTCTGTCTAGTCGATGCGGTCAAGTGATACGGGCAGGATTTGCAGGTCATACGCGCTGCGTAGCCGCATGCGGCGCTCACCCTTGCGGCTATAGAGCCAGCCACGCCCGATGACCGTCCTGCCGGTGAGGCTGCGAAGGTCGATACCCGGGAAGTAATTGATGTCACGCTTGTCAATGCGAAAAGCAATATCGCCGCGAAGGTTGAGCCACAGGTTACGGCGACCCTCTCCGACACGTAGGATCTTGCCTTCAACAGGATGATAGCCGCGTGCCTTGCGTGACAGTCGCCGTGCATCCACAACACGGTAGCGACGCAACTGCCAAAGGCCGCGTTTTTGCAGGCGTGCCGTACGTTCCACGCGGGCATAGCAATCTAGCCCAGTCAGGTTGGGCGGCACGGCCAGCAGGGTCGCGAGTCCGTCTTCGAGGAGTCGGGCAGACAGGCTGTTGCCCTGTGCATCATAGAGGTGTGCAAGCGTGCGGCCATAGCGATCCTTGCGCTGTTCATCAAAACGCAGCCCGATACGATGCTGGCTCTGCTTTACAAGCGCTCGTAGCCGATCACGCGCGGCAAGGGCCAATGGCTGTGCCGGTCGGCCATCTCTGGCCAGTTCCGGTGTATTAATACCGATGAGACGGATTTTTTCGCCACTGGCCAGGTGCAGGGTATCGCCATCATGGACGTATCTGACTTGCGCGGTGCGATCGATATGAGTGGCTGCACAGAGGGGTTCGGCAAAAACAGTAACAGGCGCGAGCAAGCCCGCCAGGATGGTCAGCAGGCAATAAAAAAGGCGCTCACAATGGAGCGCCTTTGAATGCAGTAGCTGCAGCATATAAAGTTTATGCTTTGCGGCGACCGTACTTCTGCTTGAACTTGTCAACACGACCGGCGGTATCGAGAAGCTTCTGCTTACCGGTGAAGAACGGGTGGCATTCTGAGCAGACTTCGATAGCCATGGTGTCTTTACCAATGGTCGAACCTGTTTCGAAGCTGTTGCCACAGCTGCAAGTGACCTTGACGGTCTCGTATGAAGGATGAATCTCTGGCTTCATGGCCTGTTACCTCAGAATTAGCGCCTGTGCGCAGTGTTAAGGGCGCGCATAATACGTAAAACTGAGCCGTTCGGCAAGTCAAAAGCGGTGTTTTTATTCGCTTCGTTGGCTGCCGCGTGGTCGAAACGGGAGGATCTCGGCATTATAGGCCGGTTCCAGGCTGTAAATACCCTCATAGGTAAAGCATTTGAGCGCATCAAGCATACCGTTATCGCCAGCCAGTCGATCCCACATCATGCCGTAGATGGTGTGGCAGGCGGACATGGGCGATTTACTGTGCTCACGGACCATGTCGATACGCCATTGCAGACGGGTCAGGCGTTCACGGGAGCGTTCGGGGACAGAGGACAGGAAGGCCTGAATGGCTGCACTGCGTGCAGATTCAAAGGCTTGCGGGTCGTTCATGGCAAGGTTGAGCCATTCATCGAACCCCATTTTGTTTAGTGTGGGGCTACTCATACAAACTTCTCTGCCTTAAATCAGCCATTTTCCTAAACTGCGAGGCGGGCAGGCTAATGGAGCCAACTACGAGTTCATCATCCATACATTTAGCAGGCATGTCAAAACCGTTTCAGAATAACGCTTTATAACCTTGGTCATTTAGGGGTTAAATCCATATAAATATCCGTGTAAGTTGAGTTATTGTCTTGCCTGCCGATGTCAGGACATGCAGGGTTTGCCATTGGAATGTACGTTCAGCGAGGATGCCGGGATGAACAAACACAAGCCAGAACAGCCTGAAGATTTCAGGTATGACTATCAGGGTGATGATGTTCGCGCGATTACCCATTCGTTGGCGAATCGCCTGGAATTTTCGGTTGGCAAGGACCTAAAGACCGCTACCCCCCATGATTGGTTAAATGTCGCCAGTTTCATTATTCGCGATCGATTAATGGAGCGCTGGATTGATACCCAACGCAGTTATTATGACCAGGACGCGAAGCGTGTCTATTACCTGTCGCTTGAGTTTCTGATGGGGCGCACACTCAGTAACGGTATGCTCAGTCTCGGCCTGGATGATGAAGTTGTTGAGGCGCTACACCAGGTAGGTGTCGATATGGAAGAAGTCCGGGAGCTGGAGCCTGATGCTGGGCTTGGCAATGGTGGGCTTGGACGACTCGCCGCATGTTTCCTTGATTCGTTGGCGACATTGCAATTACCAGGTTATGGCTACGGCATCCGTTATGAATACGGGATGTTCAAGCAGCGCATTGAAAACGGCTGGCAGGTCGAGCACCCGGATAACTGGCTGCGTTACGGTAACCCCTGGGAATTTCCCCGCGCCGAATTACTTTTCCCGGTGAAATTCGGCGGCCATGTTGTCGAGGTGTGCGACGAGAAAGGTTGCATGCGACATCACTGGGTCGATACCGAAGAAGTCATGGCCATGGCCTGCGACACCCCGGTGCCCGGTTATCAGAATGATACGGTGAACAACCTGCGGCTTTGGGCCGCCAAGGCCTCGCGCGATTTTGACCTGAAGTATTTTAATGAAGGCAACTACATCAAGGCGGTAGAGGAAAAGAATCAATCAGAGAACCTGTCCAAGGTCCTTTACCCTGACGACACAACTGAGATGGGGCAGGAGCTTCGTTTGAAGCAACAGTTTTTCTTTGTCAGCGCATCCTTGCAGGATATTCTATTTCGTCACAGCAAGAACCATGATGGGTTTACTGATTTAGCCGAAAAAGTTGCGATCCAATTAAACGATACTCACCCGGCGATTGCCATTCCTGAATTTATGCGCATCATGATGGATGTCCATGGTATGGGTTGGAATGAGGCATGGGCGATCGGCAGTAAGGTATTTTCTTATACCAATCACACCTTATTGCCGGAGGCACTTGAGACGTGGCCGATAGATTTGTTTGAATCAATCTTGCCGAGGCACTTACAAATAATTTATGAAATTAATCAGCGTTTCCTCAACGATGTGAAGCACCGTCACCCAGGCGATGTGCAAAAGTTGGAACGGATGTCGATCATTAACGAATCAGGAATACGATCAGTGCGTATGGCACACCTTGCCGTTGTTGGTAGTCACAAGGTAAACGGCGTATCGGCAATTCATACTGACCTGATGCGCCAAACAATATTTAATGAATTTGACGAGTTTTTCCCGGATAAAATCGTCAATATTACAAATGGAGTTACGCCAAGGCGTTGGCTGAACCAGGCAAACCCGGAATTAAGAAAGCTGGTATCGGAAAAAATACCCGGCGACTGGCTAACGAACCTGACGCGTTTAGAAGAGTTGCTACCATTTTCTGAAGATAAGGAATTTCGTCGGGCCTTTATGCGTGTAAAACTGGATAATAAGCGTGAGTTGGCAAGGCTTATCCATATGAACCTGGGTGTGAATGTCGATCCCTGCTCGATGTTTGATGTGCAAATAAAACGCCTTCACGAATACAAACGCCAATTATTGAATGTGTTGCATGTCATTACCCGTTACAACATGATTCGCCGTGGTGAGGTTGATGCTCTTGCACCGCGCACAGTGATCTTCAGTGGCAAGGCCGCACCGGGTTATGCCATGGCGAAACTGATCATCAAACTCATTAATGATGTGGCGGATATCGTGAACAACGATCCTTCCGTGCTCGGCTTACTGCGTGTGGTCTATATCCCGAATTATGATGTCTCGACGGCAGAGGACATTATTCCAGCAGCCGATCTATCTGAACAGATATCGCTGGCCGGTATGGAGGCATCGGGTACCGGTAATATGAAGCTCGCCTTAAACGGTGCAATTACGATTGGCACGCAAGATGGTGCGAATATCGAGATTGCTGAAGCTGTTGGTGATGAAAATATATTTACCTTTGGCATGGATGCGGCAGAAGTCAGTGAGCATTGGCAAAGGGGTTATAACCCTGTCGACTATTACAATGGGGATGAACGGTTACGCGAAGTCATCGATATGATTAGCGCGGGCTATTTTTCAGCTGATGATGTTCAACGATTTAAACCCATTTCAGATATGTTATTGGGGCATGACCAATACATGGTATGTGCCGATTATGCAGATTATATTCGTGCACAGTTGCAAGCAGATGCCTTGTATAATGATCAACATGCATGGGCAAAAATAGCCATAACCAATGTTGCAATGATGGGACGTTTTTCCAGTGACCTGACTATTGAAAATTACGCGGATCTAATTTGGGGAACAAAACCTATTTACAGGTCGTAAGCTATTCGTAGTCTGAATAAACGGCACATAAAAATAAATCATCTTGAGAGATACAATGAAGCTTGAAATAAAATTTATACTCAGCACGGTATTAGCCATGCTGATTTCGACTGCCAATGCAGATAAAACAGTGTTGGCCGGTGGCTGTTTCTGGTGCATGGAGTCTGATTTCGAGAAACTTGATGGGGTGACAGATGTAATATCCGGGTTTACCGGAGGCACTGCAGTAAACCCCAGTTACCTGGGTGATCACAGTGGTCATTATGAAGCCGTTGAAATCACCTATGACCCTGCAAAAATATCCTACAAGGCGCTACTGGATTATTACTGGGTGAACATAGATCCATTTGATGCACGTGGTCAATTTTGTGACAAGGGCCACGAGTATCTAAGTGCCATATTTGTTGCAAATGAAAAAGAGCGAAAGATTGCTGAGGCCTCTCGCCAGAAAGTTGTTGCCCGGTTCCCGGGACAGAAGGTGGTTACGCCTATCCTCGATGCGAGTATATTTTACCCGATAAAAGGCGCGGAAAGTTATCACCAGGATTACTATAAAAAAAATCCGGTTCGATATAATTTTTATCGCTGGAGTTGTGGGCGTGATCAGCGTCTGGAACAGATTTGGGGAAAGAAGGTCAAGCCCTAGCCAGTGATGGCCATTCGATCAAGCCTCAGGAACCAGCGTGTGAACCTGGTTGCGACCATTTCGTTTTGCAATAAGCAATGCCTCATCTGAGAGTTCAATGAGTTGATCGGCGATTTGCTCGGCCGTGAGCGAAGTGTTAGCTGGAAGCGTGGTGGTCACCCCCACAGAGATGGTTAGATGTAATGTGCTTCCATCACTGGTTAGCTGGGTTGCTTCAATAGCGCTGCGTAATCGCTCAGCCGTCTCTTTTGCAAACGTCGTGTCTGTATTACAGAGCAGTATTGCAAATTCCTCTCCACCAAAACGTGCCAGCACATCACTGCGACGCATGTGACTGTCGAGTTTTTGCGCAACTTGGCGCAGGACTTCATCACCTGTTTGGTGACCATAGTCATCATTAAATTTCTTGAAAAAATCGATATCAATAAACAGGCATGAGAGGGGATGTCCATTACGTCGTGCACGTTCAATTTCTTCATTTATGCGTTGATCAAAGAAACGGCGGTTGTTGAGGGACGTCAAGGCATCGGTAAGTCCAGTTCGTTTCAATCGTTCCAGGTTCAGGGTATTTTCGATACAGATGGATACAATCGCGGCAAGACGCTGTAACAAATCGGTACCGGTACCATTCAGGTAACGCTTCCCATCTCGGCTGCCTAACGATAAATAGCCAATAACCTGTTCATGACGGACAAGCGGTAAAATCGCCACGCTGCTCAATTTTCCACCCAGGTGTTTGAACACCTGCGCGTGGAGTTCGTCTTTGTATGGGCCAAGTTGAGGCAGTAAAGATTGCGACAAATGTTTGAAGTGATCGAGTAACTCATTACTGAAATCAAGTTGAGCGTGTTCTTGCAGCTTTATACCTTCGTCTTCAAGAATATTACGAATTTCGAAGTGTGGATCCACAAGTACGAGACTGACAGCATCAAGCTCAAATGCCTGCTGGTATTGGTAAAGTAGCATGTTAGTCAGATCAGACATGCTGCTTGCATCGAGTAACTGCAGTTCAAGTGATTGCAAACGCTGTAGCTTGTCTTCGTTGCGTTTTGCCTCAGCAAGAAATACGCGCATATGGCGCTGCAGCATCCGGTTGTCTGTATCGTTATTATTGTCGTACATAATGTGGGTAGCTATACGATTCATTATTCCAGCGTAGACAAATACATATGTCTGCTACGCGATTTGCGTCACATTATGCGATATTTCAAATGATTGCCAATTCTTTATTTTGATAACGGCAATGCCCGGCAAATGCACCAAACTGATACCGTTTCAACACCATGTTGCTTGAGGGTTGCCGCTAATGCATCCACCGTTGCACCACTGGTCATCACATCATCAACTATTGCCACATGCTTATGGTCGATGGGTGATGTCACTGTGAACGCACCTTTAATGTTTTTTTTTCGCTGTTTCAGGCTCAGGCTTGATTGTGGTTGGGTCGCACGCTGCCGTTCCACCAACATCGGTTGCAGGGGAATATCGAATTGTTTTGAGATGGGCCGGGCAATTTCAAGTGATTGGTTGAAACCACGCTGGCGTAGCCGTGTCACGTGCAAGGGGACAGGGAGGATGACATCGGGCCGAAATTCAGTTTCATCTAACGTCATACACAGTTGCTCTGCAAACAGTTGACCAAGCAGGCGGGCATGAGACAGCGTAGCGTTGAATTTGAGTGCAGTGACAAGTTGCTTGAACGGCGAGCGGTAGGGAAAAAAACTGATGCTGTGGTCGTAAGACGGGGGGCTCGCCAGGCAACGGCCACAGTATCGCGTTTGCACAAGCTGTGACCAGGGACGGTCGCTCATTAGCGAATGCGAATCCTCCAGGGGGTTGCTGCACCCCAGACAACATTCCGCGAGGACAGGGAGTTCCTGCTTGCAGCCTCGGCATAAGCCGCTAGCCATAGGATCGTTGCATGGCCCACCACAAATAGCACAGGGCTGCGGGAGGTATTTCGATAGTATATAATTTAACCACTTGTCAACCATTGGAGTCCTTTCCCGTTGACAGCTGGCCAGTGCCAGCTACTATGCGGTCATTCTAACCTGTCAGCCGTTATTGGCAAACGGGCCACTTTCCGGAGATCTACCATGAATATCGATGCGTTAGCCGAACCTGCACACGAAACACCCCCTACTCCCCTGGCATCGATTCGCCATGACTGGTCGGTTGAAGAAATAGAAGCGCTGTTTGCACTGCCATTTAATGACTTGTTGTTCAGGGCGCAGACCTTGCATCGTCAGCATTTCGAGCCGAACACGGTACAGGTGAGCACTTTAATGAGTATCAAGACCGGTTCCTGCCCGGAAGACTGTGCCTACTGCCCACAAAGTGCGCACTATGACACCGGCCTTGAAAAGGAGAAGCTGCTTGCGATCGAGGCGATTATGACCGAGGCACGGGCGGCGAAAGAAAAAGGTGCTTCGCGTTTTTGTATGGGGGCAGCATGGCGCAGCCTGCATGACCGTGATGTCGATTATATTGTTGAACTCGTGCGTGGTGTTAAAGATATGGGTATGGAAACCTGCATGACGCTTGGTATGTTGACCGAGCAACAGGCAAATACGCTGAAGGATGCAGGGCTCGATTATTACAACCATAACCTTGATACCTCCCGAGAATATTATGATGAGATCATCACCACGCGAACCTATGAAGACAGGCTGGATACCCTGAAGCATGTACGTAAGGCCGGCATGAATGTGTGTTGTGGAGGTATCGTGGGGATGGGTGAAGACCGCAGTGATCGTGCTGGCTTGTTATACGAGCTGGCAACCATGCCCCAGCACCCGGAGAGCGTGCCGATTAACCTGCTTGTACAGGTTGAAGGTACACCTCTGCACGGTGTTGAAGCGCTGGACAGTTTTGAATTTATACGCACTATTGCCGTGGCACGCATACTGATGCCTGCCTCGTATGTTCGTCTGTCTGCGGGGCGTGAACACATGAGTGACGAAGCACAGGCACTGTGTTTCTTTGCCGGGGCGAATTCAATTTTCTACGGTGAAAAATTACTCACGACCCCGAACCCAGAAGCCGATAAGGATATGGCCCTGTTTGCACGTTTGGGCATGAATACCGAAGCGGCACACTGTCCAGAGGCATAGGGCTAATCGCTAATGTTTCCTCTGCAGGACTTTCTGAAGCGGCAGCAGGCTGCTGATCTATATCGAACGCGTAGAGTGTGCGAAGGCCAACAGGGGCCAAGGCAACGATGCGACGGTAAAGAAATGCTGTCGTTTTGCAGTAATGACTATTTAGGTCTTGCCGCTAATCCTGAGATTGCCGAAAGTATGCGTAAGGCGACAGAAAGATACGGCGTTGGTAGCGGTGCCGCCCACCTGGTGAATGGGCACAGCCATGCACACCATGCCCTTGAAGAAGAGCTTGCGGATTTTGTCGGGCGTGAACGGGCCTTGCTTTTCTCGACAGGTTACATGGCTAACCTGGGTACGGTCAGTGCACTTGTTGAACGTGGTGATTTTGTCATTGCCGATAAGCTTGTGCATGCCTCGCTCATTGATGCTGCAAAACTTTCAGGTGCGAGATTGCAACGCTATCTTCATAATGAACCGGATGCCCTGCAACATCGTCTAGTGAATACGACCAGTGGCAAACGACTGGTGGTCACCGATGGCGTTTTTAGTATGGACGGCGACATCGCACCACTCCCCGAGCTTGTTAGCCTGACGCGCGATGATCAAACAGCACTACTGGTCGATGATGCGCATGGATTTGGTGTGCTGGGAAAGCAAGGACGTGGCAGTGCCGATCAGTTTGGCTGTCATGACGATATTGATATTCTTATGGGCACACTCGGTAAGGCATTTGGGACCTTTGGCGCATTTGTTGCGGGCAGTAATGATTTGATTGAAACCCTTATACAAAAGTCGCGCAGTTATATTTATACAACCGCATTGCCAGCCGCTGTTGTAGAAGCAACACGAACAAGTTTACGCCTGGTAAAACAGGCCGACGATCGACGTGAAAAATTGCAGCAGCTCATTAAGCATTTTCGTTCGAGTGCGAAGCAACTGGGTCTGGAATTGTCAGGTTCACAAACACCAATACAACCACTTGTGTTGGGAACCGCTGAGCAAGCACTAAATGTAAGTCAACAGCTTGAGCAAGCCGGTATTCTTGTTACTGCAATACGTCCACCCACGGTTCCCGAAGGTAGTGCGCGTCTACGCATCACCTTCAGTGCTACGCATACCGAGCAAGATGTCGATCAATTATTGTTGGCATTGGAGCAATGTCTATGAGTGATTTGAACTGCTTACGCATAGAAGGTGATGCACAAAATCCCGAGCTTGTATTGCTGCATGGCTGGGGCGCAAGCAGCGCGGTATGGCAACCTGTACTGGATAACCTGTCACAGCATTTCAACCTCACATGTATTGACCTGCCTGGGCATGGCGGCAGTCCGTTTATAGAAAACAAGTTACATACTGCAAAGACCTGGGCAAGGGCTGCACTCGAGGTTGCACCGGCTAAAGCCAGCTGGCTGGGTTGGTCACTGGGTGGACTGGTCGCCCAATGTATTGCAAGCATGGCGGGTGATCGGGTTGAGAAACTGATCCTTGTTGCCAGTACATGTAAATTTGTGGCGGGTGATAATTGGCCAGAAGCAATGGATGAGAAAACGTTTTCGAATTTTCATAAAAATGTGACAGAAGATCCACGTGGAAGTCTGTTGCGGTTTATCGCCTTACAAACAAGGGGCAGCGCATCCGCGAGCGAAGATGCGAGGCAGTTAAGAAAAACCTTGCTTTCACCACAACCTGTTGCGGGTGCGATGGATGCGGGTATGCATATCCTGTTAAAGGCGGATTTAAGAAAACAGGCCACACATATTGATTGTCCCGTTTTATTGCTAGCAGGTGATCGCGATACCCTGGTACCTGTGACCGCTATAACAGCCATGCAACACATTTTTGTACGTGCCGAGACTCAGGTGATCGAACATGCCGGGCATGCACCGTTTTTATCTCATCCACTAATCTTTGTGGATAGGGTCTTAAATTTTTATAGAGATTCTGTAACGTCGCCCATAAAGGTCAATCATGGCTGACTTATTTCAACTGGATCGCGCCGCCATGCGCAAGGCATTCGGGCAGGCTGCTGAAAGTTACGATGCCGCTGCTGTACTGCAAAGAGAAGTGGCGAGTCGTATGCTTGAACGTCTTGATTACATCATGGCTACGCCAAAAAGAATTCTCGACCTTGGAGCGGGTACCGGTGAACATACTGCACAGCTTGCGCGTCGCTACAAGGGGGCACAGGTTATTGGTCTGGATATTGCTGAGCCCATGTTGAAACAAATGCGCCGGCGTTCCAGTTGGCTAAAACCATTAAGACCGGTCTGCGCAGATATTCAGGCCTTGCCGTTTTCAGATAATTCGATAGATCTGATCTTCTCCAGCCTCGCGATGCAATGGTGCAGTTCACTTGATGAGGCATTCGGTGAATTTAAACGCGTGCTGCGTCCGGGTGGATTTGTATTGTTCTCAACATTTGGCCCTGACACTTTAAAAGAATTACGTAGCAGTTGGTCAGAAGTGGATAATCACGTGCACGTCAACCAGTTCATTGATATGCATGACATTGGTGACGCCATGCTACGTGCACAATTATCACAACCGGTTATGGACGTGGAAAACATTACCATGACCTACCCTGATGTGATTGAGCTTATGCGCGAACTTAAAGATATCGGCGCACATAATGTGGCCGATGATCGAATACGCGGTCTGACAGGCCGTGCTCGTATGCAGGCATTGCAAACCGCCTATGAAAAATGGCGCCAGGATGGTGTATTACCGGCGAGCTACGAGGTGGTGTATGGGCACTGTTGGGTAGCCGATGACAAGCAAACACCGCAAGGCGTTAGCATAGACAGTTTGCGAAGTGGTTTGTGATGGACGGGTTTTTCATCACGGGTACGGATACCGGGGTCGGCAAGACATGGGCCTCAATAGGATTGCTTGAATTATTCAATCAGCAGGGTCTAACGACTATTGCGATGAAGCCTGTAGCGAGTGGTTGCGAACAAACCCCGGAGGGCTTGCGCAATGATGATGCCCAACTTTTGATACAGGTCATGACGGCAGAGGCGAGCTACGATGAAGTAAACCCGTATGCCTATGCACCGGCTATTGCACCTCACCTGGCTGCGCTCAAGGTGGGTGAAACGATCGATTTAGACAAAATTATAAAACAGGCCAATAAACTTTCATCACGTGCGGATCGAATTGTGATTGAAGGTGCCGGTGGCTGGCTGGTGCCATTGAATTCGGGCAAGACATTTGCCGATCTGGCTGTTGCGCTTAATTTACCCGTTGTCCTGGTTGTTGCAATTCGGCTCGGTTGCATTAACCACGCGCTGCTCAGTGTAGAGAGCATTAAGCAACGTGGTTTGACGATCGCAGGCTGGATCGCGAATACCGGGACCCGGGGCGTTGAGGATTGTGGAGATATTGATGCAAATATTAAAACCCTGTCAGATCGCATCCATGCACCATTGCTGGGCGTGTTGCCATTGCTGAAACTGGATGCGACAAATATCGCGAATCAGATCACTATTTCACCTACAGACTGATGCTTTTGTAAGAAATTAACCATGATAGCGTCATGGGTATGACCCTTTGATTTGTACGTGAATTTGTGTCATGTTGCGTTTACAGCTAAGTATTAGCGTCAAAATAACTATATAAGTCATTGCTAATATGAGTATTTATGAAGCTCGCATTCAAACATTTTATTGCGGGACTTTTGGGCATGGTTTAGCATGCCGTAGCTAAAATCTGAGGGGTGGACCTGACACGGTAGGTTCTGGCTGGATATGGTAACGAAACAGCAATGTACTGATTCGACCTACCAGTTCGAGATACGTCCGAATAGTTCCCTCAGTTGGCGTGGTACGGTGGTGATGTTTTGCATCATCTCAGCAGTGGCACTGATTATTGCCAGTGGTTTCGCGCTTATCGGGGCATGGATGATATTCCCTTTTGCAGGTTTAGAGATTACTGCGCTCGCAGTCGTATTTTATTACTGTGCGCGATGTAACAGCCAATGTGAGTTTGTTGTGGTCGATGACAAGAGCATCATCATTACACGTGGACGACACTGGCCGGAGGAGGAGCACGCATTTCAGCGCAGCTGGGCGCGTGTCAGGCATGAACCCTCGGGGCATGACTGGTATCCGGGTCGTTTATTGATTCACTCGCATGGCAGGGAGGTGGAGGTAGGTCGCTGTCTAACAGAACAGGAACGCAGCGATCTTGCAGGGCAACTCGTAACCGCGATTGCCTGATTTCTGCCCACTGAAATATGGAATTTAAATAATATAACTATAGAGAGAGTGGAGCATGTCCGTACGTAAACTGAAACAGGCAGCGATTGCGCTGTTCAGCTCAGTCTTGTTCATGACATCAAGTCATGCCTGGGCTGATAAGGTCCTGAATATGCGTCAGGGTGTCACCGAGGTGAGCCAACAAGCATA
>Ga0316207_10003420_pt1 | contig 14777 bp, 13 predicted proteins | sample 6weekpyrite_MG_FD_204943 | JGI IMG/M metagenome (GOLD analysis project Ga0316207, IMG submission 204943) | Microbial mat bacterial communities from mineral coupon in-situ incubated in ocean water Damariscotta River, Maine, United States -... | ecosystem: Environmental > Aquatic > Marine >... | reverse complement strand
CTTCTCTTTCTACAGCGAATGTTTTAGTTGTAGGTGATTTAATGTTGGATCGCTACTGGCATGGTGATACCTCACGTATTTCTCCAGAAGCGCCGGTACCTGTTGTATTGGTTGGCGAGTCTGAGGAACGCGCGGGTGGCGCGGGTAATGTTGCACTCAATATTTCAGCGCTTGGTGCAAAAGCAAGTTTAATGGGTTTTACCGGTGATGATGAGCCCTGTACCGCGCTGGAAAGTTTATTAAAGCCGGTTGGTATTGATTGTTTATTTGATAAGTTAACCGGTGCGGCAACGATTACCAAGTTAAGAGTATTAAGTCGTCATCAACAACTTATTCGCCTCGATTTTGAAGATGGTTTTGAAAAACAGACGGCCGGTAATTTACTTAAAGAATTTGAAAAGCAAATTAAAAATGCCGGTACCGTTGTTTTATCTGACTATGGTAAAGGTACTTTACGTCAGATACAGGAATTTATTCAGTTAGCGCGTAAAGCGGGTAAACCCGTTTTAGTCGATCCAAAAGGCTCTGACTTTACAAAATATCGCGGTGCAACCTTAATTACACCAAATATGCATGAGTTTGAAGGTGTCGTCGGTCGTTGTGAAGATGATGAAGATATTGTGCAAAAGGGACAGGACTTAATGCAAAGTCTGGATCTGGACGCTTTGTTAATCACCCGCAGTGAACGCGGTATGACTTTGCTGCAAAAAGATCTGCCCGCGATTCATTTACCGACCCGGGCAAAAGAAGTGTTTGATGTTACCGGTGCAGGGGATACGGTTATTTCTGTTTTAGCCGTTTCACTCGCGGCAGGAGAAACATTTGCGGATGCAACGGTTTTATCTAATCTCGCGGCGGGTATTGTTGTCAGTAAGCTGGGAACCGCTACGGTCAGTGTGGATGAGTTACGTCGTGCAATAAGAGAACAACATCAAATTCAACGTGGAATTGTTGAAGAAGATGCTTTGCTTCAGCTTGTTAATGAATCAAAAGAACACGGTGAAACCGTTGTGATGACCAATGGCTGTTTTGATATTTTACATGCGGGGCATGTTGCCTATCTTGAACAGGCCAGAGAGTTAGGTGACCGCTTAATTGTTGCAGTCAATGATGATGATTCCGTTAAGCGGCTTAAAGGCCCTGAACGACCAGTCAATACAATGGAAAAACGTATGCGCATGTTAGCCGCGTTAGAGTGTGTTGATTGGGTGGTGCCGTTTTATGAAGACACGCCAACACGCCAAATTTGCAAATTAAATCCGGATATATTGGTCAAAGGTGGCGACAACGATCCGGACAAGATTCCTGGCGGAGACTGTGTTCGTAAAGCAGGTGGTGAGGTTAAAGTGTTGACTTATATTGATGGTGTCTCAACCACAGGTATTATCAGCACGATCCGTGAGACTGAAAAGAAAATTAAAAAGTAGACGAATGCATGATGACATCTGCTTCAGCTAAACAACTTAATGTTGATGTTGTCATTTTTGGCGGTGGGGTAGCTGGACTCTGGTTATTAGCGCGATTACGTCAGGCAGGCTATCACACACTTTTACTTGAAACAGAATCACTTGGCGCGGGTCAAACACGTTACTCTCAGGGTATTATTCATGGCGGCACTAAGTATGCGTTAACGGGCAAGTTAACAGCATCTTCAGAATCTATTTTTGCTATGCCTAAAATCTGGCGAGATTGTCTGCAAGGAAAAGGTCAGATTGATCTTTCTTCGGCAATTATTTTATCTGATTATCAATATATGTGGTCAACCCCTGGTTTGTTATCCCGTTTATCCGGTTTTTTTGCCAGCCGGGTAGTACGTGGGCGTATGGTTGCTGTGGCTAAAAATGATAGACCGGTCGTTTTTCAGAATAAAAATTTTAAAGGTAAAGTGTATCAGCTTGATGAGCCTGTATTAGATGCAGGCAGTGTCATTAATGCACTAGCCACACCGAATATAAATAATATTATGCATATTAAAGGTGTCACTGAATTTTCTGAAAATAAATTTAGTGTTAACGATGCCAAAGGTGAAAGCTGGGATATTATTTCAGAAAAAATTATTTTATCTGCAGGTAAAGGTAACGCAGGATTATTAAAACAAATGGGACGTACCATCCCTGAAATGCAACTACGTCCATTACAAATGGTAATGGTACGAGGTGGCTTACCTGAGAAACTCTATGCTCACTGTTTGGGTGCAAGTGCCAATCCACGTATAACAATTACCAGCCATGAAGACAAAAAAGGAAATATCGTCTGGTATTTAGGTGGACAGTTAGCCGAAGAAGGCATTAACAGAACTAAAGATGAACAAATTACTGAAGCAAAAAAAGAATTACAATCATTAATGCCATGGTTGGATTTTTCATTAATGCAATGGGCAACTTTAAATATAAGCCGTGCAGAAGCAAAACAAAAAGAAGGGAAGCGTCCTGCAACTTCATTTTGTTATGAAGAAAATAATGTTATTACTACATGGCCAACAAAGCTGGCATTATCACCAAGGTTAGCTGAAGATGTATTAAGTCAGTTGGAAATACAACAAGTTAAAAAAAGTGGTGATAAGAAAATGCCCGAGTTTAGTCATGTTCCATTTGCAGACTTACCCTGGCAGGAAGAAGAAAAATGGTGATGTTAAAAAAACGACAAATGGGTTCTACGGGTTTAGAAGTGAGCGTGCTAGGTTTAGGCACAGTTAAACTTGGCCGCGATCAGGAAGTGAAATATCCCGCCGGTTTTACTATTCCAAATGATACTGAAGTTAAAGATTTATTAGCACTAGCAAAAGATCTTGGTATTAACTTTATCGATACCGCACCCGCGTACGGGAATAGTGAAGAACGTCTTGGTCAATTAATGACGAATCCAAATGACTGGGTGATTATGACCAAAGTGGGTGAAATATTTGAAAATGGAAAGTCGAGTTTTGATTTTTCTGCAAAACATACTCGTATGAGTGTGGAGAGAAGTTTAAAAAGATTAAACCGAGATTGTCTTGATATGGTGTTAGTGCATTCTAATGGCGATGATATGCACATTATCAATAATGAAGGCGCGCTGGAGGAACTGGATAATCTCAAACAAAAAGGCTTGATTAAATCATACGGTATGTCGACTAAAACCGTCGAAGGAGGCATGTGGATTGTTGAGAATACAGATGTTGTTATGGCAACGTTAAATTTAACTGATGATCATGATTTACCTGTTATTGCCCGGGCACATGAATTAAATAAGGGTGTAATCATCAAAAAAGGTTTGCAGAGTGGACATGCAGATAAATCTGCTGGCGGTGGTGGAGTTGAAAAAGCATTTGAATATATTTTTGATCACAAAGGTGTTACTAGTGTGATTGTTGGCACCATTAACCCAAAACATCTTCAACAAAATGTTGCGGTGGTTAAAAAAATATGTGGGTAAGTATTTATTGTGAATGAAACACAACAGATATTGGTAGCCGGACCGGCCTGGGTAGGAGATATGGTCATGGCGCAAAGTTTGTTAATTACATTAAAGCAAAGATCATCTCCTGTTGAAATCGATGTATTAGCCCCTGCCTGGTCAAATCCTTTATTAGCACGCATGCCAGAAGTGAGAGAAGCCATTAATTTACCGATTGGACATGGTGAGTTTGGTTTAGCTCGTCGTTATAAGCTAGGTAAGGCATTACGCTCAAAAAAATATGATCAGGCAATTATTACGCCTCGATCATATAAAGCAGCATTAGTGCCTTTTTTTGCTAATGCAAAACGTCGTACAGGATATCGAGGTGAAATGCGTTATGGTGTTATTAATGATATACGTACATTAGATAAAACTATCTTGCAACAGACCGTGCAGCGTTACGTAGCATTGGGTATGGAGCAGGATGTAAAACAAGCACCTGAAATACCTTTTCCAAAATTAAATGTTGATAATAATAATCTACAACAATTATTAGCCAAACTTGAGCTTAATTTAAATAAACCAGTCATTGCGATACTGCCGGGTGCCGAGTATGGCGAAGCCAAACGTTGGCCAGTTGAATACTATGCTTTACTTGCAGATAAATTAACTGAGCAAGGTTTTCAGGTTTGGGTGCTTGGTTCTGAAAAAGATTATGCAACGGCAGAGGCTATAGCACAAGCTCATTCTGTAGTTAACCTTTGCGGAAAGACCAGCCTGGAAGACAGCATAGATTTATTGTCAGTTTGTAAAAGTGCTGTTACGAATGATTCAGGACTTATGCATATAGCTGCTGCTGTAGGTATACCATTAGTCGCAATCTATGGTTCATCTACGCCAGAATACACCCCACCATTAACAAATAAAGCAAAAATACATTATCTTGGTCTTGATTGCAGTCCCTGTTTCAAACGGGAATGCCCGTTGGGACATACGAATTGCCTAAAGAATATTACGGTTGATGAAGTTTTTAAAAATATTAAAATGGTCTCTGAATAAGAAGAAAAATTATGCCAAAAATTTCAGCATGTATTATTTCCTATAATGAAGAACAGAAAATTGAAGATTGCCTGAAAAGTCTTGAGGGAGTTGTTGATGAAATTATTGTTGTGGATTCATTAAGTACCGATAAAACAAAAGATATAGTAAGAAAGTACACCGACAAAATATATGATCAGAAATTTCTCGGTCATGTAGAGCAGAAAAATCTTGCTGTAGAGAAAGCCAATTATGACTGGATATTGAGTCTGGATTGTGATGAACGTTTAACAAATGAACTTAAAAACTCAATTTTAAAAGTAAAAGATAATTTAGAAGATGCAGATGCATACAGGGTCGCAAGGCGCACTTTTTATGTTTATCGCTGGTTAAATTACTGTTGGTATCCTGATTTTAAAGTGCGTTTATTTAATCGAAAATCAGCAAAATGGGGCGGAACCAATCCTCATGACAGAGTGGAAGTTGATGGTAATAATATTGTTACTTTAAGAGGTGATATGCAACATTATTCATTTAACACTATTTCAGAGCACCTTAAAACAATAGATAGCTTTACGGAGATAGGTGCGCAGGAAATAATTAAAAAAGGAAAGTCTGTAAGCCTTGCCAGCCCTTTTACGCATGGTATATGGACATTTGTAAAACTTTATTTTCTAAAAAAAGGTTTTTTAGATGGATTTGCAGGTATAGTAGTCGCAGTTTTATCCGGAATGCATGCTTTTATTAAGTACAGTAAAGTCATTATGTACAGAAAAATATAATATAGTGATTTAAAAACGATATCTTATAGCCAATTTAAATATAAATACATGTTACAAAATATTTCAATTATTATTTTCAGTATTTTCCTCTCCTCTTTTGCACACCTATCATTAAAAAAAGGGGTGTCGCAAATAGATCTACTTGTATCTAATGAATTAAATATCGATAAAATTATAAAAATCGGATTAAACCCCTGGGTTTTTTCAGGGATGACTCTACATGTTGCGGCTTTGGTAGTGTGGTTATGGGCGTTGAGTAGAGTGGATATTTCTTTTGCATACCCATTCTTGGCCCTGGGTTATGTTATCGTTGGTGTTATGGCGTGGATATGGTTAGGTGAATCTTTGTCAGTAACCCGTATTGTTGGGATGCTTATAATTTTAACCGGATTAGTGGTTATTTCACAAAGTAATTAGATATATGGATACTACTTATGAGTGACGCATTAATTGGATATACAGGTTTTGTAGGTTCCAATTTATTGGATAAAAGGTCTTTTGACACTTTGTATAATTCAAAAAATATAAAGGAAATGTCTGGTAAAAAATTTAATGATGTAATCTGTGCTGGTATTTCAGCCGTTAAATGGCAGGCAAATAAAGATCCTGAAACGGACAAAAAGAATATTGAAAAGTTAAAAGATGTATTAAAAACTATTACAGCAGAAAGATTTATTCTTATATCAACAGTCGATGTTTATCCCATACTAAGTAATGGGGATGAATCATTCGATTGTAAGAGTATTGAAAACCATCCGTATGGAACCCATCGGCTTGAGTTTGAGGAATTCTGTAAAAACCATTTTAAAAATTGTCACATCATTAGGCTGCCTGGTTTGTTTGGTTACGGACTGAAAAAAAATGTGGTTTATGATCTGTTAAATTACAACTGTTTAGATATGATCAATCCAGAATCATCATTTCAATATTATTATCTTGAAAATTTGTGGGAAGATATACAAAAAGTCTTAAAACAAAATCTTAGGCTTATAAATTTTTTCACTGAGCCAGTACTTACAAAAACTATAATTAAAAAATATTTCCCAAATACCGTGGTTGGTGAAAACGCATCACCTACAATACATTATGACTTGCATACAAAATATGCGAATTTGCGTAACTTAAGTGGTAAATATTTGTATTCTCAGGAAGAAGTTATGAATCAACTCGATAGCTTTATTAAAGACTACAGGAATACTAATAAATGAAAATGGCTATCTCAAATATTGCATGGGAACAACATGACGATCCAGTAGTTCTTGCACAACTTAAAGAACTTGGTATATCAGGTATCGAAATTGCCCCTACTAAAGTATGGCCAAATTGGGAAAATGCTTCTCAAAAATCTGCTGAAGAATACAAAAATAAACTCAATGATTTAGGATTCAAAATTCCTTCATTACAAGCTATCCTTTTCGGAAAATCTGAACTTAATTTATTTAATACAGGTTGTCATAACCAGTTTCTTGAACATATTAAGCTTATAGCCGACATTGCAAATGGTCTAGATGCAAATGTTGTAGTATTTGGTTCACCAAGAAATAGAAAAAGAAATCAAGTTTCATTCTCTGAAGCAGAGAAAATTGCTCAAGTTTTTTTTGAAAAAGCAGGTGACATATGCCAACAGCGAAACTGTAAAATTGGTATTGAACATAACCCCGTTGAATACGGTTGTGATTTTCTTACTAATGTTAAAGATGTTTCTGAATTCGTACAGAAGCTTAATCATCCCGCAGTTCAATTACATGTTGACTCTGCAGGCATTCACATGTGTGGAGGAAATATCAGTGATGTCATTGAGCAGAGTATTCCTTTTATTCATTATCATATAAGTGAGCCTATGCTTGAGTCTATATCAGGTGGTGTGGTAGATCATATAGCTGCAGCAAACTCATTAAATTCCATAAACTATAACAACTGGCTTTCTATAGAAATGAAGCAGCCGGATAATATAGAACAAGTATATGCATCTATATCAAAGTCTTTAGCTGATTATAACCTGCAACTACAAAGTTAATACTTATACTTTTTTATAAATAATGGAAACCAAATATCAAACAGTTATTATTGGCGGTGGTTTTTTTGGTATGTATATTGCCGAATACTTGTCAAAACAAGGACAAAAAGTTTTAATTTGTGAAAAAGAAAATGATTTTATGCAGCACGCCTCATTTGTTAACCAGGCAAGAGTGCATAACGGCTATCATTACCCGAGAAGTATTTTAACTGCACTTCGCTCTCGAGTATCGTTTCCAAATTTTTCAAAAGAATTCAAAAGTTGCATTGATGATAGTTTTGAAAAGTACTACTCGATAGGAAATATCCTTAGTAATGTAACGGCCAAGCAATTTGAGCAGTTTTGCAAAAGAATCGATGCTCCATGTGAAGTAGCTCCTCATAAAATTAAAAATCTTTTTAATAAATCACTTGTTGACGAGGTTTTTTCGACAGTCGAATACGCTTTTGATTCGATAAAACTTAAAAATTGTATGCTGCAAAGACTTGAGGATGCGGGCGTTGACTACGTGCTAAACACTGAAGTAACTAAAATATTAAGAAGTAATGATAATACGCTTAAAGTATTAACCAAACAAAGTACCGGCGATCAAAATTTAGAGACTTACTCAACAAATCAGGCTTTTAATTGTACCTACTCAATGATTAATAGTTTACTTTACAATTCCAACCTTCCTGAGATACCACTAAAACATGAATTAGCAGAATTATGTTTAATCGATGTTCCTGATGAATTAAAGGATAAAGGATTCACAATGATGTGCGGTCCATTTTTTTCTGTAATGCCTTTTCCGGCAAGAGGCACCCATTGTTTTAGCCATGTTCGATATACCCCCCATTTTTATTGGGAAGATAATAATGAAATTGAATATAAAAATGCACACAGTTATTTTAAAAAAATAAATACACGATCAGCGTGGAATAAAATGAAATTAGACGCTATACGTTACATGCCAATACTTGAAAAAAGTACATATACTGAATCTCTATGGGAAGTTAAGACTGTACTCCCACGTAGTGAAGCAAATGATTCTAGACCTATATTATTTAAAGAAAATTATGCTGTTAATGGTTTGCATTGCATTTTGGGTGGTAAAATTGATAATGTATATGATGTTATAGAAGAAATTAAAACTCTTGATAAGTAGCATGCCATGAATAATGAAACAAAAAAAATAGATTCTTTTGTCTCAGTTGTTGCTGTTATTGATAACGCTGAAGAACTGATTGAAGATTATGTTAGCAAACTATATTCGCATTTAAATGAAAATTTTGTTGACTATGAAATTGTATTAATTGACCAGAGTTCAACAGATAAAACTCAAGAGCTCCTTGCCAGATTATTTCATAAAATTCCATCAATAAGATATATATTGTTATCTACAAATGTCCATCATGACGTTGCTCTGGCAGCAGGGCTGGAAAATGCAATTGGTGATTTTGTGATTTTACACTCGATTAAATACGATCCTGTTGATTGCATTGTAGAGCTTGTTAAACATGGTATATCAGGATATGACATCGTAATTGGCAGCTCTGAAAAAAACATGACTTGTGGCTATAAAATTATCAGGCCATGGATTCAGTGGATATTAAAATATATTGGTTATGACTTGCCAAAAAATGCGACAGATCTAAGATGTCTAAGTCGGCGTGCTGTTAATGCGGTTACTCAAACAGGTCGCTTTCATCATCAATTATATGTACGTATAAATAAAACAGGATATCCATATATCAATTATAGATATACTCAGCTCTCACAGCCTAATCAAACACGTTCTCTAGTTGGAGGAATTCGGCAAGCATTACGACTGCTGGTTTTTAATTCAACAAAGCCATTAAGATGGATGAGTACTTTAGGCATATCAGGAAGTCTTTTAGCTTTTATATTTGCAGTTTATAGTATCCTTATTCGTTTTTTTAAAGATAATATCATTGAAGGTTGGACAACAATGATTTTATTTACATCATTACTTTTTATGATTTTATTTGTGATTTTGGCTTTTTTAGGTGAATACTTAGGACGATTACTTGATGATAGAAGTGAACAGAATGATTACTCTGTTGTTTTCGAGAAAAATAGTTCAGTAATGTTAGATGAAAATAGAGCCAATGTTTTAAAAGATTAAATAATTATGTCTGAAATACAAGTACCTGAATTTAAAACCTTTGAATTAAATAATAAAAACACTAAATACTGTGTCTGTGTTTTTATTATTAATGAAGGGGATAAATTTATAACACAACTTGAGCGTATGAAACCGTATCAAAATACTATTGATATTATAATTGCGGATGGTGGAAGTACTGATGGATCAACAGGGCTGGAAAAATTAAAGCAGTATGGTGTTAATACTCTTTTAGTTAAAACTGGATACGGTAAGCTCGGCTCACAGATGCGAATGGCTTTTTCTTGGGCTCTCAGTCGAGGTTATGAAGGAGTAATAGTAATTGATGGGAATAACAAGGATAGTGTTGAAGATCTACCAAAATTTATTGAAATTTTAGATAATGGGTATGATCATATTCAAGGATCACGATTCATAGAAGGCGGTAGCCATAAAAATACTCCTTTTTCAAGGTTATTAGGCGTTAAACTTTTACATGCTCCTTTAATACGATTAGCTTCAGGATTTAATTATACTGACACGACTAACGGATTTCGTGCTTATAGCAAAAAGTTACTTGCGGATAAAAACGTTTCCGTTTTTAGAAATATATTTACAGGATACGAACTTCACTATTATATTGCTATAAGGGCCGCAAAATTAGGGTTTAAATGTATAGAAATTCCTGTTTCACGATCATATCCCAAAAAAGGTAAAACGCCGACAAAAATCAGTCCTTTAAAAGGCAATCTTACTGTCATTCTAAAATTATTTCAGGTAATACTTGGAAAATATAATCCTTAAATTAAAAATCCCTAAATATTAAATTTCATTCTATATTTATTTATAAATTTTCTTATATTTAACCTCCAATAATACCCGATTAATGCAAAGCCAAAAATCATAAATGGTATATGCCATACAATATAATTTATATTGTGAATATATGAATGCGATTTTGCAAGAATAAACCAGGACAATGGGGCGAGAAAAGAAAACCATACCGTAATGACCAAGGCTTTAATTAAATGTAAATTATGTTCTTTGTAGTATGATGATATTTTTGGTCTATAAACTTGAAAAGAAATATATACAAAAACAAGAATCCAAAACAAATAAGGTATTTTTAACCGAAAGGAACCCCCTTTAATTAGAAATACATATAAAACATAAAATACAGAAGCCTGTTGCGAATCATAATATGGTGTATTGATATATGCTTCTGGTGATGTCTGCGTTCTTACAAACATTCTTTCTTTAATTAGATTAGCAGCTTCCGTTAAACTTCCTGCCGCAGCTTCTAGTTGATACATGTGCAGACTAAGCGCCAGAGCAAACCCCACTAATGAGAAAATACTAATTAGAATAAATCGGGATACAAAAAGTTTCCTTGGCCAATTATTCTTCATGGCAAAGTAGATAAGAGGTGTTACTGTAGCAATTAATACCGTTGAAATATATTCATAACCCATTAATGACTTAATACACACGCTCAGCATTACAATTATAGAAACAACAAAGAAATATATTTTTTTTCCTTTCTCCTCTAATGAACACGATAACATAGTTACAAAAAATGGTAAAAACATAAATACAAGCATCCAATAGAAATTCTTAGCCATATAGACCGGCCATTTGGAAAGTAGTATCGATAGAAATATTACTAATGATGCTTCAAAACCTATATCTGAATATAATAAGCGTATTATAAGTACAATGACTAATGCTAAAAGCAAGGACATTAATGCATGATATAATTTAATTCTATTTTCGGGCTTAATTTTAATATCTGATAGATATATATCTAGCTGACTAAATATTATCCCCTGAAGCCCTACTTGAGAGTTATATTCCCCATATTCTCCTCCTTCTAATGCACCCAGTAGCAACTTGGTTTGGTTTGCATTCATATCTCCATCTAACTCATAATATCGCCCCAGTCTTCCTTGTGAGCTTAAAACACCATCATTATGAGACTTAACTAATCTTCCGACAATTAAGCCTTCAGAATCACTTTGAAAAGTGTAAAATTTTTTGGGATTAACGGCGTGAAATAAATTAAAGTTAAATGACAAGAATAATAATAAAACAGCCACCCAAAAAAATAAAATCTCTTTTTGTTTATTGTTTAATTTTGTATTCATTGAATGTATATTATATGAGATTAATATGTACATAAAAATTTTACCACAAAAATGCAATATAAATATGATAAAATATTTATATTGTTTACAGTGTGCATAATCTTCCTTCCTGTAAATTGAGTAACTAAATATGCCACTTCAAAGTTTGACAAGATGGTGTGGAAAATTTTGGTAATATAGTTGATAGAATATGTTATTTTTGCGAGTCAATATAAGGAGATTTTCTTTTTTCATTTAAAGATAAATTAATAAACAGAGCGGTCATTATTGCAAAATAAATATTGTAGGGTTTATAGAAAAGGATGTCATCAGCGATGCTAGTGACGATAAGAATAGTTAAAAAAATTAAACTTAAATGTTTCATTTCAGTATGTTTTATTGGTAATTTAAATATCCGGATATGAATTAATATATATAAGATAAAGCCTATTATTCCGGCGGATGTTAATATGGTTATATAGTGATTGTGAGAACCATCGTAATAGGCTATAGCATAGGATGCTTGATTTTTACCTCGCTCTATTACCCTTTGCATTTCGTCCTGGGTATCACCTAGTCCGACACCTAAAATGGGGGCTTCTTTAATGATCTCATAGTTGGTAACTAATAGACCCCATCTTGACCCCCAACTTCCTTGATATTTATCATTAAATACTTGTTTTATATTATTTATTGCACTGACATATGTAGATTTATTTGTATTTGATGATAGGCTTATCGTTACGATTAGAACGACCGTTATAGTGGCGAATGAAATGGTTTTAATCCAATTTTTGCGAAATATAAATAAAGTAAAAATTGCTGTGCTAATAAATGCTAATTGCCCTGATCTACCTTTGTTAGTGAATATAAGGTAAATTAGCATAAGAGAACAAAATAAATAAAAGATACCCCAAATTATATTTTTATTTGTTAGGTGGTGTATAAAATAATGAATGCAATAGAATGATGCAAAAACAAAAAATGGAGCATAAACTGAATATGGGCTGTATAAAGTTATCTTTTGAGATAAATTGATTATGTCATAGTATAATAAAATCATTAAAAATGCGTGAAAAATATTACCGAGGACAAAAGCACGTATCAATTTTAATGCATCCTTTTTAGTTACTGATGTAATTAATACGGGGATTAAAAAAAGATAATATTTGAATGCAGATAAACGAACTAAGCCAATATTTGAATATTTAGTCCACAGCATGGATAGAGATAATAAAAGAATAAAACCTAATATGCTTAAAAATAACTTATTGTTATATAAGGTCTGAATTTTTTCTTTAAGATTACCTTCAAATATCCATAAGGTAAAAAGTAAAAAAGAAATTAAACCGGCTTTTCCAGGAAAAATGGTATGTGGTAGCGCGATTGAAAAACATAAAAAATAAGCTAAATAATATATTATTCTATTTGGCGTGAAATATTTTAAATATTCTTCTTTCATAATATAAGTAATTCTATGAGTAAATTTTTTTACATTTTACTATGTATAGTATCATCAAAGCTGACTGCAGGCGAAGGTATTATTTTTGATGAAAAAATTCATACCGATAGCGTTGATTCTCTTTGTTTAAAAGGGGAAGCTATTATTTCAGGCTCATTTGATGGGACTATCGTGGAGACGATTAATACCGAATCCAATATTACTGGGAAGCATAACGATTGGGTAAGGAAAGTGCTGTGTATTGATTCTGTTATTGTTTCCGCTTCAAATGATGGAAATATAGCATTGTGGGAAAATAATGATGGTAAAATTAAAACAATAAAGGCGCATAATTGGTGGATAACTGATCTTGTTTATACTAATAGAAAACTGATATCTGTATCACTGGATGAGAATATTAAAATTTGGTCATACCCGGACTTAAAATTAATTTTTGGGCAAAAGCTTTTTGGCTCAAATAAACTTTTTTCAGTGCATGTTGCATCAGACAAGATATTTATAGGCGCTACTAAAGGTATATTATTTATAATGGAGTCAGATAGTAAAAGATTAAAAACTTTCAGACTTCAGAATGAACCAGAAAGTGTCATTATGTCAATAATATCTGATCAAGAATCTTTATATTTTGGAAGTAGTAAAGGCATTATATATAAAATGCCACTCAAAAATTTGAAAGCATATGAAAAGCTTAAAGTATCTGATTCTGCTATCAAAGCATTATTATATAATAATGGGATATTATTTTCTGGTAGTGATGATGGTTACATAAGAAAAATAGATGTGAAGTCGTTTAGGTATATTTCTGATGTTAGCTATCAAGATGAATCTGTTCGCAGTTTGATGATAGATAGTAATTATTTATATGCTGGCTATGATGATGGATACATTCGAGCTTACCTCGTTTCAAAGTAGAATTTAACAATTTCTAATGCTGCTTTTGTCGTATCAATTTTTTGCATATCTGTTTCATCCGCATCATCAGGAGGAGTAAAGGCCAGGCGGTTAACACTTGTATTTAATGTTTGCCAACGTAAAGGAGTGGCTGAGCGGAGTCGTTGATAAAATGCAGCAGTTGGTTTATTAAGTGCTCCAGCTATATGAAGTGGTCCCGTTGACCCGCTGATAAATAGACTGCAAAACTGGATGTGTTTAGAAAAATTAATTAATCCTTCGGTTGAACGAAATAGTACATGAGGAATATCAACGAGCATTTCTGAAAGAGATTCGGCATATTTTATTTCATCCGGCCCTGCTGTTATGACAAAGAAATAGTTGTCACTAAGCTTAAGTTGATGTATTAGATTTGAGTACTGTTCAAGGGTAAGATTGTTTGCGGAACCTCCCGTTCCTGGGTGGACAAAAATCAGTTTGGCATTTTTAAGTATTTTGTGATTTTCGAAAAATTTATCACGAAGAGCATTTATTTTCTCGGTTTGAAATTTCAAAAAAGGTGGTTCTAGAGATGTATCAGGTTTGATGTTGAAATCTGATAGGTATTTCTTTGCGATATCAATATTATATTCAAATTCCGGTTTCAAAGAACGCGAACGGCGTTGGGTCAGTCTGTGGTTATAGAATACCTGTGCAATTTTTGTTGCAGGAGCTAAACGGTATTTTATTCTTGCCAGAAAAGCCAGGAAACCAATGCGGGTAGTCGAGTACAAGGTTATAATGGCATCAAATTGATGTTTTTTTAGCTCCTTAAGTAACTTATATTGTTTAGAAAACATTGCTTTAGAACCCGGATCGATAATAATTTCGTCTATCCATGGACATATTTGTGCCATATCGACAGTATATTGAGGAACTAATACAGTAATATGGATATGACTAACGGACTTTTTAAGAAGGGCAAGAGCTGGGTATATCA
>Ga0316207_10003419_pt1 | contig 14780 bp, 14 predicted proteins | sample 6weekpyrite_MG_FD_204943 | JGI IMG/M metagenome (GOLD analysis project Ga0316207, IMG submission 204943) | Microbial mat bacterial communities from mineral coupon in-situ incubated in ocean water Damariscotta River, Maine, United States -... | ecosystem: Environmental > Aquatic > Marine >... | reverse complement strand
CAGCGCGCGGGCAATCATTAAACGTCTTTTCATTCCACCAGACAGATTACGCGCCATATCGCGGCGTTTTTCCCAGAGGCCTAATTGTTTTAGAAGTTTTTCAGTTCGCTGAGTCGCTTCAGGGCGTTCAATCCCATAATAACCAGCTTGATTTATGACAATTTCTTCTACAGGTTCAAAGACATTAAAATTAAATTCTTGTGGCACTAAGCCAATATAACTTTTTGCTGAAGAGAGGTCTGTGTCAATGTTCTTACCAAAAACTTCAACATTGCCGTTACTTTTATTGACCAAAGAGCAAATAATACCAATGGTTGTGGATTTTCCGGCACCATTTGGGCCTAAGAGGGCGAAAAAATCGCCTTTGTTAACACGCAGGTCAATACCCTTGAGCGCTTCAAATCCGTTTGTGTAAATTTTTTTTAACTGGTTAATGGATAATGCTGGGGTCATATAAGCTATCTGTGCGAAAAAGCTTATTATATTGCTTTGTCCTATTTATTGCACAGGGAATTGTAAGGGTGAAGGGATTTAGTTAGCAGTAGCCCGAGAACATGTCCATATATCTACTCTTTCTACACCAGAGTCTATGAGAACCTGACTAAACTCCCAAACGGTACTACCAGTCGTCATAACATCATCGACAATAGCGACGTGTTTTGCTGAGATTTCGTTAATTACCTCAAATGCTTCCCGCATATTGTCTGAGCGTAAATTTGATGGCAAGTCGTATTGAGGGATTGTGTTTCGTTTTCGGCTGCAATCTGTAAGGTTAATAGGAATATTGAAAGCGCGACTGATGGAGCGAGCAATTTCTACTGCCTGATTATAACCGCGTTGTTGCAAACGGCTAAAATGTAGGGGGACGGGGATAATTTGCTCAGGTATCGGCTGGTCTGATTGATTGATTTTTTCTACCAGTAATTTGCCCATTAGTTCAGCAATTGACAATTGGTTGTGATATTTCATATGCTTGATTAAGTAATCAACAGGTTCTTGATAGTGTAACAGGCTAATGCAAGCGGTATTTGGAGGTGGAGTGCTGATACAAGCGCCACATTTCTCAGCTTGTGATGTTAATGGGATACCGCAGCAATTACAGCTGTCCTCAATGAAAGGTAATTCATCAAGGCAGTGTTGGCATAAACACAGATCTTGGTGGCCAGAAACACCACATAAAATACAAGACTGTTTTATGGGGTTGGCAATTTTGCTCGCAAATTGTGCGGAAAAACTTGTCACTACTTACTTCTTGCTATAATTCTGCTTGCTAAGGGAACGGCATTTGATAGTACCACAGGGTTTATGGATATGTGAGATAAATTGAATTAATGGCCTAGAATCTCTCAAATTAATCAGATATCCAGGTTATAATCCAACCATGAAAGATCTAAATGTTTTGCTCAATAAGCAAAAGCAGGACAACCGTTATCGGCAACGTGAAATAGTCACCTCAGCCCAGGGGGCTAATGTTCAAATTGGCGGGAAATCATATCTTAATTTCTCCAGTAATGATTATCTTGGTCTGGCAAATGATCCCGTTGTAGTCGAATCCCTTGTTAAAAGTGCGAATTACTATGGCGTTGGCAGTGGCGCTGCGCATCTCATTACAGGACACTGTTCTGTTCATCATGATTTAGAGCAAGCTCTGGCTGAGCATACGGGCCGATCTAGTGCTTTACTTTTTTCTACCGGTTATATGGCAAATATTGGTGTGATCACAGCGCTATGTGGGCGCGATGATTTAGTCATTGAAGATCGTTTAAATCATGCTTCTTTAATTGACGGTGGTTTGTATTCCAATGCGAATTTTAAACGGTATGCACATGCAGACATGTCTGCTTTGGAAAATATTTTACAAAAAGAAAAAGCGAAACAGCGACTAATTGTTACGGATGGTGTTTTTAGCATGGATGGTGATGTAACACCATTAAAAGATATCATGTCTTTAAGCAAGCGATATAGCGCGGATGTATTAGTGGACGACGCCCATGGAATAGGTGTGCTGGGTAAGCAGGGCGGTGGCATTTGTGAAAGCTTTGGTTTGAATGAAAACGATCAGCCGATATTAATGGCAACATTAGGAAAAGCGTTCGGTGTGTTTGGGGCATTTGTTGCGGGTAGTCATGAATTAATTGAATGGCTGATACAACAAGCAAGAACTTATGTTTATACTACGGCGATACCCCCGTCGATTGCTGCAGCCAGTCTAATGAGTTTGAAAATTATTCAAACTCAACCAGAGCGGCGTGAACATTTAAATGAATTGATTTTTCAATTCAGAAAGGGTGCAGAAAATTTGGGATTGCAACTCATGCCTTCGCAGACACCAATCCAACCGATTATTGTTGGCGAGGAAAGTCGCGCTTTGTTGTGGAGTGAAGATTTACGCAACCAGGGTGTGTTGGTTAAAGCCATTCGTCCGCCTACCGTGCCCAAAGGAACGTCACGTATGCGAATTACCCTTTCTGCAGCCCATTCCAAACAGAATGTGCAGCAGCTATTGTCATCACTGAGTAAACTGGTGTGAGTTTATATGTAGAATCTTCTGGTCAAGGCCAAGATGTTGTCTTGTTGCATGGCTGGGGATTTAATTCTGCTGTGTGGCATAAAGTTGCTGATGAGTTAGCAGAAAATTCTCGTGTAACAGTGATAGACTTGCCAGGTTTTGGTCGTAGTGTTGATGAGAAAACTGCTTATGAAATGAATACCTTGGTGGATTTGCTCATTAAGGTGATTCCGCAAAACTCAATATTATTGGGTTGGTCAATGGGTGGTTTAATTGCACAAGCGATAGCATTGAAATATCCGTTGTATTTGAAAAAATTAATATTGCTGGGCAGTAATACGCAGTTTATGGCGTCTGAAAGCTGGCCTAATGCCATGAAAGCAGCAGTTTTAGAAGGGTTTATCGAAGACTTAGTGGGAAACTTCAAAAAAACACTGCAGGTGTTTTTGATGTTGCAGGCACAAGGTGGTGATAATGCGCGAGATGTTATTCGTGAGCTGAAAGAAAAATTGTTTACCTTTGGTGATCCTGATGAAGATGCTTTGCGAGGTGGTTTGTTGTTGTTAAAAAACACCAGTTTTGTCGCTCAGTTGGAAAATTTTAAATTGCCAGTTTATTTGATGTATGGTCGACTTGATACCATGGTGCCATTGGCTGCTGCTAAAACAATGGCAGAAAAAATTCCACAGTCCAAATTGTACGTATTTGAAAACTCAGCACATGCGCCCTTTATTTCGCATTACGATGAATTTATAAAAGTATTAAAAGGTTATATTTTAGATTAATTATTATGGCATTAAATAATCAACAAGATTCTGAGTTTGATATAAACAAGCAATGGATTAGTAAAAGCTTTTCCAAGGCAGCGAATTCTTATAACAGTGTCGCATATTTACAAAAAGAAGTGGCGAATCGTTTGATAGAACGACTTGATTTGGTGACTATGCAACCGCATACTATTCTTGATGTGGGTTCTGGGACAGGTTATTGTGGAAAACTAATTGAACAACGGTATAAATCAAGCCATGTTTATTCTCTGGATATTGCACATGGTATGTTGTGTTATGCGAAGCAGAATCAAGGATTCTTTCAGAAATTACGTAGTAACAAGCAATTTATTTGTGGAGATGCTGAAAGTCTACCAATAAAAAATGAAAGCATGGATATGTTGGTTTCAAGTCTCGCTATTCAATGGCTAGCAGATCTTGAAAAAACCTTTACTCAATTTCGCTCAGTTTTAAAACCGGGTGGTTTATTGATGTTTTCGAGTATGGGGCCTGACACCTTAAAAGAATTACGACAAGCTTGGGCCGCAGTAGATGATTATGTTCATGTCAGTGCGTTTTTTGATATGCACGATGTAGGTGATGCTTTAATGCGAGCAGGTTTTTCCGATCCAGTGATGGATGTGGAAACGATTACGCTGACATATGATTCCGTTGATGTATTGATGTCAGATTTAAAAGCACTCGGTTCGCGAAACGCAACGAAAGGACGGGCAAAAGGCTTGATGGGTAAAAATAAGATTCAACAAATGAAAAGCGCCTACGAAAAGTTTAGGCAAGATAATTTGTTACCAGCAACCTACGAAGTGGTTTATGGTCACGCTTGGGTGCCAGAAAATGCCGTGGCACCTTCAACATTAGATAATGGTTTTCCTATTCCTGTGCGAGAGAAAAAGTAGATCCATGTCAGTTATATTTGTTACTGGAACAGATACCGGTGTAGGGAAAACGCTGATCTCAAAAGTCTTAATCGACCATTTTGTTGCAACAGGTTTACAAGTGTCGGCTATGAAACCTGTTGCGTCAGGTGCAAGAAAAACTCCTTCTGGTCTACGTAATGAAGATGCAGAGATATTATTAAACTCGATTAATACGCCGTTTTCCTACGCTCAAATTAATCCATATGTTTTTGAAGCACCCATCGCGCCCCATATTGCTGCTGAAGAAAATAATCGTATGGTTGAAATATCGGTATTAGATAAAGCTTTTGATGCGTTGGTTTCTGCGAGTGATAAAGTTATTGTTGAAGGCGCTGGCGGCTGGCAGGTGCCGCTCAATCAGGAAGTTAGGTTTGCTGATTGGGTGGGTGAAAAACAATGGCCTTTGATTATGGTTGTTGGTATTCGTTTGGGATGTATTAATCATGCATTATTAACATATCTGGATATTTTACAGAAAAAGAATCCATTGCTGGGTTGGGTTGCTAATGTTATCGATTCTGAGGCATCTCATGTTGATAAAAATATTGAATACTTAGAAAGGCATATTGAGAGGCCGTGTTTAGGGAAAATTCCGTTTTATACTCAACCCGATGTTGCTGACATAATAGGCAACCTGAAGCTCAGCTGTTTAGGGTAGCGATTGAGGAATGGCTAAGAAATGCTCAAGTGGTGAGCATAAATTGGTGGAGTTTCAAGATCAAATTTGCTATTTTCTTAGATCACCTATTTGCAATACCGTCATTATAATAAATAAAGTGGGAATCCCATGAGGCATCAATTAAGCATTTTTGTTTGTTGTTGGAGTATTTTTTTTCTTCAAGCGTGTTCTGATAGTGATGAGGCCGCTAGTCCATGGCAAGAATCAACAACATTGAAAGAAACATCAAATATTAGTGCGAGCAAAGTTACGTCAAATAACGATGGTGATCTTATTATTCTTTGGGAAGAGAAAGAAACTGAGCGGCGTACCGATCAAACGTTGACTGATCTTCACAACACTTATTCTGGTCACGAAACTCATACCCATGTCGATGTTTATCAACGTACCAATGTATTTGCTAGATCATATAGTGCGAATACTGGTGTTTGGCAAGCAGAAGTAAATTTACAATCTGGCTATTGGAGAAAAATACAAGCCGGACAACTTTATAATGATTCACAGAACACAGAGAAATTTAAATTAACCGATAATATTGCTTCCGCATTTACAACTCACGCAACAATTTCTTCCAATAGTAACGGAGATGCTATAGCAGCTTGGATTCAATTAGATGAAAGTTCTGATGGTAATGCGGCTTCAAGTTATGGTATTAGTGTCAGCCATTTTACTTCATCTAGCGGATCATGGAGTAGTATTGAAAGTGTAACGACAAGTGAAGCATTAGTTTTGTCGGATTTGAATGTGAGTTTAGCTGAAGATGGAACAGGGCAGCTGTTATGGTTGGCTCGAGATATGAATCCCGATTTAACGCTTAATCCCCCAAAGAAAAGTGTCATAAAAGTCTATGCCAGTAATTATGTTAACGCTAGTTGGTCGGCAGAGACAAAATTGACAGAAGGCAGTGGTGCTAAATCTGTGCAAGTAAAAATGTTTAGTTCCGATTCAGGCGTGGCTGTTTGGGCTCAGGAAAATATCAATGCTACGTCTGTTTATCAGGGGTCAGGTACAGACCCTTGCATTGCGGATGTAACTTTATGTAATAGTACTCAGTTGAATTTATATGGTCAGTGGTTTGATTCTACGGGTTGGCAGGATTCAGCAGCCTTAATTAATGAAGCGATAGGCGAAGTTGGTGATTTTGTTCTTGCTAGTAATAGTAGTGGCGTTTGGTTGATGTGGCAGCAAAATGCGGATCATCTAACGAATAGTGTTGATTCAAATAATAATACGATTTATCCCAGAAGTATCAGTGAAACAAGTCAGATTTTAGTCAGTCAGTTTGATATAACAACACATAGTTGGAATGAACCATTTGAATTGCAGTCTGATGATGCAAATACCACGAAAGACGAAAGTGCCCAACATGCCACTCAACCCGACTTAGCCATTGACGATCAAGGGAACGTTATGGCGGTATGGATTCAGCAAGTCGTTTACGATATTGAAGGTGATGATAAAGCGTTAATCGGGAAGTGGAATAATAATATTCGGCAATCTATTTGGGTGAACACCTTTGTAAACAACGCATGGTTGGGCGCAACGTTATTAGACAGTGATGAGCGGTTTTCCAATTCAAGTCCCAAAGTAATTGCCAGTGCTGATAATAATTTTACGGCTGCATGGTTGCAATGGAGCAGTGTGAACCAGTCTTATGGGTACTCATTGTATAGTTTAGATTATGATGTTTCGACAAGTATCGCTAGTGATAGGCAAGTAATAAATTCAAATGCTGATTTAATTAAAGACTTTTATTTGGCTAAAGATGGTAATAATCAGGTTCAGATAATATGGACCGGAGAAAGCACAGCGATGAAATATAGTAGTAAATAAGCCCAAGTATTTATCGACTGAGGCTTAAAAAGAAAACCGAGAACTTCTTCTCAGTTTTTCACATTACAGCAGTTCAAATTAGTACGATATAAAAGAAGACTAATTTGATTTAAACTGGTGGAATATGCAAAAGCAACAAGGCGTTACCGTAGTAGAAATTGCCATGTTATTGGTAGTTTTAGCAATTGTTGCTGTTGTAGCAATACCTCAATTTGATGCGACCAAAGATCAGCGGCGAGCAAGCCAAAATTTTGAATCTTCCTCGAAAGTTAAGTCTGCATTTGCCATGGCAATTGCCCAAAAGGGTGATTTTCCAACATTAACAGAAATAGTGGATTTCATTGATGCAGACTTTGCTTCAGAAACAAATGATTTATCTGGCGTGATGTTTCGCGACCGTCATCAGCGATTGACGATATATACTTATAATGATTCTCAATGTAAGGTGTTGACGAGCTTCGAGCAGCCGGGCGTATCAGATGTGGTTCGGTGTGTACAAAGTTACAATTAGGCATTTTCCAACATTTGATTTTCGTAAATAAGGGCTTTTGCTTCAGTTAACGTTTTTTCAGTCCACACATCAATAACACTATCTTCTTCAAAATATGCATCAACAAACTGTTTACTGAAATAGTCTGGATCTAAGGTAATGCCTTGTGCTTGGGCTATTTCGTTTTTCTTATACCAGTGGGCGAGGATGGCAATATCAATCGTGCTTGAAAGCTTTAAAACTTCGCGAATTACATCTTTCCATTCATTACTATGAGTTCCAAATGTCGCTTGCAAGTTTATTTGCTGCAGTATATCGATTTTGTCTTGGGGCAACTTTCCAATCACGGCCAATACATATTTTTCGAAAAACAGGTAAACCGGTGTTTCCTGGTAGCGAGCATCCTGCAAGAGTTCCATCGTTAGTCCTCGTATACCTCAGGTTTGGTTATTTAATCAATACGGCATCAATAGCTTACAATTCAATAGTTTAGACCAAAGGCAGCAATATGCACGCCGGAAAACTGGTGTTTTTTGGATTCTATTCTATCTTGTTGATTTTTATGGATAATAATTGTACATAAAAATTCATTTGTACACGATTAAAAGTTGTTTCAGGTATAATTTTGTTTTTTCAGCTAGTTACCAAGGCCTTTAAATATGACTGACCAGGACAGAAAGCGATTTATTACACAAACGTTTAATACCGTAGCTAGTGGTTATGATAATCCTGCATTACGTTTTTTTCAGTTAGCAGCAGCGCAACTTCCTAAATGTTTTTCATTTCAAGGTCATGAGCATGTGTTGGATGCTGCGGCTGGTACCGGTGCTGCGGCACTTAACCTGGCAGTTGCATTACCCCAGGGGAAAGTAACTGCTGTGGATATGTCTGAAGGTATGTTGGCGCAAGCAAAAGATAAGGCACAGCGAAAGAATATCCAAAATATCAAGTTTTTTTTAATGGATATTGAAAATTTAGCTTTTGCGGAAAATTCATTTGATCATATCAATTGTTCATTTGGACTATTTTTTTTGGAAGATATGGAAGGATTAATTAGGCATTTTGTAGAAAAACTGAAACCTGGCGGAAAATTTGTTAGCTGCTGTTTTACGCTGGACTCTTTTCAGCCAAATGCGAACCTATTTTATGAGAGAATTGAGGGGTATGGTGTAGAGATCCCTAAAGAAATGGGCTTCAAACGCTTGGCTGATGAAGAAAAAAGTACAGCTTTATATGAAATGGCTAATTTGCAAAATATTAAAACACATCGAATTGATGTGAGTTTCTCACATCAAAATGCTGAAGAATGGTGGGATGTAGTTTGGTTTGCGGGTTTTCGCGGTTTTGTAGAGCAGTTAGATGAAAAGTCACTTGTTCAGTTTAAACAGGAACACTTAAAAGAAATCGCTGAATTGTCTACTGAATCGGGTATTCCATTTAAAGTTGAAGTTATTTTTACTATTGGCGAAAAAGCAAAATACGAAGAGAAATAAAAATGAAAAAGTTAAGTTTATTATTTGGGCTAAGTATTGTAGTTGCGATTCAAGTTGGTTGTGGCTCACAGGATAGCAGTGAAAAGCCTATGGTTGAGAAAAATGAAAATATCGCATTATTCAAAGAAGCGCAATTAAATGGTTGTATCGAGTGCCATCGAGTAAAAGCCACCGTGGTTGGCCCTTCATGGTTTGAAATTGCTGAGCGCTACAAAGATATTCCAAAAAAGAAGGCGCGTTCTTTGTTGATTTATAGTGTTAAAAAAGGCAGTCGAGGAAAATTTGCAACCTGGAAAGGCGGTAATGGCATGCCTGCATTGGAAAATCGTGTGAAAGATGAAACTATCGAAAAAATGGTAGATTATATTCTTCAACTTAATGACTAATGTTGTTTGAAATAGCTTGAATGTATAAACTGGAATTCGATTCAAAGCACTTATAATATGTGGTTTAATGAATTCTAGTAGTTGAATTTCTGGAGTGAGGGGCGTAATTTTTGAGGTTTGCCGCTCAAAATAGATTGTTGAAATATTACTGAATTAGCACTGTAAGTGAGCATTGTTAACGCAATGAGATATTCCCAAAAGAATTATTAAATGGGTGTTGTTAATCAGTTGTTAACAGCTAGAAAACTACCATATTTATTAAATCCTCCCAAAGCTGGCGCTTTTATGGTTTTCTAAATAGAGGAAAATATAAGAGAAAAGTATTTTTTTAATTGTGATTATTATTGTTGATGAGAAAAACAGGCTTTTAAAGCTGTACTTATTAAGATTGTTAAGATTGGTTTTGAAGTAAGATCTTAACGGGTAGGTTATTTTAACTAGCTTTGTTAATGACAATTATAATCTAAAGAGATCTTATTCCAGATCTGAAAACACTTCGCATACATTTGCTTAGCCTTAAATGTCAGGTCTGAAAGAATAATTGATTCAATATCTAAAATCTATCAATTTGATGATAATTCAATCACCGTCCAGAAAAGAAAATTGAGTAAAAGTAATACTCAGAAATAAGGAGATGTAGAGTTTTAAGTTATAACAAATACATTTTTAGTACCTTCAAACTTATAGAATTCTTAAATTAAAATTTCAGTATCAGTTTAAATAATTAATTATTTTTTTATTCAGACTGAATTCACCTATACTTTGCGAATATAGGTGCTCGAAATAAAATGGATGTTTCGGGAAACGCTTTATTTATTCTACCGTGTTGAATTATTGTGTCTCTGGTTAACCTAAGAAATAATATTTATTATTCCACACAACTGGTAAAACTGTAGATCAGTCATACTTTAGAGTAAAGAGATAACATTGATAGTTAATCAGCGTTGCAGTATCTCCTCTTCGCATGTCGAAAAAGAAAGCTACTAAGCCTTTTCATTTCAATACGTAATTATCAAATCATTTAGTTTTCGTCAGATGTTCTGAAAATTAAGAAATACACTGTTAGCGATAATAATTGAAAATATAATTTTGCAAAAAATATTTTATGATGGGGAGTCGTTATGAAGAGAAGAAATTTTTTAAAATTGAGTTTAACCACTGGGGCCGGTATATCTTCTGGTATTATTGGCAATAAATCGCTTGTAAGCCAATCAGAAGCAGCGGTACTTGCACCTAATCTTGCCGATCCGGCGATACAGCCTATGTTTCAACAAACAGTCGTAAATGCAATTAGCAGAAATTTTAAATTTCGGTCTGATAACGATCATGAACACGACGACGAAGAGGATGATCGAGAACATGAAGAAGACAGAGTATATGAAGATGATCGTCATCACGTTAAATACAATCTGGAAATTCGTCAATCATCACAATTGACCGGCCTGGTTAATCGATTTGGTAATCCGGTAGCTACTACATTCTGGGGTTATAAAGGAGATGACGATCAACCAACCTGGCCAGGTAAAACATTTGAGGTCAGATCTAATGAAGTCACCCGAGTCGAATGGCGTAACAAACTGAAAGATGGCCTTGGATCTGCATTACCCCATATATTGTCAGTCGATGAGTCGTTACACTGGTGTTATTCACTTGACGGTTACCAAAATGTATCAATTGCTACTGATGGCGTGCCTTTAGTCCCGCATTTGCACGGCGGTCATACTGATCCCGGCTCTGATGGCAACCCGGAATATTTCAAAGGTCTAACCGCCGCAAGTCGTGGCCCGCGTTATATCTCTGATAAATATACCTATGAAAATAGTCAGTCCGCCGGAACACTCTGGTACCATGATCACGCACTTGGAATTACTCGCTTAAATGTTTATGCAGGTCTTGCCGGCATGTATATCATTCGCGATGATAAGGATACCGGGCGTCATAACAATCCATTAAATTTACCCGCACGCCGCTACGAATTGGGTTATGTTATTCAGGATAAAATGTTCACCGAAAACGGAGATTTATTTTTCCCGGCCTTTGAAGGGGATCCCGCATGGGATGATTTTATTGTTGGCGAAGGTGCAACTCCACCGATTCCTGGTGGCCCGTCAGCACTGGCAGAATTTTTCGGCGATCATATGGTAGTTAACGGAAAAATATGGCCGAAAGCAAGTGTCGAACCACGTCACTATCGAGTACGTCTTTTAAATGCTTGTGATAGTCGTTTTTTGCGATTGCAATTACGCGCCGTTCCCGCTGGCGCTACTGATTTAAATAATGCGTCGATGCCATTGTCATTTTATATTATCGGTTCTGATCAGGGTTTGCTTGCAAAAACTGTCACCATCACTGAACTTGATATTATGCCAGGAGAACGCCAGGATTTGGTCATTGATTTTTCACAGGTTGCTGCCGGCTCACGCATAATCGTTGAAAATCTACTGGGTGATTCACCATTTGGCGGCGATTTGCCCGCACCTGAAGACCTGTACCCAAATAGACGAACAGATCGCATCATGGCATTTGATGTTAATCGTCCTTTTAATAATCGCCGTGCAGATAAATTTAAGCCTTTATTACAGGGATATGTAGCAAATGTAAAACCAGTGGACGAAATCAGAAAGCTGGCGTTATTTGAAGGATTGGATGAGTATGGTCGCTTGATGCCGATGCTGGGTACAGCGGAACCGGTTACAGACGTAGGCGGGAATATTGTTAATGGTGCGATGACATGGGCACAACCTATCACTGAAAATCCGGCACTAGGCGCTACAGAAATTTGGGAAATTTTTAATGCTACTGGTGATGCACACCCGATTCATGTTCATTTAGTGCATTTCGACATATTGGATCGAACAAATTTTACATCCGATGTTATTGAGCAACCTGTCGTTCAACATAGCGGCGCTATCGGTGTTGGTTTTAGATTGGAAAATATTTTGGTTGATGCGTCGTCAACAATGCCAGCGAGTCCGGCAGAGAATGGCCCGAAAGATATGGTGATGGCATTACCGGGACAGGTTACCCGCATAAAAATGACATTTGATAAAGCTGGCAGATATGTCTGGCATTGTCATATCCTATCGCACGAAGATCATGAAATGATGCGTGCTTTTCATGTGGGGCCGATTTAAAATATAATCTGTTATATTTAAAAAACGTCAAGACATTACCGGGCTGTATCTAGAAATTCTGGATGCAGCTATGTGTTAGATCAATACATGAATTTCAGTGGCTTGTGACTTACCGAATGAGTTTTTAAAGATTATTGACTATGGCTGATATCAATATTGTGACTATAAGGACTCAGCTCGATTTAATAGTTATTTTTTTATTTGGCGCACATGATTTCGATAATGCCAATGATAGCTAACTGCGAAAAGAAAACCCATTACAGTTGCTGTAATGATCCCCCATGGTTGAATTATTACAAAGAAAAAATAAGATAAATCGCGCACGAAATTAAAAATAGTGGATAGTATTGTCTCATTTGGATAAATACCTACTTTAAAAAACTAATCAATCCGAAGGCAATAAAGAGCAACAAAAAAAATATATTGACTAGAACAAAACCGATCATCCAGAGAAACATAAAAACAAATGGGTGAGTGGCGATTTTGTATATCAATTCTTCGCCAAGCATACCTGCTAAAAAATAGGTTATAAAATCATCCATTAGAGCCCTTGACAAGTCCTGTCAGTAGGGTAATTAGACACATAAGCACTATCAAATGCTTATATCGTAATTTAAATGGGATTTTTGTAATGACTTTTGAAAACCTCAAACTTACATTAAATCAATTAGTAATGTTTAAAAAAAAGGCGCCTACAATAAACGGGCAAAAACACATATAGCAATGATATTGACAAGCTCATATTAATAACCATTAATATGGTAATAGCGCTACGCGATATTTTTTAAAATATGATTAAATCAATAGTATGGGAGTAATAAAGCATGATAAAAAAACAATTTGAGCCAATAAAATTTGGAAATAAAACGATCTGCCAATACGACCTTCATTATGCATTTTTAACTTATATAGATATTTAAAAAAACGGATATAAAAATAAACAGAAATACCTACCGCAAGGAAAGAAAGTGCCCAGTGATAAGACAACAAAATTAGGCCAATAAACACACCACCTATTTCAGATGGCAAACCAAGAAAATATAATGTTTTTAAAGAAAATCTATTTTCTGTTAGTTTCTTAAGATCGTAAAAATGCAAAAAAAATATATTCCTTTCAAATTAGATTAACCGAGCCTTCAATAGTGATTTTTATTGGATAAGAGTTTGCTAATTGAAAGCTTAAAATGAAAACTGAGAGGGTAGTATTTCTCTCAGTTTTCATTATGTTGATAGCGACTATAACGTAAATGGTTTGTTAGTAGTGATATATTCTATTTGCACACAAAGAGTATACGACTTTATTGTTATCCGCCCACCGAACACCTAAGTCAAACGTTGTTAAAGCGCGTTACTAACAACAAACTCTTTCTCCAGACGCGTCTCAAGATCATTGGCAACACCTTCTGATGCTTTAATCATGGCATTATTCAATAAATCAATAGACCATTGGCCAATGTTAGTCTTATATAGTGCGATATATTGCTGTAATTCTTCATCACTCACAGAGCGATATGCATGTACTATAAATAAATGCATAAACTGGCGCATAGGATACATTGATTGAGCGCGTATTTGCTCCAGGTTCTGCATGACTTGCGCTTGTGTTATTTGCTGCGCGACAGGAACAATTTTATTTAAATTAGTCATAGTTACAGTCACCAACATCATTTGCACAATAACACCACTTTCTGTAGCTTTTACAACCTCTTCTAATTGCCGCGCAAGATCGAGACGTTCTGGCGCCGCCTGGCTCATAATGAGATTACCACGCTGCATCATACCTTGTTGCGATTCGGGCGTTTGTGCTTCGTTTTCTAATGCTGTCATTTTTTGTACTAATGGCGTTTTTAATAACGTTAAAAGCTCGCTAAATCGTTTGGCATCATAATGCTCACTAAGATAATCCTTAACAGATTTTTTAAATTTTTCTGTATCATGCGCCTTAATCAAATGCTCTCGGAACTTCATTCTTTTGTTATTATCAATCGGTGGTGGCGGCTGTTGATCAAATCCCATCGCAACCGCATCAGGTAGTTGCTCAATGGAATAGTTAAGACCAGATTCAACCATAATTTGTTCGATAATTTCTATTTTACTATCGACTTTTCCTACTGACTTGACAGTAGTAGCGGCTTCACTTTTAACTTCCATCGCCATTTGAGGCAATGATTCCCTCGGCGGGGTTTGTGCACAACCAACGATAAGTGAGAACGAAACAAAAGCGCCAACAATTCTTAGTGTAAACATTACAGTAATACTCCTTGATGATATTTATTTATAACTATTATTATCCAAGCCAGACAATGTCATGTTTATTTTTAATTCAACAAGACCTGGTGTTTGCCTTTACTTTATAATCTACTTGTAGTTAACATTTCAATTGCCAGATTCGCCGTGTCTGACAATCCAAAAAAATCGCGATTAATATTTTTAGTACCTTCATCTTCTGGTAGAAAAAGTAATATTTTCCCCTTGAGTAAATTATCATCTCTTGTCTCCCACATCGATAAAAATTGATGTTTGGTAAACTTTCTGTTCCCCCACGATGGGT
>Ga0316207_10003418_pt1 | contig 14782 bp, 10 predicted proteins | sample 6weekpyrite_MG_FD_204943 | JGI IMG/M metagenome (GOLD analysis project Ga0316207, IMG submission 204943) | Microbial mat bacterial communities from mineral coupon in-situ incubated in ocean water Damariscotta River, Maine, United States -... | ecosystem: Environmental > Aquatic > Marine >... | reverse complement strand
CTATCTCATTAAATAGTGTCGGAGAATAGGCAGAATCACCAATAAAAAAGTATCTACCAGATGGAGTGGAAATAGCCCAGGAACACCACAATGATTTATTTTTATCGCCAATTCCTCTACCTGAAAAGTGAACGCCTGGCAAAGCTGTCAATTGAAAATTATAAATTAAATCTGTTTCATACCAGTCAAGCTCATGAACAAAATGGTAACCACGTTCAGTAAAGAAGCTTTTTAGTTTAAGAGGAACGAACACATGAATGTTTCCTTTATTTGGAAGGTTTTTTATAAATTGCTCATCCAGGTGATCGTAATGATTATGCGATAGGATAATAATATCTATTTTTGGAAGCGCTTCGGCGCTGATTCCAGGATTGACGAAACGCACTGGGCCAATCGAAAAAGGAGATGCATATTTTGAAAAAAAGGGGTCCGTAAGGATGAATTTTCCATCAATCTTCATTAAAAAAGTACTTTGTCCAATCCAGGTTATTGTATTTTTATTTTTTAAATTATGTAGTTGAGCTATAGCATCTTCTTCAGATAGATAATGACTTTCAGGAACAACTGGCAAATTAAAGGAAGATTTAATACGACTTATGTAAAAGCTAACACCTAATACTGGTGGATCTGGAACTACAGGGTAGTTACGAAACCCTTCAGTTGTATGGTGTTTTGGTTTACCCACTTCCCAGGTTGGTGGTGAAGCACAGGCTTGCATTGCAAACATTATAAGGACAATAAAAGCCTGAACCACTACCTGGGCAGTTATTTTAAGAACTTCAATAAACATATTTGCTTCCTACTGTTCAGGATAATATGAATTACTTATGGTTAACTAGTTAACTTCTGTGACATCCCCATAATGCAAAATGTGACATGCAATTCCCATTTTCTCTACTTCACGTTTAAACATTTCATCGTCAGCAGGATTAGCATTCTTTCGCCAAAAAAAATTGCAATTATAATGGCAAGGTATCACTGTCTTTGGCTTAATTAATTTGACTGCCTCAAGAGCATCTTTCTCATCCATGGTATTTCCGATAAACCTTCCACCAATAGGAATCATCAATACATCTGGTTTTAATCCCTCCCATTCTTTCAAAAAAACAGTATCGCCGAGATTAACCACAGTTTTATTTCCAAGCGTAATTTTGAATCCTACCGAGCCGCGAGCAAAATCGATATTTTCTTTTACCGTTTTTATTAATCCAAAAAATAGTTTAATGGTTCCGCGGCTATAGACCTGCATATTTTTCAGACTTTCAAAAATCTTAAAAGGCCCCAGGAAGATTTTCACTCCACCCCGGTCACCTTGAGCAACTTCGCCTTTTATATTTAATAATCCTGCAAAAAATTTTACCGGCAAGGGACCGTGCTTCGCATTCAGCCCCTCAATTTTCATGTTATCCAGGCTAACAACCTTGCCTACTTCTAACTTATGAACGTCTTCAACTTTGTTGCTAAGGAAGTCTTCCATAAGCGCTTCCCCGCAAACGGTAATAGCACGTACTTTTTTAGCCATAGGCACAGCATAAACAAAATGATCAGGATCACCATGAGTGACAAAAACATGTGTAACACCTTGCCACTCCGATTTTGGGATCAAACTATCGAGTTTGAATAACCATAAATTTTGCCCCGGATCGATGGCAATCTTGACGTCTTCGTCCTCAACTAGAAAAGCGTTATAAAGAAAATGTCTAATTTTCATATCATATCCTCCGTTGCATTATGAATACTTATTTACTGCTTGTGTACATCTTCAGCACCATAAAAAAATCCAATGCAAACTGGCACCTACAGAGAGCCATACCAAATGACGCCTGCTTAGATATGTCATTGAGAATCCCTCTTTAACTCTGCCGCGCCTGACCACCACAGGATCAGATTGTTTTCAGTCGGCGTGAGTGCATCCGCATGGTATGCCACGATGCGTGGCGTAAAATCGGTATAAGGGCGCGCCGAACTCACGTTACATCTATAAAGGTATCCGTTCAAAGTACCCGGGATGCTTGCATGACGCTGCATCACCTCGCAGACAGATGCCTTCTTATCCGCTGCTTCGATATCGACAGGGTCTGCATAGACCTGTAGCTGCACTAAATCGGCTGAAATCTCCCCCAGATAGATCTGCACTTCAAATATCCAATCGCCTTTTTCTTGGAACACAATCAAATTACCCCAGTGCACCTCATGCCAGTGCCGCCTTAATCGTTCATCCCACAGGCGAAGTCCTTTCGCGACTTGTCCTCCCTGGGCTGTCCTATGTCGAAAGGCAGCCGCTGATGGCAGGTACAACTTCTCGACGTATTCGCGCACCATGCGATTAGTGCTGAACTGTGGCGCCAGATGGGCCATGCTGGCGCGCATGCGGGTGATCCAGGCGCGGGGGAGTCCGGTCGGGTCACGGTCGTAGAACATCGGCACGACTTCGTTCTCTAACAGTTGATAGAGTTGCCCTGCTTCGACGGCATCCCATTCGGGTTCTGCATGTTCATTGCCATCACCCAATGCCCAGCCGACTTCCGGTGTATAGGCTTCGGCCCACCAGCCGTCCAGTTCCGAGAGGTTCAATCCGCCATTGACCAGCACCTTCATGCCACTGGTGCCACTGGCTTCCCAGGGACGCCGCGGGGTGTTGATCCAGACGTCAATACCCTGCACCATCTCCTGCGCAAGTGCGATATCATAGTCTTCAAGAAAGACCACATGGTCACGAACCTGCGTTCGAGCAGCGAACTGGACCCACTGCTGAATAAGGCGCTTGCCTTGGTCATCGGCCGGATGGGCCTTGCCGGCGACGATGATCTGCACCGGCCGTTGCGCACAGCACAGCAGCTTTATAAGACGCTCGGGATCGTGCAATAACAGGTTGGGACGCTTGTAGGCGGTGAAACGTCGCGCGAATCCGAGTGTCAGCACATTGGGATCAAGCACCTGCTCAGCCAGCCCAATACTGTCCGCCTCCACACCGCGGTGTCCTAGTTGCAGTTGCAGCCGTTGCCGCGCGTGGCGCACTAAATCGGCACGTTCCTGACCACGAAAGGTCCAGAGGATTTCGTCGCCCAGCGCTTCAACCGTATTGGCAAGCGCTGCCTCTGTACCGAGCCAGCGATCCTTGCCGCAGGAGTTTGTCCAGATCTTATCCGCCCATGGAGAATCCCACGACGGCACATGCACGCCGTTGGTCACGTAACTGATCGGCACCTCACATTTCGGCCAACGGGGATACAGATCCTGAAAAATACCCTGGCTGACTTCACCATGCAGGCGACTTACGCCGTTTATCCTGCCGCAGGTCCGCGCCGCCAAATATGCCATATTGAAGGGCTCGTTGCCATCGTGCGCATTGCGGCGGCCCAGGGCCACCAACTCCTCGGCTGCCACACCCAGGCTCTCCGCATATATCAAGCCATACTTTTCAAGCAAGTCACGAGAAAAGGTGTCGAAACCAGCAGCCACCGGGGTGTGCGTGGTAAACACATTACCCGGCCGGGTCGCCCAAAGGGCTTGCCAAAAATCCATCTGTTGTTGCCCCATGAAACATCGTGCCCGTTCCAGCGTCACGAATGCGGCATGGCCTTCATTCAAATGGCAGATATCGACCTCCAAATCTAACGCCTCAATCAAGCGCCAGCCGCCAATCCCCAGAGCGATCTCCTGCACCAGGCGCATCTCTTCACCGCCACCATACAGTTTGCTGGTAATACCGCGATCAACCGCACTGTTCAATGGATCATTGCTATCGAGTAGATACAGGCTAATCCGCCCCACCTGCACCTCCCAAACGCGCAGCCGTGCGATGCGTCCGGGCAACTTGATTTCAACGTGCAACCAGGCTCCGTTGGGGGCCATTACGGGACGAAGGGGTAGACTGGTCGAATCGTTATAAGGGTAGATTTCCTGCTGCCACCCCGTCGTATCCAGCACTTGCCGAAAGTAACCTTCCTGATATAAAAGACCGATCGCGGTAACCGGCACCACGAGATCACTGGCGGCCTTAAGATAATCACCCGCCAACACACCTAGACCGCCTGCGTACAGTGGCAGAGCCTTGCCCAGACCAAATTCCATGCTGAAATAGGCGACCCCTTTGAGCTCAGCATCGGCGTGCGCTTCACCAAACCAGCCGCAACGATCGCAGTAACTATTACGCGCGGCGGTCAAATCATCGAGGTGCTGTTTAAACTGTGCGTTCTGATTTAATTCTTCGAGCCGTTCGTGGGTCAAGTTTTGCAAGACAACAAATGGATTTTCGCTCTGTTCCCACAACTGCTGATCCATTGCTTTCCACACCGCATCACCGGCATGGCTCCAGGTCCAGCGCAAGTCCGTTGCCAGATCTGCAACTTTCTCTACCAGGGGAATCAGCTCGACTGGTAAGTCCTGTATGTAACGCATCATTAAGTGCGGTATCTTCATTAAGTTTTCTGCTTCCTCTCTAATGCCAACTGGTGCGTTTGACGAGTGGCATCGTGTGGCGGATACAAGCCTGGAAAGTCCCAACGATATTGTCGAACCGGGTGACGAGGAATCCTTGCAAAATCCGCATTACGACGTAAAGGCCCGTTCGGTAGTTATTCTGATCCGCTCCTGACCGGCCGGGTCACCCGTTATCTCAAAGCCGTCGACGCTATCGATCATAACGGCCTACCAGGCGAACGCCGATCACCGTTGGCCCAGGCGATCCAGTAATTTATCAAAAGGGTCAATGAATTTTTGTACACCTTCTGCTTCCAGTTGCTCGCTAACCGCATCAAGATGAATAGCCAGTTCACTGAGCTTTCCCTGCAGAGTGCGAGCCTCATCCAGTTCCTGTTCGATGCGCAATGCAGGATGACCATGATCACGATAGGCCATCAGGGTCGCCGGTGGCATGGTGTTGACCGTCTCCCTGCCAATCAAAGCTTCGACATATTTGATATCACTGTAATCCGGGGCCTTGGTACCGGTGCTTGCCCACAGCAGACGCTGGGTCTGCGCCCCCTGCCTGGACAAGGCCTGCCATCGGCCATCTTCGACACAGTTCTGGTAGTGTTGATAAGCCAGACGTGCACAGGCCACGGCAGTCTGGCCGCGAAAGCTGCTGGCAGATTCACCGGCACCAGTTTTGGCAAGTTTATCCAGACGTTTGTCCACCAACACATCAATACGGCTCAGAAAGAAACTCGCGACGGAAGCCACGTGTTCCAGCGGTTGACCAGTACTGGCCCGTGCTTCTAATCCAGCCATGAACGCATCTACAACTTCGCGATAACGTTGCAGGCCGAACAACAACGTGACGTTGACGTTGACACCCGCGGCAATCAGTTGCTCAATGGCTGGCAGTCCCTGCAGGGTCGCCGGCACCTTGATCATAGCGTTCGGCCGCTCGAGTGCTGTCCATAGCCGCCTGGCTTCGATGACAGTTTGTTCCGTGTCATAAGCAAGATGGGGCGAAACCTCCAGGCTGACAAAACCATCACGGCCGTTCGATGCATCGTAGACCGGCCGAAACACATCGGCAGCCCGGCGCACATCATCCAGGGTTAAGGCTGCATAAATTTCCTTCGCTGGAATGCCACGGCGCGTAAGCAATGAGATGGCTTCATCATAGTCATCGTGTTCGTTGATCGCCTTTTCGAAAATGGTCGGATTGGAGGTCATACCCGCCAGCCCGTCCTGCTCTATCATTCTGGCAACCTCGCCATTTTCGAGGATATCGCGCTGGATGTAGTCGAGCCAGACACTCTGGCCCAGCGCCCTGATCTTTTGTAATGGGTTAACAGCCATCAATAATACCTCTGGTTCCGATTGCACCGAATATGTCCCATAAATTACCCACCGGGCCACTTCCAGTTATTTATTTCCGGCATATCCTCACCGTAGGTGGTGATGTATTCGCGATGTTCGATGAGCTTGTCGCGCACGAACTGCTTCACATACGCCCCTGCCCGGCTGAGTTTCGGCACCCGATCGATCACATCGCCGAGCAGATGAAAGCGATCCAGGTCATTGCGCACCACCATGTCGAACGGTGTGCTGGTGGTGCCCTCCTCTTTGTATCCTCGTACATGTAGATTACTGTGGTTGCTGCGACGATACGTCAGCCGATGGATCAACCAGGGATAACCGTGGTAAGCAAAGATAATCGGCTTGTCGGTGGTGAACAGGCTATCGAAGTCCTTGTCCGACAGGCCGTGCGGGTGTTCTTCCTGCGGTTGCAGTGTCATCAAATTCACCACATTAATCACCCGTACCTTGAGGTCCGGCACATGCTGGCGCAACAGGTCCACCGCCGCGAGGGTTTCGAGGGTTGGCACATCGCCGGCACAGGCCATCACCACGTCGGGCTCGCTATCCTGATCATTGCTGGCCCATGCCCAGATGCCAATGCCTGCCGCGCAGTGTTTGATAGCCGCATCCATGTCGAGCCACTGCGGCTGCGGTTGTTTGCCTGCGACGATCACATTAATGAAATCGCGGCTGCGCAGGCATTTGTCCGTAATAGTCAGCAAGGTATTGGCATCGGGCGGCAGGTAAACGCGAATGATATCGGCTTTTTTGTTAACGACATGATCAATGAAGCCCGGGTCCTGGTGGGAAAAGCCGTTGTGGTCCTGTCGCCAGACGTGAGAGGTCAACAAATAGTTCAATGATGCGATGGGCTGGCGCCAGGGGATCTCTTTACTCACCTTCAGCCACTTGGCGTGTTGATTAAACATGGAGTCAATAATGTGAATGAAGGCTTCATAACAGGAAAACAAACCGTGGCGACCGCTGAGCAGATACCCTTCCAGCCAACCCTGGCAGGTGTGTTCGCTGAGGATTTCCATGACGCGGCCGTCTGCTGCGAGATGATCGTCTTCAGGTAGCGTCTCCGCCATCCAGGCCCGATTGGTGACCTCGAACAAGGCGCCGAGGCGATTAGACTTGGTCTCGTCCGGCCCCATGACGCGGAAATTGCGTGCGTCCGCATTGCGCTGCATAACATCGCGCAACAAATAACCCATGACGCGGGTCGCCTCACCCAGTACCTGACCGGGTGCCGGCACCTCGACGGCATAGTTGCGAAAATCCGGCATGCGCAAATTCTTCAGCAACAGGCCGCCGTTGGCATGCGGGTTAGCGCCCATACGGCGTACGCCTTTCGGGGCCAACGCTGCCAGTTCCACAACCAGTGCGCCGCTGTCATCGAAAAGTTCTTCCGGTTGATAACTCTGCATCCATTGTTCGAGCAACTTGATGTGTTCCGGTTTTGTCGCCATTTCGGCAAACGGTACCTGGTGCGAGCGCCAGTAACCTTCTGTCTTCTGACCATCAACTTCCCTGGGTCCGGTCCAGCCCTTCGGGCTACGTAAGATAATCATCGGCCAGCGCGGACGTGTTACTACACCGTTGCTACGCGCTTCGTGCTGAATGCTTTTGATTTCAGAGATAACGCTATCCAGCGTTGCCGCCATGTTCTGGTGCATCACCTCGGGATCCGATCCTTCGACAAAATAAGGTATGTAGCCGTAACCGACGAACAGACTTTCTAACTCGTCATGACTTAAGCGCGCCAACACCGTTGGATTTGCGATCTTGTAACCATTCAAATGCAATACCGGCAACACCGCGCCGTCATGCACCGGGTTTAAAAATTTATTCGAATGCCAGGCAGTGGCCAGCGGTCCGGTTTCCGCTTCGCCGTCACCCACCACGCAACAGGCGATGAGATCCGGGTTATCGAATACGGCGCCATAGGCATGTGAAACCGCATATCCGAGTTCACCGCCTTCATGAATGGAACCGGGTGTCTCAGGCGCGACATGACTGGGAATGCCCCCCGGGAATGAAAACTGTTTGAATAACTTTTTCATGCCTTCTTCATTTTGCGCCACATCCGGATACACTTCGCTGTAAGTGCCCTCCAACCAGGTATTTGCCACCAGGCCTGGCCCCCCGTGTCCGGGGCCGGTAATGTAAATAGCGTTTAAGTCCTGCGCTTTAATCATGCGGTTAAAGTGCGCGTAAATAAAATTCAAACCCGGCGTGGTACCCCAGTGACCGAGTAGTCTTGGTTTGATGTGTGCAAGCGTTAACGGTTGTTTTAATAGCGGATTATCCAGCAGATAGATTTGACCGACGGACAGATAATTCGCTGCGCGCCAATAAGCATCGATCTTGCGTAATTCGTCTACTGACAAAGGGCCATGCTGGTCGCTAGATTTGATTGTGGTTACCATCTTTCCCTGCTCCTCCCGATCCCAGATCGGTCTGGTTTCAGCTTTCTTGTTTGTTATCAAAGCTTCACGATAAGGGTATTGTAAAAGCCGATGTTATAATCTTCTTTACAGGAATTATTACGATTACTTTTAACACCCTTCTATTTTACTCACAATGCATATTTTTTATTCATTGCTCGAACTGTATGTTCAGCAATAATAAGCTCTTCATTCGTTGGAATCACCCACACTAAAACGACGCTGTCCGACGCACTGATCTGCCGTTCATTCTGCAAATTGGCCGCCGTGTTGAGACGAATATCCAACCATGTGGCGTGGCGACAAATTCGTTCGCGTATATCAGGGGCGTGCTCGCCGATGCCAGCGGTAAACACCAGAGCATCGAGGCCACCGAGAGTGGCGACCAGTGACCCCAATTCACGATTGACACGATAAACAAACAGGTCGATCGCTTCTGCCGCAGCTGGATCATCGCTGGCCAGCAACTCACGTATGTCACCGCTGATACCTGACACTCCTAGCAAACCGGACTGATAGTGCAGCAGATCTGATACCTCCTTGTTCGTCATGCCTTTTTCGCGCTGAAGATACAACACCACTGCAGGATCAACAGAACCGGAGCGGGTCGCCATCGGTAAACCATCCAGCGGTGTAAAACTCATAGTGGTGGCAATGCTCTTACCCTCTTTCATGGCACACAGACTGGCTCCGTGCCCCAGGTGCGCGACAATGATCCGACCCTGTGTCCTTTCAGTTAGATAGTCGGGTAGTACCCGCGCGATATACTCATAAGATAGCCCATGAAACCCATACCGGAGTACTCCCGCATCAAAAAAACTGCGCGGAATCGCAAAGAGCTGTTCCAATAACGGCATACTGCGATGAAACGCCGTGTCAAAACAGGCAACCTGTAGCACGTCGGGCTTAAGGCGGCGTAGCGCGCGGATGGCGGCAAGATGATGCGGTTGATGCAAAGGCGCCAATGGTACAAGTTCCTCAAGACGCGCCTCGACTTTAGTATCCACAATCACGGGGCCAGAATAGTGGACACCGCCATGCACGATTCGGTGGCCAACTGCTACAATCGAGGATGCATTAGCACACTCGTCAATCCAGTTTAATAAAGTCAGGAGTGCATCGTCATGGTTCTTGATAGAAATAATCTTCTCTACAAGCAAGGTATCATTTGTCGCTAAAGATTGAGGGGGTGCATAGATCCTGAAACACCCTTGCTGACCGATACCGTCGATTTCACCACGATACAATATATCTAAATTATCTTTGCTATTGTCGTGGCAATAAATGGCAAACTTGATACTGGAGGAACCAGCGTTGATTATCAGTATCGCGTCTTTCATTATTCACTCCAGTAATGTATTACACTAAATCAAACGCTGTCCATTTTAGATTTGTATCTCATCCCCAATATGCATGATGTGACAAGCAACACCCAACATCTCAACTTCGCTTTTGAACATTCCATCATCGACTGGATTATATTTTTTCGTAAAAAATGCCGGGCAGTTATCGGGCAGTTATAATGACAGGGAATCACACGTTTTGGCCGCATTATCCTTACCGCTTGCAATGCTTCAGCTTCATCCATTGTATTATGAATAGCTTTTCCACCAATGGGTATCATTAAAACATCAGGATTATTTATTTTTTGCCATTCCTTTTCATGATGAAGAGTATCTCCAAGATTAATAATCTTTTTTCCATCTAACTTGATATCAAAATCAATTGCGCCCCACCCGACCCTCTCTTCTGATCCTGGTTTTACTATTTTAGAAAAAGAACCAAATTTAAGAATGAGTTCGCTATGCGTCTTTTTTATGCCAGTGATTGACATTCCATCAAGCTGAATGGTTTCATCAACTGAAATGGCGTAAAGTTTTTTAATTAGTGTTGTAAATGCCAGTCCTTTATCTCGAGAACCAAGCATCAATTTTTCCCCTTCGACATTCCTCGCCATTGTTTTATTGCAAATAACAGGAGCACTAGCGACTTCTGCCACTCTATCTGCATGCCAATAATGATCAGGATCGCCATGAGTAACAAGGATGCGTGTAATGTTTTTCCATTCAGATTTTGGGATTAGCATTGTGAATCTAAAAAAATAAAAAAATAGTGCGCCAGGATCAATAGCGATTTTTTTATCGCCTGACTCAATGACGAAAGCGTTGTAGAGGTAGCGTGTGATTTTCATTTTTTTCCATTAACATTAAGACGTTGATTGTCGTCCATCACCTTATCGGTTTAAATATTTTTCCCGATTTATTACACGTGGATCATATGTAGAAAATATAAATGTTATTTAATCCTCCCTGTCTTCCCTGGCCTTCCAGGATGCCCTATCCACGACTACCAGTGATATCCCACAAACAGACCGGCGTGCACGCCACCCGCCTCTCTTTCTTTATTAAACAACGTAACGTCAGCCTGTGAATAGCGGATATCCAGCCCCAGATTGAGCTGTGGGCTCGCCGACCAGTAGGTGCCCGCTCCCAGCCAGAGACCCGTGTCGGTATCGTCTTGTTCTACCGTAGTCGCACCGGTTTTACTTTTGATCTTGCCTGACACCCTGGCAACACCACCTCCAATGTAAGGGCGAAATGAGGAACCGGTGTCATGCCAAATCTTGCGTATCCCAATATGCTGTTCGGACGTGTAGCCATCTTCCCTGTTCGTACCACTTTTGGACACATCTGCTGATCCCAAAAAATCGATGGCGATACTCACGGACCAATCAATTTTCCTGAAATCAAACAGTGCACCCAGCTCAATCTGCGATTCAACGGGCTTCCAGTCATCCTCTTCCAGTTGCTTCTGACCCAGCAAAAAATTCGCGTTACTGATCCAATCCCCTGCCTCGGCCATCGGCATAGCCAACATGACTGACAGGGTAAGTACGGAAACGAGGGCTGTTTTATTGCTGCGAGCTTTAGATCCTGTATTGTTTTTCATTTCAGACCCCTTTTCTCAAAAATTAGTTGTAAGTTGATCTTCCCTTAGGAAACCTCTGACCAAGTCATGATTGCGATCTTACTGCTCAAAAGTTTCAGCTACTGCGTTGAAAATCTTGCCAATAGCTTGCTATTACCTGCAATCTTCGCCTTGTATCTATAACTTTTGAACAGCAATCTCATCAACCAGACTTAATCAGAAATCCCCTGGTTTTCCGTCCAATATTTTAGAGGGCTCTCTAAGCATTTTCGAGTCATACAACATTTAAAGTTGACGCCTCTTAATACTGTATTGCATTGATAATGATCAATCATATTGGTGATTTACCTGCTTATTCGCGCTGCCTCAAAAGACAGTAGATTTCCGCTATCAGGACAATATCTAATCCAGCAGTACGTACATTAAAAAATAACCCAACTAAAGCCTGCAACTGTTCTGTTTCAAATATTGTCGAATAACCTTTGCCATTTAAAATAAACAAATCAATAAAGCTAACAAGCTCGGCAGCGCCCCAAGAACGGCCTCAGCCGACCTTAAAAGCAGCGCAAGCAAAGCAAGATTATTATTTACCGTTTTGAGTATTACATAAAGGGCCTGGGACAGTGCAACGACACTTGCGTATATGATTATTACGCTGACAACACCGATACGAAATAGTAAATCATCAACCAGACTTAACCAGAAATTCCCTGGGATTTGTTTTTATATTCCACAGTTATGGTGACATTCCCTAATTTTTGTCCTTTTTCAACATACCTGTACGCCTCGACAATTTTTTCTAGCGGATAGCTTCTATCTATTACTGCTTTGAATTTCCCTTGTTCTATGAGCTTTTTTATTAAAAGTATACTTTCCCTAATATTTACAGGAGTTGGAAATACGGTTCTTCTGTTTCCAATCAGTGGTTTTATAATCAGTGTTATAAGTGGTAAGAAAACATTTTGAGCCATATAACCCAGGTCTGATGAAATATAAACCCCTCCTGGTTGCAATAGTTGTTTACATTCAAAAAATGAACTTTTACCAACCGCATCAAATACATAATCATAAATTTGTTTCTCTTTTGTAAAATCCTCTTTCGTATAATCAATTACTTTATCAGCACCTAATGATTTAACTAATTCTATATTTTTCGTACTACACACTGCAGTAACATTAACATTTAAATATTTTAGAAGTTGAACTGCAGCAGAACCAATTGCACCTGTTGCCCCATTCACGAGAACATTCTGCCCTTTTTCGGGATTAACTTTATTGATAAAATTATACGCATAATGCACACCTTCAGAACTCGCTGCAGCCTGTTCATATGATATATTTTCAGGTATTGTCATTACCTTATCTTCTTTCACCGTCAAGTATTCAGCATGGGCTCCTGCACCCTGATCATCAAAGCCGAAAACTTTATCTCCCACTTTTAGTAAGCTTATACTTTTTCCAGTCGTTTCGATCTGTCCAGCAAATTCGGTTCCAGGCGTTTGTTTTTCAGGTTTGAACAAACCCGTTACCAATCTCATAAAAAAGGGTTTTGCTCTAATTGTTGCACAGTCTGTTCGATTAACTGTTGTGGCATGTATCTTTACGAGTATTTCATTATTCTTAGGGACAGGTTTTTCTATCTCTTTTAATTGAAGAACATCGGGTGGACCATATTGTGTGTACACAACAGCTTTCACAGGTATTCCTCCAAAGTAATCACAACTTTTCCTTTTGCGTGTCCTTCTCCAAAATAGCGGAGTGCTTCAGCAAGCTCGCTTAATGGATAACTTCTATCTATAACGGGGATGACTTTGCCGACTTCAAAAAGTTCTATCATAAGATCTAAACCCTTATTTGCTTTATGCATTAACAGGCCCATTTTCTGACTCCCTGTTATCGAAAACCAGGGCCCCAGAAACAGCAGTTGGTTAACTCTAACCGTAGAGCCTCCAACCATAACAAAAACACCATTTGAGCTTAATGAATGTTTGTAATCAAAAATCGAATGCTGTGCCGCCATATCAACAATCAGATCATAACTCTGCCCATTTTTGGTGAAATCTTCCTGTGTGTAATCAACAACATGGTCTGCACCTGAGGAACGCATTACATCCAGTTTCTCCGTGCTATCCACGCCAGTCACTTCAGCCCCAACTGATTTGGCAATCTGCACCGCAAACGATCCCGCCCCACCACCCGCACCATTAATCAAAACCTTTTGTTGTCGATTTATTTTTTTTAACTGAAGCTTTCCTTTATATTGAAGGCCCTGCAGGGCAAGCAGCCCAGCTTGAGGAACGGCTGCTGCTTGTTCGAATGTCATACTGCTCGGCTTTAACGCTAATGCATTATCACGCGCACAGACATACTCGGCAAAACCACCCCAACCACAACTACTTAGATCCCCGAACACTTCATCACCTGGGCGAAACTGCTTGACGTTTTTGCCAACCGCTTCAACTCGCCCGGCTATATCACATCCGAGTATTTTTATTCTTTCTGGTTTTAGAACCCCGGCCATTAAGCGATTCACAAACGGTTTACCTATCAGAATTTCCCAGTCCCAGGAATTTATAGAAGCCGCAAAAACTTTTACCAATACTTCATTGTCCCTGGGTGTGGGTTTTTCTACTTCTTCTAATTTAATAAAATCAGCTGATCCGTATTTTGTCAGTACACCTGCTTTCATGAGTTCCTCCGCAGTAGCTTTGAATCTTCAGATTCAACAGCACGTTTTTCCCACTGTTCAATATTGATACCTTTAATCAAAAGCCATAAGGCGAGTAACAGTTCCCCCCAGAATGTATAAAGGACAACCGAAGCGATAGCTGGGAAAAAAAAGAATCTAACTGTATCTTGCAAATAACCCAAACCTGCAATGATCAACATGAGACCTAAAACTCTGGGCAAAAAACCAGACTTGAAAACTAAATACCCCATGGGAAATAACCACAGACCCCAAAAGATCTGCGCGATATTAATTCCATGTTCGTGCAATTCAAGAAAGACCATCACCTGAGCATGTAACTGATCTGTTTTGAACACCGCCAGATAATCAGCACCACTCAATAATAACAGGGCAGCAAATTGATTTAGTTCATTGAGCATCGTGACTGGAACACTGACCAGAAAGAATACCACCATAAGCACTGCAGTGTTTCGACTAACTGGTTTGAGTAACTTATATAACACCAGCACCAGCACTATATTAACTATCTGAACGACTAACGCGCTCATAATACTAAGACGAAATAGAAATGCGGAAGCGATAATATTATTAACTGTGGTTACCACATCGCCGGGCACAATAAGGGTGGAATGGCTATACATGCCGAAGAAACCGAGTGGCACCATAGTTAGATACAGCAACCCTGCAGCTCTTGCATAAACAAGTGGCGATGTTTCGGTGGTACGGCTTGTCATTTCAATTCCTCCTAATTTACTTTGATCAGGTGAATTTAAGGGTGGTTAACTACAATCTATCCTATAAGTTTAAACATCTAAAAAACAAAACATTTCGTTAATAAAAGAAAACGCTAAAAACGCGAATAACCGCAAATGTACGCAATATAGAAAAATATTATGGTTTAACGCAACTTAGGCTCACCTGCAATAATTGCGTTTTTCGC
>Ga0316207_10003417_pt1 | contig 14786 bp, 9 predicted proteins | sample 6weekpyrite_MG_FD_204943 | JGI IMG/M metagenome (GOLD analysis project Ga0316207, IMG submission 204943) | Microbial mat bacterial communities from mineral coupon in-situ incubated in ocean water Damariscotta River, Maine, United States -... | ecosystem: Environmental > Aquatic > Marine >... | reverse complement strand
CAATATCGTCGAGCGGATTGGTTTCCATGATCACCAGATCAGCCAATTTTCCAACTTCCAGAGAACCGATATCGTTATCAAAACCGAGATGACGCGCTGGATTAATCGTGGCGGCTTGAAGGGCCTGAAGCGGTGTAAAGCCGCCCCGCACAAACGACCACATCTCCCAGTGAGCGGCGAGGCCTTCTTGTTGACCATGCGCCCCGATGGAAACAATTACACCGCGATCCATCAACAAACGCGCCGTGTTGGCACTCACACCGTCAACAAAATCACTTTCAGGAGCGGTTATCCGGCGTACCGATCCCGGCTGAAGGATATGGGGTGGTACATGTTGTGACAGGATCGGATGCAGCCAAACATCCATGGCTTGACGCCAATACGGATCGCCCGCCAAACCGCCATAGGTGACAGCCAGCGTGGGCGTGTAAGCTACCTCGGTTTGAGAATACATGCTCAGCACATCTTCATAGATCATCGATGTTGGCAGATTGTGCTCGATGGAGGTATTGCCATCGGCGACCATGGCCATATCCATGTGATAATTGGAGCCGCCCTCAGCAACGACGGCCACATCTGCGGCAATTGAGGCCGCAACGACCTGTTGGCGCTGCTCCCGGCGAGGCTGATTGTAGTTCTTCACCGACAAAGCACCCTGGCTGGCCAAGCGCAAGACATGCTCCTCGGCATCAGAATAATCATCGATATTGGCAAAGAAGCCCGGGGCACGCGCGCCATAGACCACCTCGCCGGTTGAATAGAGACGCGGAGCCAGAAGCAGACCTGCACGCTGGTATTCACTGGAGGTGAATATGTGGCTGGCCTGACTGGAAGGATCATGGATGGTCGTTACACCCAGCGCGAGATGGGCAATCGTTGACCAGTTTTGCTGCGGGATGATGTCATCCGTGCCTTGTGGTCCGTGAGCGTGCGCATCAATAAAGCCCGGTGTGATGGTCTGTCCGGCGACATCAACAATGTTCGCGCCTTCCGGTACATCAACATTGGCTCCAATAGCGATGATCCGGCTGCCATCGATGACAATTGTGCCGTTTTCGATGATACCGCCGTCCTCTCCGTCCATGGTTATGATACGGCCACCGACAAGCGCTGTGATACCTTCAGGACGATCTGCCGTCGCGGTCATCGACAGATCAACACCTTCGGTCGGCGGAGCATATGCTTCATCATCCTCACCGGCTGCCGGGTCGGGACGAAGATCGTCCAAGCTTGCTGAGAACAGGTTTGGTCCAAGGCTCCAATTGATCTGGGAACCATTATCTGACCAGTGCATGTATGTAGACCCATTGCCGCTGGCTTCTACCACCGGCAAGGCACCGCTTGTCCGTCCCGCCGATACCGATTGTGGACCCGGCATCAAAGGCGTCACATAGACATCATAGTTTTCGTTGAATGCCATATGCGTTCCATCAGGCGAGACCTGATATTCGGCCACCAACTCAGCGCTAGCATGCGTGCGCTCATTATCCCCATCCGTGTCCATAGATACCAGAGATACGCCGCCCCCGGACCGGGTGACGAAGATGCGGTCATCACGGGCTCCATAATGCGGAGAATTACCGGAATCGGTCACATGCGTGGCATCGCCGCCCGAAGCTGGAATAGTAAAAACACCCCTTGTTTCAGACCATTCAGGAGCGGTTAGATATCCACCACGGCCCTTTTCAAAAACAATAGTATCGCCATCGGGTGAAAAACGGGGGCGACGATAATGGCCTGGTTCACGGGTCAATAAACGTTCACGTCCGCCGCGTGCAGACACAGAGCGAATTTCACCCAGTTCTTCATCATCCCAGGTGACAAAGGCGATAGTACGACCATCGCGTGACCAGGTCGGGAAAAGCTCACGGCGATCGCTGGTGTCGCGTGTCAGGCGGCGCGGTTCGCCTCCTGACGTGTCAATCGTCCATAACCGGCCCAGGCTTTCAAAAACGGCCCGGCTGCCATCCGGCGAAATCGTGGCAAAACGCGGCATTTGCGTTTCAAACTCATCGGGAGACACTTCCACTTGCGGGCGCGGCGGATCAATCACATCGCGTGTGTCAGAAACAGAAAACGGAATATTGGTAACGTCACCGGAGGCGATATCGATACGGTGAATGCCGCCACCAGCCCAGAAAACGATGGAGCCGCTGTCCGGTGTCCAGTCCATATTCGGATACATGCCGGTCACCCCCCAGGTTTCCTGCATGTCTTGATCCAGGCCATCATAGATCCGGCGCTCTTCACCGCTGGTCAAATCCTTTAGATAGAGCATGGACTGGGTGCGTTCACGCCGGACAAAGGCGATATAGCGTCCATCCGGGGATGGTGCCGGACGTACCGCCCCACCCGCGCCAGAGACCGCCGTATCGGTTTCGCCGGTTTCCATGTCGTAGCGATTGATATTGAACAGGCCGGTATTGGAATCCTGAGCATAGATGAACTGGTTTCCACTGGTCACATTCTGGGTGAAATAGATATAGCGGCCATCGGGTGAAAAGATTGGCTCGCCCAATTCCTTCTGGAAGCTCTCATTGGGCCGTTCAACCAATTGGACACCGCCGCCACCGAGTACGTGATAAAGCCAGATTTCACCGGTTCCCGCTGAACGGGATGTGGTAAAATGCTTGCGCGCGGCGATATAGCGACCGTCCGGGCTCCATGTCGGATTGTTGAGAAGACGGAAGCTTTCACTGGTCAGAGAGCGGGCATTGGAGCCGTCGACATCCATGGTCCAGACATTATCACCGCCTTCACGGTCACTGATATAGGCAATCCGGCTACCATCGGGAGAAAAGCGGGGCTGATACTCCCAAGGCAAACCGCTGGAAATATTAGTCGCCTCACCGCCGGTGATCGGCATTGTGTAGACATCACCGAGCAGATCAAAAGCGATGGTCTGGCCATCCGGGCTGACATCAAGGCTCATCCATGTGCCTTCGGTCACATTGATGTCAATCTGGCGCATGTCCAGAGGCGGGCTGGCAACGTCCCAAGCTTCATTGGCCTCCGCTTCCGGCGTTGCGTCTTCGGTGGCATCATCTTGCCAGCCATAGGCCGGTGACAGGCTGAGAATGGTAGAGGCGGTCAGAGCCGCAATAAAACGTGACATGGATTTTCCCCGCTAAACATGAGTTTGGCGCGAGAATAGTCCGCCGGATGCCATCCGACAAACTAACCATTCTGTGAGGTCGGTATTACCTTAGAACTTGGAAGACTAATGCCCGCCGGTCATTCGGCCCAGACGCACCTCATAATCCACCGCAATCCCGTATTTCGGGTCATCATCGGAATCGACCATCAACTGGCCTGCCTTGGACAAGAGTCGGTGGCAGACAGGGCTGAGATGGCGCAATTCAAGCCTTTTTCCAGCGGTCGCATATTTGGCGGCCAAGTCTTCAATGGCCTGCAAGGCTGATTGATCAACCACGCGTGAATCCGCAAAATCAACGACAACGCCTTCAGGGTCGTTTTCGATGTCAAACAGCTCGGCAAAACCGGCTGTGGAACCAAAAAATAGCGGGCCGTCGATCTGGTAAACCTTGCGACCGTTCTCGGTCGTTTCAGTCCGCGCATGGATATGACCGGCGGCCTTCCAAGCATAGACCAAGGCTGAAACGATCACGCCAACTATAACCGCCGTCGCCAATTCGGCATAAACCGTTACGCCTGTGACCAACAGAATGACAAATGCATCTGATCTGGGGATACGACGCATGATCCTCAGGCTCTGCCAGGCAAAGGTGCCGATGACGACCATAAACATCACGCCGACAAGCGCGGCCAATGGAATTTGTTCAATCAGGCTGGAGCCAAACAGGATAAAGGCAAGCAGGAACAAAGCAGCAGCCGTGCCGGAAATACGCAACCTGCCGCCTGACTTCACATTAATCATAGACTGGCCGATCATGGCGCAACCGCCCATGCCGCCAAAAAATCCGGTCACCAGATTGGCCGCGCCTTGAGCGAGGCATTCCTGAGAAGCTCCGCCCCTGCGACCGGTGATCTCACCAACAAGGTTGAGCGTGAGAAGACTTTCAATCAGGCCAATTGCGGCCAGAATGATTGAATAGGGCAGGATGATTTCCAGCGTTTCCAAATTTAGAGGAACCATTGGAATATGAAATTGCGGCAAGCCGCCTTCAATCGATGCCAGATCCCCCACACTGGATACCGGTAGACCCAAACCGATCACCAAGACGGAGACGATCAGGATCGCGACCAAAGGTGCCGGGATGGCCTTGGTGATCTTGGGGGTGAAATGGATGATGGCCATGGTCAAAGCGACCAGGCCCAGCGTCAACATCAAGGGCAAGCCCGACATCCAGACATGTTCACCGTGATCGCCCATAACTTTGAACTGGTCGAGTTGGGCCAGAAAAATCACGATCGCCAGGCCATTGACGAAACCGAGCATCACCGGATGCGGCACCATGCGAATGAATTTCCCAAGTCGAAAAACACCGGCCGCAATCTGGATAAGCCCCATCAACACAACAGTGGCAAACAGATATTCGATACCATGTTCTGCAACCAGGGAGACCATAACCACAGCCAAAGCACCGGTTGCTCCGGAAATCATACCCCGACGCCCCCCAAACAGGGCGGTGATCAGGCCCACGATAAAGGCCGCATACAAACCCGCCAGTGGAGGAACGCCCGCCACGAAAGCAAACGCCACCGCTTCAGGGACCAATGCCAGGGCAACGGTCAAACCAGCTAGAATTTCTATGCGCAATTGGCCGATAGAAAGATCAGGCCTCTCTCCACGATTTCTGACAGTTTTTGAAATGCGGTCCGCAAAGGCGGCAAGAGACGTTCGAACCATTTTGATTTTCCGTTTGGTAGGCGCTTAACTTACAAAGCACACAGACAGGCGCGGCTTCTTAGGCTGTGCCGCCTGCTCTGGCCAGTCATAATTCTTGAGATCAGGCGAATATTTCGCATCAACCTTTCACTAACCATGCTTCTCAACGGAATATTGGGCTTGTTGGTCCATAAGGATGTCTTGGAAAAGGGGTTCTTGCGTGAAAAACTCAAGCCAACAGGGCCAGTCCCATAGCGGACCAGCCAATGACACAAACGGTCGGGCTCGGCCATTTGCCAAAGATGCAGCTGCCATGACCCGTGCGCAGCTGAAAGCGCAAGCACGTGCCCCGCAACACCGATTGAATCGCAAGGCGCTCGGTCATGCCCTGCGGATGCTTGATCTTGTCACCATTGTTTTGATTGCCTTTGCAGGGGCCAACACCCTGCCGGGTGCTAATTTGGCGAACATAGCAGCCGGAGAACTTTTACCGCTCATAGGTTTTGCCATTTTTGCCCCCTGGCTTCTAAATTTGTCCGGGCTTTACAGGGTTGAAAATCGTCCCTCGACTTTGACACGCGTATTGAAAGCTTTCATCGTTTCGGGCTTGTCTGGCACGGCCCTTATTGCCATTGCACATTTTACAGCGCCTCGCTCAGTTGACCTCATTGCCACATTTGCCCTTATAGCTGTGACATCCCTGACCCTGATTCACATCATCTATGCGGGGTTCATTGAAAGCTGGTTCAAAGCCGGACGCCTGGCTCGCAATATCGTTTTGATTGGTGCAACACCCAATGCCCGCAAACTGCTGACGTCAAATGCCGGTTCTGGTGCTGTCAATGTCGTGGGCGTATTTGATGATCGCAAATCCCGTAGCCCGATCCAGCTGGCGGGTGCTCCTTATCTGGGCGACCTCAAAGATCTGTTCAAATGGGATTTATTGCCCGAGGTGGACCGCATCGTTCTAACGGTTTCCTCCAAGGCTGAAGCGCGTGTTCAAATGTTGCTTGAAAAGCTTCGCGCCCTGCCCCAACCGGTCTGCCTGCTTCTGGATCTGGACGGATTTGATCCGGATACAACCAGCTTGGAAGATGTCGTTGGCATTCAGGCCGCTCGCATGAGTGGTGAAGAAGAAAAACTGTCTCATCTGGTCGCCAAACGCATTCAGGATTTGGTGTTTGGTTCCCTTTTGTTTGTGGCAACACTTCCCTTGATGTTGATCATCGGGGCTGCTGTCCGGCTCGACAGTCCGGGCCCTGCCCTGTTCAGGCAAGAACGAGAAGGCTTCAATGGTCGACGGATTACAGTGTTCAAATTTCGCTCGATGCGGTTTGATCCTCGCCCAACCGGCAAGTCTGTGCGTCAGGTGGAGCTAAATGACCCCCGGGTCACCCGGATTGGCGGATTTTTACGCAAAACCAGCCTGGATGAATTGCCTCAGTTATGGAATGTGTTGCTCGGAAACATGTCGCTTGTCGGGCCGCGCCCCCATGCGCCAAGCATGAAAACAGGCGGAACAGAAACGTCCAAACTGGTGGCTGAATATGCCCACCGTCACCGGGTCAAGCCGGGCTTGACCGGCTGGGCACAGGTCAATGGGTCACGAGGCCCTCTGCATTCACCGGAAGCGGCGCGAGAACGGATTCATTGGGATGTTGATTATATCGCCAAATCCAATTTCTGGTTTGATATCTGGATCATGATGCGGACCTTGCCCGCTCTTCTGGGTGACAAGATCAATATCCGTTGATGGATCAAGGCCAAGCTCTCAAGGTCTGAGATATAATTGAGGCTTTTGCCAATTTCTTGACCATTGTGCTTCTAATGTGCCCATCAAGGGATTGGTCGGAAACGGGCTTCGCCCTTCAGGATTGCCGCCATAAACAGGATTAAACCGGTTTTCCTGATTTTCATGCACGCGCCAGCCTGTATCCCACCGGAAAAAGGCCCAGCCGGCTCCGGCCCTTTCCAGTGAATTCGTGCGCTCCATGATATAACGGTCCGCCTGAGGGGCCCAACGCACCACGCCCAGCTCTCCCATCATCCAATGCTCAGCATCAGGCGGTGTAAACTCACCGGAACCCGGCTCAAAACTGATCGGATTGTCTGCAGATTGATGCGTGTAATCGCGCGGTGAATAATCATGAACCGCCAGAACGATGCCATTTTCACAATTCAAATCCAGTAGCGATGAGAACCGGGTATGTGCATAGCTGTCCGGGCTCATCAAAATCGGGGTTTGTCTATCCTGTTCACGAACGGCCGCCGCCAAGCGTCTTGCCAGAGCAGGCCAATCGGCTGGCGTGCCTGAAACCCGGCGGGCCAATCTTTCTGGATTCCATTCATTCAACGCAATGCCATCCGGTCCCAACCCGACCTGATTGGCATTTGGCTCAATCATCAAACAATAACCGACAATATTGGGATTATCCCGGAACCGGCGCGCTGTGCGTCGCCACATACGCTCCCAACCGGATTGGGCTTCATATGATGTCCAAAGTGAATCATTGATCATGTGCTCAGGAAACCAGGTGCCCGCACTGTCACGATGGAAGGTAAAAGAGCTGCGTCCCGGTCCGGTTCTAAAACCAATGACCACAAATAATCCGGCCCTTGCACAACGCCGTACCATGTCGTCGAGATGCGCTTCAATAACCGGGTCCAGATTATAAGGCGGTGCTTCCGAGAAAGTTCCGGGCAATGACAAGATCACCAGGTTGGCCCCGGCACGAGTCAGAGAAGACAAGGCGCGATCCGATACCGGTGATCCCACCGGGCCCGGCCCTAAAAACTCCGGACCATCTATTTGCGGATAAACCCGTCTTTGGGCGATCACAGCACCACGAAGATGCGGACCTGTTGCATTGTCCCATAAGTCAATTTTGGCAGTGTTTTGGGCTCTGGTAGGTGATAGTCCAGAAAGTGTCGCCGCTCCCGACGCAAGGAAGGTCCGGCGAGACAGGGAAATCATGCTGCGTAAAATCCGGCCAATCGCCCGATTTTCCGGGCAGCCTTGGCAGGCCAGTAAGAGGCACGTCCAAGCGGAGCCGCTTCAACAGTCCGTGTCACGCTTTCAGCCGCATGGCGCAGTGAGGTTTGAATCGACGGTAAAGACAAATACCCCGAAGCAAGCCCGATTTGGTAGCTGGCGAGGTCTTTTTTGAACGTGTATTTCCCTGGCCCAAGCTCGAGGGCTTGATGACCCAAACCCGACGCTGTTTTGGCCATCTCAACCAATAACAACAAACCTGGGCTCATCCGGGACATATCTTCGTCATAGGCCGGAAACCAATAGTGACACACCGTATCGCTCGCCATTCCGAAATGAACAGCTGACAGTTTGCCATCTACATACAAGCTGGAACACAGGCCGGTGAATTTCTCACTTTCCCGCTTGCGAATGGCTTCCAATAACTTGCGTGTCCAGGCCACGGAAAACACATCAAACATACCCGTGCGTTTATACTGCTCACGCTTCCAACGAAACATGGCTTCAAACGTTTCCATACTGGTATCAGCCATGACAAAACGGAAGCCGCCATCGGCCTCTTCCAGTTTGCGGCGTCTGGCGCGAATGTTCCTGAATGCCTTTGAGTTCACTTCCCGACGCCGCGCTAACCAGGCATCAAATCCTTCGGACAAATCCAGCAACCAGGACCCATCAATTTGCTCCGCTGCATCATGGAAAGCTGTTTGGGATGCCAAAGCACTGTGAAAATCAAACATCTGAATCCCACAGGCCTGCATCATATCGACCGGGCTAATTGAACAATCCGGCCCACAAATCAGACCATGCACATCCCCCAATGGACCTGCCAATGGGCGTGCGTATCCAAATTTTCCCGTATGAAAGGGAAGAATGGCTTCAATCTGGCCTGCCCTACGGGCGATCATCACTCGGGTATCAGCCCGGGCCTCTTCACAACATTCAGCAAATTCGATTGCGAAATAAGGACTTCCGAGCGCTTTGTTGTGATCCAGAAAGTCCTGCCACGCCTCTTTTTCAAGAGGCGTGAGCTCACTGGGTCGCTTCATTGTGACATCCAGATGCTTCATTCCGGCACGCTCCCTTGGCCCTGATTGGGACATGATTAACCCTGCAAGCTCTATTGGCCCGCTTTTTAGTGAATATTCAGCAAATACAAGGCCAGCCATCGCCTCTCAGGCGGCACTCATCTTGCAAGTATCGCGTATCAGGCGAACGGAGTGGTCCATGCTCGGACGACATTTATTGGGATATCTGCCGGTTCAGGCGGCACAGGCCATTGTCGGTTTCGGCGGGGTTGCTATTTTTACGCGCCTGTTGTCTGCCGAAGATTATGGCCGTTATGCGCTGACCATCGCCGCCTTGTCCCTGTTTCACATGATCACCTTCACCTGGCTGGAAGCGGCCGTGGCGCGGTTTCATGCGCGCGCAGATAGCCGCAAGCGGTTGAGGGACCATCTGAGTACGGCTTATGGCCTTTATGTCATTGCGGCCCTTCTTGGTGGAGGCTTGCTGCTGACGGCCATCTTGCTGGTGCCGGTTGAGCCACGCCTCAAAACGGCTTTTGCCTTTGCCTTTGTTTCCCTGATCTTGAGGGCACTGTTGCAAATCGGGCTTGAAACACATCGTGCTGCCGGACATGTGGGTCGATATTCTGCTCTGGAAGCCAGTTGTCTGATGATCGGATTTCTGGTCGGGATCGGAATTATCATGACAACCGATCTGGGCGCGGCGGGCATCTTCGCCGGTACGGCTATTGCCGCAGGTGTGATGATCGTTGTCGATCTACCTTTGATGTTGCGCAAGGCCCGCGGTGGAAAGCGCCATCCTGCCCGGACCAAAGCCTATATGTCCTATGGTGGGCCGATATCTGTCTCCTTGATGTTCGAACATTTATTATCGGTCGGAGACCGCTTCTTGATCGCTGCCTTTTTGGGTCAAGGGGCCGTGGGTATGTATGCCGCCGGATACGGTTTGGCTGATCGTCTACTTGATATCATCTTTATCTGGTTTGGCGCGGCCGTCTGGCCTTTGACCATCAAGGCGCTGGAACGTGAGGGCGAACAGGCGGCCAAGGATGTTGCAGAGCGGGCTGCCGGCTTGATGGCGCTCATTGCCTTTCCTGCTGCAGCCGGACTGGCTCTGGTCGCCGGCCCCTTATCTGACGTCATCATTGGTGAAAATGTACGCGCCCAGGCGGCCAGCATTCTGCCATGGATCGCCCTGTCCGGCCTTATGAACGGGATGATGACCTATTACTTCCATGAAGCGTTCACCCTGAAAAGGAAAACAGCGTCCATGGCCTTCATCATGGCAATGGCCGCCGGTCTCAATCTCCTGCTGAACCTGATATTCATCCCGATATTCGGACTGGTGGGTGCCGCCATCTCCACCGTGATCGCCTATCTGGCTGCCTTGCTGGTATGCGCATATCTGGGCCGCAAGCATTTCAGGCTTCCCCTGCCCTGGGCTGAATGGACCAAGGCAGCAACGGCCACTGTCATTATGGCTGCTGCGGTTTATGCGCTTCCACAATTTGAGACGGCATGGATCATGCTTCTTCTACAGGCCGTAACAGGCGCTGCCGTATACGCGATTGCCGCGACAGCCCTGAACATTGCCGGATGCCGACACTGGTTGGGTGAAGCCAGAACTTTGATAAATCCTGCGGAGGTGCAGCCGTGACAAACCGAGCCAATCCAGATTTCCAGCAATACGCCAACAAATCCGCGTCAAGTTGTGACGATGTGATCCTGTCTATACTCATTCCCTTTTTCGGAGACGATCCGACACGGCTGGCGGCTGAATTGAACACACTTGTCGGCTCAAGGCGTAATGTCGAAATTCTATTGCTGGATGACGGTCAACCTGACCCGGAACTCAACGCGACTGTGGCCCGCATGGTCAATGCCTTGAGCACACCGACACGTTTGCTGACGGCCAAAACCAATCTGGGCCGCTCCAGCGGTCGCAATGTCTTGGCATCACAAGCCAAGGGACGTTGGTTATTATTCCTTGATGCCGATATGCATCCTGGAAGCGAAGCCTTTCTGGACGCCTATCTGGAACTGATAGATCAAGACGATTTCGATGCCGCATTTGGCGGATATGAAACGGACCAGGCCCAAGATCCTCGCTTTCAGGTTCACGCCGCCTTGTCACAGACAAGCGATCAAAATGACGCCACAGATCGCCAGAAAATTGGCGCGACAGCCTTTTGCTCAAGCAATCTTCTCGTTCGCTCCCGGGTGATGAGAGATGTCCGGTTTGATGAAAGCTTCACTGGTTGGGGATGGGAGGATGTTGATTGGGCCGTTCGGGCGAGCCGAGCCCATAAACTCATCCATATAGATAATCCAGCTGGCCATGGCGGTTTGCAGGTCACCGACACTTTGCTTGAAAAGTTTCGTATTGGTGCCTCCAATTACGCACGCCTTCTGGACAAACACCCACAATTGTCCAGCCTTCCCGGCGCTCGAGTTGCCAAGACGCTGAAATCCATTCCGTTTCAAAAGTTTTTCCGCGGGCTATGGGCTTCTGCAGCCAAGAGCGACAGCTTGCCGATGAAAATGCGGACAATTGCTCTGAAGCTCTGGCGCGCCAGTTGGACAGCGGAGGCCATATAATGAACGCGCCTTACATTCCCTCATCGGGTATTGTGTCCAAATTCAACAGGCAATGGGCACGATTTACGGCCAAGGCTCCGATCGATGTTGATCTCGATCATGCCATCGTGACTTTTACTTTTGATGATTTTCCCAAATCAGCTGCCACCATTGGCGCATCGATGCTGGAGAAGCGTGATTGGTTGGCGACCTTTTATGCCAGCGCGTCTTTTGCGAAAGAAAACACCCATCACGGTGTCATGTTCGATAAAAGTGATCTCAAGCGCCTGACCGAAGCAGGTCATGAAATCGGTTGTCACACTTTTGAACATCTTGACTGCACCCAGGCAACGGCCGCCGATGTCATCACCAGTATCGATAAAAACACCCGGGCCTTACAAAAAATGGGGCTGGAAACACCATTGGAAAGCTTCGCCTTTCCCTATGGTGAGGCAACGCCGTCGGTGAAACGTGTCCTCGGGGAACGCTTTTCTACGCTTCGCGGCATCCGCTCGGAAATCAACCGGGGCAAAAGTGATCGGCATTTGTTGAAATCAGTTCCACTGGATGGGGGGGAAGCCGGTATCAAAAAAGCCGTGGAAGCGGCTGAAGCGCTGACCCAGCATCCGGGCTGGCTGATCTATTACGCCCATGATGTTCAGGACAACCCGACTGAATGGGGTTGCACACCCGCTCAGCTGGAAGAGGTTTGCCAGGCTGTTGAGCGCAGCGGGGCCCGCGTTTTGACCATGTCCCAAGCCATCACTGCACTGGAAGGGGTTGAATAATGTCGACAGTCTCAGTGATTGTTCCCACGTTTCGTCGTCCTGAAGGATTGAAAGCGGCTGTGGCCAGTCTGATTGCCCAGTCTCATCAACCGGATGAATTGATTATCGTTGATAATTCACCTGAGGCTGGCGCGCGTCAAACGGCTCAGAACACCCAGGCCGTGGCCCGTTTTGATGTCACCTATGTGCACGCGCCCTCACCCGGTGTTGCCAATGCCCGCAATGCAGGTCTGGCCGCAGCAAAGGGCCGATATATTGCCTTTCTTGACGATGATGAGATAGCCACTCCGCTCTGGCTGGCAGCCCTGCTCTATACGTCAAGATCAATGGATATTCCTGTCGTGTTTGGTCCTTTACGGGGTGAAACATACGGCATTTCTGGCATTCGAGATCAAATGGCCCGCCGTTTATACTCGCGCAGGGGACCATCTGACGACATCGTGCTGGATGAACCTTTTGGCTGTGGAAATTCCCTGATTGACCGTGAGGCTTTCACGCTGGGCGAAACCCCGTTTGATCCTTCCCTCAACGAGACTGGGGGAGAAGATGATGCGTTTTTTGCTGCTCTGGAAAACCAGGGAGCCAAATTCGCCTGGTCAGCCCGCGCACAAGCGATTGAGAGCGTCGACGGGAACCGGACAAGATGGAAACATCTTCTGGCCCGCAGCTTTGCTTTTGGTCAGGGCGCGACCCAGAACTCGGCCTATGGTGATAAACCCAATTGGCTGAAAGTGGGCTTCTGGATGATTGTCGGCCTTGGTCAGCTCGCGGTCTATTCCCCTCTGGCGGGATTGACGGCCCTGTTCAAACTTTCCCCGGCAGCCGAGCTTATCGACAAATCGGTTCAGGCCGCTGGCAAGGTGATGTGGTTTGGCTGGTTCGTGCCCAAATTCTACGGCGAGTCAGCGGCTGCAGAGTAAGTTTGTTTTTCCATCAGTTTTGCAGACGTTGCGATAAACAAGACCCAGCCCAGTGAGTTTTGCTGGAGGAAATTGCTTTCACTGATACTCACCAAGCCTATCATCGCCAGATAAGGCAGAGCCCAATAGGTTTCAGGCCCTTTGAACAATCGACCGAAAGCGCGAAACAAGGCTCCAAAATAGGCCAACGCCAACACGATCACACCGGGCAGGCCAATAGCCAGAGCCGTTTCTATCCAACCATTATGCGCAGTGGGAACATCCCAATCCGTCGCCTGCCTAACCCAGTAAACCGGGCCGTTTTCAGCCGCCCAATAGGCCTTGTAACCATAGCCCGTCCAAGGTCTGTCAGCGACCTGCTCAATCAAGACACCCCAGATATCCGTTCGCCCCGTCAGCGTTGCATCCCGTCCCAAAGCTTCAAGCGCTTCCAAGGGCGCGATGGCCAAGACCAAGGCAATAACGCTGACACCGGTTATCAGCGTAAACAAAGTCAGTGATGCAAAACCAAAACCGCGACGGCATAGCGATATTCCGACCAGTCCGGCTGTTCCCAAACTCCAGGAAAGCAAGGCCGTTTTGGAAGTCGACAGAAAAACCAGGGCCGTCGCCAATACAGCCAAGGCCAACCAGATCATCACGTGTTTTCGGTCAATTATGGAAGCAGCAAAGCAACTGACCGCCCCCCAGGCCATATAGGCCCCAAGTGTGTTCTTTTCCCACCAGACACCTTTCCACGCGCCTGCATGGACTGCGTGATCAATGCCCAGGGATGGAACAGCCAGAGCCATAAAAAGGCTCAACACAGCCAGTAACCCCAGTGTCGTTGCGACAAGAAGAACCAGCTCTCTCCAGCTCCATCTTGAAGCCAGCCACAATCCGAAAAACGTTGTCATAATCAGGGCGAAAGACCGCCGCATGGTCGTTTCGGGAAAAACGGACCAGAGCACAGAAACCGCTGTCAGTGTGACCAGCGCCAATATCAAGCCATTTGAGAGCAATGTGCGTAAAATGGCTCCCGGTCTGGCCAAGATCAAAAGGGCCGTAACAGCGTAAACGGGCAGCCACATCAACCGCAGCACCACGGAGGCCTCAGGGTTGGACGCGTCAGCAAACAACGGTCCGATCAAGGCCTGGGAGTATAAAAACAGAAACAGAATTGTGAGACAGACTTCCAGCCCCCTGACGATGGCAAGGGATGGCGCTGCTCTCCAGGGAGCCAGGAATGGCGGTTCAATTATCGCTATACGGCTCATGCCGCTTGCCGGGCCGGATTGAACCTGTTCAAAATCAAACCCGCGACAATGCCGCCTCTTTGCTCAATGGCTTCCCGTCTCGCAGCAAGGGCTTCATGATTGGGATATCTTGCATCGGCGACCAATATGACGCCATCCAGATCGCTGACCATGGCAAGAGGGGCCGTTGAATTTCCCGGAACATCAATAATCGCCAAATCAATGGACTGACGGACAGCGGTCCAATAATCAGGACTTGCTTGCAGACCAATCTGCTTGGGAGTGTCAAACTCACTTTGCATCTGGGTGACGAAAAGATTGGGTATCACGGACTGACGCGCGACAATTCGAGCTCTGTCACCCTTTGTTTTTATCGACCAAAAGGGTGTGCGTCCAAAGCCGGAATCATAGACCGGCCCTTGAGCGCGCGTTGCATCCG
>Ga0316207_10003416_pt1 | contig 14786 bp, 12 predicted proteins | sample 6weekpyrite_MG_FD_204943 | JGI IMG/M metagenome (GOLD analysis project Ga0316207, IMG submission 204943) | Microbial mat bacterial communities from mineral coupon in-situ incubated in ocean water Damariscotta River, Maine, United States -... | ecosystem: Environmental > Aquatic > Marine >... | reverse complement strand
GTTGATGAAGTTATCGACCATGCCCGACTGTAATGGGCCGGGACGGAACAGGGCCACCAGTGCGACAATATCTTCAAAACTATCCGGTAGCAGGCGTTTGATAAGGTCTTTCATGCCACTGGATTCAAGCTGAAAAACCGCGGTGGTTTCTGCGGCCCTTAACAGGTTAAAGGCCCCCTCATCATCTAAGGGTACACGATTGATATCCAGGTTCTGTTGATCTTCATGGCGCGCTTTAATATTTCTTACTGCCCAGTCAATAATGGTCAGTGTGCGCAGACCCAGGAAGTCAAACTTAACCAGGCCAATCGCTTCAACATCATCCTTATCAAACTGGGTGACAATACTGTGCCCACCTTGCTCACAGTAAAGCGGGGTAAAGTCGGTGAGCACAGAAGGGGAAATAACCACCCCCCCCGCATGCTTGCCCGCATTTCGAGCACAGCCTTCAAGGGACAGGGCCATATTAATTAAATCAGTTACATCATCTTCTGACTTATAGGCATTGGCCAGGTCCTCTGACTCTTCAAGCGCCTTAGTCAGGGTCATGCCAATTTCAAATGGAATCATCTTGGCAATTCGATCGACAAACCCATAGCCCAAACCCGATACGCGCCCCACATCACGAATAACCGCTTTAGCGGCCATCGAACCGTAGGTGATAATCTGCGATACCGCATCACGACCATAGGTTTCCGCAACATAACCTATCACCCGGTCACGCCCTTCCATGCAAAAGTCGACGTCAAAATCCGGTAGCGATACCCGTTCCGGGTTGAGGAATCGCTCAAACAGTAAATCATATTCTAATGGATCGAGGTCGGTAATCAGCAACGCGTATGCCACCAGTGAACCGGCACCTGAACCACGACCCGGGCCAACGGGTATTTCATTGTCCTTAGACCACTGTATAAAATCGGCTACGATTAGAAAGTAACCGGGGAACCCCATGGTGTTAATAACTTCAAGCTCAATATCCAGTCGCTCATAGTAAGGCTGGCGACGTTCTGCTGCATTTTCAGAGTCAGCGGGTATCAGGATGTCCAGGCGCTTTTCCAGCCCCTCTTTCGATACCCGTATGAAATACGACTCAATGGTGTCACCCTCGGGTATGGGGAAATTAGGTAAAAAGCTTTCACCCAGTCGCACATCTAAGCTACAACGCTGGGCAATCTCCACCGAATTTTGCAGGGCCTCGGGAATATCAGCAAACAACTCACACATTTCTTCTTCTGTACGAAGATATTGTTGATCGCTATATAATTTATGTCGACGCGGATCATCCAGGGTTCGACCATCATGAATACACACCCGCACCTCATGACTATCAAATTCATCCTGTTTTAAAAAGCGCACATCATTGGTCGCCACAACAGGGGTATTGGTTGCCAGTGCCAGGCTCACCGCTGCATGTAAATATTCTTCCTCACCTTCTCGACCTGTGCGTTGTAATTCCAGATAAAATCGATCGGGGAAAATATGTTGCCAGGCTTTAAGCAACTCTTCCGCCAGCATCTGATTGCCGGATAATAGTGCTCGCCCAACATCCCCTTCTCGACCGCCGGAGAGAACAATGATTCCTGCACTTAATTCTCGCAGCCAGTCCACTTCAATCATCGGGATTCCACCATGCTGACCGTCGAGATAAGCACGTGAGATGAGCTGGGTCACATTCAGGTAACCTTCATTGTTCTGGCATAACAAAACCATACGTGAAGGCATTTCAGTTTCAACCGCCGGGCGAACCCAGATGTCTACACCGATAATGGGTTTGATGCCCGCCGACATCGCCGCACGGTAAAACTTCACCATCGCAAAAAGATTAGATTGGTCGGTTAATGCGATCGCAGGTGCATTTTGGTCAGTAAGGGTTTTCATCAAAGGTTTGATGCGAACTACTCCATCGACCAGTGAGTATTCAGTGTGCAGGCGTAAGTGTATAAAGCGGGGGTTCATTTAATATGCAGTCTACTTTAAATAGGTTATGTAACTTATTGTTTTAAAAGAAATATAGGGTATTATTTCATATGCGCGATAACAAAAAGCATTATGAAACAGAACGCGATGACTAACAATCACTAATCATCATTTAGCACTTTTATTTACTCAAGCTGAGATACACCTGTTATGGCACATCTCCATCGGGGAAAGACCTTGCTTTTTAAGCTCTGTCCCCTGTTGTGACTCCGATCAGATGGGCAGTGCGATGAACGACTCCACTCAGCTCTTGGTGGTCTCAATAAGGGGACAGAGCGCCAAAAAGCGGCGGTCTTTCCCCGATGGAAATGTGCCTAAGCAAGGGCTATCCTCTCTCCGAAACCTGGCAACTCAAGCTTCTAATAATCGTTTTACCGGCCCAAATGTTTTACGGTGCTCTGGGCATGGTCCATGCTCTTCAAGTAAGGCCATATGTACTTTTGTTGGGTAACCCTTATGCCGGTCAAATTCATATTGAGGGTATTCATTGTGCAAGGCTAGCATCTGCTGATCACGCTCGACCTTGGCTAAAATTGAGGCCGCAGCAATCGCCGCAACCCGAGCGTCTCCCTTCACAATTGCCTCAGCCTCACAGGCTAAATCGGGTAATTTATTGCCATCAATCAGGGCAAAATCAGCGGTAATTGACAGGCCTTCAACCGCCTGTTTCATCGCTAGCAAACTGGCCTGTAAAATATTTATTTCATCAATGACCTGGGGTTCAACTGAAGACACCGACCAGGCTCTAGCACGCTGCTTAATTTCTATCGCCAACTGTTCCCGCTTTTTCGCACTGAGTTTTTTCGAATCATTTAAACCCGCAATTGGGTTTGCCTTATCTAAAATAACTGCAGCGGCCACCACTGCCCCCACTAAAGGCCCCCTACCCGCTTCATCTACACCCGCGATGAAGCTATAGTTTTTTAGGTCAATATCAATGTCGTCAATCATGTTTTACGGTACAATCCACATTAAATAAAAAGTTAATATTACAGAGTAATCACTCCCATGGGCAGAACTAAAACACAATAAATAGAGATTGATTTTCTAGATAATTATTTTACACAACATTATTTACCTTTAATGACATACCCAGACCTCAGTAAATTTAAATTAATCATCACCTCAATTTTAATAAAAGCGGCACTCAAAATATGAAACGTATAATGATAAGCGCAGGGGAAGCCTCCGGCGATATGCATGCTGCGAATATACTAAAAGCCCTACGCACCCATGATACTGGTATTGAGGTTTATGGCATGGGAGGTGAGCAATTACGTGATGCGGGGGCAGAGCTTTTAATTGATTGTTCTGATATTGCCGTAGTTGGTCTGGTCGAAGTACTCTTCCATTACCGTAAAATAATGAAAGCACTAAACACCTTACGCGAATCATTACGCAATGACCCACCCGATCTACTGGTGCTGGTTGACTACCAGGAATTTAATTTCAAACTCGCAGAAACGGCTAAAGAACTTGGCATAAAAGTTCTGTTTTATATCAGCCCTCAGGTGTGGGCATGGCGTGAGCATCGGGTGCATAAAATTGGCAAGATCATTGATATGATGGCGGTAATACTGCCATTCGAAGAAAAATTTTATACCGATGCCAATGTGCCGGTACGCTTCGTGGGCAACCCACTGGCAGATAAGACAAAACCAGACAAAGACAAACAAACCTGCTTTAGTGAATACGGCTTAAGTAACAACAAAACCATTATCGGATTGTTTCCCGGTAGTCGACGCAGTGAAATAAAACGCGTATTACCCATACAACTTGCAGCGGCTGAATTACTGTTAAAAGATAAACCCGATGATCTACAGTTTATTTTGCCCGTCGCCAGCACCTTAAACACCGATCAATTTACCCCCTATCTTGAGAAACACAGCCAGCTGAATATTAAGCTGGTAAAAGACCTACCCTACAATGTTATGCAATGCTGTGATGCTATTATCACCGCCTCGGGCACCGCCACATTAGAAATCGCCCTGATGGGGATACCCAATTGTATCGTTTATAAAATCGCCACCCTTTCATACCTGATACTTCGTCAACTGGTAAAAATTGAGCATATCGGCCTGGTAAATATCGTTGCAGAAAAATACATCATAAAAGAATTTTTACAGTTTGAAGCAAAACCGCAGGCCATTGCAGATGAAATTAATTTAATTCTTGATGATGAAAAATACAGACAAAATATGCTTAAAGAGTTGAACAGCGTACGCGATAAACTCGGTAAAGCTGGGGGTGTTAATAATATGGCTGAGTTGATACTGGAAATGCTGGGTTGATTAGCTCTATGGTTACTGAGTTACGTACACTAAAAGCAAAAGCTGTTTAACGCAAATGAACGCAATAAAAACGCAAATTGTTAGTTTGTGCGCCTGCGGCGCACTACACATAAATAATTGTTTGCTTTTATTTCCGTTCTTTAGCGTTCATTTGCGGTAAACAGCTTTTGCTTATTAAATCAGCTACTTTTGACTAATAAAAAGCCTTAAATTTTAACGAATAATTCCACGTTCAGACTGGGAAATAAAATCCGCCATAAGCTTAACTTCGGGGTATTGATTGATTAACTCGGCCGCTTCACTCATCGCCTGTTCTCGGGGTTTTTTAGAACGAATCATTAATTTATAGGCATTCACAATTGCGCGAATAACTTCATCGCTATAACCACTGCGCTTCAAACCGACTTTATTAATTCCGCTAGCTTTGCCATAACTGCTGGCCACAATGACATAAGGTGGGACGTCCTGATTAATAATTGAGCCCATGCTGGTAAATGACTGCTTACCAATTTTAGTAAATTGATGAACCAGGGTGAAGCCACCTAATATTGCATTATCATCTACTTCAACATGTCCTGCACAGGATGCCGAATTGGCGAAGATAATATGATTACCAATTTGGCAATCGTGGGCTATGTGCACATAGGCCATCAACAAATTATTATTACCTATGCGCGTAATTGCACCACCATCTTCTGTGCCTCGTGAAATAGTTACATTTTCACGAATGGTATTTTCATCGCCAATTTCCAGGTGTGTGGTTTCACCGGAAAATTTTAAATCCTGTGGCTCCTCACCAATAGAAGCAAACTGAAAAATTTTATTTTTCTTACCTATTTTGGTCGGCCCATTTATAACCACATGTGGCCCAATCCAGGTTCCAGAACCTATTTCAACATCAGCGCCTATAATCGTATAGGGCCCGATACTTACATCATCGGCGATGCTGGCTTTATCATCTATGATGGCTGTCTGGTGAATCATTTATTTACCCATTTTCTATTTTTTATCAGGTTAACTCATTACGCAGATTTATTTCGTCAGGTTTATTTCTTAAAATGTATTAAGCAGGCTTCTCTGTTGCGGCACACATAATGGTGGCACTGGCCGCTAACTCACCATCCACTAAAGCCTTACAGTCAAATTTCCAGATTGAACGCATTTTTTTAACTAGCTCTACTTCTAATGTCAATACATCACCCGGCACAACCTGGCGTTTAAATCGAGCTCCATCGATGCCCACAAATAAATACAGGGTATCTTCTGCCGGGTTTTCATCCATGGTTTTAAACCCCAGTAAACCTGTTGCCTGGGCAAGTGCTTCCATAATTAACACACCGGGCATAACAGGATATTCAGGAAAATGCCCCTGAAAGAAAGGCTCATTAATAGTCACGTTTTTTACCGCTGTTAAAGTTTTACCGACTTCATAATCCAGGACTTTATCTACCAGCAAAAAAGGATAGCGATGTGCTAAAAGATTTTTAATTTCACCAATATTCATTGTGTTCAAAATAGCACCTTAACCTTTATTTTCTATTTGTTTTTCTAATTGTCGAATTCGTTTAGCCATATCATCCAGCTGTCTGAAACGTACACTGTTTTTACGCCATGATTTAGTGTCATCAATGGGCGTCGTAGACGAATATGAGCCAGGCTGCCTGAGTGACTTTGAGACAATTGTCATCGCAGTAATCATGACGTTATCCGTGATCTCGATATTATCACGTATTCCCGCCATGCCACCAATTATGCAGTTTTTACCAATTTTAGAACTGCCGGCAACACCAACTCCACGGGACATAACGGTATGCGCCCCAACATGTACGTTATGGGCGATTTGCACATGATTATCCAGCTTTACACCTTCTTCAATAACCGTGTCATTTAAAGCACCCCGATCAACGACAGAGCATGCCCCAATCTCAACTTTATTTCCAATTCTAACACCACCCACCTGGGATATTTTTAGCCATTCAGTTTTATCAAATTCAAAACCGAAACCATCGGAGCCCACCACGGAAGAGGAATGAAGTATACACTGCTCACCGATGCTGCAGTCATAATACACACTAACATTAGGATATAAATGGGTAGATTTACCTATCTGGCTGTTTCTACCAATTACGCAACCGGCTTCTATTATGACATCATCAGCAATTTCTACATTTGCTTCAACTACAACATTCGCACCAATAAAAGCCGTGGCAGCAACTTTTGCACTTGAATCTATGCATGCGCTTGGATGTATACCCGCTTCGGGTCGTTGCTGGGGATACAACAAACTAACAATTCTTGCGTAAGCCGCCCTTGGGTTTTCAACGACAAGTGCGGCGACATTTGTATCCTCAAGCATTTCCGGCTTGATAATAACCGCACTTGCGGATGTATTGCGTAAACCCTCAAGATACTTGGTATTTGAAACAAAACTGATATCACCTGCAGCCGCTTTATCAACAGGTGCAACTGTGTCGATAACAACACTTTCATCACCATGGACCTTAATACCCAGGTGCTCAGCAAGTTGTTTCAGTTTATAGCCCATAAATAATCCGTAGTGTTACTTAGCTGCTTTATTTACACGAGATGAAATATCATCCGTTAAATTTACATTGTCAGCGGCATACATAACGCCTTCATTTAGAATAAGGTCATATTTTTTTTCATCTGCATATTTTTTCGTTACTTCAAATACGATTTTTCTAAATTCAGTCATTTCTTTATTGCGCACTACTTTTAGCTCCTGCTCTAAACCGGCCCCCTTCTCCCGGTACTCCTGAATCATCTTATTTAGTTTTTCTTTTGATGATTTTAATTTACTTTCGGTCATTAAAAGCTCATTAGTTTTAATTTCTTTTTCTAGTGATTTTATCTCAACCACCCGTTTTTCCAGATCTTTTTTAGGGCCATCAAATTGCGCTTCCAGCATTTTATCAATGCCTTTTACTTTTGCGTATTCATTAAACAGAATATTCACGTTTACAAAGCCAATTTTTTGCGCAAAACCTGCAACGGGTGTCATTAACATACCCGATAAAAACAATATCGATACTAATTTTTTCATCTATATATCTCCTAAAAGAATGAACCTACACTAAATTGAAATGCCTGCTTCCTGTCACCTGGCTGATCATCAATAGTTTCAGCATAACTGAACCTTAATGGACCTATTGGTGCCAGCCAGACAAATGAAACACCGTAAGAGCTTCGCAGCGCCTCTGAATTAAAGCCTCCCTCGATTAATTCCTCACCTTCCTTTTCCCTATAGTCATTTTGCAAAAACACATTACCAATATCATAAAAAGCACTAAAACGTACTGAACTGGGTGGCTTTTCCACAAAGGGCACGGGGAATATTAACTCAAGACTGGCTACAGTTCTAATATCACCGCCAATTGGGTCATCAATTGCGGACTCTACGACCGCACCAGTATCAGGGTCTAACATAGCATCTTTTTTAAATCTGGGCCCCAATGAATTCGAATCATAGCCACGAACAGTTCTTAAACCACCGGCAAAGAAACGCTCATAAAATGGATATGTTTGTGTGTCACGGTAACCCTTACCATAAGCTAAATCGGCCCGAAACAGGGTCGTTACATTTTCTGTAATCGGAAAATAAAACTTATTTCGATAGGTCACTTTGTAATATTCTAAATCACTTTTTGGTGTTGTTAAATCAAGAATAATTGACTGACTATTGCCCCGGGTTGCAAAGACTGTTCGGTTACGGGTATCGTGTGTGTAACTGGCTAATAGTGTAAAAGCATCAACCCCCGCTTCCAGCTTGTCACCATTTACGTCAACTTCTCCGTTTTCTTCTAAGAAATCTAGCACATCATCCGTTACCGTATCTGTACCTCGAATAATATCCGTATGCTCATAACCCACACCAAAACGTACCCGATCAAATTCTGATAGAGGTATTCCATAAGCCAGATTTACGCCGTAATTATTTTCAAGATAATTAATAATATCCTGTTCAGCTGTATCCCTTTCTCTATATGAAACAGACAGGGTACGACTAATACCATCAATCGTGTGATACGGATCAGTAAAAGAAAGACTATATTGCTGACCCGCATTTTCACGATTAAGATTCAGTGCAAATTTTTCACCACTGCCATTTAAATTATCCAGTGAAACACCCAGATTAAATACAGCGCCCTGACTTTGGGAGTACCCTGCACCAACATTGAAACTACCGGATAAACGTTCGGTTATATCGATGTTAATATCAACCAGATCTTCAGTACCAGGAACCGGATCTTTATTAACCGTTACCTGTTCAACATAGGGTAATCGTTGTAAACGTATTTTTGATCGATCAAGCTTACTGTTAGACAGCTCGCCCCCTTCCATTAAACGAACTTCTCGACGCAATACTTCATCATTCGTTTTATAGTTACCAGAAAAGTTAATTCGTCGCACATAAACTTTCTTACCCGGCTTTATAAAATAACTTATTTCAACTTCCCGTGTTTCATCGATAATATTGGGAATAACCCTTACATTGGCAAATGAATAACCCTCATTACCCAATCTACGTTTAACCAGGTCTTTTCCCTGAACCATTTTATTTCGTGAAAAAACATCACCGCTATCTATTAATATAAGTTTTCTTAATTCCTTTTCTTCCAGCTTCAGATCACCAGCAAGAATGATATCTTTAACTTTATATTTTTCACCTTCTGAAACGTTCATGGTGACATAGATATCTTTCTTATCCGGTGTGATGGTTACCTGTGTTGAATCAACCGTAAACCTTACATAACCCCTGTCCTGGTAGTATGATTTCAGCGTTTCTTCATCGGCGGCAAGTTTAGGTTTAGCATATTCATCCATACTGGAAAACCAGCTCCAGGCTCCGGGTACGCCAAGCTGCAATTCGGGTAGTAGCGTATCATCATCAAACACGCTATTACCGACGATATTAACTTGTTTAATTTTTGCAATAACCCCTTCAGATATTTCTATATTAATATCAACGCGATTACGCTCCAGTTCGGTTACAGCTGTTTTAATACGTACCGCATATTTACCACGACTATAGTATGCCTGTTGCTTCAGACCCTGCTCAATTTTATCGAGGGCAGATGGATTAAACACCCGGCCTTTAACAATACCAATATCTGTTAAAATTTCTTCCAGTTGCTCATCTTCAATATCGCTATTACCTGTCCAGGTAATGGTTGAGATAGCGGGTCTTTCCAACACCTTAACAACCAGTGTATTGCCATCTCTTAAAAGCTTTATATCTTTAAAGAAACCCGTCTTATAAAGTTCCTCAATAACATAAGTCGATTGTGCAGTATCGAACGGATCACCTACTTTTGCCGGCAGGTAATTCAACAGGGTACCATCAGGTATCCGCTCTAAACCTTCCAGGCGTATATCATCTACTACAAAACTATTGCTTGCATAAAGATTGTGTTGAAAAACTAAGATAAAAAATAAAAATAATAACCTGAGCACAATTTCGCCAAATAAATAAGTATTAAAGATACAACCAGGGAAAACCTAATTAATTAAACGCTGAATGTCATTAAAAATAGCCAGACTCATTAATATAAATAATAAAGTCAAACCAAGCCTCTGCCCCATTTCTTCAAATTTTTGTGAAACAGGTGAGCCTTTAATTATTTCAATTAGATAATACATTAAATGTCCGCCATCCAGCATGGGCACGGGTAATAAGTTTAGAACCCCAAGGCTAACAGAAATCATTGCCAGAAATTTTATGTACGTCAGTATGCCTATGCTGGCAGTAACACCGGCATACTGTGCAATAGTGATTGGGCCTGATATGTTTTCTAAAGCCGCTTCACCAATTAACATCTTACCGAGTACTTTCAATGTTAATGTAGAAAAAACCCAGGTTTCATCGACTGCACGAACAAGTGCACCTAATACACTATACTCAACTCTTGTTCTGGTTTTGTTGATTAAATCTTCAGGCTGGTCAGCATATGCTCCCATAATACCGATAACTTTATCGCCGCGTTTTTTCTCTTCTGGAACAAGTGAAATAGTATGTTGCACACCTGCCCTGTCAATAACAAACTCCAGTGATTTACCTGCACTTGCCTGTACAATTTTAACCAGTTCACCCCAGTTAAATACCGGTTGTTTATCAATTGACACAATCAGATCTTTAGCCTGCAAACCAGCATACCTGGCCGGGCTATTTTCTGCCACGCCACCAATTCGAGCGGGTATCACTGGCTTCCAGAGACTTAAACCCAGTAATTTTGTAACATCGGTTTTTTCTTTTAATATATGCAAATCACCAATCTGAATTTGGCGCTCGGTAATATAATTATCTGCTGTTTTAACTTTTACAGGCAGGATGCCACCATCAATACCCTGATCGATAAGTGCAATTCTAAATGACTGCCAGGTTTTCACTTGCGTATTGCCAACAGCAAGAATTTCATCTTCACCTTCAAACCCGGCCTGTGCAGCTGGCGAGTGTATTGTCGGCACATCAATTACCGGGCGTATGCCATCTTCACCGTTTATAAAAAAGACAAAATAAAAGAAGGCGGCAAGAATAAAATTAAAAACAGGGCCCGCAGCAACAATTGCAAAACGGGTTGTAACGGGTTGCGTATTAAATGCGCGATGCTTCAGTGCCTCATCAACTTCAGCTTCCCTTTCATCGAGCATTTTAACGTAGCCACCCAATGGAATTGCCGCTATCACAAACTCAATCAGGTCTTCGCCCTTTTGTTTTTTCCAGGTAAATAACGGTTTCCCAAAGCCAATTGAGAAACGCAGTACTTTTACTTTTAGGAGTCGGGCGACCCAGTAATGACCAAACTCATGAAAGGCAACCAGAATTCCGATTGCAATTATGAAGAAGAATATATTGTATAACAAACCACCTGAACTCATCGATTAAACTCCAGTTGTTTAACCCAGTCAGCAGATAGCTGACGTGCATCTGAATCTGCCTGTAATATTATCTGCAAATTATCGGCATTAACTTTAGTTGTATTTTCCAATGTTTTTTCAATGACCTTTGATATATTCGTAAAACTCAGTTGTTTATTTAAGAAAGCATCAACGGCTATTTCATTTGCGGCATTTAATATTGTGGTTGCTGTACCACCCTCATTTAATGCTTCATAAGCCATCGCTAAACAGGGAAAGCGGTTAAAATCGGGTTTTTCAAACGCCAATTCTGCGACCTCAAAAATATCTAATGGTTCCACACCGGAAGGCATTCTTTCTGGCCAGGCCATGGCATGGGCGATAGGGGTTCGCATATCCGGGTTGCCCATTTGCGCAAGTACCGAGCCATCGGTATAACTCACCATAGAGTGAATTATGCTTTGTGGATGTAAGACAACCTGTATCATCGAGGGCTGGGTGTTAAATAACCAGCAGGCTTCAATGACTTCCAGTCCTTTGTTCATCATGGTGGCGGAATCAACCGATATTTTTTGCCCCATAACCCAGTTAGGGTGTGCGACGGCTTCTTCAGGTGTTACATCCTGGAGCGTATCAATGCTGCGTTTTCTAAATGGGCCACCACTGGCGGTTAATAAAATTTTATTAACACCCGCTTTTTCCAGGCCCGCTTCATAGTGTGTTGGCATACACTGGAAAATAGCATTGTGTTCGGAATCTATAGGCAGTAACTGCGCATTATTCTCTACTACTTCTTTTATAAAGAGATCACCCGACATAACCAGCGCTTCTTTATTTGCCAGTAATATACGTTTACCAGCTCGCGCAGCTGCAAGTGTGGGTAATAAACCTGCAGCACCTACAATGGCGGCCATTACCTGGTCAACATCATCCAGGCCCGCCACCCTCTCGAGTGAATCCACACCACATAATACTTCAGTATTTACTCCTGCAGCCTCAAGCCTGGTTTTTAAACTAAGTGCTGCATCTTCATTAATTAAAACCGCATATCGTGGGTTAAATTCAACACATTGCTGAAACAGTTTTTCATCAGATTGATTCGCGGTTAAGGCAACTACTTTATATTTTTCCCCATGGCGTTTAATGACATCCAGTGTATTCACGCCAATAGTGCCGGTAGAACCTAATATACAAATACCCTGCCTGGTCATTTGAAAATTACCAGACTTAGCAGTAACGCCAGAAAAGGCGCTGAAGATAAAACGCTATCAATTCGATCAAGGATTCCCCCATGGCCGGGTAGAATATGCCCCGTATCTTTTAAATCCTGTTCACGCTTAAGCAGGCTAACCGACAAATCACCTGCCACTGAAATAAATGTAGTTAGTGAAGCAATTATTAATAACATTAACAGTTCTATTGCTTGTAACTCAAAAAACAAACCCGCTAAAAAACTATAAACCGAGGTTGCAAAAACAGCACCGTACATACCTTCTTTAGTTTTTCCCGGACTTAACTTTGGCGCTAATTTATTTTTACCGAAACGTTTACCTGAAAAATACGCACCAATATCAGCCACCCAGATAATACTTAAACAATAGAATAACCACCAGGCACCTTCAGCACGCACCAGCATAAGGGCCAGCACGGGAGGTATTAAAGCAATAAATCCTATAAATAATTTAGCCAGAGATAAAGACTGATTAGCCGGCTGCGGCCCCTTTGAAAACATATGATAGATAGCAACAAACCAGGCAATGACTGTAATTGATAAAATTGAACTCAACCAGTGGGGGTTGCTATTAATTAACTGCTGAGAGAAGTATACAGCTACGGCAATCATCACAGCATAAACAGCTCGAAAGGTAATATTTTGAACGCCACTTAACCTGGCCCACTCCCACCCGGAAATTAGAATAACCACCAGCAAAGAATAAAATATAACATTTTCAGGCTGGGTAATTATTCCCCAGATCACCAGGGTAGCTAAAGGTATCGCTGTTAAAACTCTTTGTTTTAGCATTACGCATTAAACCTGTTGTGTCTGTGTAGAATTAATCTGCTCACCGGTTTTACCAAATCGCCTTTGACGACCCGCATACCAGTTAAGTGCAGTTGAAAATTCTTCTGATTTAAAATCAGGCCATAGCACATCAGTAAAATATAATTCAGTGTAAGCCAATTGCCAGATTAAAAAATTACTGATACGCATTTCACCACCGGTGCGTATAAATAAATCAGGTTCGGGTAGCTGCTTTAAACAAACATACTCATCTATTAATTCAGCATTAATATCATCGGCCTGAAGCTCACCCAGCTGAATTTTCCTTACGATAGATTTACAGGCCTCAGCAATATCCCAGCGACCACCATAGTTAACGGCAATATTAAGTTGTAAACCCGTATTATTAATTGTTAGCTCTGATGCTTCTTTAATTTTTTGCTGTAATTTTTCAGAAAAAGCACCACATTCACCGACAAATCGAACACGCACATTTTGTTCATGTAATGACTTAACTTCTGACTGGAGTGTAGTAACAAATAACTCCATTAAACTACTCACTTCCTGCTCAGGGCGTTTCCAGTTTTCACTGCTAAATGCAAATAATGTTAATGCCTGAATTTTTTCTTTAATACAGTTTTCAACAATTTCACGGGTGGATTTAACCCCCGCATGATGGCCCGCTGTTCTTGGCATCAGGCGTTTTTTTGCCCAGCGCCCATTACCATCCATAACGACTACAATATGCTTTGGTCGTTCATCGTCTACTCGGTCTGTTTTATTAATTGGTGTAACATTCATTGCTTTAATATTTAGCCTTGGTATTTGGGGAACCTCTGATCAAGTCACGATTGTTTTACACTTGATAAAACTCAAATAGACTTAATCGTCGGCCCCCTAGCTCTCATGTAGAACTTGAAAAGCACTAAATTTCCATCATTTCCTTTTCTTTTGCTTCCAGTAGTTTATCTATTTCAGCCACATATTTATCTGTTAGCTTTTGAATTTGGTCTTCAGCACCGCGTTCTTCATCTTCTGAAATTTCTTTTTCTTTGAGCAAGTCCTTAAAATCGCCGTTCGCATCACGACGTATATTTCTAACCGCAACCTTGCCAGCTTCGCCTTCCGATTTAACCACTTTTACCAAATCACGACGACGCTCTTCAGTTAACATAGGCATAGGCACACGAATAACGGTACCTTGTGAGGCCGGATTTAATCCTAAATTAGCTGTCATGATCGCTTTTTCAATAGCACCCACCATTGGCTTTTCCCATGGGGTCACCGCCAGGGTTCTTGAATCTTCGGCAACCACATTTGCCACCTGTTTAATGGGGGTCATGCTGCCATAATAATCAACCATTACCTGGTCTAATAAACTGGGATGCGCGCGACCCGTTCTAATTTTAGTCAGTTCAGTTCTCAGGGATTCCACGCTTTTTTTCATACGTGTTTCTGCATCCTGGGTTATTTCATCAATCATTTTATCTCTCCGACACTATAGATTGCTATTCTGAAGGTACAACGGTTGTACCTATCAACATATCCGACACAGTACGTACCAGATCACCGGCTTCATTCAAATTAAAAATGCGTAGTGGCATATTTTGTTCTTTACATAAAACAATTGCAGTGGCATC
>Ga0316207_10003415_pt1 | contig 14791 bp, 18 predicted proteins | sample 6weekpyrite_MG_FD_204943 | JGI IMG/M metagenome (GOLD analysis project Ga0316207, IMG submission 204943) | Microbial mat bacterial communities from mineral coupon in-situ incubated in ocean water Damariscotta River, Maine, United States -... | ecosystem: Environmental > Aquatic > Marine >... | reverse complement strand
GTATACGCCGCGCGGCTATGCCCGCCGGATCGACGGCGATCTGTCGGGACCGGCAACCGGGGGCGACGCATGACGGTTTATTTTATCGGTGCCGGGCCGGGCGATCCGGAACTGCTGACCCTGAAGGCGCAGCGCCTGATTGCTGCCTGTCCGGTGTGCCTTTACGCAGGCTCGCTGGTGCCAGCCGAGGTGGTGGCGATTGCGCCAAGGGACGCGCTGGTGCTGGACACCGCGCCGATGACGCTGGACGACACCCATGCGCAGATTGCGGCGGCGCACGCGCGCGGGCAGAACGTGGCGCGCGTGCATTCCGGCGATCCGTCGCTCTACGGCGCCATTGCCGAGCAGATCCGCCGGCTGAAGGCCGATGGTATCGATTATCAGATCATCCCCGGCGTGCCCGCCTATGCCGCCGCGGCGGCTGCGCTGGGGCAGGAGCTGACCATTCCCGAGGTGGCGCAATCCATCGTGCTGACCCGGATGTCGATGAAATCGACCGGAATGCCTGCTGGCGAAACACTGGAAAATTTTGCCCGCACCGGCGCTACCCTGGCGATCCACCTGGGTATCCGGGCGCTGCGCGAGATCGAGCGCACCCTAGGCCCGCATTACGGCCCCGATTGCCCGGTCGTCGTTGCCTATCGCGTCGGCTGGCCCGATCAGATGCTGATCCGGGGCACTCTGGCGAATATTCATGCAAAGGTGCGCGCCGCAAAGATCACCCGCACGGCGCTGATTCTGGTGGGACCGGCCCTGACCGAGGCCCAGGATTTCCGCGATAGCGCGCTATATGACGCGAACATTCCCCATGTTTTGCGCCCCAAGGTTGTCAAATCCTGAGGATTCGCGCAACGCCGGGGATTTTATCCTTTCATCACGAAACCTTAACTTGACCGTAACGTGACCTGCGGCATGCTTGGCTCTGGCCGTAAAAGGATTCGGATCATGTCGGAATTTCTGCCGAAAGAGGTGCGCGAGGGGCTCGAAGCCGCCCGCAAGCGCGATTTGCGGCGCAAAAGCCGCCTGCGGGTGCATGTTGGCGACGAGGTTTTTCCGATTCTGCGGTTTTGGGACAGTGGCTTTGCGCTGGATATCGAAAACGCGCCGCATCTGCGCGGGCTGGTCGATATCTATGACGGCGGTCGGCATCTTTACCAGTGCCTGATCGTCGCCTCGACCGAAGACGCTGGCGAGATGAGCTATGAATTCAAGCGCAATACCGCCGCCATCGACAAGGCGCCGCTGGATTTCATCCGCCCGGACAACGCGCCGGTTGCCTTGATCGAAGGTTAGAGCGCAATCCGAAAAGTGGGCACCGGTTTTCGGAACAAATTGCGCATAAGAGTAAAAGGTTAAAGCATCGCCCGCGATTCAGATATCGTGGACGATGCTTTAGCCGGCCTGACCGGCGGACCGGCCTATTGCAGATCGGCAAAGGCGCGCTGCATGCGTCCGACGGCATCCTCGATCAGGGGGCGCGGCGCCGCGAGGTTGAAACGCATCCAGCTTTCACCCCCCGCGCCGAAACTCGGCCCCGGAGAGGCGGCGATCTTTGCCACATCGCGGATCCGCGCCTGAAACTCGTCAAACGCCATCCCGGTGCCCGCGAAATCGACCCAGGCCAGATAGGTGGATTGCAGCGGCATCGACCACAGCCCCGGAATCGCGTTGATCCCGGCGTCGAACAGGTCACGGTTGCTGGCCAGATGGGCGATTTGCGCATCCGCCCAGTCCGCCCCGTCCGGCGAATAGGCCGCTTCGATCATGCTGACGCCAAGCGCCGAGGGTTTGTAATCCAGCGACCGCAGCCTCTGTTTCATGGCGGCGCGCAGCTCGGGATCGGGGATAATCATGTTGCCGGTGCGCTGGCCGGCGATGTTGAACGTCTTGGAGGCCGCCGTCAGATAAACCGTCCAGGTCCGCGCCTCGGGCGCGGCCATATCCATCGGAACGAACCTATTGCCGGGATAGACCAGATCGTGATGGATCTCGTCCGAAATCAGGATCAGCCCGTTCTTTTGGGCAAACTCCGAAACCGCGCGCAATTCCTCAGGCGTCCAGATCCGGCCGGACGGATTCTGCGGCGAGCACCAGATCAGCAGTTTCTCGCGCCCGGTCAGGCGGCGCTGCGCATCGTCCAGATCCAGCCCATAACTGTCGCCCTGGCGTACAAGCGGACATTCGGTCACCACGCGCCCGGCCTTTTTCACCTTCAGGGCAAATTCGTGATAAACCGGCGGAAAAATGGCCACGCCGTCGCCCGGTTCGCTCCAGACATCCAGGCACAGCGCGATTGCATTGCCCAGGCCCTGGGTGGTCAGGATCCAGTCGGTGTCCACGGACCATGCGTGACGGGTCCGCATCCACCAGGCAATGGCGTCCAGGTATTCCGGATACTCCCAGGAATAACCGAAAACCCCATGATCCACAGCCCTCTGCAAGGCTTCGCGCACGCAGGGCGCGGTCGGATAACAGGAATCCGCCGTCCACATCGCCAGACCGTCCTCGGGGGAAACGCCGAACAACTCCTGCATCTGGTCCCATTTCGAGGAATGGGTTTCGCGGCGATCGATCGGGTCATTGAAGGTCATGCAGGCATCTCCGTGATTTCGACCCGGGAAACTAGCCCATCGCGCGGCGGGCGCAAGTGACATTGCGAAGCGGGCAGGTATCCCCTAAATCGTGCCCCATGAGCATTCTTGATATCCTGATCCATCCCGACCCGCGCCTGAAAAAGCGGTGTGCGCCCGTGACCGGCATCACGCCGCGCCTGCAAAAGCTGGCCGACGACATGCTGCAAACCATGTATGACGCACCCGGTATCGGCCTTGCCGCGCCTCAGGTGGGCGAGATGACGCGATTGATCGTGATGGATTGCGTCAAGGGCGAAGGCGAGGCGCCGCGCCCGATGGCGCTGTTCAATCCCGAAGTGATCTGGTCTTCCGAGGAAACCAGCATCTACGAAGAGGGCTGCCTGTCAATCCCCGAACATTACGCCGATGTGGAACGGCCCGCCGAAGTCAAGGTGCGCTGGCTGGACCGCGATGGCGCACCCCAGGAGGAAAAGTTCGACGGGCTGTGGGCGACCTGTGTGCAGCACGAGATCGACCACCTGAACGGCAAGCTGTTCATCGACTACCTGAAACCGCTGCGCCGCCAGATGATCACCCGCAAAATGGTCAAGCTGAAACGCGAGCGGGCGCGGCTGTGAGCCTTTTGCCAATCCTGCCCTGGCCCGACAAACGCCTGCGCACCGCAGCGGCGCCGGTCACGGAAATAACCGACGAAATCCGCGCGATCTGGGCCGGCATGATCGACACGATGGAGGCGATGCCCGGCGTCGGCCTTGCCGCACCGCAAATCGGCGTGATGCTGCGGCTGGCGGTGGTGGACGCCTCGGGCGAGCGTGGGCAGGCGGTGTGCATGGCCAATCCCGAGATCCTGCAAGCCGGTTCCGAAATGCGCGAGCATGAAGAGGCCAGCCCGAACCTGCCGGGCGTTTCGGCGCGGCTCAGCCGCCCGGCAAAGGTCTCAGTGCGGTTCCTGAACGATCAGGGCATCATCGACCGGCGCGATTTCGCGGGGCTGTGGGCGACGTCCGTGCAGCACCAGATCGACCATCTGAACGGGCGGATGTATTTCGACAACCTGTCCCGGACAAAGCGCCAGATGCTGCTGAAAAAGGCCGAAAAGCTAAGAGCGCGGCCATGAGAGTGATTTTCATGGGCACGCCGGAATTTTCGGTGCCGGCGCTGGATGCGCTGGTTGACGCGGGCCACGAAATCGCCTGCGTCTACTGCCAGCCGCCGCGCCCCGCCGGACGCGGCAAGAAAGACCGCCTGACGCCGGTTCATGCCCGCGCGCAGGCGCTGGGCCTGCCCGTGCGCCACCCGGTCAGCCTGAAATCGGACGAAGCGCAGGCCGAATTCGCAGTGCTTGGCGCCGATGTCGCCGTGGTGGTCGCCTATGGTCTGATCCTGCCGCAAGCCATTCTGGACGCGCCCCGCCATGGCTGTCTGAACATCCACGCCTCGCTGCTGCCGCGCTGGCGCGGGGCTGCACCGATTCACCGGGCGGTGCTGGCAGGCGATGCCGAGACCGGCATCTGCATCATGCGGATGGATGCCGGGCTGGATACAGGGCCGGTGCTGCTGCGCGCCGCAACACCGATTGGCGCGGCGGAAACCTCCGGCGATCTGCAGGGCCGGCTGTCGGGCATGGGCGCGGAACTGATCGTGACCGCGCTGGCGCGGCTGGACGATCTGCGCGCCGATCCGCAGCCCGAAACCGGGGTCAGCTATGCCGCCAAGATCGACAAGGCCGAGGCCCGCATCGACTGGACCAGGTCCGCGGCCGAGGTCGACCGGATGATCCGCGGCCTGTCGCCGTTTCCCGGTGCCTGGTGCGAGATGACGGGCACGCGCGTCAGGCTGCTGCGATCGCGCGTTGTGGATGGGCACGGCGCGCCGGGCGCGGTGCTGAACGGGCTGGTGATCGCCTGTGGCAGCGGCGCGGTGCAGGTGTGCATGGCGCAGCGCCCCGGCAAGCGCGCAATGGGGGCGGAAGATTTTTTGCGCGGTTACGCCATGCCCGCGACGGTGATTTGATCCAAAGGAGCGCCGCGTTGCGGCGCGCTGTTCTGGCACTTCGTGCGATTGGCACCCGGACGCGGCAGTCGCGCGGAATATCGACCGCTACGACATGCCGGCGGGCACCAAAGCGCGCATTTCCGGCTTTTCGTGCCGGGAAAAGCCGGGCATAGTCGCGCCATGCCGATCATTTTCCTCGTCATTATAGGGGCAGCCGCCGGCTTCATCGCCACGCGGCTGATGAAACTGGAAGCCGACGTGATCACGACGGTGGTTATCGGTATTTTCGGTGCACTGATCGGCGGTTTGATCCTGCGGTTCCTGCTGGTGCTGACCGGCTTCGCCGCCGGGTTTGTCGGCGCCATTCTGGGTGCCATGCTGTTGATCTGGCTGTGGAGAACCTACGGCCCGCAACGCTAGAGCCCTTTTCAGGAATTCCGATCCATTCTGACGTGGCCATTTTTGTCGCTGACCAAGCGGCGGTTCGGGACGGTAGCCGGGTTACCTGAGCGAACCGGCGCGCCGTGTCAGAGGCAAAAAATGGCCCGTCCCGCAAGGGCTTGCCCCGGACGGCGCGTCGCCGCGCACGAGCGCCGACGCCCCTCGCACACGACGCTGACATCCGTCCAGAGCAAGCAGAATTGAATCGGAATTCCTGAAAAGGGCTCTAGCCGGCTTTTGAATTCTTCGGCTTGAACGGTTCCATTCCCTGCCGGGCCAGCGCGTCCGCACGTTCGTTTTCCGGATGCCCGGCGTGGCCCTTGATCCATTCCCAGCGCACCGCGTGCCGCGCCTGTGCCGTATCCAGCCGCTGCCACAGGTCGACATTCTTGACCGGCTTCTTGTTCGACGTTTTCCAGCCGTTGCGTTTCCAGCCGTGAATCCAGCTGGTCACGCCGTTCTTCACATAGGCGCTGTCGGTCACGACGGTGATTTCGCTGGACCGGCCCAGCGCATCCAGCGCCGAAATCGCGGCCAGCAGTTCCATCCGGTTGTTGGTGGTGTCGGCCTCGCCGCCGAACAGCTCTCGTTCCTTGACAATCTTGCCGCCGTTCCGCGCAATCAGCAGCACGCCCCAGCCGCCGGGGCCGGGATTGCCGGAACAGGCCCCGTCGGTATAGGCGGTCAGCTCAGGCACGGGCGGTGATCCGCACCCAGGGCGCAACCGTGCCATCCAGCCCGGACGAGGCGCCTGTGCGCATGTCCTGCACGGTGAAATCCGCCGCTGCCAGCAGCTGCTCCAGCTCGTTTATGGCGTAAAAGGCATAGAACCGGCCCAGGCTGTCGCGGCTTTCTCCGATACCGGTTTTCAGCCCCAGCCCGAACAGCCCGCTTGGCCGCAGCGCCCGCCTGATCCGCATCAGCAGGTCCGGCATGTCAGATTTCGGTGCGTGCAGCAGCGAGAAACTGGCCCAGACCGCATCATAAGCCGCCACATCGTCCAGCGTTTCAAACCCCGCACAGCGCACGTTCAGCCCATGAAGCCGCCGCGCCAGCCGCACCATTTCGCCCGAGGCATCCATGGCATCGACGGCCAATCCGGCTTCGCGCATCGCGACGGCATCCGCCCCCGGCCCGCAGCCCAGATCAAGCACCCGCGCGCCAGGCGGCAGCGCGCCGACGAACCGGTCCAATGACCCGCCGGCCTGGCTGTCGGCATTCAGATCGGCATAATCCTGCGCGCGGGACGCATAGACCGCCAATGTGGCCGCATCCGCGCTCATGCCGGTTCCCGCAACACGCGCGGCACCTTGAATTCGACGTTTTCCACCGCCGTTTCCACCATCTGAACCGTCACGTCATAACGCGCGCGGAACGCATCGATGACCTCGTTGATCAGTACTTCAGGCGCGCTGGCGCCTGCGGTGATTCCGACCGAGGCGATGCCGTCCAGCGCCCGCCAGTCGATGTCACCGGCGCGCTGAACCAGTTGCGCATAGGCACAGCCCGCCGCCGCGCCAACCTCGACCAGGCGGCGCGAGTTGGACGAATTCGGCGCACCGATCACCAGGATCGCGTCGACCAGCGGCGCCATCGCCTTGACGGCGGCCTGCCGGTTGGTGGTGGCGTAACAGATGTCTTCCTTGTGCGGGCCGATAATGGCGGGAAAGCGCGCCTGCAAGGCGGCGACAATCTCCGCCGTGTCATCCACCGACAGGGTGGTTTGCGTGATGAAGGCCAGCTTTTCGGGGTCGCGCACCGTCAGCCCGGCCACGTCGTCCGGCGTTTCGACCAGCAGCACCTCGCCGACAGGCAGCTGCCCCATCGTGCCCAGCGTTTCGGGATGCCCGGCATGGCCGATCATCACCATCTGCAAGCCGTTGGCAAAGTGGCGTTCCGCCTCGATATGCACCTTGCTGACCAGCGGGCAGGTGGCATCGACAAACACCATCCGGCGGCGCGCGGCCTCTGCCGGGACCGCCTTGGGCACACCATGGGCGGAAAAGATCACCGGGCGGTCGTCGGGGCAATCGTGCAGATGTTCGACAAACACCGCGCCCTGTTCGCGCAGGCCGTCCACGACGAATTTGTTGTGCACGATCTCGTGGCGCACATAGACCGGCGCGCCCCACTTTTGCAGCGCCATCTCGACGATCTTGATCGCCCGGTCGACACCGGCGCAAAACCCGCGCGGGGCCGCCAGATACAGGGTGAGGGGGGATATGCTCATGTCGCGCCCTTTTGCTTGCACCTGACCTATGTCGTTGCGAACCAAGCGTCCAGCCCTGAGCCACGCATTCAGAACCGCGACGGCCTTAATGTGCGAGCGTGCCGTTCGTTGAAACGAACCATCGCCGCCTTTGAACGCTTTGGGTTTTAGGCTTGCCTTGACCGGCGCCTGCCGATTTTCTGGCGCAGATCTGCGGGCGCGCGCAGGTTATAGTTGTGCATTCCAGGTTTCGAGTCCGGCGGGTCGTGCATTCTCAGTGACCCAGCCCCCTGATCCGGGTCGTTCAGGTGTAGAATCCGTTCCTGTCTCTTTCTGTTGGTTGGGTTGCGGTCAAGGCCAGCTGAGCGGAGCATTTACGTAACTCAACCACTACCGACTGGCGTCGGTAGGATGCTGGATGTGATTTTCCAGGTACTGAAGTACCAGGTCCTCGGTGATTGCGCCGTTGGTGGTGAAAAAGTACCCCTTGCCCCAATAGTGGCAGCCCCAGTAGCGCTTTTTCAGGTGCGGGAATTCCCGTTGCACCTTGTGTGACGAACGCCCCTTCATCAGCCGCACAATGTCGCTGATCGCCAGTTTCGGTGGTACCGACACGAACATATGGACATGGCCGCTCGACAGCACGCCGCGGATAAGATCATAACCGATTCTTCGCGCTAAAGCGCTCCCGTCTGAAAGACGGGGGGGTGAAACCTATGAGTGGATACTCTATGAACCGCTCCGGGTTTTCCGGAGCGGTTCAGAGCCTTCTTCACCGAGCGAGCGCAGGAAGGGGAAGACGTGCTCATCGACGACGGTCATCATCTCGCGCGCTTCGAAGTTCTTGAATCGGGACCAACGGAGATCGTTGAAATCCCGACCCTTGTCGTCGTTGCCTTCCGGAAAGATGCGCCGCTCCACCGGGATGTCGAGCATCTCAGCCTTGCTCTCCTCGAGCGTGTGCAGGTCGTCGAGGCGCTTGATGAAAAGCAGGAACGTCATCTGCTCGATTACCGAGAGCGGATTTGATACGCCTGCAGCCCAGAATGCGTTCCAGATTTGATCCACCTGGTTTCGAATTGCGCCTGTGAGCATGGCCATTCACCTTTCCGCGTTTCGTTGCACGAAATGCCGCCTCTACCTTATTTTGTTGAACACTAGCAGTCAGTCACCACGGGTGCAGCAATGAATCTATCCTGCCCGACGCCCCTGGAGAGCAAGGTGGTCCGCGTTTCGTCGTCGATGTCTTCTGGCAACGAGGACGCCATGTCGAGAGCAGCGGGTTTGGTCTCTTCGAGAATGCAGTCGAGGCGGCGTAGCACGACAAAGGGCAGGATGACATTGCCATACTCGGACTACTTGAAAACACCACGCAACAGCTCAGCGATCGACCAGACAAAGGACCCGAGTGACTTGATATCCGCACTCATGTAGTGCTGACCGTTCCTATCGCTATGATTTTTTGGCAGATTTCTGCCCGCTATCGCTTTCAATGAACGATAGCATGAGAGTTCGTCGGCCTCCAAGAAAGCGCGTTTGCCGACTGTGACGGGCCCAACGAGAGCTTTTAGATCTATCCAAAATGCGGAGTACAAGCCCCGCTATACGCGCAATTTTTCCCCCATATGTCCCCCAGGAGATCAGGAAGAGGGCCGGAGGGCCAACAGATTTCCTCTAAGTCATTGATTTCAGTGGTGAGCCGTGCAGGATTCGAACCTGCGACCCACTGATTAAAAGTCAGTTGCTCTACCAACTGAGCTAACGGCCCACTAGGGCGCCTAGTTAGGAAAAGCGCCGAATGCGGTCAAGACCTAAAAGGCGGCGATCCGAATGCATCTCTGGATTCGCCGCGCGCTGCGTTATATAGGGCGCTTTATGCGCAATTCCGCCGCTTCCCCGGGCCTGCCCTTCATGAAAATGCACGGGCTGGGCAATGACTTCGTGGTTATCGACGACCGCGCGGGCGGCGGCGGTGTGACCGCAGGGCTGGCGCGCGCGTTGGGCGATCGGCACCGCGGTGTCGGGTTCGATCAGTTGGCGGTGATCAGGCCCGATACAGAGGCCGACGTGGGTCTGACATTTTACAATGCCGATGGCTCGCTGTCCGCCGCCTGTGGCAATGCCACCCGCTGTATCGCGCGGCATCTGATGGACGAGACTGGCCAGACCCGCCTGACCCTGCGCACCGAACGCGGCATCCTGCCGACCGAAGACGCGGGCGGCGGGCTGACGCGGGTGAACATGGGGCAGCCGTTGCTGGACTGGGCCAATGTGCCCCTGGCCGAGGCGGTCGACACGCTGCATCTGCCGATTGCGGGGGATCCGGTGGCGACAGGCATGGGCAACCCGCATTGCAGCTTTTTCGTCAACGACGCCAAGGCCGTGGACCTGGCCGCGCGCGGTGCCGGGATCGAACGTCATCCGCTGTTCCCCGAGCGAACAAATGTCCAGTTTTGTCAAATCATTAGCCCCGATCACCTGCGCGTGCGGGTTTGGGAGCGCGGGGTGGGCGTCACGCTGGCGTCGGGCTCGTCGTCCTGCGCGGCAGTGGTGGCGGCGGCGCGGCGGGGGCTGACCGGGCGCAGGGCGAAGGTGACGCTGGATGGCGGCGATATCGAGATCGACTGGCGCGAGGATGGCGTCTGGATGACCGGCCCCACCGCGCATGTGTTCAGCGGTACGCTGACGCCCGATTTTCTGGAAGGGTTTTAGATGGATCGCCGCGCGCCGGTCTTCTCGACCCTGGGCTGCCGCCTGAACGCCTATGAAACCGAGGCGATGAAGGAAATGGCGGCAGGCCATGGCGTCGGCGATGCGGTTGTCGTCAACACCTGCGCGGTGACCTCCGAGGCGGTGCGCAAGGCGCGGCAGGAGATCCGCAAGCTGAGGCGGGACCACCCCAATGCCCGCCTGATCGTCACCGGTTGCGCGGCGCAGACCGATCCGAAAAGCTTTGCCGATATGGCCGAAGTCGACATGGTCATCGGCAACACCGAAAAGATGACATCCGAAACATGGGCAGGCTTAGCCGCTGGTTTCATTGAACAATCCGAGCCGGTGCAGGTCGATGACATCATGTCGGTCACGGAAACCGCCGGGCATCTGATTGACGGGTTCGGCACCCGCAGCCGGGCATATGTGCAGATCCAGAACGGCTGTGACCACCGCTGCACATTTTGCATCATCCCCTACGGGCGTGGCAATTCGCGTTCTGTCCCGGCGGGCGTCGTGGTCGACCAGATCAAACGCCTGCGGGATCGCGGCTATAACGAGGTGGTGCTGACCGGGGTCGACCTGACCGGCTGGGGCGCCGATCTGCCGGGCAGCCCAAGGCTGGGCGATCTGGTGATGCGCATCCTGCGGCTGGTGCCGGACCTTGCGCGGCTTAGGATCAGCTCGATCGATTCAATCGAGGCCGATGAAAACCTGATGCTGGCGATTGCCAGCGAGCCGCGTCTGATGCCGCATCTGCACCTGTCCTTGCAAGCCGGTGACGACATGATCCTGAAGCGGATGAAGCGGCGGCATCTGCGCGACGATGCGATCCGGTTTTGCCAGCAGGCACGCGCACTTAGGCCCGATATGACCTTTGGCGCCGACATCATCGCCGGCTTTCCGACAGAGACCGGGGCGATGTTTGAAAACTCGCTGCGTCTGGTCGCGGACTGCGGTCTGACCTGGTTGCATGTCTTTCCCTACAGCCCGCGCCCCGGCACGCCGGCCGCGCGGATGCCGCAGGTGAACGGCAACGCGATCAAGGCGCGCGCCGCGCGGTTGCGAGAGGCCGGAGAGAGTGCTGTCGCCCGGCATCTGGCGGCACAGGTCGGGCGTAGCCACCGGGTGCTGATGGAGAGCCCCGATATGGGACGCACCGAGCAGTTCGCCGAGGTGATTTTCGACCTGCCACAGCCGGAGGGCAGCATTGTAGACGCGATGATTTCCGACGTTTGCGGGTCTCGGCTGACCGCGAAAGCCCCGAACGCCGAGAATCACCCCTAACTCCCTGATTTTACTGCGCACAGGGCGTGCACACCGCATACACAGGCGGTACAGGGCGCGTACACACCCCGTATGCACAATCGGACGTCAGCGGCAAAGCCTTGCTTCGAGGTGAACAGGGCGCGTGGCAGGCGGGGAATTTCGCCCCGCCCAGAAAGCCACGGCTTGTTTGCAATCCGGTGGCGGTTTTGCAAATGATACCTGCTCTGGCAGCTAAAGGACGGTGCATGCATCCCAACCCGGTTTACCGGCGTGCCGAGGCGGCGCGCAATCTGGCCTTTGCCCGGGCGCGCGGCTTTGGCGTGCTGAGCGTAAACGGCGTCTCCGGCCCGCTGATGGCGCATATCCCGTTCGTGCCGGACAAGGACGGTGGCGCGGTCGAGCTGCATCTGGTGCGCTCGAACCCGATCATCGCGGCATTGTCCGACCCGCTGCCTGCCGTGATCGCGGTGCAGGGGCCGGACAGCTATATCTCGCCCGACTGGTACGGGGTGCCCGATCAGGTGCCGACCTGGAACTATGTCGCGGTGCATCTGCGCGGCAGGCTGGAACGGCTGCCACAGGGCGATCTGCCCGGCCTGCTGGACCGGCTGTCGGCGCGGTTCGAGGCGCGGCTGTTGCCGAAACCGCCCTGGACCGCGGCCAAGATGAGCGATGGCGTGGCAGACCGGATGATGCGGATGATCGTGCCGTGCCGGCTGCACATCGGCCAGATCGACGGCACCTGGAAGCTGAGCCAGAACAAGGACGACGCGGTGCGCATGGCGGCGGCGGACGGTGTCGAGGAGCATGGCATCGGCTCTGAGCTTGCCGCTTTAGCGGCGTTCATGCGGGACGATCCGCGCTGAATGGACAGTCCGCGCAAAGCTGCCTAGTCTTTGCGCCGATCCCGGCCCGCACCCTGGCCGCACCCTTTTATTCGGAGCCCCGCGATGATGCAGCTTTTCGACAACCCCGCCTCGCCGTTCTGCCGCAAGGTCAATGTCCTACTGCATGAAGCCGGACAGACCGGTCAGGTTGAGATCGTCTTTGCCGTCGGTCATCCGCTGGCCCCCGATCAGATGCCGCTGCACCAGAACCCGCTGGGCAAGATCCCGACCCTGGTGCGCGATGACGGGCCCGCGATCTATGACAGCCGGGTGATCTGCCGCTATCTGGACACCAGGTTCGGCGCGGGTCTGTATCCTGTGTCGCGGCTGTGGGAGGTTCTGACACTGGAGGCCACGGCGGACGGGATCATGGATGCCGCCGTTCTGATGGTCTACGAGGTGCGTTCGCGCCCGGAAGAACTGCGCTCTGCCGATTGGGTCGAGGGGCAGTGGGCCAAGATCACCCGCTCGCTGGACGCGGTCGAATCGCGCTGGATGGGCCATCTGGCGGGCAAGCCCGACATCGGCCAGATCGCGCTGGCCTGTGCGCTGGGCTATCTCGATTTCCGCCATGCGGATCGCGACTGGCGTGCCGGTCATACGGCGCTGGCCGACTGGTACGCGGGTTTTGCGGAACGCGGCTCTATGACGGCGACGGTACCCACCGCCTAAGCCCGCCACTGACGGCATGTCGGCGGCCCCGGGGCCTTGGCTCCGAGGTGCCAGAATTCAGGGGACTACATCAGAAACTGAACGCCACACCGATGTTGAGGGCGTTGGTGACGACGTTGGTCTCCAGCGTTCCGCCGCTGCCCAGATCCGTCTCGTTGATCGAATAGGTGCCCTTGTATTCGCCGAAAATGCCCCAGCGATCGTTCAGATCGTATTTCACGCCGGCAACCCAGGCGACGGCGGGGCCGGCCACCTGAAACTCGGCAACGCTGCCGCCGGCGGAGTCCACCTCGACATAAGGGATCGAAATGCCGGCGCCGGCACCGACGTAGGGGGTCCACCGGCTGGCGTCGTTCTGCCAGCGGCGCCAGACATTCGCGGTCAGAATGTTGTGCCCGTTGGTGAATTCCAGCCGGCTGAACCCGTTGGCCACGCGGGTTGCCGGGTCGGCGATGACCTTGGCGTGGTTGAAATCGACGCCGAAGCCCCATTTCTGATCCCGCCACCAGGTGGCGCGGATGCCCCAGTAGGGCGGCGGCGAAAACGACTTGCCTTCCCAGGCTGTCACAAAGCTGAACGTGCCGGAGACGGCGTTGCCCGGGTCGGTGCCCTCGACCCGGCTGTGCGGGGCTTCCTGGATACCGGTGAAAAAGCTGAGTTCCACCTCGGCGCTGGCCGGAACGGCGAACACGGTCAGGCAGACCAGCAGAATGCGGAAAACACGGGGTTGGGTCATTGCGAGGCTCCTTGAAGCGGGCGCGTCTTGGACCCTAATTGGCGCTTTGCCGGAAAAAGTTCAAATCATTATTGATGACGAAGTCCGCGATGTGGGCATAGTGCCGCAGATTTTCGGCCAAAACCGTGGTTTTCACGCACGCCCGCGACAATGCGCCCCAATTGCACGGCAGAGTCCGCTTTACGCACGAAAGCCACCTCTCTAAATAAATCCGTGCAAAAGGTGCGGGCAACTGGCACCTATGAACAGGTTTGGCCGGTCCCGGTCACGGAATGGAGAAACGCTCGTGTCCCACGCAGAAGATCACGAAGGCACCCGTCGCGACTTTCTTTACTATGCGACGGCAGGCGCCGGTGCGGTGACCGCAGGCGCGGCCATCTGGCCGCTGATCAACCAGATGAACCCCAGCGCCGACGTGCAGGCCCTCAGCTCGATCCGGGTCGATGTGGCGGATGTCGAGGTCGGCACCCAGCTGACGGTGAATTTCCAGGGCAAGCCGGTGTTCATCCGGCGCCGTTCAGAGGCCGAGATCGAGGCCGCGCGCGCGACCCCGCTGGAGGATCTGCCCGATCCGATCGACTATGTGGACGAAAACCCCAACCGGGCCGAGGATTCTCCGGCGCTGGATGAGAACCGCACCCTGGACGAAGCCGGCGAATGGCTGGTGATGATCGGGGTCTGCACCCATCTGGGATGCGTGCCGATCGGCGATGAAGCCGGCGATTTCGGCGGCTGGTTCTGCCCCTGCCACGGTTCGCACTACGATACATCGGGTCGGATCCGCAAAGGACCGGCGCCGCGCAACCTCGACATTCCCCGCGCCGTCTTCGAAGACGAAACGACGCTGAAACTGGGCTAAGGACACGCATTATGGCTGGAATTCCTCACGACCATTACGAACCGAAGTCCAGGGGTGAAAAGTGGCTGCACAGCCGCCTGCCCATCGTCGGTCTGATATATGACACGATCATGATCCCCACCCCCAAGAACCTGAACTGGATGTGGATCTGGGGGATCGTGCTGACCTTCGTGCTGATCATGCAGATCGTCACCGGCATCATTCTGGCGATGCATTACACGCCGAATATCGAACTGGCCTTCGCCAGCGTCGAGCACATCATGCGCAACGTCAATGCCGGCTGGGCGCTGCGGTATCTGCACATGAACGGCGCTTCGCTGTTCTTCGTGGCGGTCTATCTGCACATCTTCCGCGGTCTCTATTACGGATCCTACAAGGCCCCGCGCGAGGTGACGTGGATCATCGGCATGCTGATCT
>Ga0316207_10003414_pt1 | contig 14799 bp, 9 predicted proteins | sample 6weekpyrite_MG_FD_204943 | JGI IMG/M metagenome (GOLD analysis project Ga0316207, IMG submission 204943) | Microbial mat bacterial communities from mineral coupon in-situ incubated in ocean water Damariscotta River, Maine, United States -... | ecosystem: Environmental > Aquatic > Marine >... | reverse complement strand
AGCTTGTATTTCATTATCATATTTTGAAATAGCTTTTAATTCTTTATGGAAAAGAGGGAGAAGCCTTTTCCCGTGTCTATATGCGCTGTTATTAATTTTAGGGTTATGTGCAAAACAAAACTTACTTTCCATAACAGTATGACGCCAGCATAAGTAGCAAAATCCTGGTGTGTCATATGGGTCAAGCTTGTGGCGTTTACTCGCCTTTCTTGGGCAGCATCGTATTAAGTGACGAAGTGTTTCACCAACACAATATTCAACACCTCCGTAAGTAGCATTCCCAGAATATTGTCTAGCTATATTCTTCCCTGTTTTTTCTATTGAATTCCATGTGGTGTTAGTTGTGAATGTATTGCGGATACTGAATTTAGGAAGTAAAGGGTCAAGGTGTTTCGTTATTAATTTTTTAACAGTGAAGATAGTCACTGTTTTATCGCTGGTTTCATCCATCATATTTTTTACCGCGACAACAATTTCTTTTGGGTATTTGCTAACGAGTCTTTCAAGATTGGGCGTAAATGGCATAGTAAATAGTTTATCAAGAAACAATCAAGTGTCCAATTATTCCTGTAAGTAAGAAAATTACTAATCATTAAGATGATTTCATCGTTTATTAAAGGAACTTGTGATGGAAACAATGAGCTTAGAAGATGTATGTAAATTATTAAAAATTGACGTATCAACTGGTAGAAATAGGTTGTCGGCAGGATCACCAATGCCACCATCCTTCAGGGTCGGTCGTCGTCGATTATTTTTAAAAGATGAAGTTGAAACATGGTTAAGAGAGCAACCAAAAAGTATTAACTTACCTCTGTAAACTAAATATCAGGGAAAAAATATTATGAAAAGGTATAAAGATAAGAAAATCGCCTTGAGATTAAGCAAAGACTTACTTTTAAAAATTGAAAAGATAGCGGCAGAAAAAGAAGAGAGCATCAGCCTAGTAACAAGACGATTAATTGTTATGGGTTTGGAAAACAAGAAAACCTATATTGACCTAGAACCAATCATATATGAGATTCATAGCTTTAGTACTGTTATGGCCAGAATAGGGGGTAACCTGAATCAGCTTGCCCATTATTTCAATATGAACGACACCGTCAATGAAAACGAGCTTGAGATTGTCCACAAAGCCTTACAAATGCAATTTAAGGAAATTGCTTCTTATATTAAAACGACAAAGCATAAGTTGATTGATGAAAGAAATATTGGCCATTAATCGGTTTTAGCAACTTTGTGCTTTAACGCATTTAGTACCTCGCTAACTTTTAGTAATTTCGCATTTACCAGCTATTTTACGGATTTACCGTAAAGAATTAGCAATCTACCCTCTATATTTAGGCATTTACCGCTAGTTTTTCGCCATTTACCTCAAACTATTCCTCATTTTAGTGATTTCTACCTGAAGATAACCAGGTTTTGGAAGAATTTGCCTTGTTTTGCGCTATTTCTTGCGCTTCACAGGGCAAATCCTTATGGCAGGATACGCATTTTGTGGCACAAAAGTGCAGCGACTTCGCCGCTCCCTGTTTTACTGGCGTAAAAGGTGAAATTTGAAAGAACTATCGATAGAAGGATTATTCAAACGCATAGTAAATGCGGGCGTAGGAAGAAACTTCAGGCGATGCTCACTCTTAAGCAAAATGCGATGGACAGTGGAGCTGGAGAGGCTTCTCGCATTCTCGCAGGGTGTGCAAGGTAATCTTTTTGGGGCTGAGAAATATGTATTATCGGAGTCTGAACGCGTCGGAGGAAGCTTTGTGCGTTCTCTAAACGTACTCCGTGTTGGTAGCGAGTGAGATGGGATAAATATTAGCCAATATAGAGTGTGGAAAGCTCTTCTTCTGGGGAGTTAGAAAACCTATCAATCTGGCGAAACCCTTAGTAGTAAAGGGCGATCTAATCTTGTACGATTAGAGGACAATATAATATAAGAATGACATCATCATTCCCCCATGGTGATTTTGGCTCAGCAGTATAGGGCAGTTCAATAAATAACCAATTTAGTATAGTGATTCATTGATAAATGGTTATTTTCTGCCATCTACAGGGATGATAAGAATAATAATGACACCACCACCCACAGAAAAGCTTGAAAACACCACTCGCGAAGAAATCGACATAAAATTCGAGGCAGTTGGTTGGGCTATATAATACAAATTATAAAATTATTTGCAGTTTTATTTAGGATTAATGCATGACCACCAATGAAGAACAACAATTTTTAAATGAGCTAGAGAAAAAGCTGTGGACGAGTGCTAATAAGCTACTGCCTTCTTTAGATGCGTCCCAATATAAACATGTCGTATTGGGTTTAGTATTCTTAAAATATGTATCAGATTCTTTTGATATTCGTAGAAAACAATTAGAAGAACAATTTAAAGACGCAGAAAATGAGTACTTCCTAGATCCAGCAGATTTTGACGGCGGGGCAGAAGGTGAGGCTTACCAAGAAGAAATTAATTCTGAGCTAGAAGAGCGTGATTATTACACAGAAGAAAATGTTTTCTGGGTGCCTAAAGTTTCGCGTTGGGAATTTCTACAAAATCAAAACAAAGTTGTCATCACTGGTGAAATTGAAATAGGTGAAGGCAAAGCCGCCAAAAAAATTCGTTCAGTTGGTCAGCTTATCGATAATGCATTAGACGTTATAGAGCACGACAACCCTAAACTTAAAGGCGTGCTTAATAAACGCTATACCCAATTACAAATTGACCAATCTAAATTGGGTGAACTAATTGATCTTATTGCCACTATTCCATTTACTCATGACACCCTCAGTAGTAAGGACATCCTAGGTCATGTGTATGAATACTTCCTTGGTCAGTTTGCATTGGCAGAAGGTAAGAAGGGTGGTCAGTTCTACACACCTAAATCTATTGTTAGTTTAATTGTACAAATGCTCGAACCTTTCAAAGGGCGTGTTTATGATCCCGCTATGGGTTCTGGTGGTTTCTTTGTGCAGTCAGAAAATTTTATAACTGCACACGAAGGCCGTATTGGTGATGTTTCCATCTATGGGCAAGAAGCTAACCACACTACCTGGCAACTAGCTGCTATGAATATGGTGATACGCGGTATTGATTTTAATTTCGGTAAAGAACCTGCCAGTACCTACACCAACGATCAACATCCCGACCTGCGCGCTGATTTTGTCATGGCCAACCCACCGTTTAATATGAAAGAGTGGGACACCGGCGTAGACGACAATGATCCACGCTGGCAATACGGCAAGCCACCCACTGGAAATGCCAACTTCGCTTGGTTGCAACATATGCTCTATCATCTGGCACCCAATGGCAGCATGGGGCTGTTGTTAGCCAATGGTTCAATGAGTTCCAACACCAATAATGAAGGCGTAATACGCCAAGCATTAATTGAAAATGATTTAGTTGAATGCATGGTCGCCTTACCCGGGCAACTGTTTACTAATACCCAAATACCTGCCTGTATCTGGTTTTTAACCAAAAACAAAAAACAACGCACCTCAGCTAGTGGTAAAAAACTCCGAGACCGCAAGGGTAAAATATTATTTATCGATGCTCGCAACCTAGGCTACATGAAAGACCGCGTACTGCGCGACTTCACCCAAGATGATTTAAACAAAGTCACCGAGCTATTTCATAACTGGCAAATAGGCGAAGGGTATGAAGACGAAGCAGGATTCTGTAAGTCTGTTGAATTAGAAGAACTTAAAAAACACGACTACGTTCTTACCCCCGGTCGTTATGTCGGTGCAGCCGATGAAATAGATGATGGCGAACCCTTCGCTGAAAAAATGGCACGACTCACCGCGCAATTAAAAAAACAGTTTGAAGAAAGCGATAAGTTAGAAGGAGAGATTAAAAAGAACTTGGCGGGGTTGGGTTACGATGTCTGATTGGCCGATTGTTCGTTTAGGTGACTACTGTTCAAAAATTGGTAGTGGTGCAACACCAAGAGGTGGTGCAAGCGTGTACCTCGACGAAGGTGAAATATGTCTTATTCGAAGTCAAAACATTTATAACGATGGATTTAAGGAAAATGGTTTAGTTTATATAACTAAAGAGTCAGCAGTTAAACTTAAAAATGTCATTGTTGAAAGAAATGACGTTTTATTAAACATAACAGGAGATTCAGTAGCTCGTGTATGTTTGGTTGACGAAAACTATTTGCCAGCAAGAGTAAATCAGCATGTCGCAATAATTAGACCTGATCCTAACGAGTTTGATCCTAGGTATGTAAGGTATCTTCTTACATCTCCTGCAATGCAAAATTTATTGCTGACTATCGCCGCAGTTGGTGCAACGCGTAATGCTCTAACTAAAAACATGATTGAGACTTTAGAGGTTTCAAAGCCGCCATTGCAAGTTCAGGTTGATATAGCTGACAAACTTGAATCGTTAGATAATAAAATCGAACTCAACCGCCAAACCAACCATACCCTCGAACAAATCGCCCAGGCCATATTTAAAAGCTGGTTTGTCGACTTCGATCCCGTCAAAGCCAAAATAGAAGCCAAACAAAACGGCCAAAACCCAGAACTCGCCGCCATGTGCGCCATAAGCGGAAAAACAGAAGAACAGCTTAAAAGCTTAAATGAAGCAGCCCTGCAACAACTTAAAACCACCGCCGCCTTATTCCCATATGCTTTGGTTGAATCTGAGTTGGGTGAAATACCGAAGGGGTGGAGTGTTTCTTGTATTGATGATGTGTGTGACTTTCAAAATGGCTATGCATTCAAAAGTAAAGAGATGACTAAAAATCCTGAAAATACTTATAAGGTTTTTAAAATGGGCGGAATAAAAAAAGGTGGTGGTTTAAACAAATCTAAAACAAAAGATTATTACGATAAATCCAAGTGTGAAAATCTAGACCGCTATCTTATAAAAAAAGGTGATTTGTTAATGTGTATGACTGACATGAAGAATAATGTTGCGTTACTTGGCCATACAGCTTTAATGGATGTAGATGACGAGTACATTCTTAATCAACGTGTTGGTTTGCTACGAACAAAAGATAAAGTTATTGCTAATTACCCTTTTCTGTATATTTTAACCAATAGTGGTACTTTTATCGAAGATCTTAGAAGCAGGGCTAATAGCGGTGTTCAAGTGAATTTATCCACAAGTGAAATCAAGTCTACAAATTTTGTGCTCCCTAGTGAAAGCGTACACTTGGCATTTGATAAATTGACTGAGAGACTTCAGGAGCAAATATTTTCATTGGAAGCAGAGCAAAATTATTTGTCTGAAATAAGAGATGCATTAATTCCTAAACTTCTTTCTGGTGAAATTACTCTAAACGAAAACCCTGGTGCAACTGAGGCAGTTGCATGAAATATATTATGAATTCGGGAGCGTAGAGGTTGGATACTGTACGAGTCGATATTTGTTACCGACCTCTGCGGATAGCTTGGGCTATAAAGTCAGATGATTTCGATTCATTTCGAAAAGCAGTTAAGTATTCACATGCTTTGTGGGGTGGTCGATTTAATCCAATAGTATTTGTTGATCATGAAGATGAATCCAGTCGATTGATCGATCTATTCAGAGTAGATGTAATAATACCGATTGGGGAAAGTGAAGAAGTTAAGGAGTTTTCAGAAAAATTTCCACATTTAATCAATCCAATTCATCATCGTAGTGTATTTATGACTGGGAGCGAGCATTCAGAGCCAAGTTCAAGTGTTCTAGATGTGCATAATGCATTAGTGTACCTACGAGATAAACCCGAATGGAAAGAAATCAAAGAAATAGGTTTTTATCATTATACCTGGGATGTTAATGATCCATTATCAGACGTTTTTTTATCACAATTTGGTGATTATCCAGATAAAGACGAAATTGGTACGGATTATCTAGAGATTTTTCAAAATACCACAGATTGTACAGAGGTAACATTAGATATAGTCAAATCAATACCAATTGAAACAATTGACCACCCAAGTATTTCTTATCTATCACGTCATAATATTAAACAGCACTACAATATTAGAGGCGGCTGGAATGCACCGGGGTTCTATGTTGGTAGTTCAGGAAATCTTGAAGACCTAGTTTGTTATTGGAATTTACGAGCTTGTGATATTTCACTATGGTTTGTTGATCCACAATATATTGGCCGTTATTCAGACCTTATTCCAGCTTGGGAAAAGGTAATGCGTGAAAGAGTATCTAGTTACCGACACAAATTTGACAGGGATTTAGCAGTTTGGTCCAGAAGTAATGACTTTGATGAAATCTCTAAGAACTTTGATGAGATGAGTTTAGTACGTTGTAATGTATCAGACGGTACTTGGAATGGTCGAAATGTTACCGCACCAATGATGTATTTTGGTGAATCAACAGCACTTGGTGTTATGGGGGTCGAATCTAATAAGCCAAAAGTAACGTTTGCATTAACTGAAAAACCCTTTAGTAGTAAAAGATGGTTTTATCAACAGCATTTGGTTGCTTCTGTTTCTTTTATTGGTGGCCTTTATGGAGACGAGCAACATACATTTGAACCGCCTTATTTGCCGGAGCTTAACGAGTTTTATGCACGTACAATGCATTTTGAATATGACAAACTTCGTGTTGAATCAGAAAGAGTAGGTATTATTGTAGATGCTGTTGATTACGATAGCTTTCTTTATGCGTTGCCTATTGCAGACTTAATAGCACGTATATTTGAATTGGCTGGTTATGAAGCAAAATTAAGTAATGCAGGTTTAATTGCAAAACAGATAATAGCTAGACTTGATGGTATTCAAGGTGGTCGGGTATTTAAGATACCTGGTGTCCGTCGGTTATTAAAAACTCATGGATATAATACTTCAGTGACCAAGAGAGCTGCACTTCAGATAATTGGATCTAAAGATCCTGAAAATCCTGATGAAAAATTTAGTGATCATGAAGGGTTATATATAGAGTCAAGGCCAATTGGTGAGAAGCTTACGCCTGATTCAGTTTTTGGTTATTTAGTTGAAAAAGGTCTGTTCCGTATAGGGGCAGATTTGGTTTGTTCATCATGTAATATAAAGTCATGGGTGCCATTGGATTCATTAAAACATAAAGTGAAATGTGACTTATGTGGGCATGAATATGATGTAACGAGAAATCTGACTGATGCAAATGAGTGGCATTATCGAAGATCGGGAATACTCGGCGTGGAAAAAAATGCACAGGGTGCAGTGCCTGTTTTGCTTACACTGCAACAGCTAGATACTACGTTTCACAGTAGTTTTAGCAAAAGTATATACTCGCCTTCATTAGACTTGATTCCTAAAGAAGGTGTTAAAGGTAATAATTGTGAAACTGATTTTGTTTGGGTTATACCAAGACCATACCCACGTAAGACAGTTGTTATATTGTCTGAATGTAAAGATCAAGGGCCGATTACTAGCGATGATATAAATAATTTGAAAAATATTGCAGATTCATTACCTCGCAAGCGGTTCAAAACATTCGTGCTTCTTTCTCAGATTACACCATTTACAGATGATGAAATAGATGTAGCAAAAACTATCAATGACAAATATAGGAGGCGGGCTATTTTACTTTCAGCTAAAGAACTAGGGCCATACTTTATACGTGAGAGAGAGAAGGGTGATTCTGGAAGGGAGTTGAGTTGGTATAGCCCTGAAGATATGGCTGATTCAACTATGCAACTATATTTTTCTGATGAAGTAGTTGATAGTGAGGAAAATGGAGAATGATAACCGAAGACCAGCTGGAACAACTCTGCCTCGACTGGTTTAAATCTATCGGATATGACTATGTTTGTGGGTACGATATTGCCCCTGATGGCGAGAGCCCAGAACGCACCGATTATCGACAAATTGTTTTATTTGATCGTTTATTAACTCAACTTCAGAAAATAAATCCACATATTCCGATTTCAGTTTTAGAAACAGTATCTTTACAAATTGCCAAACCTGAAACCCCTGTACTTATTAAAAGCAATAAAGTCTTTCATCGTTTTTTATTGGAAGGAGTTAAGGTTGAGTTTACGCCCTCACCCTCGGTCCCTCTCCCAGAGGGAGAGGGAAGTAAAAAAGTTGATTATGTACAGTTAGTCGATTTTTTTGATGTGACTAACAATCAGTTTTTGGTGGTTAATCAATACACCATTACTGGCAGCAAAGGGAACCGTCGCCCTGATTTAATAGTATTTATTAATGGTATTCCTTTAGCTGTTATTGAATTAAAAAATCCTGCTGATAGTAGCGCAGATATTTGGTCAGCTTATCAACAGTTACAAACTTATAAAGATGAAGTCACTGATTTATTTACCTTTAACGAAGCATTAGTAGTGAGTGATGGTTTAAATGCCAGGATAGGTTCATTAACTGCAAATAAAGAACGTTTCTTGCCCTGGCGTACTATTGAAAATGAAGATGATAAGCCGCTATTTGAATATCGCCTAGAAACATTGGTGCAAGGATTCTTTAAGCCAGAATTATTTTTAGATTATATCCATTACTTTATTTTGTTTGAGCAAGACGGTGATGCACTGATTAAAAAGATTGCTGGTTACCATCAATTCCATGCTGTGCGTGAAGCAGTGAAGGCAACGGTGATTGCAGCACAACCTAAAGGCCTTGCTGAAAAACGTACTGATTATGGTGATAAAGTTCAACCTGGTTCAGGTAAAGCTGGGGTTGTGTGGCATACCCAAGGTTCAGGTAAGTCGATTTCCATGGTGTGTTATGCCGGGAAATTATTGGCGCAACCAGAAATGAATAACCCAACAATAATAGTAGTGACCGATCGAAATGATTTAGATGGGCAGTTATTTAATACTTTTAGTATGGCGTCTGAAACTTTAAAACAAACCCCAGTACAAGCCGGTGATCGTGATGAGTTGCGTGATATCTTAGCCTCTCGACAATCTGGCGGCATTATTTTTACCACCATTCAAAAATTTGCTTTGTTAGCTGAAGAAGAAAAGCATCCAATTTTAAGTGAACGCCATAATATTGTGGTGGTGAGTGATGAAGCCCATCGTAGTCAATATGGTGATAAAGCAAAACTAAATAGTAAAACTGGTAAGTATACTTTTGGTTATTCTAAGCACTTACGTGATGCTTTGCCAAGTGCCTCGTTCATTGGTTTTACTGGCACCCCGATATCGAAAGAAGATAAAGACACCCGTGCAGTGTTTGGTGATTATGTTTCTATCTACGATATTCAAGATGCTGTGGATGATGGCGCCACTGTTCCTATCTATTACGAATCGCGTTTAGCCAAGTTAGATATTAATCAGGCAGAAATGGAAGCCCTGAATGATGAAGTGGAAGAGGTTATAGAAGACGAAGAAGATATTTCTATTCGTGAAAAAACAAAATCGAAATGGGCAGCACTAGAAAAGTTAGTGGGTAGCGAACCCCGAATGGAGCAAGTGGGTAAAGATCTCGTTGCCCATTTTGAAAATCGTATATCAACGATGCCAGGCAAAGGCATGATTGTATGTATGAGCCGAGAAATCTGTGTGGATATGTACAATGCTATCATCGCGATTAAACCAGAATGGCATGATGACGATGTTAATAAAGGTGCGATTAAAATAGTTATGACGGGATCAGCATCGGATAAAGCCAAGATGCAACCCCATATTCATAATAAAGAAACTAAGAAGTTATTTGAAAAACGCTTTAAAGATGTCAACGACCCTCTGCAATTAGTCATTGTGCGTGATATGTGGCTCACCGGGTTTGATGCACCCAACTGTCATACCATGTATATTGATAAACCTATGAAGGGCCATAATCTGATGCAGGCCATCGCTAGAGTTAACCGAGTGTTTAAAGATAAACCCGGTGGATTGGTTGTGGATTACATTGGTATAGCTAGTGAATTAAAGCATGCTCTGAAAACGTATACCGACTCAAAAGGTAAAGGTGCCCCTACATTAGACACTCGTGAAGCTTTCGCTATTTTATTAGAAAAAATGGATATCGTTCACGGCATGCTGCATGATTTTGATTACAGTGAGTATAAAATAAAAGCATTAGAACTTTTACCTGGTGCAATGAACCATATACTTTCATTGGAGGATGGTAAGAAACGTTTCTTAGATGTCATGGCCGCGATTCTTAAAGCCTTCACCTTATGTGGAACAATAGATGAAGCAGAAGGCTTGAAAAAAGAAATAGCCTTTTTATCCGCCGTTAAAGCTGCGATCAGTAAATTCACCAGTATTGATAAACGCCGTGAAAATGAAGACAAAAATACGGCTTTAAAACAAATAATCGATAATGCCATTGTTGCAGATGGTGTATCTGATGTATTTGATTTAGTTGGTCTCGATAAGCCTAATATCGGTTTACTCTCGGATGAGTTTTTAGAAGATGTTAAGAATATGCCTCAGCGTAACTTAGCAATGGAGTTATTAGAAAAATTATTACGTGACGAAATAAAAGCTCGTATGAAAACCGATGTGGTATCTGAAATGAAATATTCAGATCGTATTATGGAAACACTGCGTAAGTACCATAACCGTGCCATTGAAACAGCTCAAGTTATTGAAGAGCTCATTGAGCTAGCTAAAGAAATGGAAGCAGATTTAGCCGATGCCGAGAAACTTGGTCTAAATCCTGATGAAATAGCGTTCTATCGTGCGCTTATCCAAAACGAGTCAGCAGTAAAAGAGCTTGGTGATAATAACTTACGAGAGCTAGCTAAGTATGTCACAGAACAGTTACGTAGAAGCACAACAGTAGATTGGCAAGTACGAGATAGTGTACGTGCCAAACTTCGTAACCTTGTACGGCGAGCTTTGAAGAAATGGAAGTATCCACCTGATGCTGAAAAGGAAGCTATTGAATTATGTTTGAGGCAAGCGGAAGTGCTGAGTAATAGCTGGAGTATTCAATAAAACTGAAAAAATAGTATTTAGAGAGGTATAGATATGGGGAAAGGAATCACAAGAGAGCGTACAGGTTATTTGCTCCAAGAGTTATTTAAGATCCTTCTAGAGAATCAAGATGGTATTTCTGCTCGTGATGCAATTGAACAATTAATAAATAGAATTGAATTAACTGTGCATGAAAAAGGTGAGTATGAATCAGGTAGTCGTCGGTTCGATAAAATTCTCCGATTTTCCACGATTGATGCAGTGAAAGCGGGTTGGATGAGAAAAAACAGAGGGATATGGACTATCACAGAAGAAGGTGCAGCCGCACTTCAAACCACCCCAAATTCTGATGATTTTTATAGAGAAGCATCAAGGCTTTACCGGAAATGGAAGAAATTGCAGATTGATGAAAACTCAGAAATTGAAACTATTGAAGAAAATGATCAGAGCTTAGAAGCTAAAGTAACTTTCGAAGAAGCAGAAGAGCAAGCATGGAAAGAAATTAGTAATTATTTAATTGATATTGATCCCTATGATTTTCAAGATCTTGTTGCTGCTTTATTGGAAGCGATGGACTACCACGTATCATGGGTATCACCACCGGGAAAAGATGGTGGTATTGATATATTAGCGTTCAATGACCCTTTAGGAACAGTCCCACCAAGAATAAAAGTCCAAGTTAAAAGAAGGAAGGATAATATAGCCGTTGAGGAAATGCGTTCCTTCTTGGCGTTAATAAATAATGATGATGTTGGTATATTTGTAACAACTGGCGGTTTTACAAAAGATGCAGAATTTTTGGTTAGGTCACAAGAAACTCGAAAGGTTACTCTAATTGATAGACAACGTCTCGTAGATCTATGGATTGAATACAATGACAAATTGGAAAAAGATAAACGTACTTTGTTGCCATTAAAACCAATCTATTTCATAGCACCAAATCTTTGAGTAACATAAATGAAATTAAAAAAACCAACGCTCAAAGTTAATCATGAAAAACCATTTGAGAATGATAAACTTAATAGAAAAGATAATGCAGCTGTATTAACAGATATCATTAATTCTATTGATGAACCATTTGTACTAGGTGTTGATGGTGGATGGGGTATGGGTAAAACTACATTTCTTGATATGTGGAGATATGATCTTGAAAATAAGGATTACACTTGTTTGTATTTTAATGCCTGGGAAAATGATTATGCCAGTGACCCATTGGTTGCATTTATTGGTGAAATAACAACAGCTTTAAATGATGCTAAAGTTACAGGTGAAAATGAACGTAAAGCACATGAAAAAATTAAAAAAATTAAAAAATATGGAAAAAATATTGCTGCACGCCTAATTCCTACTGCAGCTAAACTCGCCACGTATGGAATATTGGATTTAGATAAAATCACAGAACAAACAGTTGGTGGTGCGATTGGTTTGATTGTAGAAGAACAAATTGAAAAATATGAAGAAGATAAAAATACGATAAAATTTTTTCGCGAAGCACTTGAAGAATTTGCTATATGCCTATCGGTTGATAAAGAAACCATAAAACCAATAATATTTTTTATCGATGAACTAGATAGGTGTCGACCCACATATGCAATTGAATTGCTTGAAAGATTGAAGCACCTTTTTAATGTACGTGGAATTATATATGTAATAGCAATGGATAGAGTACAGATTGGACATTCTATAAAGAGCCAATATGGTTCTGGATTCGATTCTGATGGTTACCTTAGACGATTTTTTGATATTGAATACAAATTGCCTGAACCTTCTAGGTATGATTATTCAAGGTATCTATTAACACAACTTAATTTGAATGATAACCTACAAAAGCGAAAACTTAGTCAAGGAACAGCACTAATAAATACATTTTCAAAATTGTCAGATAGATATAGGTTAAGTCTCAGAGATATAGGGCAATGTTTTACACATCTCAGTATAGTGTTACGCTCTACTCCACCAGTAATGCCCTTACATGAAGAATTGTTATCATTATTAATCGTATTAAGAAAAGGAAATCGTGAACTGTATGATGATTATGTACAGAAAAGAGTAAATGGTGAAAGCGTTTTGTCTGATATAACTCAGGATAATAATGGTCAAAATTTCATTTACCATACTGATGAAGGTAGAAATGTTGAAATTTATCTAACTATTGGCTTTTGCAAAATTGAGAGTGAATTTAATTCTATTCAAAGTGATTTAACTTCTCAACTAAACGATGATAATGTGCATGGTAAAGTAAAATGGAAAATAGAACGTATCTGGGATCACATGAATGATTTTCGCGGGGAATATAATCTTGTAGATACTGTTTCTGGTCGAATTGAGTCAACAACAAGTTTTATATAATTATCTAACCTAAAGGGTATAAAATATAATCCCCAGTATATAAATATATGGCATCACCGACATGATTCTTTTTATAGAGATAATGACTAAATTTTCTACACTTTGATCATCTATAGCAGAAATGCTGGATATAGCGTGTAACTTTCCTAAGTACACTTACATCAAGTACAATGCACATGCGTCCTCATAGTTCAACGGATAGAATAGAGCCCTCCTAAGGCTTAGATGCAGGTTCGAGTCCTGCTGAGGACACCACTTCAAAAGTACGCACAAGTACACAAATACCTTTTAACATAAACTATCTATAAATCAAACGCTTACTAAATAGTCGTTATTTTAGGAGGGGGCATTGCGCTATCCAGTAGTGCCACGGGGACGTTGTGTTAATTGCATCAAGTTTTACTGGAGTCTGTGAACTAAGTCTTCAGCTTTGAGATGTGTATATCTTTTAAGCATTTTTAGATCTTTATGGCCAGTAATTGAAGATACTTCCATAATATTAAAACCTTTCTCAAAAAGACGACTCGTTGCTTCATGCCTTAGGTCGTGAAAACGTAAACCTTCGATTTCTACTTTTTTACAAATTCGTCTAAAAGCTTGAGTGATTGAATCTGGTTTCATATTCCAAATAAACCCATCGATATTTCGAACTTTTGTATTGAGAACTTCTATTGCTTTTTTGCTAAGAGGAATTGTACGAGGGCTATCCGTTTTAGTCTCGTCAATGTACAGTGTGTTTTTATCAAAGTTTATGTCACACCATTTCATATTCATTATTTCGCCACGGCGCATTGCTGTTTCAATCGCCAATACAATTATATTGTAGAGATTTCCACCTGACTCGTTAGCTGCTTTAAGTAATTTTTCTTCTTCACCTGGTTCTAGCCTTCGCTCTCTTGCTTTTGATGGGGTAGGTAGTCTAATCGCTGCAACAGGGTTACCGTTAGGTAGCTGTATGCCCCAATCAACTATAGCGGCATGTATTACCCTTCTTATGAGTAATAAATCTTTTCTAGTTGTTTCACCTGTAACATCTTTAGCTCTGTTGTCTCTAAATTTAGCAATAATGGAAGAATTTAATCGTGACAGAGAGTGATGTCCTATCATTTTTTTTATTATTTTTATTTGGAATTTTACTGACGTTTGTGATTTTTTTGTTGGTAAGACTTCTCTTTCATACCGATCTAGTAAGTCAGATAGGGTTGTTTGATCTGCTTCTCGATGATCAATAGTAATCCCTTTGTCCATTGACGATTCTACATATCTCGCCCAGCGTTCAGCTATCGCCTTGTTAGCAAAGGTTTTAGTGATAGTTGGAAAGCCCTTTTTCCGGACTTTTGCTCTCCATTGTGAGTCACCGCGTTTTTCGAAAGTTGCCATGAGAATACTATATCAGAGATACTATCTAGTGTCCCATAATTGTCCCAAATCGTAATGTTTGCGCAACTATTTTTTTGTAACTTATTGATTATGTAGGTTTTTATATTTTATGTGGGAGGTGTCATCACGCTTAGGAGGGCATTGCGCTATCCAGTTGTGCCACGGGGACTATATTCGAAGTGTATCTTAATCCGTGATGTAAGGACATGCCAGTAAATAGTTTGTAATTAACTATTATAAAACGGAGTTTTTATG
>Ga0316207_10003413_pt1 | contig 14799 bp, 14 predicted proteins | sample 6weekpyrite_MG_FD_204943 | JGI IMG/M metagenome (GOLD analysis project Ga0316207, IMG submission 204943) | Microbial mat bacterial communities from mineral coupon in-situ incubated in ocean water Damariscotta River, Maine, United States -... | ecosystem: Environmental > Aquatic > Marine >... | reverse complement strand
CAGGGTATTGCCGGAACAGCAATGATGGCAAAAGGAACCTGCAGTGCATGTAGTGATGAAGAACTGGAAGCGGCTGTAGATTACATGATCGACAACTCTAAATAATCTGTTATCGATATCTGCAATACACTGTTCAGATACAGCGAATAGCAGGCATATCGAATGAGTAACCATAGCGCTTCAACATACACGTACGTGAGAAAAACCTATGACGACGAATACCGAAAGTCTTGATCCGGTTATCATCAGTGAGCAGCAATTCGATAGAGCCCATTTATATATTGATCATCTACAGAAAGGACTGGTTGCGTTTCTAAAAAAGCCCAAACGAATTACCACTATCCATTTCCCGCTGGAGCTGGATGATGGATCGGTAGAAACATTTCGTGGTTATCGTGTGGTACATAACCGTGTGTTTGGACCGGGCAAAGGCGGTATCCGCTACCACCCTGATATTACCGAAGAAGAAGTTATCTCGCTCGCCAAGCTAATGACCTGGAAATGCGCTCTGGTAAATATTCCTTTCGGAGGAGCCAAGGGCGGCATTATCTGCAATACAAAAGAATTAAGCAGTAACGAACTACGCCGCATCACTCGACGCTTCACATCGGAATTATTCGATCTGATTGGCCCACACACCGATATACCTGCGCCAGACATGTACACCAATGAACAGACCATGGCATGGATTTACGACACCTACGACATGCTGAACCGCGGTAAAAACAACCTGCCCATTGTTACCGGAAAGCCGATTGACCTTGGTGGTTCCTACGGGCGCAACGAAGCAACCGGCCAGGGCTGCCTGTATGTCACCGAGCACTTTCTTGGCAAACAGTTAATACCTGAATTAACCAGCCTTAGGAATGCCAGAATAGCGATACAGGGCTTTGGTAATGTCGGCAGTGTTGCCGCACAGGCATTTAAACAGCAGGGAGCGATTATCGTGGCACTCAGTGATAGCAGTGGCTGTATTTACGCTAAGGACGGCCTTGATCTTGATGCGGTAATGGCCTTTAAAGAAGCGCATGGCAATCTCGTCGGCATGCCCGGCACCCTGACCCTGACGAATGAAGAGCTGATTGAGATCGACTGCGATATTCTTATTCCTGCCGCCATTAGCAATCAGATTCATGCAGATAATGCCGACAAGGTAAAAGCAAAACTGATTGTCGAAGCAGCGAACAATCCAACCACACCCACTGCCGATAGCATTTTAAAACAGAAAGGTATTTATGTAATTCCTGACATTATCGCCAACGCAGGCGGGGTTACCGTGAGTTATTATGAGTGGGTACAGAATCAGGCTAATGAGCAGTGGGATCTGGAAACGGTAAACAACAGATTAAAAAGGAAAATGCAGACATGTGTCGATTCGGTATTCAAGCGCTGGCAGGCATTTCTGGTGTGCGAAGAGCCTGTTATGAATAAAGACACTGCACAACCGTTAGAATGCCCGGACTTCAGAACAGTTGCCCTGATTACCGCAATAGAACGAGTGGCCAACGCCACGCTAATTCGCGGCATCTGGCCTTAGAGCAAGGCCAGCAATATTTAGTCAGATAATTTATGAAGCACCTGCTAAATAGGTTAAAATACGCGTTTATTCGCTTCACATAAGTCTTCCCCATCATGCCCCAGGATACACCTCAAAATAGTAAAAAAGTTGGTTTTATCAGTCTTGGCTGCCCCAAGGCGCTGGTAGATTCCGAGCAAATCATTACCAAACTGCGTGCAGAGGGTTATGACATTAGCCCGTCTTATGAAGGTTCTGATCTGGTGGTGGTGAACACCTGTGGCTTTATTGATGATGCGGTTGAGGAATCCCTCGATGCGATTGGTGAAGCACTGAACGAAAACGGCAAGGTGATCGTCACCGGTTGCCTCGGCGCCAAAGGCGATATTGTGGCTAATAACTATCCACAGGTGCTGGCAGTAACCGGGCCCCATGCGGCCAATGAAGTACTTGAAGCCGTGCACCAGCACCTGCCACCTGCACATGACCCATATACCAGCCTGATTCCACCCGCCGGCATCAAGCTCACCCCCAAACACTATGCTTATTTAAAAATTTCCGAAGGCTGTAACCACCGTTGCACTTTCTGCATTATCCCCTCACTGCGCGGTGATCTGGTGAGTCGCCCGATTGGCGAAGTGATGACCGAGGCGGAAAACCTGGTGAATAGCGGTGTTAAGGAACTACTGGTGATTTCACAGGACACCAGCGCCTATGGTGTGGATATGAAATACCAGATGGATTTCTGGAACGGCCGCCCGCTGAAAACCCGTTTTGAAGATCTGGCCAGTCACCTGGGCGAACTCGGCATCTGGACGCGCATGCACTATGTGTACCCTTACCCGCACGTAGATAAAGTCATTCCGCTGATGGCCGAAGGAAAAATTCTGCCTTACCTGGACATTCCATTCCAGCACAGCAGTCCTGGTGTTTTGCGCGCCATGAAGCGCCCGGCCAGCTCCGAAAATGTACTTACCCGCATCAAGATGTGGCGGGAAATCTGCCCTGACATTACATTGCGCAGCACCTTTATTGTGGGCTTCCCTGGTGAAACTGAGGATGACTTTAACCACCTGCTGGATTTCATGGTGGAAGCAGATCTGGATCGCGTAGGCTGCTTTACCTATTCACCTGTAGAAGGTGCCACGGCTAACCAGATTGCCCAGCAAATTCCTGAAGATATTAAAGAAGAGCGACTGGCGCGTTTTATGACACTGCAGGCAGAAATCAGCGCGAATAAACTCTCGAAAAAAGTTGGCCAGACTCTGCAGGTTATGGTTGACGAAACAGATGATGAGGGCATTATTGCCCGTAGCAAAGCAGATGCCCCGGAGATTGATGGTCTGGTATTTGTAGATTCTGAAAACAGTCATCAGCCGGGTACGCTGATTAATGTAAAAATCACTGATTCCAGCGAGCATGATTTATACGCCGTTGAAGTAGACTAAGCCTCACGCTAATTCAACTTAACTAGAAATATATCAAATGCTGAATTGCAGTTGACCGACATAATATACGGCCCATTTAAAACACATATTTTAGAGCGAACATGACAACACTGGCCGACATACGCCGCGAATATAATTCTGGCCGCCTGCACCGAGCAGAGCTGGAATCTGATCCATTCAAACAAATGACCTTATGGTTAGAACAGGCACAGACAGCTGAGCTAAAAGATGCCACAGCAATGACACTGGCGACCTGCGACCATCGTGGCATGCCAGATGCGCGCATTGTACTTCTGAAAAATATCGATAACCGCGGCCTCAGCTGGTACACCAGCTACACCAGCAGCAAAGGTCAGCAGCTCGCCAGAAATTCCCAGGCCTGTCTGCTATTTTACTGGCGCGAGTTTGATCGTCAGATACGCATTCAGGGTAGCGTTGAAAAACTCAGCGCAGAGGAAGCCGAAGACTACTTCCACTCACGGCCACTGGATAGTCAGTTTAGTGCGGCTGCCTCTGCACAAAGTCAGCCCATCGAATCGCGCGAAAAACTTGAAGCCAGAGTCTCTCAGCTAAAACAACTCAATGCGACTGCAGTAGAACGTCCCGCAGACTGGGGAGGGTATCGCCTGATTCCAGCGACATTCGAATTCTGGCAGGGGCGTGAAAACAGGTTACATGATCGCTTTTATTATGCGCCTGACAATCAGGGTGGATATAGTATCACGCGCCTACAACCCTGACGTCAGCATTACTTTTCATTCTCACGATCAGGTATAATCTGCACATTATTTTCACCCTGCATCGCACAAGCATCAGGCGATCAATCAGCCGTTAATTGACGAGTTATTTTATGAGCAACAAAATCCTTATTACCGTTGGCAAGGTTAAAATTGAAGCCCAGCTTCTTGACACACCCACCGCACGAAACATCAAAGACTCTCTCCCCTTTGCCAGTAAAGCCGATACCTGGGGTGCTGAAGTTTTTTTCGAGACACCCGTTATTGCAGAACCAGAAGCAGATGCAAAAGACGTCGTTGAAGCGGGTGAACTCGCCTTCTGGTGTGAAGGCAGCTGTATTGCAATAGCCTTTGGTAAAACACCGGCATCACAGGGAGATGAAATACGTCTGGCCACAAAGGCCAATATTTGGGCACACGCCATTACAGACGTCACGCTCCTTAAAACCTGCCGCCCTGGCGACTTTATTTTTATTGAGTCACTATAAGCCAGGTTGATATTGGATGTCTTGCCCGCCGACTGAGCCTATACAGCCAGTCAGCAACCATCTGAGTACGCAGAATTTTTACTTGCAATTCAATCCTGCATGCCGTTAAATCGATATAGAGACAAACATCTTTCGTTATAATTTTGTCATTATGGATAGAGCTAGAGTATGGATACTTGCAGTCAACATTTCAGCTTTTTTTCAGCCGATTTAATTTCATTACCCAATACATTTATAACTGGCACATTTATATATGGCGCGCTAATCAGCGCTCTCAGAACACGCCATATTACTCTGGCCTGTAGCGCTGAATGTACATTGGGCAAGCTGATTCCTGACCTGCATATTCAGATAATAATGCGGTTATTACGCACTTACTACAGGCATCACTAAATACACTATCTTCTGGTAATTTGAACAACAACAAATAACTGAAGATCATAATAAAAAAGGTACATTCATCACCAACAGGTAGAGATATTAAAGACTAACGGCTTAAATTTCACCTGTTCAGGGCATGGACAAGCCATGACCACTATAGCAAGATGAATTGATGTAAGAGCAACCACGCTCTCTCTGCTCACTTCTGGTAGAGCCATGCAAATGATAAACGCAAAAAGCGCCTGATGAGTCAGTCATCGTTTAGGATAAAACGAATGAAATACTCAGCAGTGGCAAATATCGTTCGTCTATACGAACTTAAATATTAAAAGCGTTACATTTTCGGGCAGTGTAGAAATGCAGAAAGAGCACATCAAGATTGATCAGCACGAAGCAAAGACAGCTTACGGCCTGTTTCTAAAAAAGCTTTATAATCTGTTTAACAAAATCATATTTTGTGGTTTAAAAGAGAACCAGCAGTCAGATATAGAAGCTCAGCGTTTTGTGCTTGTTATTAATTTATACAGTTTTGTTGGTACATTCTATCTCGTATTGTTTGCCCTTGATTCTCTGGTAGACGAACACTGGAAGCTCAGTGGTATCCTTGGGCTAGCAGCTCTGCTGGCAGTTTCAAACAGCATTTATCTTCAGCGTAGTGGAAATTATAAACGCTCAGGCGACCTGATAGTTGTCATAACCACACTGCTATTCTTTTATTTAAATTTAACCGGCGGCGTTGAAAATACGGGGCCACTATGGAGCTATACCCTCCCTCCTCTTGTGTTTTTCGTTTTTGGCTTAACCCGAGGCAGTCTAATTCTATCCGGATTTATACTTGCCAGTAGCTACATCATGTTTTTTCCTGTGAATGATTTATTGAATGCAGATTACACTTACACCTTTAAAGTGCGCTATCTTTCTACCTTCCTTGGCGTCTGTTTCATTTCTTCTATCTGCGAATACTCTCGTTATCATTCATATAATCTGCTCAGAGAATTACAGAAAAACATTCAACGAGAAGCCAATACTGATGATCTAACAGGGCTTTATAATCGGCGCTATATGTATCAGCAAATCGAAAAGATAAGCCAGAAAATAAAACGCTATAACCGCCCCTGCAGCATTCTGTTATGCGACCTTGACCATTTCAAATCGATTAATGATAACTACGGTCATTCCTGTGGTGATCAGGTGCTTATCGAAACTGCCAGGCGCATGCAGGAATGCATACGAAATGAAGATATTGCAGCACGCTGGGGCGGCGAAGAATTTCTGCTGATTCTGCCGGAAACAGAGGGCGACGCTGCAAACCAGGTTGCCGAAAAGTTACGCACCAAACTGTGTAATCATTCAATCAGCTGCAGCAAGGAAAATTTAACAGTGAGTATGAGCATTGGTGTACTGGAGGTCAATCAGCTGATGAACATTGAAGATATTTTGAATAATGTGGATGATGCGCTATATGCTGCAAAACGCAATGGACGTAACTGCACCAAAGTATTCAGCGAGAACATGGCTACTTTTTGAATGCTTATCAAACATATTCAAAGAGCAGCCACGCGCATACGCCGTTAATAATTGTCGCGATAGTGTTTCAGGAAGCGATGCATTTTTTCGATCACTTCTTCCATTTCATCTCGACGCGAGAGAAAAACCAGACGCAGGTGGTTTGTATCTGGCCAGTTAAAAGCCGTGCCCTGAACCAGTAATACTTTTTCCTGCTGCAACAGCTGCAACACAAATTTTTCGTCATCTGCTATGTTGTAAACCGCGGGATCAAGTTTAGCAAAAAGATACAGTGCGCCTTTTGGTCTTACGCAGCTCACACCTTCCAGCTCGTTGACCATTTTCCAGCTGTAATCCATCTGCTCATATAATCGGCCACCCGGTGCCACCAGGTCATTGATACTCTGGTAACCGCCGAGTGAAGTCTGAATAGCATGCTGCCCCGGAACATTTGAACACAGGCGCATCGAAGACAGCAGCTCCATACCTTCAATATAATCGCGTGCATGGCTTTTGGCACCACTAATCACCATCCAGCCTGCACGAAACCCGGCCACTCGATAGGCCTTAGATAAACCGTTAAAACTGATCACCAGAATATCATCTGCCAGGGATGCCAGTGCGGTATGCGTGGTATTGTCATAAATAATTTTGTCGTATATTTCATCGGCAAAAATAATCAGCTTATGCTTACGAGCCACCTCAACCAGTTTGAGCAGCATTTCGTTACTGTACACTGCCCCGGTTGGATTATTTGGATTGATAACAACGATGCCACGTGTCTTACCGGTGATTTTACTTTCAATGTCTTCAATACTGGGTTCCCAGTTATTTTCCTCATCACACAGATAATGTACTGGCTTACCACCCGACAGACTCACAGAAGCCGTCCATAATGGATAGTCGGGCGCTGGAATCAGCATTTCATCACCGTTATTTAACAGCGCCTGCATTGACATCACAATCAGTTCGCTGACCCCGTTGCCGAGGAAAATATCGTCGATATCAACACTAGGAAATTTCTTTTCCTGACAATATTGCATGACCGCCTTGCGTGCGTAATACACACCTTTGGAGTCTGAATACCCCTGACAGTTGGCCAGATTACGAATAACGTCCTGCAGAATCTCATCCGGCGCATTCAGGCCAAAGGCAGCGGGATTACCTATATTCAATTTGGTAATCAAATGTCCTTCTTCTTCCAGACGTTTGGATTCTTTTAATACGGGGCCGCGGATGTCGTAACAGACCTGATCTAGTTTGTCGGATTTCAGTATGGTGGTCATAAATTTATAAGCTATTCAAAAATTTGCGAATGTGTGATGATAACGCCACGCTGACGGGATTAACACTGTTAAGATGTTGATCTGTTAAAAATTTTACCGAATGTGAAGCGCATATGAATATAGTGATGCTGGATAGTGCTCAGCTTACAGGTGAAGCCGATTTCCCTGATATCAATCTCAACAAATATGGCTGGCAACAGTTTCTTTCACTGGATGAAGGGGAAATAGAAGAACGCTGCTGGCGCGCGGATATTGTGATCAGTGCAAAAACACCGGTCACCTCAAATATCATTAACAACGCGTTCAAGTTGAAACTCATTATTGCCGCGGGTGATAGCACCGGGCACATAGATCATGCTGCGGCAGCCGCCAGAGATATTCCAGTAGTCAATGTTGCGGGAGAACAGGGTGACACGGCAGAAAGCACCAGGCAGATTTGTCAGCAGGTATGTGAGCAGATAAACCAGTGGCTAAATTCGCAGGATATTAGCCAGACTTGAACAAATATCCCAAATGAGTATAATTCTCATTTGAAAATTTAACCGGAGCTCATTATGAGCGATCTTATTAATACACTACTGGACTGCCCGAATCTCAGCCTGCGCCTGCTGGATAGCGCATCTGGCCGCTCGGTAAAAACAGTGAATAATGATCAGTTGCAGCAGATGTTGATTGATTCACAATCTGCCTGTACTAAAGACTGTGGCAACTTGAGCTGCCAGAACCGCAGTTTCGAAGATTAATTCACTTCAAACAATCGTCACCTGGCAAACGCCCGCAAAGAAAAGCCGAGTGGAATTACTTATCCCGCCTCGCCCTGACGGCCTCCGCAAGCTCGCGTAGCAAGGCTTCCGTTTCATCCCAGGCAATACAGGCATCCGTGATGCTTTTACCGTATTCCAGGTTATCTATATCTGACACATCCTGGCGCCCTGCCTGCAGATGGCTCTCAATCATCACACCCATAATATTGTGATTACCGGCCGCTAGCTGACCCGCAATATCTCTACAGACCTCAATCTGACGATTATGATCTTTCTGGCTATTGGCGTGTGAGCAATCCACCATCAGGCGCGTGTTCTGACCATTTTTTGCCAGCTGGTCTGTTGCCTGCTTAACGCTGGCCGCATCATAATTGGGTTTTTTACCGCCACGTAAAATAATGTGGCAGTCTTCATTACCGGTGGTAGAAAAAATAGCTGAATGCCCCTGTTTGGTCAGCGACATAAAGACATGGGGGCGAGACGCTGCCTGGATTGCATCTACGGCAACTTTCAAACCACCGTCGGTGCCATTTTTGAAACCTACCGGACAGGACAGGCCGGAGGCCAGTTCACGATGTCCCTGACTTTCCGTCGTACGCGCACCAATGGCGCCCCAGCTCACCAGATCTGAAATATATTGTGGACTGATTAAATCCAGGTACTCGGTACCCGCCGGCACGCCCATATCAGCCACATCCAGCAAAAAGCCTCGCGCCAGTCGCAGGCCATGATTAATGTTAAAGCTGTCATCCAGATGTGGGTCGTTAATCAGGCCTTTCCAGCCAACGGTGGTTCGTGGCTTTTCAAAATACACCCGCATCACGATACACAGATCATCCTGCAACTCATCAATTACGGCTTTCAAACGTGTTGCATAATCACGGCCCGCCTTAGGGTCATGAATAGAACAGGGCCCCACAATCACCATCAGGCGATCACTCTTGCCATGTAAAATGTCATGAATAGCCTGACGCGTGTGGTGCACTGTATCCGATGCCTGATCGGTAATAGGGTACTCGCGGTGCAGCTCTTCAGGAGCCAGCACTTCCTGTAATCCGGAAATCCGTAAATCGTCAGTTTTATACTTCATGAATCAAGATAAGCCTGGTGCTATATGGGTTAAATGAACGGCGCATTATATATTAAAAAAGCGCTCTGTGTTATGCGTCGGTGCCGCTATTCTGTAGCCAGTTGTGTAGCTGGTTAAGACTACTAAAAGCATAATCTGGCTCAGCCAGCTCACTATCCCACGGCTGATTGAATCGCCTCAACCATACCGCATCGATACCGGCATTTTTCGCTCCCTGAATATCGTGTAGCGGGTGGTCGCCAACATGCAATGTCTGTTCTGCATCCACCTGTGCCTGCTGCATCGCCTGTATAAACATTGCGGGGTCCGGTTTAGCTGCCTGAACATCCGCCGCGGACACCTGAAAATCAAAATATTCGGCGAGCCCCGTATGCCTGATATGAGCGTTGCCATTCGTCAGGGCAACCAGTGAGAAATCGGCCTTTAACTGGCTGAGCACTGGAATCACATCATCAAACAGGTTCACCTGTTGCCTTGCCTGATAAAATACATTAAACGCATCTTCAACCCATTCGGTGCTGTCACCAAATTCTCCGGCCAGTTGTTTTAAATGCACCCTACGTGCTTCCGACAGATCATGTATCAGTTCAGGATGCTGCTTGAACAGGTCCTTCCGTTTGCCTCGTAGGGACTCGATCGAATAATTATCTGAAATATACGGCTTATTCAATTGCATCCATGCATACAGGGTTTTTTCAGCATGCTCAATGGTCGGCATACAGGGCCAGAGGGTGTCATCAAGATCAAAGCAAATGAGTTTATACATATTTATACATAGAAGATTCGAATTTTACTGAGCAATTACAACGTAAGCCGGTGTGGAGAAAAATTTCTGGTATTCCTTAAGCTTTTCCCGGGCAATGTCCCGCTCTTCATAACGCCCAACTCGAACATTGTATTTAACCGCTCCGTCACTGGACACAAAGTCAGTCACATACGCCTCAAATTTTTCTGCTGATAATTTTTCCACAAAACTCTGCGCATTGTTTTTACTGGCGAACATACCCGCCTGTATTGAATAAGCACGGCTGGCTGATGAACTATCCGTTTTCTGCGGCCTATTATCAGTCGATATCGCATCCCTGTTGCTAGCCGGTTTAACCTCCGGCGTAGAAACAACAGATTTTGCTGATTTTACTGGTGCCACTGGCTTACTAACCACTTTCTCGGGGCTGACTTTTTTAACGACGGACTGTTTTTCAACGGTTGATTTTTTTGCACGACTTGCTGTTTCAGGCTGCGGACTGGCGGCAGGCTTTGTGGGAGATGAAGCTGTATTTTCAGACTTTTTTTCTTTTACATCTTCAGTGCCCGATTTTTTATTTTTATCGCCAGGCTGTTTCGCTTCTACTTTAGTTTTTTTTTCAGCCGCTTCATCATCTCCCGCCGGCGATTCGACAGGGTCCGCAGCATTCAGAGTATTGTTTTCTATATGACTCTCTGTCTCATTTTCGCCTGTTGCCGACCCGGCAAAATAACCGAGGGAAAAACTGATAATAAGCGCCACCGCAACAGCAGCAATCGACTGACCCAGCTGTTGCTGATTAATCACATATGCTTTCATTTATTTTTCTCATTCCCTAATGTCATCTATCATAAAGCGGCTTTTATCTTTTTTATAGTATTTATAAATAAGGCTATCAAAAACATGACCAGGCTAACAAAACATTCTTCTATTCCTGCCTGCATTCCTGCGAATTCAGATATTGTTGCAACTGCAGAAACAGTGACTGGTTAACGGCACCGACGACGGAACGCGGCTGCAGCTTCTTCTGAAAAACCACTTCACCGTCAAAGGTTCTGGCAATGCCTCCGGCCTCTTCGAGAATCAGCTGTCCGGCGGCATAATCCCAGAGTTTCTGCCCACCATGAATATACAGCTGACTGCGCGCAGCGGCTAACCAGCACCAGTCCAGCGCACCCGAACCAAAATTACGTTGCGACAGATAAGGGTGATGTTTTGCAAGGCAAACTCGCATTGCTGCATTTAATCGCTTGAAATCTATCTGTGCAGTACACTGCTTTAACGCTGTTCTTTCGGTAGAACATTCAAGTGGCTGTCCGTTTAACCACGCCCCCTCGCCCTTAATTGCACTAAAAATTTCATCACGGTTCGGATCGTAAATAACACCCAGCACAACCTGATTATTTCTGATCAGGGCAACGGATACAGAAAATATCGGAATACCGGCAGCGAAGTTACTTGTGCCATCTAACGGGTCTAGCACCCACAGGCCAGACACCTCACTATCCAGCAACGATTGCTGTTCATCGGCTGTCATTTCCTCGCCCAGCACGATAGTTTCCGGCCAGTGCTGTTGCAGGCTCGCCATCATTGCGTCCTGCATGGCGGAATCTGCTTCAGTCACCAGGCTGCCGTCTTTTTTCAGGCGATAAGCCACCTTGTTGTAACGCGGCATAATCTGTTCAACGGCATGCTGCTTTATCAGCTGTTCGAGTTTCTGCAGAATACGTTTCATTACTTTTTTCTAAACAGCGCGATGGATTCAACATGGGCGGTATGCGGAAACATATCCATCACACCGGCGTCTTCCAGGGTATAACCGTACTCGTGCACCAGCGTATCTGTATCTCGCGCCAGCGTTGCCGGATTACAGGAGACATAAACAATGCGTTTTGCGCCCAGCTTGCCGATATATTTAAGCATTTCCATAGCACCTGAACGCGGTGGGTCGAGCAAAATTTTATCGTACTGTTGCTGCAGCCAGGGTTCATGACTGATATCAACCGACAGATCTGCTGCAAAAAAACTCGCATTATCGATATTATTTTTCTGCGCATTTTCTCGCGCCTTAAGCACCATCGCCTGTGAACCTTCAACACCCTCAACTGCTGCACACTGCCGTGCCATCGCTAGAGTGAAGTTACCCAGCCCGCAAAACAGGTCAAGCACCCGGTCTTCTTTGTTGAGCTGCAGCATCTGCAAGGCCAGGCTTACCATGCGCTGGTTAATTTCGCTATTCACCTGAGTAAAGTCATTGGGCTGAAATTCGATGGTCACATCCTGCTCCGCCAGTCGATAGGATAGCGGTGCGGGGTTTTCTGGCCATAAGGGTACAACCGTATCTGGCCCGCCCGACTGCAATAGAATTTGCAGATCATGGTGTTGCGCAAACTGGCTAAGCGCCGCTCTGTCACTGTCTGAGAGAGCTTCCAGATGACGAAACACCAGTGCGGTTGTGCTGTCATCAATCGCCACTTCGATTTGTGGTATCGATTCGCGCGCATCCATTCCCATAATCAGTTCTGAGAGTTCAGTCAGGCGATTCCCCACAGACTCATGTAACACCGGGCAGCGGGTTAAATCGGCCAGAAAGGCATTGCCCTTTTCCCGGAAGCCCACCAGCACCTTGCCTTTTTTCGCGACATATTTAACGCCAAGCCGGGCCTTCTGACGGTAGTGCAATTCAGGCCCGGTTAATGGAGAAAGAATCGTTTGCGGCTGGGTATGCCCCATGCGTTCAAACATTTCCATTAATGCCTGCTGCTTGCTGCTGATTTGTGCCTCATGTTGCTGATGCTGCAGACTACAGCCACCACACACACCAAAGTGTTCACAGGGCGGGTCAACCCGTTGGGGCGATGCCTGCAAAATAGTCACCGCACAGCCTTCGTCGAATTTTTTGCTCTGCCGGGTGTATTTGAAAGCCACCTTCTCGGCAGGCAGGGCATAGTCGATAAAAACAACTTTGCCGTCTATATGCGCGACTCCGCGACCTTCATGACTTAATGATTCAATTTCTACTTCTACCAGCTCTTCTGGTAGCCGTGCTCGACGCCGACGCTTTGCCATACTGCCCCAAAATAAATGAAATAAAACGAACTACTAGGCGGGGAAAACACCCGTAGATAAATAGCGATCGCCCCGATCGCAAATAATTGACACGATCAGCGCATTCTCAACCTGCTCACAGAGTTTCAGTGCAGCGGCTACTGCGCCTCCTGATGATATGCCACAGAAGATACCTTCTTCAGACGCCAGGCGACGGGTTGTGTCTTCTGCCAGTTGCTGGCTGATATCAATCGTCTGATCGACCCGGCTCGCTTCAAAAATGCCCGGCAGATATTCCTTCGGCCAGCGACGAATTCCCGGAATACTCGAACCTTCCTCCGGCTGCACACCAACAATCTGCACCGCGGGGTTTTGCTCTTTGAGATAACGCGATGTACCCATAATGGTACCTGTGGTCCCCATGGCACTGACAAAATGCGTGATCTGTCCATGAGTATCCCGCCAGATTTCCGGGCCAGTACCATGGTAATGAGCGACGGGATTATCCGGGTTATTAAACTGATCAAGCACAATACCCTTACCGTCTGCCTGCATCTGCAATGCCAGATCACGCGCGCCCTCCATACTCTGCTCACGGGTCACGGTGATCAGCTCCGCACCATAGGCCTTCATACTGGCACGCCGCTCTTCGCTCATATTATCCGGCATAATCAATACCATCTTATAGCCTTTAATGGCTGCTGCCATGGCCAGCGCAATACCGGTGTTACCACTGGTGGCTTCAATCAGGGTATCTCCCGACTGGATATCGCCGCGCGCTTCCGCCAGCTGAATCATGCTCATCGCGGGCCGGTCTTTTACTGACCCCGCCGGGTTATTGCCTTCCAGTTTAACCATCACAATATTGCCATTGGCAGGCACTATACGCTGCAATCGCACGAGGGGGGTATTTCCAACAAAATCTTCTAATGTCGGGAAATCTTCAGGATTCATAAAAATTCACTTCAAAATTTAGTTTTTACAGATAAAACTGATAAAATCAACTACCTAACTATATGGATGCAGTCGATACAAATCGTGGTTTTTCGCATTGCTCAGGCGCTGAAGTTGACCATAGCAGATCAATATTCGGCTTATTCTGGAAAAACGCAGGGCATTATCCCACATTTACAATAAATCAGTGAACGGTTGTAAGCATCGCATGACAATAATAAAAAATACGTTTGGGCTTTTACTGCTGCCATCCACTCTAATTGCAGCCAACCTTGACGACACCATGGCTCTGTTAGGTAGCGAAGAACTTTATATCGGTGAGTTGCCCGTCGTCATTTCCGCGACACGACTCAAACAGCCACTGAATGAATCCCCTGTTTCAACCTCGGTCATCGACCAGCAAATGATTAAGGCCAGCGGCGCACAGACTATTCCTGATCTGCTACGACTGGTGCCCGGTTTTACCGTCGGTTACCTGTCTGGCAACTACCCTGTTGCAACGTATCACGGTCAGAGTGAACGCTACTCCAGACGCCTGCAGGTGCTGATTGATGGACGCTCGGTTTATCTCCCAACGCTCTCAGGTATATCCTGGTCAGATATGGTGATTACTGTTGATGACATTGAACGGATTGAGGTCACTCGTGGCCCCAATGCCTCTAGCTATGGTAATAATGCCTTTCAGGCGGTAGTGAGTATTACCACCAAACATGCATCAACTGATCTGGGCACGTATGTCAAAGCCACCGTAGGTGCACATGAAACGGCCGATGGATTTTACCGCTTTGCGGGGCACAGCGAAGACCTCGATTACCGGGTCAGTATTGGCACAAAAA
>Ga0316207_10003412_pt1 | contig 14802 bp, 10 predicted proteins | sample 6weekpyrite_MG_FD_204943 | JGI IMG/M metagenome (GOLD analysis project Ga0316207, IMG submission 204943) | Microbial mat bacterial communities from mineral coupon in-situ incubated in ocean water Damariscotta River, Maine, United States -... | ecosystem: Environmental > Aquatic > Marine >... | reverse complement strand
ACAAACCCTTATGCGGCGACCAGCATTAGCTTAGTCGGTACGGGTACTGGTGCCAGTTACAATTTAACGACAAATACGGCGCAATTAAACTTAAACGGTGGTTTAACAAGCACGGTTATTAATAACGCGGCATTCAATGGCGCGACGAGCAATATCGCCTTTAGCAATACAGGCTATGGTTCAATTGATATTGATACTGATGTTGCGACCAATGTGACGGGCACATTATCGGCGACAGGCAGTGTTGATATTAATAGTAGCGGTGCGGCACTCACATTAAATAACGATGTCAGTGGCGCAACGGGTATTACGTTAAATGGTGGTGCCGTTAATACAATGGCGCTTACATCAAGTGCAGGAGCAATAGACTTAGACGGTGCGAGTGTTAGTGCGGGTAACTTATCGGCGGGCACGACGGTTAACGTGGATGCCAGTACGACCAGTGTCGCGGTTGGGACGGTTGATGCAAGTGGTTTAGTGGCACTGACTGCAAATACGACGCTGAACACAGATGCGATTAACACGGCGAGCACAGTGACATTAACAGGCACGAGTGTTACAGCAGATAACATTAATGGTACGACGGTGACATTAGATGGCACCACCTTATCAGCGGGTGCGGTGACGGCATCGAGCTTAATTACGCAAAACGGTGCTGGTGTTAATGCAACTGACTTAACATTAAACGGTAATCTTCAAGTAAATGGTGTCAGCTTAACTGTTGATAATGCTTTGGTATTGCAAGATGTAACCACGAATATTGGAGATATAAACCTAACATCGGTTAATGCCACGATTGATAGCGGCAATCTAATATCAGCGGGACGAGTTGATGTAAGTGCAGAAGGTCAATTTACCTTTGTCGGTGACATTAATGCGACAACGGGCGTGTCATTATTTGGTAATGGTATTGCAGGTAGCATGAATGGCAACGTCACAACAACTAACGGTGACATTTCGCTTTCTGCAACGACAGGAAATATTGCGTTAAATGATTTAACAACTTCGACAGGTTCGATAGCCGTAGAAGCAACAACAGGTGACGTTAATATTGGTGCTTTAGATACAGCGGGCACAGTTGATGTTATCGCAAATAATCTAACTCTTAATGATGATTACACGACAGGTATATTTACGGCCAACGATACCTTATTGATTAACGGTTCAATTGTGAATGATGATATTCGGTTAATGGCGAATGATTTTGTGTTAAGTAGCACCGGGACGTTGCAAGCGAATGGTATGAGTTCTAGTATCAACATCAATGCAACAAATAGCATTGTATTGGATGGTACGGTTACCACATCAGCGGGTGGTAGTTTCACAGCGAATTCTGCTGGTGATATCATAGGTATGGGTTCAAGTACTGCGAACCTTATTAGTTTGCAGGCAGGTGGTGATATAGGAACAAGCAGCACTCAATTAACATTGAATGGCTCAACTGTTAATGTATCGGGCACAATCGATAACGCCTATCTCGATCTTACTAACTTAACCACATCCTTAAATATCAATACACCTATTAATAATGATCTTGATATTGATGCGCAGAATTTAGCATTATCAGGTAGTGATACAATTAGCGCGACAAATATTGGTATTACTACAACCGGTAATTTGAATCTCACGCAATCATTATCAGGTAGTGCATCGGTTAACTTAGATGTAGCAGGCGCAGCGAATAATAGTGGCCAAGACATTTCAACAGCAGCATTAAATCTCACGGGTAACGGATCGTATGGTAATGCAATAGCAGCATTTAATATCAATACCAATTCAATTGATGTGAGCGATACGGTTAGCAGTGTGTTCTTGAATAACACTGCAACAACGGCAACGACTGTGAACCTATCAGGTAGTAATGTTCATGGTGATATTGATATCAATGGTAATAGTGATATTGATTTTACAACAGATGCGGCAGTCATAACGGCTAACTCTTTATCATTAAATACAACGGGTACCATTGATATAGATAAGGCCGTTACCATCACGCCAACGAATACATTAAGCCTAACCAGTAATGGATTGATTGATAATAATAATTTATTAACCGCAACAACAATCAATATCGCGGGCACATCAGGTAGCAATGATATTGATGTATTGACGAATACATCGACTATTAATTTGGGAACTGGTTTAGGTAATGTTGGTGTCGATAATACTGCGCAAGCTAGTCTTGCGAATATTAATTTGAATGGTAGTGAATACCAAAATATAAGCTTAAATAGTAATGCAATAAATATTAATGGTGGGACTGTTAATACAGAAAATGTAGCGATTGATGCAAGCGCAGGTGGTTTAACAATTAATGCGGCAATCAATGCAATGGCTGCATCAGGAAGCACGGTGGTGAGTTTAGATGCCTCCGGTCAGCTTGTTAATAATGGAAGTGTGACAGCGAGTGATAGTACAAATACATCAAGTATTATTATCGGTGGCACTACAGCTGTCGCAGGGCTTTCTGGCTCAGGTCTATATAGTGCAGATAATATTCAAATTAATGCAGCAGGTGGTGCAACTGTTGCTGCAGTTACCTCAGCAGCGAATTTAGACGTAAATGGCGGTAGTGTATTGGCCATTGATAACTCAGCATTTACAGGTACAACAAGCTTTAATTATGGTGAGACGAGTTATGCGAGCCTTGATTTAAGTTTTGGTGGTGATGCGACGTTGAATTCTACTAACAATATTTCAGCAACGAACATTAGCATCAACGGCAATGGTACATTAGGTTTAAATCAAAGTTATACCGCAACATCGTCGATTAGTTTAGCAGCAGGTGGTCAAGTAACGATTGTTAATGCTATACCAGCAATCGATTCAATGACTATGTTGCCAGTTGATGTGGATGGCACCTTAACAGCACCGACTATTAATTTCTCAGGAAATGGTAACGCCTCGTTTGGTACAGAAACAACAAAACTTGAACTTTTGGGTGCTAATCAAATCACCTTGGGCTCAGGTTTAAATAATGTATTCTTAAGTAATATTGATAATAGAGGTGATGCAACGCTGAACTTTACCGGTAGTGAGTACGGTATTGTCGATTTTGATTTTGGTGGAACCTCCGACAAGGTTGGTACAGGTACAACATCAACGGTACAGGGTAATAATTTCCTTGCTTCTGCTCTAGCGATATCGGCGAATGGCGATATTAATGTTAGCGCAGGCTTTGATGTGAATGGCGGTACTGTTCCAGGTGTCGAAGGGGATACTTTATTAACATCGTCTGTCGCTTCACTTAGCGGTTTTATTAACGATGGCGGAAGCAGTGATCCTAATGCAAGCTTTATTGCGACAGATGCATTAACGCTGAATATTGAGAATTTACAACAAAGTAATCAATACCTGCTAGTGAAGGCGGATGACGTTACTTTCAGTGGCGTTAGTAATGCACCTAATTTGTTAGTACAGATAACACCATTCACTACTGTGAAGGCGAATGGACCAACTGGCGTTATTTTCTCATCACTAAGCTTGAACCAATCAACACCAGGAACAGCTGATTTTAATTATGTGTTTGATGACCATTTTGCACCATTCACAGGTACAACGATTGCCTTGGGTGAGCAAGGCTTTGATGGTGATATATCAATCGGTAGTATTTTAGCTGGCGACAAAAATTTATTATTCCTAAGTGGTGGTACGATTTCAGGATTTAATAATATTATTGGCACAGGTGTACTAGGTACAGCAGATGAAAATGGTGGTTTCTTTGTTGTTCGACCTATTGTCACAACAGTGACAACCGATCAATTGGGTGATTTTGGATTTAAACTTGGCGCACGTGTTGCAACGATTGAGTTGAACGGTGGTTTTGATGCTGCAGGTGAAGATGAACGGAACAAAGATGATCTTGAGCTAGAAGAAGGTGGCGTTAATGATGGATCGGATAAACAATGTTCATAAAAATTAGAAGTGATGAGTAACATGATAGGAACAAGAACATTTGCAAAGTATACGTTGTTTATTGTTATTGTAAGCGCAATAGCAATTAGCAGCTGGCAGGCTTCTGCTAAGATTCCATCGGCGGGTAAAATAGTGCTTGTGACAGGCAAGGCAGCCGCATTATCGTCAAGTGGTGAGACACGTAAATTAAAACGTGGTGGGCCTTTTTATGAAGGTGACACGATTGAAACGGAGAAAAAATCATTTGTAAAATTAAAGTATACAGATGGTGGTGTCATGTTGTTAAGACCTGCAACGAAGTTGATTGTTGAAAAATATAAACATCCTAAAAAAGGTGCAGGTAAATCAGTTACGAATCTTGTTAAAGGTGGCTTACGTGCAGTGACGGGTGCTATTGCAAAACGAAATCGAGATAATTATAAATTGAAGACACCAGCTGCAACGATGGGTGTACGTGGTACAGATTTTACTGTGCGATTTTGTAATGGCGATTGTAGTGACCTAGAAAATTATGGCGCACCTGCACCGGATGATGGCTTATACACAGGTGTGAATAAAGGTGGTATCGTTCTCGCAAATGCAGCGGGATCACAATTATATAATGTTGGTCAGTTTGGTTATATTGCTGGTACACAATTTAAACCACGCTTATTACCTTCTGCACCTGCTATCTTTGTAATCGACAACTTACCTGATCCGAATGCGAAAAATAGTAGTGACTTCATTGAAGGCAGTAGCTGTAAATAACAATTATAAACTGTATATACAGAGTGAAATGATATGAAGTTAATTTCTCCTCCCGGATATGGTGCGGTTGTACCATTCGATAAAGAAAAACATTCGCAGTTCACAGTAAAAGGAGAGCAACGTTTTTCCTTTGCCAATAATTTAAATGCCGTTTTTACGACCATCACTGAGTTTGTGCAATGTGCACGCTCATACCCAATCGTTTTTAGTTCATTCAATGACAGTGAAGAATATGTGCCAATGGTCGTCACAGGCTTGGCAAAGGGAGAAAATCGTTTTGTTGATGAACAAGGTAATTGGGAACCAGGTGTTTACGTACCCGCTTATATACGTCGTTACCCTTTCTGTGTTGTAGAAATACAAGCAGAGTCTGATAGTACGCCACAACAACTTGTTTGTGTTGATGAATCCGCATTAGTTGAAAGTGACACCTCATTTTTTGAAGTAGATGGTGAACCAACTGAAGGTTGGCAACAATTTCAAAACTTCATGACAGAATATGAATCATCAAGAGTGGCGACACAGGCATTTACGAGTAAACTTGCTGAGCATGATTTATTAGAAGTGTTTGAGGCTAAAGCCATGCATGTTTCGGGTCAGGAATATCACATGATCAACATGTATCGTGTTAATGAAAAGAAATTAAAGAAATTAACAGCAAAAGTATTACGAGAGTTTATGAGCAAGAATTATATGTATTTCATCTATGCACATCTTATGTCACTCGATAATTTCCAGTTATTACTTGATAGAGAAAAATAGAGCGCGATTTTATTGGGGAAGTTGTTTTAAGTAGGTTTCTGATTTTTCGATACGATCAATTAATATCTTTTTGAATACATCGGGATCTTTTACGTGAGTCATTTCGCCTTCTTTAGGAAAATGTTTATCATGTAGACGTGATAACCAAAAACGTAGCGCAGCAGAGCGTAACATCATTGGCCAAGCTTGTTTTTCTTCATCAAGTAAAGAGCGTTTTTCGACATAGCTTTCTAGCATTGCGGTAACGCGTTCAGCGTCTAATGAACCATTTGAATTTGAACACCAATCATTGACGGTGATGGCTAGATCATAAAGCTGTACATCATTACATGCATAGTAAAAATCGATAATGCCAGTGAGTTGATTACCCTCAAATAAAGCATTATCCCGAAATAAGTCGGCATGAATAACACCGCTTGGTAATTGATCGCGACGGTGTTGATTCTGAAAGGACATCTCTGCATCTAATAATTCACGTTCATCAGTCGAGAGCTTGCCATCAAGTTTGACTGACATATCATGCCACCATGATGGGCCACGCGGGTTATCACGGTGTTCTGTAAATTGATGGCTAACAGCATGAAGTTTACCAAGACTCTCGCCTAATGCTTGGCATTGGGACGGATTAGGTTGCCCTATTCCTTTCCCTGTTAATCGAACAACCAGTGCGGCAGGTTTATCTTTAAGTGTACGTAAGAATGTACCACTGTTATCGGCAATGGGATGGGCACTAGGTACCTCATGTTCGGCAAGGAAGGCCATGAGATCGAGAAAATAAGGCAGCTCGTCGGCGGTCAATTCTTCAAAAATGGTCAGTACGTACTGTCCTTGCGTGGTGGTGACAAAATAATTTGTATTTTCGATGCCATCACTGATGCCGGTGTAGTCAATGAGTTCACCAACTTGATAGTGGCGTAAAAAGGCTTCAAGCTCATCTTGCTCGATGGTGGTGTAAACAGACATAGGAAAAAACCTGATTTACCAGCTAAATAGAATCCATTGCGGGACATTCAGGCCGCGCTCAATATCATCTTGAGTGGTCTCTAGTGAGCCATCACCATCGGTATCAATTAGGTAGTAAGCAGGGCCGCCAACAGGTGTAATCTTAACGGCATAGACTTGGCCATTGATGCTGTATCGTTCTTCGGTAGCATCTTTTTTCTGAATAATGGTGACTTCTGGTTCAATGGGCTCACCACTTTGCAATTTTGGCGGTGGAGGCGGAACAAGCAGATCTTCTTTAGCTTTATCTGCGGCATGCGCGACTAAGCCTAACGAGAGTAAAATGGCGGCAAAGATAAGGCGGCGATGTTCCATGACAAATCCTTATTTAGTATAAATTTCAATGCTTTATAGTTCTAGCAGGATTTCCTGCTCTTCTGCAGAGGGTTCAAATCCACGTGCGTCATAGTGTTCAAAAATAGCATCGACGACATCTTGTGGTTCATCTAGCACCTTAAACAGGTCTAAATCCTCAGGGTTTATTGTACCCGCTTTTACTAGCGTATTACCAAACCAATCGATGAGACCAGACCAAAATTCGCTGTCGACGAGGATGACTGGAATACGACGGCTCTTGCCCGTTTGGATGAGTGTAAGAATTTCAGCAAGTTCATCGAGCGTGCCAAAGCCACCTGGCAGGACCACGTAGGCAGAGGCATATTTTACAAACATGACTTTGCGTGAGAAAAAGTGTCGGAAATGAAGCTCAATATCTTGATAAGGGTTATCCGTTTGCTCATGTGGTAAATCAATATTCAAGCCAATACTCGGCGATTTGCCGGCAAAGGCACCTTTGTTGGCGGCTTCCATAATACCGGGTCCGCCACCACTGACGACCGAGAAGCCGGCATTAGAAAGTAGTTTGGCAATGTCTTCTGCTAATTTATAGGAACGATGCTCGGGATCAGTACGTGCGGAGCCAAAGATGCTGACAGAAGGCTTAATTTGTGCGAGGCGCTCAAACCCTTCAACAAATTCGGCCATAATTTGGAAAATTTTCCAAGATTCACGGGTTAACTGGCCGTCATTAATGGGCAACATGCCAGGTAGCTGCGGTGCGGTGTTTTTATCCATTATCATTTTCCTATTCGCGATGCCTGAAAAGTCGTCTATCGATAAATATCTATGGGTGTAATCAGACATTGTTTCCGACATAATGTCACTTTAGGGCATCATGTCCTTTCTATAATAATAGTCAATCATTTCCATTACTGATACTTACAAATCTTATGAGTAAAAAATCTGAAAAACCTTTAGTGCTGGTTGATGGGTCGTCATACCTATATCGTGCTTTTCACGGCATGCCAGCATTAACAAATTCACGAGGCGAACCGACAGGCGCTATTTATGGTGTGGTGAATATGTTGCGTAGTTTATTGCGTGATGTTGATCCAGAACATATAGCGGTGATATTTGATGCCAAAGGTAAAACTTTTCGTGATGATATGTACAGTGAGTACAAGGCAAATCGAGCGCCGATGCCAAATGACTTACGCAGTCAAGTAGAACCGATTCATGAGATTGTCCGAGCGATGGGCTTGCCCTTGATGATTGTCGATGGCGTTGAGGCAGATGATGTTATTGGCACCTTATGTGTGCAGGCAACAGAAGCGGGGATGACGAGTCTGGTCTCAACGGGTGATAAAGACATGGCGCAGTTAGTCAATGATTCTGTCACATTGATTAATACAATGACGAATGTGGTTTCTGATCCAGACAGTGTCGAAGAAAAATTCGGTGTGCGCCCTGATCAAATTATTGATTACTTGGCATTGGTTGGCGATAAAGTGGATAACGTACCGGGTGTACCTAAATGTGGACCAAAGACGGCAGTTAAATGGTTGGCTGAACATGGTGATCTTGAAACAATTATGGCCACCGCCGATGGTGTTAAAGGAAAAATTGGTGAATATCTTCGTGATAGTCTTGATCAATTACCACTGTCGAAACAATTGGTCACGATTAAATGTGATGTTGAGTTTTCTGAAACGCCAGAAAATTTACGACGTACAGAACCGGATAGAGAGCACCTACGAGAATTATTTTCACAGTATGAATTTAAAACATGGCTAGCAGAACAAATTGAAAATGGTAGTGATACTGTTGCGGAAGATAAACCGAAACAAGTAGAAGCCAATTATGAAGTCATTTTTAATGAAAAAGATTTTAATAAATGGTTAACAAAACTTAAGACAAGTAAGTTATTTTCGTTTGATACAGAGACAACCAGCTTAAACTATATGCAGGCAGAGATTGTTGGTGTGTCATTTGCAGTGCAACCAGGAACAGCAGCTTACGTACCTGTTGCGCATGATTATGAAGATGCACCTGAACAATTATCAAGAGATTGGGTATTAGAGCAATTAAAACCATTGCTTGAAGATCCTAAGCTTGCCAAGGTGGGGCAAAACCTAAAATACGATCGAAATGTGCTCGCTAATTATGCGATCAATTTACAAGGCATTGCACATGACACAATGTTGCAGTCATACGTGCTTGACAGTACAGCAACGCGACATGATATGGATTCATTATCATTAAAGTATTTGTCACACAAAACAATTAAGTTTGAAGAAATTGCTGGTAAAGGTAAGGCACAATTGACCTTTAATCAGATTGATTTAGAAAAAGCAGGCCCTTATGCGGCAGAAGATGCCGATATCACATTGCGCTTACATGAAGTGCTATGGCCAAAATTAAAAGGCGATGAAAAATTAGAAAAAATTTACACCGAATTAGAATTACCGCTGCTACCATTATTGGCTGATATAGAATACCAAGGCGTATTGATCGATGCTGATATGTTGGCTGAACAAAGCGCATTATTGGCGCAGCGTATTGAAGACATTCAAGCCAATGCATGGAAAGAGGCCGATGAAGAATTTAATCTTAGTTCGCCTAAACAGATTCAAACTATTTTATTTGAAAAAATGGAATTGCCGGTAATTAAAAAAACGCCTAAAGGGCAACCATCGACAGCCGAAGCCGTATTGCAAGAATTGGCTGATGACTATGCACTACCTAAAATGATTCTCGAGTATCGTAGTTTTAGTAAGTTGAAATCGACCTACACCGATAAATTACCTTTGATGATTGATGAAAAATCTGGTCGTGTACATACCTCATATCATCAAGCCGTTGCGGCAACAGGGCGTCTATCATCGAGTGATCCTAATTTACAAAATATACCTGTTCGCAGCGAAGAAGGGCGTCGCATTCGGCAGGCATTTATTGCGCCATCGGGTTATACCATTGTTGCTGCTGATTATTCACAAATTGAATTACGTATCATGGCGCATCTATCGGGTGACGCAGGTTTATTAACGGCCTTTTCAGAAGGTGTTGATATTCATCGTGCGACTGCGGCAGAAGTTTTCGGTATCGATCGTGATGAAGTAACGACCGAGCAACGTCGCCGAGCTAAGGCGATTAACTTTGGTTTGATTTATGGTATGTCGGCATTTGGTTTAGCAAAACAGATTGATGTTAGTCGAACTGAAGCACAGCAATATATTGATTTGTATTTTGAGCGTTATCCCGGTGTAAAAGATTTCATGGAAACCATGCGCGAGCGTGCTCGAGACGTTGGTTATGTCGAGACTGTCTTTGGGCGTCGTTTATATGTGCCTGATATCAAAGCATCCAATATGCAACGACGACAATACGCAGAGCGAACAGCGATTAATGCACCGATGCAAGGAACAGCAGCGGATATTATTAAGCGTGCGATGTTAGCCTGTGCAAAATTCATCGGTGAAAATAATCAACAGATTAAGATGATCATGCAGGTTCATGATGAGTTGGTATTTGAAATAGAAGATACCGTGCTTGGCGAGGCAATAGAGGGAATTGTGAAGGCGATGGAAAGTGCAGCCGAATTAGATGTGCCACTGGAGGTATCGGTCGGCAAGGGTATTAATTGGGATGAAGCGCACTAATACCCATACTTTTTAAGGTAAATTTTATATTACAAATTATTGAACTATTTAATCAGGTATTAGTCGAACTTTCATACCCCAGATTGCGGGTGTCTTCCTAATCTTCTCCCGGTTTAGGAAGCGTTGGTTTGGTTACCCCTAATAACCTGCCATCAAAGCCTCGACCATCCCTTATGGTCGGGGTTTTTTTTATTCATAAAGCCAAGTACTAAGCACTTGACGAGCCTGTTTAAGCCCTTGTTTTTTAAGAGAAGAAAATAATTGAGCGGAGCATAGTGGATACGATGCGTGGATGGCTTTCAGCACTGTTTGCAGGCTAGCACCTGCTGGGCCATTTGACAGTTTATCGGCCTTGGTGAGCAAGACATGCACTGGTAGCTCAACGCTGTGAGCCCAGTCGAGCATTTCACGGTCGAAATCCTTTAGTGGGTGGCGCACATCCATCAACAGAATGAGGCCACGTAAAGAAGCGCGTTTTTCAAGATATTTACCGAGTTCTTTTTGCCATTCCAGCTTTACCTTCTTAGGCACTTTGGCATAGCCATAGCCAGGCAAATCAACGAGACGGTGCTCCTCATCAAGGGCAAAGAAATTCATCATTTGAGTACGCCCAGGGGTTTTACTGGTACGTGCCAGCCCAGTGGTATCGGTGATGACATTTAATGCGCTTGATTTACCAGCGTTGGAACGACCGGCAAAGGCGACTTCGCTACCGAGATCAGGGGGGCACTGATCAAAGCGTTTCGCACTTGTGAGATAATAGGCAGCTGAAAAGTCGTTCATATTCTGTTCAGGAATGGTCATGTATAAAGGTACGTAATTTACTGTATTTACAGGTAATAATACAGTAAATGTGATCATTATCCGGGGCGGTTATGGTTGACCGAGGTACGTTAATTCTGGTATATAGACAAGCCATTTTTGGATATTCCGTCGCCAGAGTCGCCACAGAGAGTGATATTGGCTTATAACAGGAACCAAAAAATACCGAATTTTAATTAATCATACCTTATATAGGTAGGAGACAAGAAATGAAGAAGACGATTATTGCGACTGCTATTATGGCAATGGGCATGGCGACAAGTGCACAAGCGGCTGACTTGGCTGCTGGCAAGGTAACTTACAACATGGCTTGTGCTGCATGTCATGGTACGGGTGTTGCTGGTTCACCTAAGGTTGGTGACAAGGCTGCGTGGAAAGCGCGTATTGCCCAAGGTATGAAAACAATGGTAGATAACGCCAATAAAGGTTTCCAAGGTAAGAAAGGTTTCATGCCTGCGAAAGGTGGTCGTGCTGACTTAAGTGATACCGCTGTTGCAGATGCCGTTGCTTACATGGTTGAACAAAGCAAATAAGCACACCTTAAAATTATTCAAGGACAAAGCAAATGATGAAGCGATTCCTTATAACAGTAGCGATGCTAGCGTTGGCTGGCAACGTTGTTGCTGGTGGCGATCCGGTTGCTGGGAAAAAGAAAGCAGCACTATGTATCGGTTGTCACGGGGTTGACGGTAATAGCTCAAATCCAGATTGGCCTTCATTGGCTGGTCAAGGTGAAGCTTACCTAGCCAAGCAAATCACTGACTTTAAAACAGGTGCACGTAAAGACGGTACAATGAATGCAATGGTAGGTGGTTTAAACGCTGCAGATATTGCTAATGTATCTGCATTCTTCGCGAGCAATAAAGCGAAGGGCGGCACTGCAAGCAAGGAATCGCTTGAAGTTGGTGAGAAGATTTACCGCGCAGGTATTGCAAGTCGCGGTATTGCTGCTTGTGCCAGCTGTCATGGTCCAAGTGGTGCGGGTAACCCAGCAGCTAAATTCCCTGCTCTATCAGGTCAACATGCTAAGTATACGATGAAAACATTGAAAGATTTCAGTGTGGGTACACGTAGTAATGATCCAAACAGCATGATGCGTGTTGTTGCGGGTAAAATGAAAGACAGTGAAATGAAAGCAGTTGCAGAATATATTTCGGGATTACATTAATAACTCGATTTTTCTGATAGTAAAAAGGGTGGTGTAATGCCACCCTTTTTTATGCATTACGATAATAAATATGTTCAATGGAGGGACCTGTGAACACACAGGTAAAGAAAACAAGGCAGTATAGCTTTACCAATATCTTGGTAGAATTTTTAGGTTCAATGAATCTGGCGATTACCGTATTGGTTGGTATCGCGTTTGCTTCTACTATTGGTACTGTCTTACAACAAAATCAACCGTACCAAGATTACCTTATAAAGTTCGGTCCTTATTGGCACGACATTTTTATTTCCATGGGACTGTATGATATTTACGGTGTCTGGTGGTTTGTTGCGTTGCTTTTCTTTTTGTTACTGTCGACTAGTGTGTGTGTGGTTCGCAATGCACCACATATGCTGCGAGACATGCGTAATTTCCGAACTAATGCAGGACGCAATTCATTACGCGCCTTTCATAATAATGCACAGTGGAATATAGAAACTGATCGCGATAGTTTGATTACGAATATTCAAACGCACCTACAAGAAGAAGGTTATCGGACTCGAAGCAAACAGCACGATGACCACTTGATGATTGCGGCTATGCGCGGCGGTGCTAATAAATTAGGTTATCTCTTTACACATATAGCTATTGTGGTGATCTGTATTGGTTCCGTGATCATGTACAACATGCCATTAAAGTACGCAATCTTTTCGGGTGATGTGCAAATAGAAACAGACAATACTTTGCCTGCATCAAAAGTATCACCGAAGAGCGTCTTAACGTCAGACAATCCTTCTTACCGAGGCTCGGTGAGTATTTCAGAAGGACAAAGTGCAAATATTATTTTTCTTAATGTTGAAGATGGTTTCCTTGTCCAAGAATTACCATTTGATATTGAATTAAAAGATTTTCGTATTGAGCATTATGATTCTGGTCAACCAAAATCATTTGAAAGTGATTTAGTTATTCATGATGACGATTTGGATAAGCCGCTTGAAAAAACCATTTCTGTTAATTATCCATTGATCTATAAAGGCAATGCGATTTATCAGGCAAGCTTCAATGATGGTGGTTCAAAACTAGCATTGCGCGCTTGGCCATTTAGTGATCCGAAATTGAAAACCTTGGATATAAAAGGCAGTGTCTTTGGCAATGTTAAAGTGAAGGTTGATGACACGCCATATACAATTGAAATAATTGATTTTCGTAAATTCAATATCAACCCAGTTGAAACTGAAGGGGTATCTCAGAAATTTAAGAACTTTGGTCCAAACTTCACATTCAAATTACGTGATAGCCAAGGGCAGGCACGTGAATATGTAAACTACATGTCACCAATCGAACAGGAAGGTCGTTTGTTCATGTTAAGTGGTGTGCGTAGCTCGGTTGCCGAAGAATTCCGTTACCTTTATATTCCGGCGGACAAACAAGGTTCGGTTAAACGTTTCATGATGTTTACGGCTGCAATGCAAGATAAAAAGAAAGTAAGCAAGATAGTTGAGCAAACGATTAATGACATGTTAGCCGGTTTGGATGAAAAGAAACGTACTGAAATCTTTGCGGCAATGAATAAAACAACACGTAATTTAGTTGGTTTATTTGCAACAGGCGGCATGACTGCTTTGAATGCACATATTCAAAAGAATATTCCGCAAGAGCAGCAGCAGAAGGCAACTGCGACATACTTTGATATTTTGCGGAAGACGTTAGGCAATTTATATCTGGGTATTCTTCAGGATGAAGGGGTAAAAATTTCGGAAGGCGTGAGTAAAGCGGACAGTGATTTTTTTGATGATGCCCTTACAGTTCTTGGGAATATTAATGTGTACGGTTCTCCTTTTTACCTAGAGATGAAGGATTTTGAGCATATTCAGGCATCGGGCTTACAGATTGCCCGCGCACCGGGTAAGGAAATCATTGTCTTTGGCTGTGTTATGCTCTGTATTGGTATATTTATAATGTTTTATGTTCAACAAAGACGCTGTTGGGTTTGGGTTGGAAATAAATCAGATTTAGGTATTGAGCTAATTTTTGCGGGTAGTTGCAATCGTAATGAACTTGATTTCGCTAAGGACTTTACAAAATTAAAACAACGCCTAGCTCGTCGCTTGGGACTAGGCGAAGATGATGGGAATCACTGAGGTAACTTATGTCAACAACATCGGATGCGTTGGAAAATAACTTTAAAAAACCATTCCTTAAAACCTTATCAATCTATGATTGGGTCTTTGCTGTGCTGGCGATGTCAGCTACTTTTTATGCATGGAATGGTTATGCCGCTTTTATGGATGCCTATGAAGTTGGTATTTTGTTTGGCACGGGTATTTCGATGGTTGCACTGGGTTGGTATTGGAAAGAATGCCGAACCTATATGTTATCGGTTGCCATACTCAGTATCTATGCTGTGACACAATATGAACCGGCTGTGATGGCATTAAAGGCACAAGGTCTAGATGGCCGCGAAGCCAT
>Ga0316207_10003411_pt1 | contig 14803 bp, 13 predicted proteins | sample 6weekpyrite_MG_FD_204943 | JGI IMG/M metagenome (GOLD analysis project Ga0316207, IMG submission 204943) | Microbial mat bacterial communities from mineral coupon in-situ incubated in ocean water Damariscotta River, Maine, United States -... | ecosystem: Environmental > Aquatic > Marine >... | reverse complement strand
CGTCTACCAATTCCGCCACGACCGCATGTCCAAGGCTTGGTGCGCCGCCTCATAACTTAGGCGTTTGACCATGTGAAGAGGGAATGATCGCGCTTTGCAGAAAGATCTGGCAAAAAAGAAACGGGCCGCAGTCCCCTGCGGCCCGTTGCAGCGTCCATTTCGTCCGCCGCCTATTCGGCGGCCTTGAAAGTCGGCAGACCAGAGGGTGTCTTGGACTTGGCAGGCGAGATCTTTGCCTGATCGGCACCGCTTAGCTGGCGGACCGCCGCGTCGATCAGGTCGACCCGGTCAAGCTGGTTGGGGGCGAATACCGGCGCCGCGCCATCGTCGATCGCGGCCAGCGCCTGATCGTACCACTCCAGCGACAGATCCTTGCGCTGGGATGTGCCAAAGCCCTGGCTCAGGTGATGTCCCATCAATTCGCCATAGGGCGCCTCGCCCAACACCACCATCAGCAGAGCAGAGCCCAGCGCGATGTCCATATCGTCCTGGCGGTATCCGACCGACAGGCAGACCTTGGCGGTCAGCGCCAGCTGCGCCGGATCCAGGCCGCCGCTCAGGACGAAGCCACCGACATCGCGGATCACCTCGTCGCGCGGCTTCAGCGACAGCGACGCGACATAGTCCTTCAGCGTCGGGCCGTAAGCGGCGCATTGCGCGTCGACCTGAGCCTGGGTGACGCCCTGCAGACCGGCCACCAGACGCTCGCCCGAATCCATCGCATAGGCGCGGGCCAGGCAGAATTGCTCGTTCAACACCAGATCAGGGTCGGTCATGTCGGCCACGTTGGTAAAGCCGCCATTGGCATTGGTCAGCAGGCTGACCTTGGAGCAATGGCTGGACAGGGATGCCGTGGTCGCCGGCGCCGCCAGCAACGGCAGGGTGGACAGACCCGTCGTCAGCGTTGTCACCGGCGCTTCGGGCGCCGGCGCGGTCTCGGTGGCCGTCAGCACGGAGGCGTCCGGCTCTTTGACCCGGCAGCCGCCGCCGATACATTCAAAGCTGGCGGGGGTGGGGTCGAACGCCAGCAGGTCGTTGCGCGCATAGCCCTGCGCGGTGGACACGAACACCAGCGCCTTGCACTGCACGGAACTGCACCAGAACGACGAGCCGCTGAACGACGTGTCCAGGATATAGTCGTTGTTGCCATCGCCGTTCAGGTCGGCAATCTGGATAAAGCCCGAGCGTTGCAGCAGCTGCTCGGCCGACGGATCGGAACTGTCCGCGACTTCATCGACCGCCTCGGACACCTCGATCGGCAGACCGGCATAGCCAGCTATCCGCGTCGTCGTGGTGGTGCCCATCATCATGTCGCGCTGCGCCGCCAGCAGGGCCTTTGTGCCTCTGGGATCCTTGGCCACGAGTTGCAGTGCGTCATAGGACCCGGTGATGCCACGGGTATAGGCCCCGATCAGAATGTCGCGCTCGAACTGGGTCAACTGGCCGGTAACCGGCATGTTCAGGAAAGCCTGCATGCCGGACACCGCGGCGCGCGTCCGGCGCCCCACGATGCCGTCGGGTGCCCCTGCGGGAAAGCCGAAATAATTCAGCGCGGTCTGGGTTTCGCGGTTGGCGGCGCGGGTCGCTGAGGTGGCGGCGGGATTGTGAACCCTGCGTGTGGTGGTGCGCGGCCGGTTCTTGTTGGCCTCGTTGACGATCACGCCGCCGATGATGCCGCCGACGATACCGCCGACAAGATCGTTCGCGCCGGCCGCCAAGCGGTTGACTGGCGCAAGCGCAAGCGTTGCCGCCAATGCAAGGGTCAGGATGGATTTGGAAATCATGGGACACTCCCTGAAAGAAACACTGAAACCGGTGCACCAAGCCTACCACGGGTTTCCGCCGTTTGGGGCAATTTTTGCTAATACCCACCGCCGCCGCTGCGGTGAAAGGTCGGGTATTGCTTGCCCGGGCGCTGCAAAAATCGCCCTCCTCGGCCGAATCCGCGGCCAGCGGCCGCCGGAAAGCGCACGCAGAACCTGATCAATTGCCGCGATTCGGCGCAGCGGCGACTGGACGCGCGCGGCGCAGTCTGAGACAAACGGCGCCATGGTGGACTGGATCATATCCGACGGGCTGACCGGCTATGCCCGGGCCGAGGCCTGGATGGAACAGCGTGCCGGCGCGATCGCGGCGGGCACGGCGGACGAGGCGATCTGGCTGCTGGAACATCCGCCGCTTTACACCGCAGGCACCAGCGCCAGACCCGCCGATCTGACCGATCCCGACCGCTTTCCGGTCCATGCCAGCAAACGCGGCGGACAATACACCTATCACGGCCCCGGCCAGCGCGTGGCCTACGTGATGCTGAACGTCGGCGCCCGCGGCCACGATGTGCGCCGCTTCGTGCAGGATCTGGAGGCCTGGGTGATCGCCACCCTGGCCAGTTTCAACGTCACCGGCGAATTGCGCCCGGGCCGGGTCGGCGTCTGGGTCACGCGGCCCGACAAACCGCTGAATTCCGACGGCACGATGGCCGAGGACAAGATCGCCGCCATCGGCGTGCGCCTGCGCAAATGGGTGTCCTTTCACGGGCTGTCGATCAATGTCGACCCGGATCTGAGCCATTTTGACGGCATCGTGCCCTGCGGCATCCGCGAACATGGCGTGACCAGTCTGGTCGATCTGGGGCTGCCGGTCGGCATGGCCGATGTCGATGTGGCGCTGCGAGACAGCTTCGCGCCAATCTTTGGCACCCAACTGACCGCTGCCGGGTAAGAAATACCGGATCGGGCGAATCCTGGCCTGCGATCCAGGTTTGATGCCATCACCGCGTAACCCAGGCGCCACGATCAAAGACCCGTTCGCGACCGTCCGTCAGGCAGGGGCGTGTCGACATTGCCAGTCGCACCCGGTCCGCGCCCCTTCTGAAACCGGCCCAGACGCCGCGAACACCCCCGCCCTGCCCGCCAACTGCGACAATCTGGTCACGGGCTTGACGGATAGGGCGTTGCTCCCCATGGCGTCGCGTTCTAAAACGCTTGCAAAGCCCGTATCTGCGAGGTGACTCGTGGTGTGGGAAAAAATGCAAACGTAATCGGGAGGCACACGCATGGCTGACGCCGCCATCCATGGCCACGACCACGAAGACAAGCGCAGCTTCTTTGTCCGCTGGTTCATGTCCACGAACCACAAGGACATCGGTATCCTGTACCTGTTCACCGGCGGGCTCGTCGGCTTTATCTCGGTGGCCTTCACGGTCTACATGCGGATGGAGCTTATGAACCCCGGTGTGCAGTATATGTGCCTGGAAGGCGCGCGCCTGACGGCGGCTGCGGTGGGCGACTGTACCCCCAACGGGCATCTGTGGAACGTGCTGATCACGGCACATGGCATCCTGATGATGTTCTTTGTGGTGATTCCGGCGCTGTTTGGCGGTTTCGGCAATTACTTCATGCCGTTGCAGATCGGCGCGCCCGATATGGCGTTCCCGCGGATGAACAACCTATCCTACTGGATGTTCGTGGCCGGCGTATCGCTGGCCGTGGCCAGCGTCATCAGCCCCGGCGGCAACGGCCAGCTGGGGTCTGGCGTTGGCTGGGTGCTGTACCCGCCGCTGTCCACCAACGAGGGCGGCTATTCCATGGATCTGGCGATCTTCGCCGTGCACCTGTCAGGGGCCAGTTCGATCCTGGGCGCGATCAACATGATCACCACCTTCCTGAACATGCGTGCCCCCGGCATGACCCTGTTCAAGGTGCCGCTGTTTTCCTGGTCGATCTTTGTCACCGCCTGGCTGATCCTTCTCAGCCTGCCGGTACTGGCCGGTGCCATCACCATGCTGCTGACCGACCGCAACTTCGGCACGACGTTCTTCCAGCCCGAAGGCGGCGGAGATCCGGTTCTGTATCAGCACATCCTGTGGTTCTTCGGCCATCCCGAGGTCTACATCGTGATCCTGCCCGGCTTTGGTATCATCAGCCATGTGATCGCCACCTTCAGCCGTAAGCCGATCTTCGGTTATCTGCCGATGGTCTGGGCGCTGATCGCGATTGGCGCGCTGGGGTTCGTCGTCTGGGCACACCATATGTATACGGTCGGCATGTCGCTGACCCAGCAGTCCTATTTCATGCTGGCCACGATGGTGATCGCGGTGCCCACCGGCATCAAGATCTTCAGCTGGATCGCAACGATGTGGGGCGGCTCGATCGAGTTCAAGACGCCGATGCTATGGGCCTTCGGCTTTCTGTTCCTGTTCACCGTGGGCGGTGTCACCGGCATCGTGCTGAGCCAGGCCGGCATCGACCGCGCCTATCACGACACCTACTATGTGGTGGCACATTTCCACTATGTGATGAGCCTGGGTGCCGTGTTCGCGATCTTTGCCGGCATCTACTACTGGATCGGCAAGATGAGCGGGCGGCAGTATCCGGAATGGGCGGGCAAGCTGCATTTCTGGCTGATGTTCATCGGGTCGAACATCACCTTCTTCCCGCAGCACTTTCTGGGCCGCCAGGGGATGCCGCGCCGCTATATCGACTATCCCGAGGCCTTCGCCTACTGGAACTATGTCTCCAGCTGGGGCGCGTACCTGTCGTTCGCCTCGTTCCTGTTCTTCATCGGCGTCGTCGTCTACACCCTGCGTTGGGGCAAGAAGATCACCGAGAACAACTATTGGAACGAATATGCCGACACGCTGGAATGGACCCTGCCCAGCCCGCCGCCCGAGCATACCTTCGAAACCCTGCCCAAGCAGTCCGAGTGGGACAAGGGGCCCGCACACTGACGCTTACTGGCGCATGATCGCGTCAGGCAGCGACCGTACAGAAAGAGACCGTACAGACAGGGGGCCCCGGATATCTTCGGGGCCCCGTTTCGTTTCCACCGGCACCTGGCCAACACGTTAACCCCATGCCTTATCGCTGGATATCCGAACCGGATTGCACGGATCCGCCGCTCTGGCACCTGCAGCTGTGGCCACACAGTTCGTTGCCGCCGCAGGGCTTTGCGATCTTCATCGGCGTCAGCTTCGCGATGCTGCTGCTGCCGCTGTTCGCGGTACTGGGCACCCCGGCGCATTGGGTGCTGCTTCCATTCCTGATGGGCATGGTGGCGCTGATCTGGTACTTTCTGCGCCGCAGCTATGGCGATGCCGCGCTTCGCGAGGATCTGAGACTGTGGCAAGACCGGATCGAGTTGCGGCGCAGCAACCCGCGCAAAGCCGATCAGCACTGGCAGGCCAATCCCTACTGGGTGCGCCTGGATCTGCACAAGACAGGCGGCCCGGTGGAGAATTACCTCACGCTGAAAGGCAACGACCGCACCGTCGAAATCGGCGCTTTCCTGGCGCCCGAGGAACGGCTGGCGCTGTTTGCCGAACTGTCCGGCAAACTGGCCGCGCTGGATATCAACGCAGGAAGGCCCGCGCATTGACATCGGCACGGCATTGCCCGACCAGTTGCCAAAACGACAGTTGGGCCGCGCATGACATTCTGGATCGTCATCCTGATTCTGATCCTCGCCGCAGGCGCGGCGCTATGGCTGCACCACCTGTTCGAGGGTGAATGGCTGCCCGGCGATCTGTACCGCGAGTGGCGGCTGTCGCGCCTGTCCCTGCGCGACCTCGATCGGCGTTGGGCCGCGACGCAAGACCGCTCTGACATCGTGATTTCGCTGACCACCACGCCCAGCCGTATCGATCTTATCGAAACCACGCTGAAAAGCCTGCTGGATCAGCGCCTGATGCCGGCCCGCATCGTGCTGAACGTGCCCGAGTTCAGCAAGCGCGAGCAGGTCGCCTATCACCTTCCGAAGGCCCTGACCGGGCTGCACGCCGTTCAGATCCAACGCTGTGACGACCTTGGCCCCGCGACCAAGCTGATCCCGACGATGCAGACCACGGACCCTGACACGCCGATCCTGGTGGTGGATGACGACCGGATCTATGCGCCCTGGCTGGTGCAGCTTTACAGCCGCGAAGCCGCCGCGCACCCGGACCGCGCCGCCACGCTTGCCGGTTGGGTGGTGCCGGAAAACCTGACCGATGAGGACACGACCATTCGCAGCAACCTGTTCATGCAGCCCCCCGCCCCGATCCGCGCGCCCCGCCTGCGCCGCGCCCGCGAGATCGACGTGCTGCTGGGCGTGTTCAGCTACATGGTGCGGCCCCGGTTTTTCGGCTTGGCCGAGATGCTGGATTTCAGCGATGGCCCGGCAGAACTGTTCTATGTCGATGACGTGCGCACCAGCGCACTGTGCCGGGTGAGCAAATGGGTGATCCCGGCGCCCTCGCTCAGCTTCATTCCCTGGGCGACACGGGCCGAGTTGCAGAAATCGCGCCTGGGGCGGATCAACATGGGCAGCGGCGGCGCGCATATGCGCCACAACACCATCGGCATCCGGCATTATGCGGACCGCTGGCGTGTCGGTGGCCCGAAAAGGCCTCCGGTAACCTGATGCCGGTCCGCAACACCTGCAACCGGGTCCAGAATTTTTGAAAATTCTGAGCAAAATTTTTCTGAAAAATTTTGGCCCGGCCGCTTGCCGCTGCCCTATCCCAGCAGGTTCTTGACCATCGGGCCGACCCGCCCGAAATCCATCTGCCCGGTGTACTGGGTTTTCAGCACCCCCATCACCCGGCCCATATCGCGGATTGATGACGCATCGGTCTGGCTGATCGCCTTGGCCACGGCCCTGGCGATCTCATCGTCGCTCAGCTGTTTCGGCAGGAACTCTTCGATCACCGCCACTTCGGCCTGCTCGCGCTCGGCCAGATCAAGCCTGCCGCCCTCTTCATAGGCGCGCGCGCTTTCCTGCCGTTGCTTGACCATTTTGCCAAGGATTCCAAGCACATCGGAATCCGTGACCGCGCCATTGTCACCCTCGGTTTCACCGCGCATGGCAATCTCGCGATCCTTTATCGCGGCATTTATCAGCCGCAGCGTCGAAAGCCGGGCCACATCCTTGGCTTTCATCGCCTCTTTCAGACCGGAACTGATCCGGTCGCGCATATCTGTCGGCATCTCATCCCCATGAGGCTTTTGCGAGGCTCCGACCATAGTTCCCCTTCGGTCGCGGCGCAACAAAACCGTTACTTTATAACTATATGAAATCATTACATTTTACATTTTTTTCTGCCCTTGACCCGCCGCACGCCCGCCCGTAGGTTCGCGCCAATTTACTGTCTTGGGGGAGTCGCCAGCATGCCGGCATCACGCGCGCACAGCAACGCAACGGCGTGCCTTGCGCTTGCCGATGGCACCCTGTTTTACGGTCACGGCTTTGGCGGCACCGGCCAAACCGTGGCGGAGTTGTGCTTTAACACCGCGATGACCGGCTATCAGGAAATCATGACCGATCCGTCCTATGCCGGGCAGATCGTGACCTTTACCTTCCCGCATGTGGGCAATGTCGGCGTGACACCGGAAGATGACGAAAGTGCCGCCCCCGTTGCCGCCGGCATGGTGGTGAAATGGGATCCGACACAGCCGTCCAACTGGCGCGCCGCGGCCTCCCTGACCGACTGGCTGACCAAAAGCGGGCGCATCGGCATCGGCGGGCTGGACACCCGGCGGCTGACCCGTGCGATCCGCCAGCAGGGCGCCCCACATGTGGCGCTGGCGCACGCCCCGGACGGGCAATTCGACATCGAGGCGCTGGTGGCCGCCGCGCGCGGCTTTGCCGGGCTGGAAGGGCTGGATCTGGCCAAGGATGTCACCTGTGCGCAATCCTATCGCTGGGATGAAATGCGCTGGGCCTGGCCCGAAGGCTATGCGCGGCGCGACACCCCGGGCCACAAGGTCGTCGCCATCGACTATGGCGCCAAGCGCAACATCCTGCGCTGTCTCGCCTCTGCCGGCTGCGATGTCACCGTGCTGCCCGCCAGCGCCACCGCCGAGGAGGTGATGGCGCATGGCCCCGACGGGCTGTTCCTGTCCAACGGGCCGGGCGATCCGGCGGCCACCGGCGAATATGCCGTGCCGATGATCCGCGAGGTGCTGGCGCGGTCCGGCATGCCGGTGTTCGGCATTTGCCTTGGCCACCAGATGCTGGCACTGGCGCTGGGGGCAAGCACGATCAAGATGAACCACGGCCACCACGGCGCCAACCATCCGGTCAAGGATCTGGAAACCGGCAAGGTCGAGATCACCAGCATGAACCATGGCTTCACCGTTGACAGCCAGACCCTGCCCACCGACGTGATCGAAACCCATGTGTCGCTGTTTGACGGCTCCAACTGCGGCATTCGCGCCGCGGACCGGCCGATTTTCTCGGTGCAATACCACCCAGAGGCGAGTCCCGGTCCGCAAGACAGCTATTATTTGTTCGAACGGTTCGTAAATGCCATGGAATCGCGCCATTAACCGGCGCCCCGGGCGTTGTTAACCCAAGCTTAACCAACATCGCCAACTCTGACCGCCGTGACAGAAACAACGGCGTTCACAATGGCTTTGAGCAATCTGCATTCCATCGCGGCCCACCAGGGCAGTGCGGCGCCTGGCGGGGATCGGCCCCGCCTGGGGCAGATGCTGGTCGAGGATGGTGCGCTGAGCCCTTCGGATCAGGTGCGGACCCTGGCGATGCAGGCCCGGCTCGAAGCGCGATTTGGAGATATCCTGTTGGCTCATGGCCTGATCGACCACAACCGGCTTTATGCCACCATCGCACAGCAATACGACTGCGAAATCGCCGATCTGGAAACCGACCCGCCCGATATCCGGCTGATCGAAATCTTCGGCGTCGAACGCTGCCTGCGCCATGGCGTTCTGCCATTGCGCAAGATCCGCGGCAAGGTTGTCGTGGCCACGGCGCGCCCCGAGCAATTCGAGGATCAGCGACCCAACCTTGAGGCTTTGTTCGGGCCGGTCAGCATGGCGATCACCGGCGAAACCGACCTGCACAGCGCGGTGCTGGACAATCACCCGCGCGCCCTGGCCGCAAGGGCCGAAACCCGGGTGCCCGCCGCCGAAAGCTGCCGCGATTTTCAATCGCGCCTGCTGCCCCGGGTGTTCGCCGGGTTGGTGGTTGTGCTGTTGGCCGGGCTGTGGGCAGCGCCGAACCTGGTGTTTCTGGCGCTGACCGGATGGGCGGTGCTGACGCTGGTGGCCAATTCTCTGCTGAAACTGGCGATCGCCATCGGCCATGTGCGCGCCCGCCCGCCCGCACCCGCCGCCGATGCGGCCCTGCCCGCGCCAATCATCGCCCGACTGCCCGCCGTGTCGATCCTTGTCCCGCTTTACAAGGAACGCGAAATCGCCGGCCATCTGGTCAAGCGGCTGGCCAGGCTGGATTATCCGCAAGAACTGCTGGACATCTGCCTGGTTGTCGAGGCCGACGATACCGTCACTTGCGACACCCTGGATCAGGCCGACTTGCCCGGCCATATGCGCCAGATCGTGGTGCCGCATTCCACCCTGAAAACCAAACCCCGCGCGCTGAACTATGCGCTGAATTTCTGCCGGGGCAGCATTGTCGGGGTCTACGACGCCGAAGATGCGCCCGCCGCCGATCAGATCAGGCAGGTGGTACGGCGGTTTCATGAGCGCCCGCGCGAGGTGGCCTGCCTGCAGGGCATTCTGGATTTCTACAACGCCCGCACCAACTGGCTGTCGCGCTGTTTCACGGCGGAATACGCGACCTGGTTCCGGGTCATCCTGCCCGGCCTCGTGCGGCTGGGCATGACAATCCCGCTGGGCGGCACCACGCTGTTCTTTCGGCGCGATGTGCTGGAGGAACTGGGCGGCTGGGACGCCCATAACGTGACCGAGGACGCTGATCTGGGCATCCGCCTGGCCCGGCATGGCTATCGCACCGAGCTGATCGAAACCGTGACCGAGGAAGAGGCGAACTGCCGGTTCTGGCCCTGGGTCAAGCAACGCTCGCGCTGGCTGAAAGGTTATGCGATCACCTGGGCCGTGCACATGCGCAACCCGCGCCAATTGCTGCGCGATCTCGGGCCCTGGCGGTTTTTTGGGGTACAACTGCTGTTTCTGGGCACGATTTCGCAATTCCTGCTGGCGCCTTTGCTATGGACATTCTGGGTGATCCCGTTTGGCCTGCCGCATCCGGTGACTTCGCTTGGCGCGGCCCCGCTGGTCTGGGCCATCATCATCGCCTTCCTGGCCTCGGAAATCGTCAGCCTGCTGGTCGGCGTGCTGGCGGTCCTTCGCGAAAAACACCGGTTTCTGATCCCTTGGATCCCGACGCTGTACGTCTACTTTCCGATGGCGGCGCTGGCGTCCTACAAGGGCATGCTCGAACTGGTGACGCGGCCGTTCTACTGGGACAAAACCTCGCACGGGGTGTTCACCGCACCGCTTGACGACGATGAAGGCACGGTCAGCCCGCCGCTTCGGTCGACCCGGCGTCGCGTTTGAGCCTGGTCTCGAACGCCTTTGAGATATGCTTGCGCAGCGTCGCGTAGGCCGCATCTCCGTCGCCGCGCTCTATCGCATCGACGATGGCCTGATGTTCGGCCAAGGCATCCTCGCCCCGCCCCTCGACCGCCAGCGAGGTCGTCGCCAGCAGCGCCATCGAGCGGTACACAAGGTCAAGCTGCTGCACCAGATAGCGGTTGTGGCTGGCCAGGTGAATCTGCTTGTGAAACCGCCGGTTTGCCCGGCTCAGCGCGACCGGGTCATCCACCAACCTGTGATCCTCGGCCACCATGTCCTTGAGAACGCGGATTTCCTCGGGTGCAGCGTGCCGCGCCGCCAACCGTGCGGCCAGGCCTTCCAACTCGGTGCGCACCACATACAGTTCTGCCAGCTGGTTGTGATCCAGCGAGGCGACGATCAGGCTGCGCCCGTCACGGGTCAGCAGGGATTGTGTTTCCAGCCGCTGCAATGCCTCGCGGATCGGGGTGCGCGACACCCCGAAACGATCCGCCAGATCGCTTTCAACCAGGCGGTCGCCGGGCCGGTACAGGCCGGTGTCGATCGCGTCCAGAATCAGTTCGTAGGCGTCTTTTTGTGGCGATTTGCTGTCTGCCATCTGTCCCCTCATTCCGCAGTCGTCCCGCGGTCCCGCCACCCTAGGCATTCCGCGATTGCCGCGCAACATCGCGCAGCCTAGATTGGCGCCATGGTGGCACAGCATTTTTCCGACGTTCGGTTCTGGGTGTTTGACCTGGACAACACGCTATACCCCCCAGCCGCGCGGCTGTTCGATCAGATCGAGGTGCGCATGACCGCCTGGGTGATGCAGGAACTGGGTGTCGACAGGGACGAGGCAAACCGCCTGCGCGCACAGTACTGGCGCGATTACGGCACCACGCTGGCCGGGCTGATGGATCTGCATGGCGTGGACCCCGGCCCTTATCTGCACGATGTGCACGAGATTTCCATGGACCATCTGCAGCCCGATCCCGCATTGGCCGCGCGGATCATCGCCCTGCCCGGCCGCCGCATCGTCTATACCAACGGCTCTCGGCCCTATGCGGAACGTGTGCTGACCGCGCGCGGCCTTCTGAAGGCGTTCGATGCGGTCTACGGGGTGGAACACGCGGACTTTCGCCCCAAACCCGAACGCGGCGCTTTTGAGACGGTGTTCGCGGCGGACGGCGTGCAGGCGCCTTTTGCAGCGATGTTCGAGGACGATACACGCAACCTGGCAGCCCCGCACGCGATGGGCATGCGCACGGTGCATGTGGCGCCCGACCCTGATCCGCAGCCGCATATCCAGCATCACACCGCCGATCTGACAGGCTTTCTGTCGCAGGTGCTGGACCAGCCCTTTCCGCGCGGCGCGGTACGGCTTAGCTGACAGGCATGATGCGCGAAAACGTGGATATCCTGATTGCCGGTGGCGGGCTGGCCGGGCTGGCCGCCGCCGCCGCCTTTGGCCATGCCGGGTTTTCCGTGCTGCTGGCCGATCCCACCGCGCCGGTGGTTGACGAGCAGGCGGCGGGGTCCGACCTGCGCTCGACCGCGTTCCTGCAACCGGCGCGCGCCCTGTTCACGGAAATCGGCCTGTGGGACAGGCTGGCGCCGCACGCCACGCCGCTGAACGCCTTGCGCATCGTCGACACCGCCGGCTGGCCGCCTGAAATCACCGAAACCCGGCTGTTTGATGCGGCGGAACTGGGCGATGCCCCGTTCGGCTGGAACCTGACCAACGGGCTGACCCGGCGCGAGATGCTGGGTTTTGTGGCCCGCCTGCCCGGGGTCGAACTGGCCTATGGCACCGGGTTCAGGGCGATGCTGAGGCGCAGCCGCGAAGCGATCGTCACCCTCAGCGATGGCCGCCAGATCGCGGTAAAGCTGGTGATCGGTGCGGACGGGCGCGCCTCCGCCGTGCGTCAGGCCGCCGGGATCGGCACGCAGATCACCCGTTACGGGCAAAAGGCGCTGGCATTCAGCGCGACGCACCCGCTGGCGCATCACAACATCTCGACCGAGATCTACAATCAGGGCGGTGCGTTCACAACGGTCCCCCTGCCCGATCATGACGGGCTTCCGGCCTCGGCCATCGTCTGGATGAACCCCGGCGCGCGCGCACTGGACCTGGCGGGCATGGATGCGCCCGCTTTCAACGCCGAAATGACCGCGCGCTCCTGCGGGCTGCTGGGTCCGCTGGCGCTGGCGACCGGGCGTCGGGTCTGGCCGGTGGTGACCCAGCGCGCCGACCGGTTGACCGCCGGGCGCGTCGCGCTGGTGGCAGAGGCCGCGCATGTGCTACCGCCGATCGGCGCGCAGGGGCTGAACACATCGTTGCATGATGTGGCGGCACTGGTAGATCTGGCGGTGGCGGATCGCGCCGGTCTGGGCGGTGCCGCGATGCTGGACGCCTATGCCAAGGCGCGCCAGCGCGACATCCTGCTGCGCGCCCGCGCCATCGACCTGTTCAACCGGGTCTGCAAATCCGGCGAGGCGCCGGTGCAGGCGCTGCGCCGGGCCGGGTTGCGAACCGTTCATGACATGGTGCCGCTCAGGCGCGCGGTCATGCGCGCCGGGTTGGGCGCGCATTAGGCGCGCTGCGCGCCGCAAAGAGCAGGCCCGATGCTAGAAGACCTGATCAAGCGCACCCTGCAGCCGCGCCACGCTGGCATCCACATCGTAAAGCTTGTCCAGCCCGAACAACCCCAGGCGAAAGCTTTTATATTCCGGCCCTTCATCGCATTGCAGCGGCACGCCGGCCGCGATCTGCATGCCGAGGGAGGCGAATTTTTTACCGTTCTGCACCTCGGGGTCCGAGGTATAGCTGACCACGACGCCCGGCGCGCCAAAGCCCTCGGCGGCCACGGATTTAATGCCCTTTCCCGCCAGCATCGCGCGCACGCGATCGCCCTGTTCCCACTGGGCATCGCGTAGCTTGTCAAAGCCGTAATCGCGGGTCTCCAGCATCGTGTCGCGGAACGCGCGCAAGGCATCGGTCGGCATCGTCGCGTGATAGGCGTGACCGCCCGCCTCATAAGCCTCCATCATGCTCAGCCATTTGCCCAGATCGATGGCATAGCTGCTGGACTGCGTCGCCTTCACCCGTTCCAGCGCCGCCTCGCTCAGCATCACCAGCCCGGCCGACGGCGAGGCCGACCAGCCTTTTTGCGGCGCCGAAATCAGCACATCGACACCGACCGCCTTCATATCGACCCAGGCGCAACCCGAGGCGATGCAGTCCAGCACGAACAGCCCGCCCCCGGCATGCACCGCATCAGCCACGGCGCGCAGATAGTCCTCGGGAAGGATCATGCCAGAGGCGGTTTCCACATGCGGCGCAAACACCAGATCGGGTTTTTCATCGGCAATCCGCGCCACCACCGCGTCAATCGGTGCCGGAGCGAACGGCGCATCGATGGCGTTGCCGGTGCGCCGCGCCTTCATCACGGTTTCGCTGGCCGGAATGCCGCCCGCCTCGAAAATCTGCGTCCAGCGGTAGGAAAACCAGCCGTTGCGGATCACCATCGCACGCGCATCTGTCGCCAGCTGGCGCGCGACAGCCTCCATCGCGTAAGTGCCGCCGCCGGGAATCAACGCCACTGCGTCGGCGTTGTAAACCTCGCGCAGCATTTCCGAGATGTCGCGCATCACAGCCTGAAATTCGGCGCTCATGTGGTTCAGCGAGCGGTCGGTGAACACCACCGAATATTCCAGCAGGCCATCGGGATCGACCGTATCAAGCAGGGCGGGCATCGCGCATCTCCTGTGCATCGCATTTCCCCTCTGACTACCCAGCCTGGCGGGCGAAGGCAAAGCCAAACTCAGGGGATCAGCCCAGCGGACCGGGGCGGCGTTCCTCTGACAGCAGGACATTGGCCTCGACCTCGCCGACACCCGGCAGGGTCATGATCCGGCGCCGCAGCACGCGCTCGAAATCGGTCAAGTCGCGCGCGACGACCCGCAGCCGGTAATCGTACAATCCCAGCACATGGCTGACGCTCTGCACTTCGGGAATCGCGGTCACGGCGCGCTCGAAATCCTCCAGGCTGACGCGGCCCTTGGTGGCCAGCTTGATGCCCAGAAATACCGTGACGCCGAAACCCAGCTTTTCCTGATCCAGATCGATGCGGCGGCCCCGGAGGATGCCGGCATTCTCCAGCCGTTGAATGCGGCGCCAGGTGGCAGGCTGGCTCAGGCCAAATCGACGCCCCAGCGCACCCGCCGACTGTGTCGCATCGCCTGACAGCGCGCGCAGAAGCTGGCGGTCAAGATCGTCCAGCGACGTCACAACGGCAGGCTTTCAGCGGACTTCACCGTGGCGACCTGCATCAGCGCCTCGATGTCGGCGATATGCGGCAGGGCCAGGATCCTGTGGCGATAGACCTGCTGATAATGCGCCATGTCGCGGGCCAGCACATTCAGGCGCACGTCGACCTTGCCCAGAAAGGTCTGGATTTCCAGAACTTCCGGCACCTCGCGCGCGGCAG
>Ga0316207_10003410_pt1 | contig 14804 bp, 11 predicted proteins | sample 6weekpyrite_MG_FD_204943 | JGI IMG/M metagenome (GOLD analysis project Ga0316207, IMG submission 204943) | Microbial mat bacterial communities from mineral coupon in-situ incubated in ocean water Damariscotta River, Maine, United States -... | ecosystem: Environmental > Aquatic > Marine >... | reverse complement strand
ATAAATTATCGATAACTATAGTGTCGTCTTTTTTGAGAAGAAATCAAGCTTTTTCTTAATAAATTTAATAAGATAGCGCATATTCCTATAGTAATTAGTCAGGAAAAAGCGCTAAAACGATATTTTTACCCTTTTCAGTCTCTGCCAATAACTGGCAATTCCTACCTTCTTCGGCATAACTTAGCTTTATAACGATGTCCGGTGTGGGCAGATAACCTTCCGCCTGCTGCGGCCACTCGATTAGACTCATCGCGTGCCCATCGAAATAGTCTCTGCCTCCTGCATACTCCAGTTCTTCAGGATCCGCCAGACGATAAAGATCAAAGTGATACACCATTCCATTATTAAGCTGATAAGGCTCAACCAGTGTATAGGTAGGGCTTTTAACAATACCTGTAAAACCCAAAGCTCTTAAGAAACCCCGGACGAATGTTGTTTTACCAGCACCGAGGTCACCCAATAAGTACACCACCATACCGGCAAATGCTTTATCGGCAAGTTTAGCAGCAAAGGCTAACTGGGCTTCTTCATCAGGCAGATGAACGGTAAAAGACTGTGTAGCTGAGAGAGACATAGTTAACTTCAATAATTAATTAGCTGACGTATAAAAGTAAACAAGTCACTGGCTAACAAACCTGTCTGGCCAGCTTCAGCGGCCATGTCTGCAGCCCGAGAATGCAGACAAACACCAAGTTTTGCAGCCTCCGACTGATCATATCCTTGAGCGATTAAAGCAGCAATAATACCACTTAAGACATCACCCATACCGGCCGTTGCCATACCCGGATTGCCAAATGGACATACGTCAATGGGGTTTTCTCCGTCATATATCAAACTGCCTGCACCTTTAAGCACAACCACTGCATTATATTCAGCATATAGCCTTTCAATTGCCTGAAAGCGATCTTGCTCGATATCACTAATTTCAGTGACCAATAGATTGGCCGCTTCGCCGGGGTGTGGCGTTATAACGGCATCCGATAAATCAGCCGCGTGATCCGGTAAAAAGAACAATGCATCGGCATCAAGAAGTTTGTAGTGCGGCTGATAAAGCACCTGATCAAGCAGACTACGAGCCCATTCATCCCGCCCTAAACCCGGGCCAATAGCTATGGTATTAGCACGTTGCAATAGTTCCGCCGGTATTTCTGGATCGTTAAGCCCATAAACCATGATTTCAGGCTGCACAGAAACGATAGCAGCAACATGCTCTGGTCGCGTGACCACACTGACCCGCCCCACTCCTGTTCTTAGCGCTGCTTGCGCGGCGAGGATAACAGCGCCACACATACCATAATTACCGCCAACAATTAATAAGTGCCCGGTCTGTCCTTTATGTGTACAGGCATCTCGCTGCAGTAATTGAGTTGATATTTCTTCGCCACTCAGTAAATGCGCATCCTCATTAGACTGAGCATAGACAGAAGCAGGCACCTGAAGGTCATTAAAGATAATTTCACCGCAATACTTTCTGGCCTGAGCGGTGAACATGCCCTTTTTCAGGCCGATAAAGCAGACACTGTAATCCGCTGTGATGGCATTACCCATCACAGCACCCGTATCAGCATTTAAACCAGAAGGCAGATCTACAGCAATAACGGGGGTTTCCATATCGTTAACTTGCTCTACGATAGCAGACCATGCTGGCGTTAAATCACGCTGTAACCCGGTTCCAAGAATTGCATCAATAATTAAATCGGCACTGTGTAACGCAGTCGATAAGTCGTCTTCTAACTCTCCACCGACTTCAATCCAGTCCTGATAGGCATTAGCTGCAACACAGTCTAAGTCTTGAGGGTCTATTAGACTATAGACAGTGACATCTCTGCCTTGCTCAATGGCTTGTTTAGCAATTAAATAACCATCACCTGCGTTATTACCGGCACCGGTTAAAATTAGAATGGAGTGTATTTGAGGGAATTTAAGCTGATAGAACTCTGTAACGGCAGTTGCTGCGCGCTGCATTAATTCATATGACGCAATTCCAGGATCGCTGGCATTGCCCTCGATCGCTAACTTGTCCAGTTCGCGGCTTTGTTGTGCGCTATAGAGTCTATGCGAGAAAAACATAACCGAATCATAACAAATCTTATGCTGCTTCTGACAGTTGTTTTATTAAGCGGCCTGCTCACTCGCAATTTTAATCTGGTCACGACCCATTTTTTTAGCGCGATACAATGCAGCATCAGCCCGGCTAAACAAAGTGTCACTGCTCTCTCCCTGAATGTAATCGGCCATACCAATACTCATAGTAATATTGATCAGCTGCTCTTCGAATTCGATCATTAGTCCGCGGATCGACAAGCGAATGCGCTCAGCAACATCCATAGCAGAAAGCGGGTCAACATCACTTAATAATATTGCAAACTCTTCACCACCATAACGAAATACCACATCACTATTTCTTGTCACATCTTTTAATGTGTCAGCAACACGGCGTAATACGGCATCACCACCAGCATGACCATAGTCATCATTAACTTTCTTGAAAAAGTCGATATCAAGTAACATCAGCGACAGTGGTTTATCATGACGTTCTGTCAGGCTTAATTCACGTTCAATATCACGGTTATAAGCAGCACGATTATTTAAACCGGTTAAGGCATCAATCTGCGACATCAGGACGGCTTTACGATACATAATCGCATTGCGCAATGGATGCACTAATACACAAAGTAACTTTTCAAGATGTTTTAATTCAGTTTCAGAAAAGCGACGACCTCGATAAAGCGTTAACTCACCTAAGTTAACATCATCTATAGTCAGGTTATAGGCACATTTATGCCGTGACTCTCTGCCGAAGTGGAGATTTATTGCCGGTTCTGGAAAATCTAATGAATAATGAAAGCCATCAAATAACAGATCTTCAGCTAGTGCTTGCATGAATATTTCAACACAACGATCAACCTCTAGAGTTGTCAGCAAGCGATTGGTGATACTGTATAAACGCTGCTCTAGCTGTGCCTGACGATATTCTTTGATACGTTCGGCACCAAAGTTTGGAACATCAAGGTTGCGTTCTAGTGCTGGTAATTGAATTTGTGTACTCATAACTTGTAAATCCTGTTAACGATTTACATAGTAATAAGCTAATATCGTGCCAAAAGAATTAAACGCAATATATTCAATTACTTATGAAACATAAGCAATCTTTCGTCAACTAATTGACGATCAAAAAAGGCTATTCTTCTTTGCTTTCAGGAATACAGCGGTCAATTGACTGACGAGCACAACGCTTGCCATCAGTCCAGATTGCATAGTCAAAACGGGTATTTAAGACCATCACATTAGCAATGGTCGCATTTCTTAGATCTGCATAAGACAAATCCGCTTCTGATAAATCGGTATTGGTTAGATTTGTATTATTTAAATTGGCACCAACTAATTGGGCATTTTTTAAAACCGCCTGAGACATATTAGAGTTTTCAAAACTCGCATAAGATAAAATCGAATCTGTGAAGTTCGTCCCAACCAGTAAAGCATTATTCATAAGGGAACTGTGCAAATTACTTTTTGACAGATCTTTACCCACCAAATTAATGCCGTTTTTATTACAGGAGCGCCAGTCAACCGCAGGACTAGCATTGGCACTGCAGTCAGTCTTTTCAGATTTCATTACCGGATCAACCAAAAGGAAACTAGCTAACAGAGCAAGAACGATAAACACCAGCCCGACCAGTCCATAAATTGCTCGCTTTTTAGCGCGCTTTTGTTTGTTAGAAAAATCAGCTTTTAGTTTTAAATACGATCTGGAGATTTCTTCATCATTTTGCCGACGATCATCACTCTGTCTTCTGCCAGGTTCTTCTCTATCACCTGAACGCCGGCTTTCACCGCTTCTTCTGCTTTCTCCACGACGTTCGTCTTCACGGTTTCTAGCCTGATCAAGGCTTACTTTACCTTCAACAGTAGAAGCATTTTTGAATTCGTCAGGTATTAATGAGTGTAAGCGTCCGATGGGAATCCATTTTTCCTCATCAGTACTTACCATGGTATCCAGATCTATGCGACCAAGAACAAGATAACTTCCAATTAATTTAACAGGGAATGGACCGGTGACTTTGCCACCTTTTTTGATATACCAGTGAGTCGTTGATTTTTTAGGCTGATCATTCATCCTTAAATGATAGCTCAAGTTGGAAAGATTTGCGGCATTCTGTCAGCCGTTCAAAAAAGCAAAACAATACCGCTTATAGCTAGACAGACAACTCTGTCTGACCACCCATATATGACTGCAAAACTGTTGGTATCTTGATACTGCCATCAGCCTGCTGATAGTTTTCCAGCACTGCAACCAGACAACGCCCGACCGCCAGACCAGAACCATTAATGGTGTGTAGTAACTCCGGTTTATTAGTTTCAGGATTACGATATCTTGCCTGCATTCTGCGCGCCTGAAAATCCAGAAAATTACTGCATGATGAAATTTCACGATAAGCCTGCTGTCCTGGTAACCACACTTCAAGATCAAAGGTTTTTGCCGCAGAGAAACCCGTATCACCGGCACATAGTGCCAGTAAACGATATGGCAATTCCAGTTTTTGTAAAATGGTCTCAGCATTAGCCGTTAACTGATCCAGTGCATCCCATGAATCTTCTGGTTTGACCAGCTGCACCATTTCAACTTTTTCAAACTGATGCTGACGTATCATGCCGCGTGTATCACGACCGTACGAGCCAGCTTCTGAACGAAAACATGGCGTATGTGCTACAAATTTTTTCGGCAAGTCTTTAGCATCTAAGATCTCATCACGCACTAAATTTGTCACTGGTACTTCAGCTGTTGGTATCAGGTAGTACTCGTGGTCACCATTAATTTTGAATAAGTCTTCTTCAAATTTAGGTAACTGCCCCGTACCACGTAAACTGTCTGCATTAACAATATATGGCACATAAACTTCTTCGTAACCGTGTTCATTGCTGTGTGTATCAAGCATAAACTGGGTCAATGCGCGGTGTAGTTTCGCCATACCACCACGCATAGTTACAAAACGTGAACCGGTTAATTTAGCAGCCGTCTCAAAGTCCAGCCAGTTATTTGGTGCACCCAGATCAACATGATCTTTTGCTTCAAAATCCAGCTGTGTTGGTTCACCCCATTTAAGAATTTCTACATTATCTTCTTCTTTTAGACCATCTGGCACTGAATCATCTGGCAAGTTAGGAATTTCCATCATCAGCTGATGGACCCGCTGCTGGACAGCTTCATTTTCCGCTTTAGCTCTATCCAGCTCTTCTCCAAGCGTTGAAACTTCCGCTAACAAAGGTTGTATATCTTCACCAGCAGCCTTTGCTTTACCAATCCCTTTTGATTTTGAATTACGCTCACTTTGAAGTGTTTCAGCTTTAATCTGCAACTCTTTGCGCAAAGCTTCAAGCTCTGAAAAAGCTTTTGTATCCAGCTCATAGCCACGACGTTTTAATTTTGCAGCAACTGTTTCAAGGTCAGTACGTAATAATTTTTGATCTAACATAATGTTTTAAAGTCTTAAAAGTAGTGTATGAAAATTTATAAGTTATACATTAACAGATTTATAAAAACTGCTTTCCCAGAACAAAACCAAGCCATATTGCCAATACGCAGGAGAAAACACTGATTAACATATTTAAGCCAGCTTTCGATAGTTCACCCTGCTGAATCAGCTGCAACGTTTCCAGTGAGAATGTAGAAAAGGTTGTAAAAGCGCCTAAAAAACCAATCAACACGGCTGCCCTCCATTCAGCTGAAATACTCAGCTTTTCGATCAGGATAACACTCATCAGTCCCATCAAAAAAGAGCCAACGACATTAACAGTTAAGGTACCGTAAGGAAAAGCGCGACCGCTAACACTGTATACCAGACTCGACACACCGAATCGCATAACCGATCCGGCTGCGCCGCCGCAGGCAATGAATAACAAATCCTTTATCATTCTTTTTTCTGTCTTATTAAACTAACTTAGGCAATAGATACCGGAATTACTTTGTTAGCAACGTCACGGTATTCGGCCATCTGATCAAAGTTCAGATATTGATAAATATCATCTGCCATTGGCTCAATATTAACCATCAACTCCATGTACTCATCCATTGTTGGGATATGGCCCAGGATTGCACACACCGCTGCCATCTCTGCTGAGCCCAGATACACATCCGCATTATTTCCTAAACGATTCGGAAAGTTTCTGGTTGATGTTGAGAATACAATGGCATTATCAGCAACACGAGCCTGATTACCCATACACAATGAACAACCTGGCATCTCGGTACGTGCACCTGCTTTGCCGAAAGTAGAATAAACACCTTCTTCGATCAGCTGTCGCTCATCCATTCGGGTTGGTGGTGCAATCCACATACGTGTTGGAATATTTGATATACCTTCGAGCAGTTTACCCGCAGCACGATAGTGACCAATGTTTGTCATACATGAACCGATAAAGACTTCATCAATTTTCGCGCCCTGCACGTCAGATAATTTCTTCACATCATCAGGATCATTCGGGCAAGCCAGAATCGGTTCTTTGATTTCGTTCAGATCGATTTCGATGATTTCCGCATACTCAGCATCAGCATCAGGCTCAATCAACGAAGGATTAGCTAACCACGCTTCCATAGCATCAATACGACGTTGTAAGGTACGATGGTCTTCATATTCATCAGCAATCATGCATTTCAGTAATGTGATATTTGATGATAAGTACTCAGCTATCGACTCTTTACCTAAGCGAACTGTACAGCCATTAGCTGAACGTTCAGCAGAAGCATCTGATAATTCAAACGCCTGTTCTACTTTCAGGTCAGGCAGACCTTCAATTTCTAAAACCCGGCCATTAAAGACATTCTTTTTACCGGCTTTTTCGACCGTTAATAAACCTTTCTGAATCGCAACATAAGGAATCGCATTAACAAGATCACGGAGTGTGATACCCGGCTGCATTTCGCCCTTAAATCGAACCAGTACCGACTCAGGCATGTCCAGAGGCATAACACCCATAGCCGCACCGAATGCGACCAGACCCGAACCTGCCGGGAATGAAATACCAATTGGGAAACGCGTATGTGAATCACCACCGGTACCAACAGTATCCGGTAATACCATACGGTTTAACCATGAGTGAATAACACCATCACCCGGACGTAAAGAGACACCAGCGCGTGTTTGCATAAACTCAGGCAGAGAGTGCTGCAGATTGATATCAACTGGTTTAGGATAAGCTGCGGTATGACAGAAACTTTGCATAACAAAGTCAGCTGAGAAACCTAAACACGCCAGTTCTTTTAACTCATCACGTGTCATTGCACCAGTTGTATCCTGCGATCCGACCGTAGTCATCTTAGGCTCACAATAGGTCTCTGGGCGAACACCATCAACGCCACAAGCCTTACCAACCATTTTCTGAGCCAGAGTGAAACCTTTACCAGTATCTGCAGGAGGCACTGGTCGCAAGAACAATGGTGATGCACTCTCACCCAGATCTTCACGCGCTTTATCGGTTAAACCGCGCCCAATAATCAATGGAATACGACCACCTGCACGCACTTCATCGGGCATTGTGGTCGGCCGTAAATCAAATTTACAAACCTCTTCTCCGGCTTCGTTAACGACGACACCATCGTATGGTTTGATAGTAATAACATCGCCAGTTTCCATAGCAGACACATCGCACTCAATCGGTAATGCGCCAGAGTCTTCAGCCGTGTTAAAGAAAATAGGTGCAATTTTGCCACCTAATACAACGCCGCCCTGACGTTTATTTGGAATAAAGGGAATATCGTGCCCCATGAACCAAAGCACAGAATTTATCGCTGATTTACGTGATGAGCCGGTACCGACAACATCACCCACATACGCCAGTGGATGACCTTTTTTCTTTAATTCTTCGATGGTCTCAAGTGGCTTTTCCATTTTAGTAGCCAGCATAGACTTAGCATGTAACGGAATATCCGGTCGGCTCCAGGCTTCTGTGGCTGGAGAGAGATCATCGGTATTGGTTTCACCGGGCACTTTATAGACAGTAACGGTGATTTCAGTTGGCATTTCAGGCTTGTTTGTAAACCATTCGCCATCAGCCCATGAACGGATAATACGTGCAGCATGTTCATTATTGGCCGCTTTCTCTTTCACATCATGATAAGCATCATAAACAAGTGTGATTTTAGATAATGCGTCAGCCGCAATTGCCGCTGTAACATCATCATCGAGACAATCGATTAATGGTTGTATGTTATAGCCACCTAACATCGAGCCTAACAATTCAGTCGCATATTCACGGCTTATCCAGCCACAATTAGCCGTACCTTTAGCAACATCAGCAAGGAAAGCCGCCTTTACGTAGGCAGCCTGATCAACACCCGGCGGTACACGATTAACCAGTAAATCCATTAATTCTGCTTCTGTGCCAGAGCCTGCTTTAATCAGCTCGACAAGATCAGCAACCTGTTCTGCATCCAAAGGTAATGGAGGTAAATTCTCAGCTGCACGCTCTTCTACATGTTTTTTGTACACTTCTAACACAAACCTGACCTCAGATTGAGTAAATATCAATAATTATCAGGCGATTATAGCATTTTGGGGGGGCTTGATCTAAGTAAATTATTGCTTAGATCAAGGTCCATCTTTAGCAATAGTCTTCAGATATGTGTGAAAAGTGGACAATATGATTTACAAATGTATACAAACAACCTCACTACCAATAAGCAAAACCAGTACTAACGCCAAAACGATGTGATTTCTATTTTCAGTACAGGTAACATCAACCTTGATTATTCACACTTTATAAACTATTTAACAATATTAAATGCTGATATTATTTTACCCAAAACTATGACTTATACGACATGTCGATTTCAGACAAAATAAAAAAAACCAGCATCGCAAGCAACATCGTTGCCTTAGCCACCATTACCATATCAATACTATTGTTATTAATCGTATTCATTATCATTAACTACAATTCACATATAAAAACAGTCGCTCTTGCATTAAAACAAGGTGACATCATCAGCCAGAAGATGCAACTCAACAGCGAGCTGATGGAGCTTGCCAGATCACGCAGTCGCATTACACTACAGATAGTAGACACTGAAGACATTTTTGATCAGGATGAACTAAATCTAGAACTCAATTTGCTTGCAAGCCGTTTTTCCAAGACAAGATCTCAGCTGTTGAATATGCCTTTAAGCGAAGCTGAAAAATCGATCTATAAAAAGCATGACAAAATTGTCCCTGTCATTTTGCCAGCACAAAGAAAGGCCGTACAACTTTCTATGATGAGCGACAAAAGTAATTTAGTCGAAGCCAGAAACCTCATTTACAGTACCGTGTTACCCGGTCAAGGCCTGATGATAGACTCACTCAACGAATTAATAAAACTTGAACAGGGTACGATCTCAGACATCTCAAAAAAGACAAGAAAATCCATAGATGACATACAGAACCGTAACACAGTAACAATTAGCATCATTTTATTTGTAGTTGCATTGTTATCCATAATTGTCATCATCAGAATCAGGCAAATACAAACAGAATTACTTCAATCAAGAAGAAATCTAGAACAAAGAGTTAAAGAAAGAACTCAGGAAATGCAGACCGCAAAATCAGAAGCGGAAAAAGCCAGCCAAACAAAATCAGAGTTCCTGGCAAATATGAGTCATGAAATAAGAACCCCGATGAATGCCATAATAAATCTCAGTCATCTCGCATTAAATACCTCATCAAAAACCAAGACCAATGATTATCTTGTAAAACTCCACTCTTCAGGTAAAAACCTTTTAAATATAATAAACGACATTCTCGATTTCTCGAAGATAGAAGCCGGAAAATTATCAATAGATAATATTCCATTTAACCTTAGAGATATTATATCTAACATTACAGATACATACACAACGATCACAAAAGAAAAGGGACTCATCTTTAAAATAGCATATTTAGACTGCAATAATCTGGATCTTTTAGGGGACCCTCATCGGCTTCGACAAATAGTAGAAAACCTTTTAAACAACGCTATAAAATTTACCGAGAAAGGCCAAGTCACTTTAACAATAATGGAAAAACGAGACACTACCCAAAGCACAACATACACATTCGAAATATCTGACACCGGCATAGGATTAACAGAAGCACAGGCTAAAAATCTTTTTAATTCATTTCAGCAAGCTGACAGCTCTATCACCAGAAAGTATGGCGGCAGCGGCCTGGGGCTTAGTATTTGCAAGCAACTGGCGGAACTAATGAAAGGAAACATATCAGTTAACAGTGAATATGGTAATGGTAGTACTTTTTCTTTTTCAATCCCATTTGAGATAAATAAAAAATCATTGCCTGAGACCAGCCAAAAAGCTGATAATATTAAGAAAAAACTTAGCAATCTTAAATCTGTCAAAATATTATTAGTCGAAGACAATGAGACCAATCAGCTAATTGCTCAAGCGATTCTTACTGAATTAAATATGAAAGTAACCATTGCTAACAATGGAAAGGAAGCATTACAACAAATGAAAGAGCAAGAATTCAGCTTAGTATTCATGGATCTTCAAATGCCTGTTATGGACGGATATGAAGCCACTTTAGAAATAAGAAAAAAACCTGTCTGGTCAGACATACCAATTTTAGCAATGACAGCAAACGCTTATGCCAGTGACATTGAACGTTGCCTTGACTCCGGCATGAACGCGCATATTTCGAAACCGATTGATATTGATGAACTTTATAAAGTTTTGGGTAAGTTTTTAATAACGAACAAGCATACTTAGTTCATATTAATAGTGACATTTCCTCTTTGATAATATCAGCCACCCTGAAAGAATTTGCATATATCGTCCAGGTATAAGGCACGCTACCGCCTGTTGGCATAAAGCTTCCATCTGTAATATAAAGATTAGCCACATCATGAACACGACAATTTTTATCAAGAACTGATGTACGAATATCATTACCAAACCGACACCCACCAGCCACTAAATTAGGTGGCGGAGAGCCACTAACACTGGAGCGAATATTTTTTGCTCCCATTTGTTTTAACACGCCCTCTGCCTTATCTGCCAGAAAATGCCCAATTTTCAGGTCGTGATCATGATAACCAACCCGCACATTCGCAACAGGAGAACCCCATTTATCTTTTATCGATGAAGACAGCGAAACAAAACAGTCATCTGTTGGCAGCCAGTCGTTAAACACTTCAAACCGTAAATCCTGAGTTGATGTAAATGTTTTATGCAGCTTATCTTTAAAAGACTGCCCCCAAACAAGCTTGCCATCACCACCCCACTTTAAATTGTTCGCACGAGTAATTGCATTTGGGTGGCGCAATAAAAAATCTATCGTCCCGCCTTTAAAACGCCCACCCAGCTTTTTATCGTTAATAAAATACCAGTCTTGTAAACCACGATTTACAAATTCACCGCGCCGCTTCATTAACTCTGTCTCGGCACCATCAAGATCTTTGTATAAGAATTCACCGGTGCCAGAACCACCCGCTGAAAACAAAAGATTCTTACCCAATTGGTTATAATTATTACCTAAACCATAAGGATGTTTAGGGCCAGTAGAAGACAATAACAAACGTGATGTTTCTATGGCGTGACATGCCACTACAAATATTTTGGCATTAACACTAATAATGTTACTTTCTTTATCATAAAACTTTGCCGCAGTTATCTTTCCATGATCATTACTAGACAGCTTAATAACTTTACTGTGCGGTCTGATCTCACAATTGCCAGTTATAACAGCATGATTGAGTAATGCAGCACGCGCGCTTCCCTTGGCACCCGATGAACAGCCATAACTGCCACAAAATCCGGAATATTCACAACTGCGTCTGCCCATGGCGGGCTCTGATAAAATAGCACGCGGCGTTTGCAATGCATGATAACCTAACTGATCACAGGCCTTATCAATTTTCTGACTGATGTAATGTTCTTGCGTCGGCGGGTATGGAAAGTCTTTTGTTGAACGAGGCTCCTGATTAGGGTGTGACTTAACCCTGCCAGATATGCCAACTAATTGCTCGGCCATTGCGTAATAAGGTTCTAATTCTTCATAACTAATTGGCCAGTCTTCTACATTAGCTCCTTCTACCTCACCAAACTCGGACTTTAAACGAAAGTCTTTAGGTTTGAGTCGATAAAAAAAGCCGCTCATAAAATTCGATGAGCCACCAACACAGTTTCCGTTCCAGAAGTTAGAACCTGATTCTTCAGTCGACTTAGCTTTCCACTGATAATTACCATGCACATCTCTGCCGTCATAATCTTCAATAACATGACGTTCATCCTTCAAAGAAGGTGTATAAACTGAGCGCCGACAACAAGCCAGTTCATCTTTATAAAAATCGTCCTCTGAAAACCAGGGCCCTTTTTCAAGCACCAGCACCTTATAGCCTGCTTTTGACAAAGCATAGGCAACAGGTGACGCACCAGCACCACTACCAACAATACATACATCAGCCTGCAAGGTTTTTGACTTCATAATTTGAAATATCTTTTATCAGCAGAAGGTAATGGGAAACCCGGCTGATATCGTAGCCATCGCCAGCCCTGAGAATCAGTATTCCCGCCATAGACAGGAGCAGCCAACAAAGCTTCAACAAGATACAACATGATTAAAGACAACCAGTTTTCACCTGCCCTGCTCTTTTCTATCTGCCTTAAAACCTTTTCTTTATCCGTTTCATTTAGATCAATAAATATTTTTTTAAATTGCTTAACGGACAGATCATTTAGCCAGTCAACACCATTCACAATGAATTTTTTATCAGACTCGTCCACACCCGGCCATTCTAATATGGATTTCAAGTAAGCAGTGGCGTTGATAGACAGCGCATCCGGTTCATTATTTTTCTCAGGGAACATATGGAGCTGTACGGCTTGCAATGTATTCCAGGTTTTAGTATTGAGCTGCAATGCATTAGCAAGGACTTGCTCTGAGAACATAACAGCGGCAGATGACATTAACACTGTTTTTAAAAATGAACGCCGGGATTGCATATCACCCAACGAATGCAATTCATCTTCAGTCAACGACAGATCCCATTTATTTAAAAACCGTTGAATTTCACTCTGCCGCATTATTTTTTTATTTTCCAGTGATCAATAAAGGTAAAAAAAGCTTTTTTGCTATGACGACCTTTTTCACTTAGGGCTGACGGCCCAGTCGAATGTATTACCTTGCCATTACTTTCGGTAATAAAAAAATGCGGATAGCCATTTACCCGGCTAAAGTTAGACATAAATTCTCGATTTGTATTCTCTTCGCTAACATTTACTTTAAGCACAACAAAATTCTTATAAAACGCATCCGCTACATCATTATTACTCTGGATAAATTTATCCAGCACATGGCAGTACTGACACCACTCACCACCTACCTCAATTAACACCCGTCGTTTTAAAGCTTTTGCCCGGGCTAATGCTTTGCGCCCGTCTTCAAAGGGGTTGCTCTTGGGGCTATAAATCCGGCTGTAATCAGGCTGCTGATTAAAAGCATTTGTTTGTGCCAACAGTTCAGCCGTAATGAATATATTAAGAACGATAAAACAGTAAGATATTATTGATTTCATAGTGACTTATGATCGGTTAAATTCCAAATAGTTTCAAGAACACACAAAAAAGCCTGCATCAGCAGGCTTTTAGGGTTAGATGACTCAGAACATTCCTGCACTAAGCCTTCGACATTTGATTCTGGGTAGGCGCTTTCTAATGAGCAGCCCACTGGACTGAATCTAAATCAATGCCATCTTTAAACATATCCCACAAAGGACTCAGCTCGCGCAGTTTCTCTACCGCTTTACGCACTTCTGTAATCGCGAAATCAATTTCTTCTTCTTTGGTGAAACGACCAATACTGAAACGTAGTGAGCTGTGAGCCAATTCATCATTACGACCTAAGGCACGTAATACATAACTAGGCTCTAAACTAGCTGATGTACAGGCTGACCCACTCGAGATAGCAAGATCTTTTAGTGACATCATCAGACTTTCACCTTCTACAAAGTTAAAGCTGACATTGAAGATTCCCGGAATACCAAGATCCATATCACCATTGATATAAACTTCTTCCATGTCTTTTACGCCTTCCCATAAACGGTTGCGTAAAGCGACGATGTGAGCGCGGTCTTTATCCATCTCTTCTTTGGCTATACGGAATGCTTCGCCCATGCCTACAATCTGATGTGTTGCTAAGGTACCTGAACGCATGCCGCGCTCATGACCGCCACCGTGCATTTGCGCTTCCAGACGGATTCTTGGTTTACGACGAACATATAATGCACCGATCCCTTTTGGGCCGTAAATTTTATGAGCGGATACACTGATCAGATCAATTTTCATTTTCTCTACATCAATCTCAACTTTGCCGGCACTTTGGGCGGCATCAACATGGAAGATAATGCCTTTTTCACGACACAGTTCGCCGATCGCTGCGATGTCCTGAATAATGCCGGTTTCGTTGTTGACGTGCATGATACTAACTAAAATAGTGTCATCACGCATTGCATCTTCGATTGTTTTTAATGGAATCACACCATTTGGCTGAGGATCAAGGTAAGTGACCTCGTAACCTTCACGCTCAAGCTGGCGACAGCTATCTAAAACCGCTTTGTGCTCAGTTTTACAGGTGATGATGTGCTTGCCTTTTTTCTGGTAAAAGTGAGCAACACCTTTTATCGCCAGATTATCTGACTCTGTTGCCCCTGAGGTAAAAACAATTTCTTTGGGGTTCGCATTTAATAGCGCTGCTACGTTGGCACGAGCCTCATTAACACCCTCTTCCGCTTCCCAGCCAAATGAATGTGAACTCGAAGCCGGGTTACCATAATGCCCG